>Ga0315281_10000744_pt1 | contig 46710 bp, 42 predicted proteins | sample YL17G07_0_MG_FD_204540 | JGI IMG/M metagenome (GOLD analysis project Ga0315281, IMG submission 204540) | Sediment microbial communities from Yellowstone Lake, YNP, Wyoming, USA - YL17G07_0 | ecosystem: Environmental > Aquatic > Freshwater > Lake > Sediment | place: USA: Wyoming | collected...
GGGCCGGCGGGCGCACCCATCTGGTGAGTCCGGCCATGGCCGCCGCGGCGGCGATTGCTGGGCATTTTGTGGATGTCAGAGATTGGAAATAAACGCAAAGAGCGCAGAGGCGCAAAGGACGCAGAGTTTCTAGATCAAAAATCTTTGCGCTCTCTGCGCCTCTGCGTCCTCCGCGTTAAATACAGGAATCAATATTATGCAAAAATTCGAGAAACTAACTGGGCTGGTGGCGCCGCTTGATCGCGCCAATGTCGACACCGACGCCATCATCCCCAAGCAGTACCTGAAGTCCATCAAACGTACCGGCTTTGGGCCGACGCTGTTTGACGACTGGCGCTATCTCGATCCGGGCGAGCCGGGCATGGATCACAGCAAGCGCCGCATCAATCCGGAGTTCGTGCTCAATCAGGCACGCTATCAGGGTGCGCAGATCTTGTTGGCGCGTGACAACTTCGGCTGCGGCTCGTCGCGCGAGCACGCACCGTGGGCACTGGTCGATTACGGCTTTCGGGTGATTATCGCGCCGAGCTACGCCGATATTTTCTACAACAACAGCTTCAAGAATGGCCTGCTGCCGATTGTGCTGGAGCGTGCCGCGGTGGATAGTCTGTTCAAGGAGTGCGCGGCCACGCCAGGCTACAGGCTCACCGTGGACCTCGTGGCACAGACGGTCGTTTCGCCGGCGGGCTCGACATTCAAATTCGAGATCGATGCCTTTCGCCGCCACTGCCTGCTGCATGGGCTCGATGACATCGGTTTGACGCTCCAGCATGTCGCGGAGATCAAGACCTATGAGGATCGGCGTCGGAAAGAGGCGCCGTGGTTGTTTCGGTGACATTCTGGAATAAGCGCAGAGAACGCAGAGGCGCAAAGAGCGCAAAGGATTAAAATTGGATAACTCTGCGTCCTCTGCGCTCTTTGCGTAAACTGGGGAAATAAAGTCAATGACCAAGAAAATTGCAGTATTGCCGGGTGATGGTATTGGCCCGGAAGTTACGGCCGCCGCCGTGCAGGTGTTGGAGCGGTTGCGCAAGGATTTCGGCCTCAAGATCGAAATGGAAACTGCCCCGGTGGGTGGTGCGGCCTATGACCAGCACAAGCACCCACTGCCGGAGTCGACGCTGAAGCTCGCCAAGCAGGCGGATGCCGTACTGCTCGGCGCGGTGGGCGGAACTCAATACGATACCTTGCCGCGAGAACTGCGACCTGAAAGGGCGCTGCTCGGTCTACGTTCCGAATTGAAACTGTTTGCCAACCTGCGTCCGGCCATTCTCTACCCGCAGTTGGCCGCAGCGTCGAGCCTGAAGCCGGAGATTGTTGCTGGACTCGATCTGTTGATCGTGCGCGAACTCACCGGCGACATCTATTTCGGCGAGCCACGTGGTGTTCGCACTTTACCGAGTGGCGAACGCGAAGGTTATAACACCATGAAGTACGCTGAGCATGAAGTGGAACGCGTGGCGCGTGTCGGTTTTGAGGCGGCGCGCAAGCGCAGCAAGAAGCTTTGCTCGGTTGAGAAAGCCAATGTGCTCGAGACCTCGGGCCTGTGGCGCGAGGTGGTCATTCAGGTGGCGAAGGATTATCCGGACGTGGCGCTCAGCCATATGTATGTGGACAACGCCGCCATGCAGCTGGTGCGCGCGCCCAAGCAGTTCGACGTGATTGTCACTGGCAATATTTTCGGCGACATCCTGTCGGACGAGGCAGCCATGCTCACCGGCTCTATCGGCATGCTGCCCTCGGCCTCGCTGGATAGCGCCAACAAGGGCATGTACGAGCCGATCCACGGCTCGGCGCCGGACATCGCTGGCAAGGGCGTTGCCAATCCGCTGGCTACCATCTTGTCGGTGGCGATGCTGTTGCGCTACACGCTGAATGAGCCGGCCCTGGCGGAGCGTGTCGAAAAGGCAGTGTCCAAGGTGCTTGATCAGGCGCTGCGCACCGGGGATATCTACACCGATGGCATGCGCAAGGTAGGAACGGTAGAGATGGGCGACGCCGTGGTAGCGGCGCTGTAAACTAACGAATTCAGACTAGTTGAGGTAAGGGCAATGAAGCGGGTTGGCTTGGTCGGTTGGCGTGGTATGGTGGGTTCGGTGCTTATGGGCCGCATGCTGGAAGAGCGGGATTTCGATCACATCGATCCGGTGTTCTTCACCACATCGAACGTCGGTGGCAAGGGTCCGGCCATTGGTAAGGACGTGCCGCCGCTCAAGGATGCCAAGAGCATCGATGAACTGAAGGCGATGGACATCATTATCACTTGCCAGGGCGGCGACTACACGAGCGAGATTTTTCCAAAGCTGCGCGCCGCCGGCTGGAAAGGTTACTGGGTCGATGCGGCCTCGACCCTGCGCATGGACAAGGACGCGATCATCATTCTCGACCCGGTGAATCTGGACGTCATCAAGAATGGCATCAAGGCCGGCGTGAAGAACTACATCGGCGGCAATTGCACGGTGAGCCTCATGCTTATCGGCCTCGGGGGGCTGTTCCAGAAGGGGCTCATCGAGTGGATGACTTCGATGACCTATCAGGCTGCCTCGGGCGCCGGCGCCCAGAACATGCGCGAGTTGATCAGTCAGATGGGCGCCATCCATGCCTCGGTAAAGACGAAACTCGACGACCCAGCCTCGGCCATTCTCGATATCGACAAGACTGTAGCTGACACCATTCGCTCGGACAGCTTCCCCAAGCAGAATTTCGGCGCGCCGCTCGCCGGTTCGCTGATTCCGTGGATCGACAAGAAGCTCGACAATGGCCAATCGAAAGAAGAATGGAAAGGCCAGGTCGAAACCAACAAGATACTCGGACGTGAAGACAAACCGATCCTGATCGACGGTCTGTGCGTGCGTATCGGCGCCATGCGTTGCCATAGCCAGGCGCTTACTATCAAGCTCACCAAGAATGTGCCGCTCGATGAGATCCACGGCATGCTGGCTGCGGCAAATCAATGGGTAAAGGTGGTGCCGAACGATCGCGACGTTTCCATGCGCGAACTCACCCCGGCGGCTGTTACGGGTACGCTCACAGTTCCGGTCGGTCGTCTGCGCAAGCTCAACATGGGACCGGAATACTTGACCGCGTTTACCTGCGGTGACCAGCTCCTGTGGGGCGCGGCCGAACCGCTGCGCCGCATGCTGCGTATCCTGATCGCGACCTGATCTTCGCTATTCCGTCACGCACGCTCAGTCGCCAGGTAACCACTGGCGGCTGAGTGTTTCTTATGCTGTATCTGCTCTCGAGGTATTCCCATGAGCACCAACTGTGATGTAGCCATTGTCGGCGCAACCGGTATTGTCGGCGAAGCCCTGCTCGCCATTCTGGAAGAACGCGGGTTCCCGGTGGGTGAACTTTACCTGCTGGCGAGTGCGCGCTCGGCCGGCGGCAGCCAGGAATTCAAGGGCCGGCATTACCGTATCGAAGAGCTCGGCGGCTTCGATTTTTCGCGCGCGAAAATCGTCTTTTTTGCTGTCCCCAGTGCTGTGTCCAGAGAGCACGTGCCGCGCGCCGTTGCTGCCGGTTGCGTCGCCATCGACTGTAGCGCGGCGTTCCGTTACGAGCCGGATGTTCCCTTGGTCATCCCGGAAGTAAACCCTCAGGCGATTGCCGGCTTCCAGAAACGACGGATCATCGCCAGCCCCGATACCGCCACCATCCAGATGCTGGTGGCCCTCAAGCCACTCTACGATGCGGTTGGCATCGAGCGTATCGAAGTGTGTAGCGGCGAGGCAGTGTCCGGGCGCGGCAAGGCCGCGACCGAGGAGCTGGCCGGCCAGACGGCGGCGCTCCTGAATGGCCAGTCCATCGAGCCGGAAATCTTTCCACGCCAGATTGCATTTAACTGCCTGCCACGCATTGATGTCGTGCTGGACAACGGCTATACAGAAAATGAGATGGACGTTGTTTGGGCCACGCGCCGGGTTCTGGCGGATGACACAATCCAGGTGAATCCGACAGCATTTCTGATGCCGGTATTTTTCGGGTTCTGTACGGTGTTGCACATCGAAACCTCCCGCCCTTTGGATGCAGCCGGGGCGAGGCGCCTGCTGGAAAAGGCCCCCGGGGTAGTGGTGCTGGATGGACGTAAACCCGGCGATTTTCCAGCGCCCATTGGTATCGTCGGCACGGATTCGGTCTATGTGGGCCGCATTCGCCAGGACATTTCCCGCGTGCAGGGCCTTAATATGTGGGTGGTGGCGGATAACGCCCGCACAGGATCGGCCAAAAACGCCGTCCAGATAGGGGAAATATTGGTGAAAGAGTATTTGTAAGCTATGGTTACTTGTACTTCATAAAGATTATTACTACTATAGTTCCATAACTCCAAGTAACTAAAGCCTATCTTGAACGTGTCACAGGACGAAAACGGGGGAAAGAGGCCGATGCATCAAGCGCATAGCGGTGCCCGCTTGACACTGCGTCTTATATTTACGACTGCGTTGATCGCAGCGCCGATGGCAGCTCAGGCTCTGGGCTTGGGACGTCTGACGGTAAACTCCGGTCTGGACGAACCGTTCAATGGGCAGATCGAACTTGTTGCTCCGACCGCGCAGGAGATCAAGACTCTTAAGGCCAAGCTAGCATCGCGCGAGGATTTCGACATCGCCGGTGTTGACCGTATCGCCTTGTTGTTCGACATCACTTACGCGGTAAAGCAGCAGTCGAATGGACAATATGTTCTCAAGCTTGCCACTCACAACCCGGTGCGCGAGCCGTTTTTGCATTTTCTGATTCAGGTCGACTGGAGTGGTGGACACCTGATCCGTGAGTACAGTGCCTTGCTCGACCCGCCGCAGTGGGTTTCTGGTGCTGCTGCAGAGATTGATGTTCCGGTAACCAGCACTCCGGCAGTAACCCCAGCTGTAGAAGCCGCACCGGTAGCAGCTATCGCGCCAATCGAAGAACTGCCACCCATTGGGTCAGCAGAAGAACCGAAGAAAGAGGCCGAGATAACCCAGCTAGCGGCGAGCGAGCCTCCAGCAACGGCTGTTTCGCCGGCTGTCATGCCTGCCGACGTTCCGGCGACACCCAAGACCGACTCCGCCATTTTGCCGGCCGAGACGTCGGCAGTTATCGAGCCTATTGTGCCATCCGCTCCTGTCGCCGCCAGCGAACCGGCAGGGGCCACAGTGGGAGAGCTTGCCCCGGCGCCAGTCGCCGAGACTCCAGTCGCTGTCACCACTACGACAGCATCTGCTTCGTCCAGTGAGTATGGTCCGATAAAGTCTGGTGAGACTCTAAGTATGGTGGCTGGGAAAATCAGTCCCGACAAGAGTTTCACCTCGCAACAGGTGATGCTCGCCTTGTTGCGCGCGAACCCATCTGCGTTCTTCGGGAATAACGTCAACAATCTCAAGACCGGAAAGATTCTCGCCGTGCCAGAGAACGAAGCAATCGCCGCCATTCCCAGGGCTCAGGCCGCGAAAGAATTCCGTGCCCAATACGATGTCTGGCAGGAGTACAAGTTGAAACTTGCCGGCGCGAGCCGCGCCGTAGCTGTTGCTGAGACAGATACGCCGCCGGCAGCGCTGAAGCCGGAGTCAAAGGCCGAAGCGAAAAAAACAGCCAAGGCCGAGAAAGCGGCCAAGGCTGAAGCCGAGGCCGAGGCCAAAGCTATTGCCAAGGCTGAAAAGGCGGCCAAGGCCAAATCCGCGGCATCCGGCAAGGCCGTCCCGGTTGATCTTTTAAAGATTGTGCGCGCCAATCTCGAACAGGAGATTCCCGAAGATTCCACCAAAACACCTGGCGTCGAAACCAAGAAAGATGCCGGCAAGGAACAGCGTGCGCTGACGGAACGAGTGGCCACTCTTGAAGAGGCCATTGAATCCAAGCAGCTGCAGAACAAGGATATGCGCGAGCGCGTCGGTAAGTTACAAGAACAGGTCAAGAATACCGAGCGCCTGGTCGAACTCGAGAACAAGGATCTCGCGCTGACTCAGAAACAAGCTGCGGAGAAACAGGTAGCAGAGACCAAGTTATTGGTTGAGAAGGCGGCTCAGGAGAAAGCAGCACAGGAAAAGGCGGCACAGGAAAAAGCCGCATCAGATGCGGCGAAAGTTGCACAGGCAGCTAAGCCCGTGGATGCACCGAGGCAGGCTACCGATGTTGCCTCTGTCAAGAAACCGGCCCTCGCGGCAAAACCGGTGCCCGCTCTGCCTGAGGAGAGCTTCCTGGACGGTATACTGGCCAGCGTCACAGATAACCCGCTCACCTTGGCGTTGCTCGGTGTGCTCGGAGTGCTCGGTGTAGGCGTAGGTGGAATGTACGCCTACCGTCGCCGCCGCGCCTCACAGGAGTTCTCAGAAAGCATTCTGAGCAGCAGCAGTCTCTCCAGCGAAGCCAGCATGACTGATGGCAGCGGTCAGGCTGCAGCCAGCGATACGTCGTTCCTGAGCGACTTCAGCCAGGGTGGGATGGGAAATATACATACGGATGAGGTGGATCCAATAGCAGAGGCTGAGGTATATCTTGCTTACGGGCGCGATGAGCAGGCCGAAGAGATTCTCAAGGACGCAATAGTCAAAGATCCGGCTCGTCACGAACTCAAAGGCAAGTTGCTTGAGATCTATTTCCAACGCAACGATGTGGCCGGCTTCGAAACCTTGGCCGAAGAGTTGTATGCAGCTCTGGAAGGAAAGGGCGGCAAGGTCTGGGACAAGGCTGAAGAAATGGGGCAGAAGCTCAGCCCCAACAACCCCATGTTTCGGGGCGGAAAACCAGCAGCACGTGCTTCCGCAGGACCCACAACGATGCTTGAAGGCGAGCCGTCTTCGGCGCCGTTTACCGGCAGCGAGAGCGCACTCGAAACCATGCTCTCGACACAAGGACTGGAGGCGAGCCCACCACCAGTTTCGTCCGGTCTTGATTTCAATATGGATTTCGATGCGCCACTGTCCAAGTCCAGCGCAGCGCCAACAGAATCATCATTTGACATGTCCTTTGACATGGGTGCGGGAGCACCATCTTCGGCGCCTCCTGCCTCAGAAAGCACAACCAGTTTTAATATGGACTTCAACATCGGTGCGCCAGAGACGGCTGATACCTCAACCAACCTGATAGACTTCAATGCTACGGGTACGCAAGAGTTTGAGAGCGGGCTGGATTTCTCGACTTCTGACAGCAGCCCGACTTCAGGCGGAGACGTCGAGTTTTCACTCGGCGGTATGGGTGATTCCGTTGCCGAGCTAGACAGCGCGCCGGCCGGCGCAACGGGTGAAGTTGGATTGCCTGGATGGGACGAGACAGCAACCAAGCTCGACCTCGCCAAGGCCTATATCGATATGGGTGATGCTGAGGGCGCGCGCAGCATCCTTGATGAGGTTATGGCTGAAGGCAACGATAGCCAGAAACAGCAGGCGCGTAGCCTTGCTGCACAGATTGCTGCCTGACACGTAAAAATTGTTATCTACGTTTCAAGTAAACGCCCCGGCAGTGAATGAGGCTTCATTCACTGCCGGGGCGATTTTCTTTCCAGCGTCAGGAATGTGCAGGGGTACGTGTTCTTATCGTCAGCCGGATGCAAGTCTCGCTGTATTTCGTTCCAAGACCCAAGATCAAATTCAGGAAACCAGGCGTCGCCCTCAGCGTCTGTTTCTACCTGTGTCATATAGAGCCGATCAGCGTGGCACAACATTTGTGTGTAAAGTTGCTCGCCGCCGATAACGAAAATCTCGGAATTGTTTGGTGATACATGTGAGGCAGCCAGCGTCAGCGCTTCGTCGAGCGAATGTGCCACGATGCAGCCTTGGGTCGCATAGTGGCGGTCGGTGGTGATGACGATGTTGGTACGGTCTGGCAATGGACGGCCGAGTGACTCGAACGTCTTGCGGCCCATGAGCACGGGGTGACCAGTGGTCAATTCCCGGAAATGCCTCATGTCCGCAGGCAGATGCCAGGGAAGTGTATTTTGGTTGCCGATGACGCGGTTGCGCGCCATGGCCCAGATAAGCGCGATACGCGGCCGTGTCGCGGATACGCAGGAAACTGCCCTTGCGTTTCCACTATTCATGCCGTCAGTGAACGAGGCTTCGCTCACTGTCAAACCGCGACCGGTGCTTTGATGGCGGGATGCGGGTCGTAATTCAGCAATTCAAAATCATCGAACTGAAAATCAAAGATCGATCGTATGGCGGGATTAAGGCGCATGCTGGGTGATGGTCGTGGTGCGCGTGCCAGCTGCGTACGCGCCTGTTCAAAGTGGTTGCTGTAGATGTGGGCATCCCCCAGGGTATGGATGAATTCCCCGGGTTTGAGATTAGTCACCTGCGCCATCATCAGAGTCAGCAGGGCATAGGAGGCGATGTTGAATGGTACGCCGAGAAAAATGTCTGCACTGCGCTGGTATAGCTGGCAGGAGAGTCGCCCGTCCGCTACGTAGAATTGGAAGAAGGTATGACATGGCGGTAACGCCATGTGATCGATCTCTCCTACGTTCCATGCGCTTACAATCAGACGACGGGAATTCGGGTTTGAACGGATTTCGCTCACCAGTTCGCTGATCTGGTCAATATGCCGGCCATCAGCAGCTGGCCAGCTGCGCCATTGTGAGCCATATACAGGTCCGAGTTCTCCGTTTTCATCCGCCCATTCATCCCAGATGGACACACCATGTTCGCGCAGGTACTTGACGTTGGTGTCGCCACGCAGGAACCAAAGGAGCTCATGTATGATGGATCGGAGGTGCACCTTCTTGGTTGTGAGCAGAGGGAAGCTCTGCCCTAAATCGAACCGCATCTGGTAACCGAATACGCTCAGGGTGCCAGTACCGGTACGGTCGCCCTTGCGGGTGCCGTGGTCAAGTACGTGTGTCATGAGATCTAGGTATTGGTGCATGGCGGCATTCTCCACGATCCTTCGGCGAATGTTAAGGCAGGCATTTTGGCCCAGTTTACCGTTTGGGTTGAGCGGGAACCGCCGTCCGTCGGGAAAACCCTACTGGCTGCACATCCGGGCATCGCCCTGGCCTTGATTACGGCAGTAAAATACTGTGACCGTATGAAACAAGACTTGAGAAGTGCGAGGATTCACTGAATGGAAAAATATTTTTTTATGAGAACCGTGCTCGACTGGCTGGCCGAACCGCGCCGGCTCAATCGTATGCTTGCCATCACGTTGCGCGTGCTGGCGACGCTCATCGTGCCTTTCAGCCTGGTGACCTTCTTCAAGGCAGGCAAGGTGATTTTCGATTTGCCGGCAAGCGGGATTCTTGGCGGGATTGTGTTCCAGATGTTTTTCGTTTTGGCGATATACGCCGTGGTGCATGGTCTTTTTATCCGCGCTCGGAGTATCGATTCCTTGTCGGGAGAGAAATACAACATATTCCCCCTGGCGGCGATTTTGATTCGTGCGGCGGGCGAGACAATTTCAGCATTCATCAGTCTGATCGCCGTGGGTGGCGGGGTATACGTCTGGTTTACCGGCAAGGGTATCGGCACCATTCTCAATCCACCACCGAATTTTTTGCCGCTGTTTGGCGATACGACCTTTATGGGCGGTATCGAGTTTATGGTTGGAGGGGTGCTGATTGCCATTCTGACAATTGTCGTTACATACCTTGCCGGCGAAATTCTGAACTTGTTGAGCGAGGCCGCCGCGAGGTTGCAGGTGCCCCGGAGCACGGCGAGCGAGCCCAGTGAACCGATTCTGTCGAGCGAGCCAGGTTTACGATTGCGTTCTGGCACCGGTCCCTGATTCGGCGCATGGTGCTGAGCATTTCAGCGTACAGACTTCAAGGAAAGCGCGCTCTCATAAAAAATCGTACTAGGGGTTGCGCGCCACTTCGTCGAATATCGCGCGCACATCCGTCTCCCAGATCCTAAAGCGTGCGAGTAATTCCGGTTTGTTGAAGAATTCGCCAAGTTTGAGCGGGTCAGTGGCGAGCACCAGCGTGTCATCACCCTCTGCAAACACTACGATTGTTAGTGGTAAATAGGGGATGAGTTCCGGATAGGCCGCGGACAGATCGCGGACTTCAGTCTTTTTTCCGAAAAATACAATACGGTATTCCGCGGTCTGAAAACCGTTGGCCGTCAAGCCTACGTCGACGCGCTGCACGCGTGACACCACGTAACCCTTCGCGCGAATCGATTCCTGCAGGTTGTTCATGGCCTCCGGAAACGGCCGGGTAATGCGCGCCATCAGCAGCTCCTCGGCCGCAGCAGCATGATGCAGGCTGAGCAACAGAAGCAGGGCCAGCAGACAATGCCTGTTCACAGTATGGTCTCCTCAAGGATGCTGATGTAGATCTCGTGCATTTTCTCGCACAGACCATTGAGCTCGGCATTATTAAAAATGCGGCTCAGACGCTTGGGGTTGATACTCATAACCAGAACCTTATCGGCCTGTTGCACAACCGTGATGCGACAAGGCAGGAACAGGCCGACGCGCGGGTCCACCTTGAGAGCCTCGTTGAGGAAATTGAAGTCACACGAATATACAATTACTTGCCGATGGTCTTCTTTGCCTTCCTCCACAAATCCCTGGTCAAGGGTCTGGATACGGATCAGGCGCATGTTGGCCGCGCCGATTGCGGTCTTAACTTTTTCCACGGTTTCTTCAACGGTGTACGGTGATTGACGCACCAAGACAGGTGACTCGCTTTCCAGTACACGTGCGCTGGGTGGCGGTGGCAGTTGCCCGAATGCACGTACATAGGACACGATGTCATCGAGGTCACGTTCTGTGAGGCCCTGCTTGAGAAACGAGCGCATCGGTGTGCCATCGCGACCGCGTATAAGTGTTGTTTTGATCAAGGCGTCCGAGGCAGCCGCCAGAAAACCGGGGTTATTGAGGGCCGGGGCCAGGATCGGTGCACTGCGTGGCCGTGACAGAGTGACACCGGTACCGTGTCCGCCTTCACCGCTGACGCCATGGCAGGCGGTGCAGTGATGTTCATAGAGCGTCTTGCCGCGTGCGGCATTGCCGGCGATCCGGTCACGCGAGAGCGTCTCGGGTCGCTTCTGTCCCGGCCAGCTGCGGATATGCGCAATAATGGCGCCCACCTCGGCCTCACTGAGCTGAGTGAAGGCCGGCATGACACGTCCGGGACGCCCGTGGCGTACCGTGTCGTGCAGGTAGGCGTCGTCAACACTGGACAGAAATGCAGGCAGGGCCAGCGGCACGCCGACGCCACCGTGGCCATCGGCGCCATGGCAGGCGGAGCAGCGCTGCGCATACAGGCGCGCCCCATCCGGTTTGGCGTGCTGTTCGGAGGCTAAGGCAGCGGTTGCCCCAATCAATAATAGTGAGGCAAGTAAGGTTGGAAGTCGGAACATATTGCGCGAACCCGGGGGCAGGATATGTGGTTTACAGCCTTTTCTGTTTTACACTCTGAGGCAAAATTTGTATAGAGTCGTGTCATGAAGGTGTACATCAAATCCAGTTTACAGCATGGCAAGGGCGTGTTCGCGCGCGCGCCAATCCTTTCCGGCGAAAGGATACTCACGTTTTCCGGCCCATTGCTGCAACGCGCCCAGGTTTTTGAGGAAGACTATCACCTGCAGGTTGGTGCGGACCTGTATCTGGGCGCGTCCGGTGAAGCGGATGATTACGTGAATCACTCCTGTGAACCGAACGCGGGTTTTCGTGATGGCCTGGCGCTCGTGGCGCGGCGTGATATCAGGGTGGAAGAGGAGATTACCTGGGATTACAGCACGGCGATCGACGAGGAAGATTTTGTCGGATTTACCTGTTACTGCGGCGCCGCCGCTTGCCGCGGCGCGGTCCGATCTTTCCGTCATCTCGATCCAGATATCCAGGAGCAGTTGCGCGACTGGCTCTTGCCCTATCTGCGTGAAAAATACTTTCCCTAACGCAATTGGTGTGGGTTGAACAGGCCTATCTCGCGCCGCTTGAATAGCGGGATCAGGAGCATGCCGGCTACAAACCCGCCAGCATGCGCGCCGAACGCGACCCCCGGCTGATTCGGATCGGCCAGCAGGGTGCTTAACAGTTGCAGCAGGAACCAGAAGCCCAGCACTACCATCGCCGGCAAATACACCATGCGCGAGAAGTAGCCGAGCGGGATCGGCACCAGCACGCGTGCGTGCGGGTAGAGCAGCAGATAAGCGCCGAGCACACCGGAAATGGCGCCGCTGGCACCGATCATCGGAATGGACGAGTCTGGTGCCGGTATAGCTTGCGCCAGCACCGCTACCACGCCGCACAGCAGGTAGAACAGCACGAAGCGTCCGTGGCCCATGGCATCCTCGACGTTGTTGCCGAAAATCCACAGGTATAGCATGTTGCCGATGAGATGCATCCAGCCACCGTGCAGGAACATCGAGGTGACGACGGTCAGCGCGGGCGGCGCTTGCCTGAGCTCCGGCGGCAGAGACAGGTTGCCGAACAGCGCAGCGGGCATGACGCCGAGCGCCTGTACCACCGCTTCGGCGCACACCCCGAGACTCAGTTGCCAGAAAAATACCAGCGTGCAGAGCACAATGAGGCCGACAGTAATGACCGGCTTGAGTGTGGTGGGATTGTCGTCGCGCAGCGGGATCATATCGGGCCCACCAGTTTGAGCGGATCCTGGCGGTAGAAGGAAACGAGTTGTCGGTAGACCGCCGGGAATTCGGACTGTAAAGCCACGGGATCAAGGAAGAAGGCTTCACTCATGACGGCGAAAAATTCCGCCGGGCTTTCGGCGGCATAGTCATCGATGGCCGCGGGTTCGCCGCGCTCAAGTGCGGCACACAGTTCTTCGTATGCCGCCCGAAAGTCGTTTGCCCATGCCGCCTTGGACAGCCCTGGCGGCAGCGGCGGACTGCCATCTGCCACGCCGTTGCGCATATCGAGCTTGTGGGCAAACTCGTGCAGCACGATGTTGGTGCGCGCATCCGATGGCGCAGCGGCGGCATCCCAGGAGAGAATCACCGGCCCCTGTTCCCAGGATTCGCCGGATAGTTCTTCGTGCCAATGGTGCACTACACCAGTTTCATCCACATGCTCTTTGAGTACACGGAAATCACCCGGGTAAAGAATGACAGCTTGCCAGCCCGCGTAGTAATCGAAATCGAGGTTCAGAATCAACAGGCAGGCCTGAAGCGCAATATGCACCCGCATACTATCGGTAACGTGGAGGCCGGCAGCGCCTTCGAAGGTTTTGGCGCGCAGAAATCGTAGTACCTGTTCGCGCAATCTTGTCTGCGTGTCCACATCCAGCCTCTGACAGTAAGGCAGATGTGCAAACGCTTCCCGCCAGAGGTCTTCCGGAATGGCCGGTCGTGACCTGAGTGATCGCCACAGGATACGCCATGTCCACATATGGCAAATGTGGCTAGCGCGGAGTGCTGCGCAAATAGTCGATGGCAAGGCGCTTACCGATCTCCACCGAAGGCTGGTTGAGCGGGTTGATGCCGTACAGCAGGCCGGCGTAAATGGTGGCACGTTGATAGAGGTCTATGAGCTGACCGAGTACATGTGCGTTCAGCATCGGCAGGCGGATTGTCATGTTGGGATGCCCGGCATCAGTAATGACTTGGCGCGTGGCGCGGAATTCGGCGTCAATCACCTCGGCCATACTCCGGCCAGCGAGAAATGGGAAATGCGGCGCATCGAAGCTGTCCAGCGGAACGGGTAGATCGTATTCGTGGGTTTCAAGTTCGATGAAGGTAAAAAACTTGTCGTGGCGCGACTCCAGGTACATCTGTAACTGGCTGTGCTGGTCCACCGCACCCATGGCGCGCACCGGTAAGGTCCCGGCCGGCGTGCTACCCGGACGTGTCCGGTCCCATTTGCCGAGTGATTCCGCCCACAGCTGGCAGTACCAGTCCACAAACAGCTGCAGGCGGTTGACGTAGGGCATCATCACGGCGGTGCGTTTGCTGCGGCGTGTATCCAGTAAAACGCAGAGCGCGGCCATCTCGAGGGCGGGATTGGAGGTGATGTCTGCATGGGCACAGCGCGCTGCATTGTCGGCGGCACCCTGCAGTAGCGTACCGATATCGATGCCGAGTGTGGCAAGCGGAACCAATCCGACCGGTGAGAGCACTGAATAGCGTCCGCCCACCTGCGGCGGCACCGACAGGGAGGGCAGATCTTCACGTTCCGCCAGTTCCCGTAACCAGCCGCTCTTCGGATCGGTGATGACCCACTGGTGGCGACGTGCGGTGGCCGCCCCCATCTGTTGAGTAAGCCAGTTGCGCAGAATCAGGTATTGCACGACGGTTTCGATGGTGCCGCCGGATTTGCTGATGCACAGGACCGCGGTGGTCTCGGCCACGAGAGAGGATAGGAGGCGCTGCAGGAAATAGGGGTCAATGTTCTCGACGAAATGCAGGCGCGGTGTACCAGCCAGAGCCGGTTGCAGTGCGAGCGCCTGTTGTAGGGCCTTGGCGCCAAGACTGGAACCGCCAATACCGATGATCAGCACATCCTGATGGCAGCGCAGGTCTGCAGCCATTTTCTGAATCTGTGGCAGCTGTGCCGGCATTTCGTGCGCGAGATTCAGTGCAGCGTACTCAGCGTCAAGACCGGCTCTGCTGCCGGCTAGCACACGTCGCTGGGCTTGCTCTATTTCCCTGGTCTGGGCGGTCAACTCGGTGCGACTGATGCCTTCGCGACCGACGCCTTCCATGTAGAAGTTGGCGGTATCGATAGTCAATTGCTTGACCAGAGGTCCGCCGCGAAGATTCTTATTATCAGATGGCATGTTCGATGTGGGTAACTTGTGCGGGCGCCAACTATAGCTTTGTGTCTTATGCCTTGGCGAGGGGTGGCCGGGCGTTTCACCGGCCTCTGCGGCAGGGGGACGCAGAACCAGATAAATTCACGTTGTAGTCGCTAGGCAGCGCATTCCGTCCATGTATAATACCGCGCCGGGCATTGTGCCCGCGTTCATACCCCATTGGAGATTTAGACATGAAGAAGATTCTGGTGCTGTCCGCGTTCTTTGCCGTTCTCGTTGGTTGCCAGCAGAAAGAAGCCCCGAAGGCTGCTGCTCCGGTTGCCGCCCCGGCTGCTGCTGAAGCTCCGGCTGCTGCCCCGGCCGCCGCTCCGGCCGCTGCCGCCCCGGCTGCTGCCCCGGCCCCGGCTGCTGCTCCGGCCAAGAAGTAATTAACTTAGTAAGCGGTTAGGACATGCCCCTCGAAAGAGGGGCATGTTGTTCTTTTTTTAGGTACGCAGGTGCCCGTCCGAGGCTTCGAGCGTGTTGAGCAGTAAGGTGGCCACGGTCATTGGCCCCACACCGCCCGGAACCGGCGTGATCCAGCTTGCCCGTTCTTTTGCTGAATCGAATTCAATATCCCCTACCAGACGACCATCCGCCAGACGGTTGATTCCGACGTCGATGACGACTGCGCCGGGTTTAATCCAGCTTCCCTTTACCAGCCCTGGCTTGCCAACGGCAACAACCAGAATGTCAGCGCGCGCGACTTGATCAGACAGATCCTGCGTAAATCGGTGGCAGATAGTCACGGTGCAGCCAGCCAGCAGCAGTTCGAGCGCCATGGGCCGGCCCACATGGTTGGAGGCGCCAACCACCACGGCATGGCTGCCGAGAATAGGTTTGTCCGTGCTCTCCAGCAATTTCATGACGCCGTGCGGCGTACAGGAGCGCAGCACCGGTTGACGCACCGCGAGCCGTCCAATGTTGTAGGGATGAAATCCATCCACGTCTTTGGCTGGATGAATGTGTTCAATTACCGTTGTGGTGTCGATGTGAACTGGCAGCGGTAGTTGAACCAGGATGCCGTCGATGTGCTGATCGGCGTTGAGCTTCTCGATAAGCGTCAATAGCTCGGCCTGTGTCGTGCTTGCCGGTAAATCGTGTGCAAACGAGATGACGCCAGCCTTCTCGCAAGCCTGACGTTTATTGCGCACATAGACCTGCGAGGCGGGGTTGTCGCCGACCATGATAACGGCCAGACCCGGGGCGCCGATGCCGGCGGCGAGCTTGCGTTGCACACGTTCGCGCACCTGCACCAGCAGGTTTGCGGCGATGGTCTTGCCATCGATGAGACGTGCGCTCACAGGAAGGATTTCTCAGTGGGGTTCACGGCGCGCATGATCGCACGCAAGCCTTCATGCGCCAAGGCCGCTGAAATTACCTCTCGGCCCATTGACCCTGTGGTAGGCGCCGCGTATATTTGCCGCCCTCGCGACCCGAGGTCTGTTTGTTTCGGGACGCTGATTTCCCGGCGGTCTTCAGCTATATTTGCGAAGTCTCGGGGTATAGCGCAGCCTGGTAGCGCACCTGCTTTGGGAGCAGGGTGTCGGGGGTTCGAATCCCTCTACCCCGACCATCTCCGACTGCCCGGGCGGAAGAACATGCTGCAATCCGTGGGCAGTACGGGTGTGACAAGTTTCCAGAGTGTCGAACTGGATGAACAGGCGCCCGTAGCTCAATCGGATAGAGCACCAGCCTTCTAAGCTGGCGGTTACAGGTTCGATTCCTGTCGGGCGCACCAGTGTGATGTGGAAGGCCGGTGTGGCCAGGGCATTCTGACCGGCACGTTTTGTTTTTATGGTGAGCGTAGCTCAGTTGGTTAGAGTCCCGGATTGTGATTCCGGTTGTCGTGGGTTCGAATCCCATCGCTCACCCCAAATTCGGGGTCGGGAGTCGGGAGTCGGGAGTCTGTGAAGTCAGAGGTTATGGCTTTTGACTCGCGGCTCCAGACTCACGACCCGCGACTGTAAGTTCGGGCCGTTAGCTCAGTTGGTAGAGCAGCTGACTCTTAATCAGTAGGTCCCCCGTTCGAGCCGGGGACGGCCCACCAACTCCAGGGTCCGGTCTTTGCACCGGGCCCTTTTTTTTGATCTGTTCCCAGCAGCCGGTTTCACGGATAATTCATTCCGCTCTCGGGCATTGCGTAAGGGGCACTGCGAATGTGGCGAAACTGGTAGACGCGCTGGATTTAGGTTCCAGTGGGGCAACCCTTGGGAGTTCGAGTCTCCCCATTCGCACCAAATCGAAGTAAACGATTCTCACTGGCGCTCCTCGTCCACGAAAGCGGGGCAGGGAGCGGGATGAGGGTCGCCAACTGTGGCAAATCAGCCTAATTTCTTGGCCTCCCCGGACAGAACCGGTATGATGCTGTGCATACTGCGGAGTTTTGTAACCACGCGTTTTTACTCTATTTTTTGAGATGAGGTTTTTCGATGCACGTTACAGTTGAAACCACCGGTAACCTCGGCCGCCGCATGACCGTGGCCGTACCCGCCGCACGCATGGAACTGGAAATCACAACCCGCCTGAAGCGCCTGTCGCAGACTGCGCGTTTTCCGGGATTCCGTCCCGGCAAGGCGCCCATGAAAATGGTTGAGGCGCAATACGCCAGCAAGGTGCTGGAAGAAGTGGCGGGCGACCTGATCCGTACGACGTTTTACGAAGCAGTGAACGAGCACGGATTGAAGCCCGCCGGCGGGCCAGACATCCAGCCCAAGAACATGAACCGCGGCGCAGATTTTGAGTACACCGCCACGTTCGAGATATATCCGGAGATCAAGCGTCTTGAGATCAAGGGCGCACGCATTGAGCGACCGGTCGTGACGGTCAGCGAAGAAGACGTCAGCCGCACAATTGATTCCCTGCGTGGCCAGCGCGTGGACTGGAACCCGGTGGAGCGCGTTGCCGCAATGAAAGATCGTGTGCTGATCGACTTCCAGGGCATGCTGGACGGTGTGCCGTTCGCGGGCGGCGACGCTAAGGATTTTCCGCTGGTGCTGGGTAATAACACGTCGATCGATGGCTTCGAGTCGGGGCTGATCGGCGCGCGCGCCGGCGAAAGCCGCACACTCGACGTCACCTTCCCGGCGGACTATCGCAACACCAGTCTCGCCGGCAAGAAGGTGCAGTTTGCCGTGACGGTCAAGCAGGTCAATGAATCGGTGTTACCGGAAGTCAATGATGAGTTTGCGCTCGCGCTGGGTGTGGTGGATGGAAAAATCGATACCTTGCGCCGCGAAGTGCGTGCGAACCTGGAGCGCGAGCTAGCCGAGCGCGTGCGCCGCGAGTTGCGCGAGCAGGTATTCAAGGCCGTGATCGAGGCCAACCCGCTGGACGTGCCCAAGGCGCTGGAGCAGTCCGAAATTGAGCACCTTATTCAGTCCAGTCGCGCGAACCTCGAGGCTCAGGGGATGCCCGGAAATCAGCTGCCTGGCGACCCACAACTGTATGCCGAACAAGCGCGCAAGCGCGTTACGCTTGGCCTGATTCTCGCCGAGATGGTGAAGGTGAAGAATTTGAATGTTGATGCACAGATTGTTCGGTCGCGCATCGAGGAGCTTGCGGCCGGTTATGATAACCCGCAGGAATTTGTTGATTGGCATTACTCCAATCGCGAGCGTCTCGCGGAAATCGAGTCCAAGGTAATGGAAGATCAGGCTGTGGAGTTGCTGCTCGCTACGGCTGAGGCCGTGGACAAGCCCATGTCCTTCCAGGAACTGATGCGCCCGGGACAACCGGCCACCTGAAATACAGATGCCCATGCAAAGGAACACCGGAATGAAGAATCAGATGCAGGAAGGCGGCGCGCTCGATACGCGCAATCTCGGACTCGTGCCGATGGTGATCGAAACCACCGGGCGCGGCGAGCGCGCGTACGATATTTATTCGCGCATGCTCAAGGAGCGCGTGATCTTCCTGGTCGGCCAAGTAGAGGACCATATGTCCAACCTGATTGTCGCGCAGCTGCTGTTCCTGGAATCGGAGAACCCGGACAAGGACATACATCTTTATATCAATTCCCCGGGCGGGGCGGTTACCGCCGGCCTCGCCATTTACGACACCATGCAATACATCAAGCCGGATGTGAGCACGGTCTGCATCGGCCAGGCAGCCAGTATGGGCGCGTTGTTGCTTACCGGCGGCGCCAAGGGTAAGCGTTTTTGCCTGCCACATGCGCGTATGATGGTCCACCAGCCACTGGGCGGTTTTCAGGGTCAGGCCACGGATATCGAAATTCATGCGCGTGAAATTTTGCGGGTACGCGAACGTCTGAATTCCATCATGGTCAGACATACGGGCCGGACCATGGAGCAGATTGAGCAGGATACCGACCGTGATTACTTCCTGGATGGCACCGAGGCAGTGAATTTCGGCTTGATTGATACGGTTATCGAGAAGCGCACCTGACCCGGAATGGGGTAGTTTTTCAGCATGCAGGCTTCCCTGACAAACGGTTAATTTTGTGCAGGCAGGCCTCTCGTATATGCTATAAATAGTGTATGGGACAGCTTGAAAAGCATGCGCTGACAGGGCATTTAGTCCTATAGGCGGCCAGACGAACGAGGACCAGATGGCAGACGACAACCACAATGATCGCGGTACCGGAAAGGGCGAAAAGCTGCTCTATTGCTCGTTCTGCGGCAAGAGCCAGCATGAAGTGCGCAAACTCATTGCCGGACCATCGGTATTTGTGTGCGACGAGTGTGTCGAACTGTGCAACGACATTATTCGCGAGGAAGTGCAGGAGGAGCAGAATGCTGCGGCCACGCGTAGCAAGTTCCCCGTGCCTCAGGAGATCTGCAAAATCCTCGACGAGTACGTGATCGGTCAGCCGCGTGCCAAGAAAATCCTGTCGGTAGCTGTCTACAACCACTACAAGCGTATCGAGAACGAAGGCAAGATCGGCGAAGTCGAGATTTCCAAGAGCAATATCCTGCTGATTGGGCCGACTGGTTCGGGCAAGACCCTGCTGGCTGAGACGCTCGCGCGCCTGCTGAATGTGCCGTTCACTATCGCCGACGCCACCACCCTCACCGAGGCCGGCTATGTCGGCGAGGACGTGGAGAATATCATTCAGAAATTGCTGCAGAAGTGCGACTACGACGTCGAAAAGGCACAGCGCGGCATTGTTTATATCGACGAAATCGACAAGATTTCACGCAAATCCGACAACCCGTCCATCACCCGCGACGTATCGGGTGAGGGCGTGCAGCAGGCATTGCTCAAGCTCATCGAAGGTACGGTTGCCTCGGTGCCGCCCCAGGGCGGGCGCAAGCATCCACAGCAGGAGTTCCTGCAGGTCGACACGCGCAACATCCTGTTTGTCTGCGGCGGGGCATTCTCCGGGCTGGAGAAGGTCATCCAGCAGCGCTCCGAGAAGGGCGGCATTGGTTTCGGGGCTGACATCAAGAGCAAGAATGCCAGCAAGAAAGTCAGCGAGATGTTGCGTTCGGTCGAGCCGGAAGACTTGATCAAATTCGGACTCATCCCGGAGTTCGTCGGGCGTCTGCCGGTGATTGCGGTGCTGGATGAGCTGGATGAGGCGGCGCTGGTGCGCATACTCACTGAACCCAAAAACGCGCTCAGCCGTCAGTACCAGAAGCTGCTCAAGCTTGAAGGCGTTGACCTTGAGATTCGTCCGGACGCGCTGGCGGCCGTCGCCAAGCGTGCCATGGAGCGCAAGACCGGCGCACGCGGTTTGCGCTCTATCCTGGAACATGCCCTGCTCGACACCATGTTCGACCTGCCCTCGCTTGAGGGCGTGAAGAAGGTGGTGGTGGAGGAGGCGGTGATCCTGGAGGGCGCTAAGCCGATTCTGATCTACGGTGAAGACGGCGAAACTGCTAAACGTGCCGCCAATCGCACCTGATTTCAGGCTCGCACACGTGCTCCACGGCCAGGTATTTCTCTCCCGGGAAATACCTGACTATTGAAATCAACTTAATCCGCCTCCATACTTTGAAAACGGCTATGCTCGCGAGAGCCCAGCCATTTTGTTCCAGATATTTCATTCAGATCAGCGGTTGAAATACTGAATTCCAGACCGACTAAGGCTTACAGGCCATATCGCTGGCGAACCGTAAAACCGAGGCAAGAAACCGATGGCCAATGAAGAGAAGTCCCTGACACCCACCGCGTCGCTGACTTTGCCGGTGTTGCCGCTGCGTGACGTGGTGGTGTTCCCGCACATGGTCATTCCGTTGTTTGTCGGCCGCAAGAAATCCATTACGGCGCTGGAGCGCGCCATGGAATCGGGCAAGCAGATCATGCTGGTGGCGCAGATGAGCGCCTCGGATGATGACCCGACGCCCGAGCAAATCCACCGCATCGGCACGGTCGCGAGCATCCTGCAATTACTCAAGCTTCCGGACGGGACGGTGAAAGTCCTGGTCGAGGGCGAACAGCGCGCCGAGGTGCAGCAGTTCACTGAAACCGAGGACAGCTTCACGGCTCTCGTGACCATGGTGGAGCCGGTCCCGGTCGAAGACCGCGAGGGCGAAGCGCTGATGCGCTCGGTACTGGCCGAGTTTGACCAGTACGTGAAATTGAACATGAAGATCCCGCCGGAGATCCTGACCTCACTGGCCGGCATCGACGAGCCGGGCCGCCTGGCCGATGCGATAGCCGCGCACTTGTCACTCAAGATTGAAGACAAGCAGAAAATTCTCGAGATGCGCAATACGCGCGAACGTCTTGAGCACATCCTCGGCGTGATGGAGTCGGAAATCGACCTGTTGCAGGTGGAAAAGCGTATCCGCGGGCGCGTGAAGCGCCAGATGGAGAAGAGTCAGCGCGAGTACTACCTGAACGAGCAGATGAAGGCCATTCAGAAGGAGCTGGGCGAGATCGAGGATGGCCCGAACGAAGCCGATGAGCTGACCAAGAAGATTGAAAAGGCCGGCATGCCCAAGGAGGCGCGCGACAAGGCCGACGCCGAGCTCAAGAAACTCAAGATGATGTCACCGATGTCGGCCGAGGCCACGGTGGTGCGCAATTACATCGACTGGCTGGTGAACGTGCCGTGGAAGAAGCGTTCCAAGATCCGCAAGGATCTTACTGCAGCCGAGAAGATTCTTGAGGCCGATCACTACGGCCTGGAAAAAGTTAAAGAACGCATTCTCGAGTATCTCGCCGTACAGCAGCGCGTGAACAAGCTCAAGGGCCCGATTCTGTGCCTGGTGGGACCGCCCGGTGTTGGCAAGACGTCGCTCGGACAGTCGATTGCACGTGCCACGAACCGCAAGTTCGTACGCATGTCGCTCGGTGGGGTGCGCGACGAAGCCGAGATCCGTGGTCATCGACGCACCTATATCGGCTCGCTGCCCGGTAAGATCATCCAGAACATGTCCAAAGTGAAGGTGCGCAATCCGCTCTTCATGCTGGACGAAGTGGACAAGATGGCCATGGACTTCCGTGGCGATCCGTCTTCTGCGCTGCTCGAGGTGCTCGATCCCGAACAGAATCACGCGTTCAGCGATCATTACCTGGAAGTGGACTACGATCTGTCGGACGTGATGTTCGTAGCAACGTCCAACAGCCTCAATATTCCGGCACCACTGCTTGATCGCATGGAAGTAATCCGCCTGGCCGGATATACCGAGGACGAGAAGGTCAATATCGCCATGCGTTACCTCGTGCCGAAGCAGCGCAAGAACAACGGCCTGCTGGACAGTGAAGTTACGATGGGCGAGGCCGTGGTGCGTGACATCGTGCGCTTCTACACGCGCGAGGCCGGCGTGCGCAGTCTGGAGCGCGAAATATCGAAAGTTTTTCGCAAGATTGCCAAGGTGCTGCTGCTCGACAAGAAGCTGAAGAACGTGGAAGTCACACCGGAAAATCTGGGCAAGTATCTCGGTGTGCAGCGTTATCGTTATGGTGTGGCGGAGGCGGCCAACCAGGTCGGTCAGGTGACTGGTCTTGCCTGGACCGAGGTGGGCGGCGAATTGCTGACCATCGAGGCGGTGATTGTGTCCGGCAAGGGCAAGCTCACCATTACCGGCAAGCTCGGCGATGTCATGCAGGAGTCGATTCAGGCTGCCATGAGCGTGGTGCGCGCACGGGCCAGTCAGCTCGGCATCCCGCCAGACTTCTACCAGAAACATGACTTCCATGTGCATGTGCCGGAAGGCGCCACTCCGAAGGACGGTCCGAGCGCAGGCGTCGGGATGTGCACCGCCATGGTATCGGCGCTCACCCAGATTCCGGTGCGCGCGGATGTAGCCATGACCGGCGAGATTACGTTACGTGGGGAAGTGCTGCCGATCGGAGGTCTGAAGGAGAAGTTGCTGGCAGCACACCGTGGCGGCATCAAGATCGTGCTGATTCCGGAGGAGAACCGCAAGGACCTGGCCGAGATTCCGAAGAATATCCTGGACGATCTCGATATCCGTCCCCTCAAGTGGATCGACCAGGTGCTCGATATGGCACTGGAGCGCAAACCACAGCCCCTGGAAGACAAGCCGGCGGTACCGGCTGAGGCGGCCAAGGCGGCCGACGACGCGGCCGATGCCAGTCTGATCACGACGCACTGATATACCGTAATTGCTGTCACCTGCCGGTCTGACCGGGCCGGCAGGCTGCCAGACCAGTAATCGCACATTTCTTGACAAGCCCTTCACGCACTGGCTAGATAGCCACGGCATGCGTGTTCCTGTGTTCTCCACACGCCGCTGATTCATTAACAATAATATCCGCGACCTGGGTAACCGTTTCCGGTCCGTGGACACAACCAACACACCACTGGGGATAACGACATGAACAAGGCAGAACTCATCGAGAAGGTGGCAGTTGCCGCTGAACTGAACAAGGCTTCCGCGACACGCGCTGTTGAGGCCGTGCTGGAGAGTATTGCCGCGACGCTCAAGAACGGTGAGCAAGTTACACTCTCCGGGTTTGGAAATTTTTCTGTCACAACACGTGCGGCACGCACAGGACGCAATCCGCGCACCGGCGAATCCATCGCTATCCCGGCATCGAAAAACCCGAAATTCAAGGCTGGCAAAGGCCTGAAGGATACCGTAAACTAGCGCGGCTTTATGTGGGACACCGCTGTAAGAGGATTCTCACTGGGTGCTTAGCTCAGCGGTAGAGCGTCGCCTTTACACGGCGCTGGTCGGGGGTTCGATCCCCTCAGCACCCACCATAAAGACTTGGAGCGGTAGTTCAGTCGGTTAGAATACCGGCCTGTCACGCCGGGGGTCGCGGGTTCGAGTCCCGTCCGCTCCGCCAAGTATCCTGAGGGCGAGCCTGGTCTCGCCCTTTTCTTTGTCAGCAGGCTGGAGGCTTAGTCTGCTGGTATTGGCAAGAAATGTTAATTCGCAACACCTCAACACACTCACATGCTTACGACCATAAGAGAAAAAACCCAGGGCTGGATCGCTGCGATCATTCTTGGCTCGGTAACCATCCCATTCGCACTTTGGGGTATCAATACCTATTTCGAAAGCGGTGGCCGGCTCAATGTTGCCGAAGTGAATGGTATTGAAATCAGTGTCGATACCTACAAACGCACACTTGAGGATCAGCGACGTTCCCTCCAGCAGGCGTTGGGGCGCGCTGTAGACCCGCGCCTGTTCGATACGCCCGAATTCCGCCAGCGTGTATTGGACGGTCTCATTGATGAGATGCTGGTCGCCGCCGATATCGCCGCGCATGACTATCGCGTGAGTGATGCCGAACTCAGTCGACAGATCCGGCTGGCGCCTCAGTTTCAGCGCGACGGCCAGTTCGATCCAAAAATGTACGAGACACTGTTGCGCAGCGCTGGCCAGAACGTCACGGGGTTTGAGGCCAGGTTGCGACGCGATGTGTTATTTCGCCAGGCTGAGAGCGGGTTTGCGCAAAGTGCCATGGTCATGCCCTCAGACATGCAGTCACTGCTCAGACTGCAGGCACAGCAGCGCGAGGCGTCAGTTGCCATACTGAAGCCCGCGCGATTGCGTGAGCGCGTCAAAATCAGCACTCAGGCGATCGAGCAGGAATACACGACCAACGCTGAACGCTATAAGTCGCCGGAGCGGATACGGATTGAATATATCCGCCTCGCCGCGGAAGATCTTGCGAAGGACATCCGGGTAAGCGAGGACGAAGTGCGCAAGGCCATGGCGGAAGGCTCCACGAACGCCGCTGGTAAAGAAGAACGACGCGCTAGCCACATTCTCATCAAGCTGTCCCAGGGTGCGGCTGCGCAAGAGGAGAAGGCGGCCATGGCCAAGGCGCAGGATCTGCGCGCCAAGCTGCTGGCCGGTGCGGATTTTGCCACGCTCGCACGTAAAAATTCCGAGGATCCTGGCTCTGCCGTGCAGGGCGGTGATCTGGGTTTTGTCGGACGTGGCGCTTTCGCAAGGGAATTCGAGCAAACCTTGTTCGCGCTTAAGAAGTCCGGCGAACTGAGTGCGCCCGTGCGCACCAGTTTCGGTCTGCACCTCATCAAGCTTACGGGGGTGAAAGGTCTGTCTGCTGCGTCGGTGCCGACACGCGCCAAGGTGGAAGCCGAGATCAGGGCACATAAGGCCGAAGAACGTTTCTTCGAGCTGTCGGAAAAATTTCACAATCTTGTTTACGAGCAAACGGACAGCCTCAAACCAACTGCCGAGGTGCTGGGACTCAAGATCGAAACCAGCGGCTGGGTTACACGCGCCGGTGGTGGCAGCGGCATGGCCGCCGAGCCTAAGGTCATCGAGGCGGCTTTCGATCCGGAAGTGCTGAGTCAGGGGCGTAACAGCAACACCATTGAAGTGGGTCGGAACACGCTGGTGGCACTGCGGATGGCAGCGCATGAGCCACGCAGCCTGCGGCCGCTCGCCGAGGTACGCGGCGAGATCGAAAAGACATTGCTGGCCAGCACTACGCGGGATGAGGCTGAGCGGCTTGTCCAGGAGGCGCTTGGCAAGCTGCATGCTGGCGAGCCTTTCGAGGCTGTGACCCGGCAGTACGGGATGGACATCCAGGCAGCGCGCCTGTACGCGCGTAAAATGACCGGCACTGACGGGCAGCTGCTCAGTGCGCTCTTCAAGACGGCGCATCCTGTGGGCAGCAAACCAGCTTACGGCAGCGCCGTGCTGGCAGACGGAACGGTGGCGCTATTTGCGCTGAAGCGCGTGACGGAACCTGAAAAACCAGCCATGGCTGGTGCTGAGGCCGATGCGCTACATAAGCTGGTGGAGGCGCGCCGGGGCCGTGAATATCTCGACAGCTATCGCAGTGGGTTGCGTCAGCAGTCGAAGATCAAGGTCTACAAGGATCAGCTGTAATCCCTGGGATTGGCGGTTCAGTTATTTGACGAGCAGCCGCTGGTAGTTCAGGCCAATCGCCACTGTGTTGAAACCGCCGTCCACATAAGTGATTTCGCCTGTGACGCCGGCGGCCAGATCCGAACACAGGAACGCGGCCACGTTACCCACTTCCTCGATGGTTACGCCGCGCCCGAGCGGTGCCATGATGTCGTTGTAATCCAGCAGCTTCTTGAAGTCGGTGATGCCGGCAGCCGCGAGCGTTCGGATCGGGCCAGCGGAGATGCCATTCACGCGGATGCCCTCGGGACCGAGCGATTGGGCGAGGTAACGCACGCCGGCCTCAAGACTTGCCTTGGCCAGACCCATCACGTTGTAATTCGGCACGGCGCGGTCAGCACCGATGTAGGTGAGCGTCAGCAGCGCGCCGTTGCGCCCCTTCATGAGCGGCATGCCAGCCTTGGCGAGCGCCACGAAGCTGTAGGAGCTGATCTCGTGGGCAATGCGGAAACCGTCGCGCGTGGAAGACTCGACGAACGGTCCGGCCAGCTCCTCGCGCGGGGCGTAAGCGACCGCATGCACAATGATGTCGAGGCTGTCCCAGTGTTTGGCAATGCCATCAAAAACGGATTGGATCTGCTCATCGCTGGATACATCGCAGGGCAGCACGATCGTCGAGCCGGTCTGCTGGGCGACCTTCTGGACGCGCGACAGCAGCTTTTCGTTCTGGTAGGTGTAGGCGATCTCGGCGCCTTCGCGATGCATGGCCTCGGCGATGCCCCAGGCGATGGAGCGTTCGCTGGCGACGCCCACAATCAGGGCGCGCTTACCGGTAAGAAAACCCATGTTGGACTCCTGGTCGTTCGGAGAATGCAGTTATTATTGAGCAGGCGGGCGCCTGAAGTAAGGCTATGATAACGTATCTATAAGTAATGACAAACAATGCAACGGGACCAGGCATGCGGAGGGTGAGCGCAGGGAGGGGCAGCAAAGGTTATGCGTTTCTGCTTTTCGCTGCGCTGTTCGGGTTAATTGCGAACCTGCCCACCACACTAGCTGCGCCCTCAGTGGCGCTCGGCTACACGCCCAAGTACCCGCCCGGCTTCCGTCACTTCGATTACGTCAATCCGGATGCACCGCGTGGCGGCGATCTGATCCTGTCCACATTTGGCAATTTCGACAGCTTTAATCCATATCAGCTCAAGGGAATTCCGGCCGCCGGGCTTTCCGATCTCGTGTTTGAGTCATTGATGGAGCAGAGTCTGGACGAACCTTACAGTTTGTATGCGCATCTCGCGGAGGATATTGAGATTGCCCCCAATCGCCTGTCGGTCACATTTCGCCTCAATCCGAAGGCACGCTTCTCAAACGGCGCGCCGGTCACTGCCCAGGATGTACAGTTCAGCTTCGAAACGCTTACTAGCAAACTGGCGCACCCGCGCTACCGTTTTTACTGGGCTGACATCCGGCGTGCGGTTGCACTGGATACGCGTCATGTGCGTTTCGAGTTTGCCAAGGTCAATCCGGAGTTGCATCTCATCGCCGCCCAGATGCCGGTGTTCGCGCGCGCCTGGGTGGGTGATACGCCGTTCGACAAGTTGAGCACGGTGAAGCCGATTGGCAGTGGTCCTTATGTGGTAGAGAGTTTCGACTTCGGCAAGCGCGTGAACTACGCGCGCAATCCGGATTATTGGGCAAAGCAACTCAATACACGGCGTGGCATGTTCAACTTCGACCATATTGTCTTCAAGTACTACAAGGATGAAACCGTTCGGCACGAGGCATTCAAGGCCGGTGAGTTCGAATTTCTGTTTGAAAACAATTCAAAGAAGTGGGCGCGCGACTACACCGGGCCTCAGTTCGACTCGGGACAGATCCGGCGTACGGAACTGAAGCACAGCAATAATGCCGGCATGCAGGGGTTCGTGTTCAATCTGCGTCGGCCATTGTTCCAGGATATACGTGTGCGCAAGGCCATAGGTCTGGCGCTCGATTTTGAATGGTCCAACCGCAACTTATTCTACAATCAGTACACGCGCTGCTACAGTTACTTCAGCAACAGTGAGCTGGCCGCTACTGGATTACCGGGTCCGGATGAGTTGGAGTTGTTGGCGCCGTTTCGCAAACAGCTACCACGCGCGGTGTTTACCGAGACATGGAAACCACCATCCACGCTGCCACCGGAAAGTTTGCGCAACAACCTGCGGCGGGCACGCAATCTCCTGGCCGAGGCAGGTTGGACCGTCCGTGATGGGGTACTGCAGAACAAGAAGGGTGAACCGCTGGAGTTCGAGATCATGCTGGTCTCGGTTCAAAAGGGCTTCGAGCGTATTATCGCACCGTTTGCACGCAACCTCGCGAAGCTCGGCATCAACCTGCGCTATCGTACCGTGGACTCGGCACTCTACCAGCGACGCACTGACACCTTTGATTTCGACATGATCGTGGAATCATTCGGTCAGTCACAGTCTCCTGGTAACGAACTCATTGGCCTGTGGCATTCATCGACTGCCGATCAGGAAGGTGCCAACAATGTTCTGGGACTCAAGAACCCGATTGTGGATGCGCTGATCCAGAAGGTGATCTATGCGCCGAACCGTCAGCATCTGGTAGCCGCCACGCGCGCGCTCGATCGCGTGCTGTTATACGGCGAGTATGTCGTGCCCAACTGGTTCATCGCGACGCATCGCATCGCCTATTGGGATCGTTTCGGAATTCCGGAACATTCACCGCTTTACTACGGGGCGGATAGCTGGATGCTGCGTACCTGGTGGAAGAGGCCCTGAAATTTAATATGGCCGCGTATATTCTGAAGCGTTTGCTGCTCATGATCCCGACCCTGTTCGGGGTGATGCTTATTACCTTTGCAGTAACCCAGTTTGTACCCGGTGGACCTGTCGAGTCGCTCATCCATGAGCTGCAGAAGAGTGGTCGTAACGGCGAAGCCAGCAGCGGTATGGAGGGGCTGCTGTACCGCGGTGCCAGCGGTATCGATGCCGAGCGCCTCAAGGAACTCAAGTCGCTCTATGGCTTTGACAGGCCGGCGACAGAACGCTTCATGGTGATGATGAAGAACTACCTCAGTTTTGATTTTGGTATCAGTCACTATCAGCACAAATCAGTTCTGGAGCTGGTCAAATCAAAGCTGCCCGTGTCCATCAGTATTGGTGTGTGGACATTTTTCATCGTCTATCTGACGTGTATACCACTTGGTATTGCCAAGGCGGTGCGGGACGGCACGACCTTCGACGTGGCGACCAGTACGCTTATTCTTGTCGGTTACGCCATTCCAGGTTTTGTGCTCGGCATTACGCTGCTGGTACTGTTCGGTGGCGGGAGCTTCTGGGACATTTTCCCGTTGCGTGGTTTGACATCCGACAATTGGGCAGAGTTGTCCTGGTACGGCAAGGTTACCGATTATCTTTGGCATATGGTATTGCCGATAACTGCCACGGTGGTCGGCAGCTTCGCAGTCATGACCATGCTCACCAAGAACAGTTTTCTGGAAGAGATCCGCAAGCAGTATGTACTGACAGCGCGCGCCAAAGGACTTACCCAGAATACTGTGCTTTACAGGCATGTGTTCCGCAACGCCGTGATCCCGCTGGTTACCGGTTTCCCCGGTGCGTTTATCGGCGCGTTCTTTACCGGCAGCTTGCTGATCGAGACCATCTTTTCGCTCGATGGCCTGGGGTTGCTGTCTTACGAGTCGGTGATGAAGCGTGATTATCCGGTGGTGCTTGGCACGCTCTACCTGTTTACGCTGCTTGGCCTGGTCGCAAAGCTGCTGTCGGATCTTGCCTATGTGCTCATCGACCCACGTATCCAATTCGAATCGGTGGAATAATGAGCGCGCTGGTAACAACCACAGTAAGCGTCCCATCCGGCAGGGGGTACGACCACCTGTCACCGGGACGGCGTGCCTGGCGGCGCTTTTGCCGCAACCGACGCGGTTATGTGAGCTTGTGGATCTTCAGCATCCTGCTGGCCTTGAGTTTGTTTGCCGAAGTCCTGAGCAATGACCGGCCACTGCTGGTTCATTATCAGGGCAGGAATTATTTTCCGTTCCTCAAGGCCTATCCGGAAACCACTTTTGGCGGCGATTTCGGCACCGAGGCGGATTACAACGATCCGTATGTGCAGGAGCTGCTGACGCGCGATGGCAATTGGGTGGTATATGCACCCAACCGCTATTCATTCGGTTCCATCAATTACTTCACCAACCAGCCCAACCCGGCGCCGCCCGGCAGTACCAACTTGCTTGGTACCGACGACCGTGGTCGCGATGTGTTGGCGCGCCTGCTGTATGGCTTCCGGTTGTCGGTGCTGTTTGCCTTTGCGCTGACGGTGGTCGGGACATTCATCGGTGTGCTGCTTGGCGCGTTGCAGGGCTATTTTGGCGGCAAGTTTGATCTGCTGTTCCAGCGTTTCGTTGAGATATGGAACTCCATGCCCGAGCTGTACCTGTTGATCATTTTTGCTTCGCTGTTTCAACCGAGCGTGCTGTTGCTGATCATATTGTTGTCGCTGTTCGGCTGGATGGGGCTGGCGGACTATGTGCGTGCCGAGTTCCTGCGTGGCCGCAACATGGACTATGTGCGCGCGGCACGCGCACTGGGTGTTTCAAACCGAGCGATCATGTGGCGACATCTGCTGCCGAACAGTCTTACGCCAGTGATCACATTCCTGCCGTTTCGCATCAGTGGCGCGATCCTAGCGCTTACCAGTCTCGATTTTCTCGGGCTGGGTGTGCCCCCGACCACGCCGAGCCTCGGCGAACTGCTGGCACAGGGCAAAGAGAGCATTGAGGCTTGGTGGCTGTCGCTGACTACCTTTGGGGTACTGGTTGGAACTTTGGTGCTGCTCATATTCATTGGCGAGGCGGTGCGTGAGGCCATGGACACGCGACGAGGCGCTGCATGAGTTCAGCTGAGCCGCTGCTCACGGTTGACCGACTCTCGCTGTGCTTCGGACGCGGCGAGGAAGTTGCGGATGTGCTGCACGAAGTCAGTTTCACCGTGGCGCCCGGCGAGAAGTATGCACTGGTCGGTGAATCCGGTTCTGGCAAGACTGTGACGGCGCTTTCCATACTCAAGCTGCACGACCAGACCCAGGTTACTTATCCCAATGGTCGTGTGTTGTTCGGCGGGCGCGACCTGCTGAGTCTGGATGAAGTCCAGATTCGCAAGGTGCGTGGTCGTGAGATTGCCATGATCTTTCAGGAACCGATGACCTCGCTCAATCCGGTGTACCCGATCGGCGCGCAGCTCATGGAGCCGCTGCTCGTGCATCAGGGCATGGATCGAGCCGGTGCGCGTAAGCGCATGATCGAACTATTGGACCGCACCGGCATCGTAGATCCGCACAAACGTTTCGATGCCTTCCCACACATGCTGTCCGGTGGCCAGCGCCAGCGTGTGATGATCGCCATGGCGCTCGCCTGTTCGCCGAAACTGCTGATTGCTGACGAACCGACTACTGCCCTGGACGTCACCATCCAGGCGCAGATACTCGAATTGCTGGAGGACCTGCAGAAGGAATTCAGCATGGCGGTGCTGCTGATCACGCACGATCTCAACCTGGTGCGGCGCTTCGCTGACCGGGTCGGCGTGATGCAGGGTGGTCGTATTGTGGAGCAAGGCGGGTTGGAGGCAATTTTTTCCACGCCCAGGGAGGATTACACGCGCACGCTTCTGGGCAGCCGGCCGGAGCGGCGCGTGGACCCGGCCGAGGCATCGCGTCTCAAGCAGGCGCGACGGCTGGTGGAGCTGGCGCAGATCCGTTGCACCTTTCCTGTCCGGTCCGGGTTCTGGCGAAGTCAGGTAGGCGAGGTCAAGGCGGTGGATGACGCCAGCCTGCACTTGCACAGCGGCGAAACGCTCGGGATCGTGGGTGAATCCGGTTCCGGCAAGTCCACGCTCGGTTTCTGCCTGTTGCGCCTGCAGGACTGCCAGGGGGCAATCACGTTCAACGGAACGCGTCTGGACGGCCTGTCGCAGCGCGCCCTGCGCCCGTTACGGCGTGATATGCAGGTGGTCTTCCAGGACCCCTATTCGTCCCTGTCGCCGCGCCTGACAGTAGAGCAGATCGTGGGCGAAGGCTTGGGCATACACTACCCGCAGCTCGATTGGGTGGCGCGTCGGGCACGCGTGGTACAGGGGCTGGAGGAGGTGGGTTTAAGCGCCGACATGCTGTGGCGTTATCCGCATGAATTTTCCGGCGGTCAACGCCAGCGTATCGCGATTGCCCGAGTAGTAGTGCTGGAACCAAAGCTGATCCTGCTGGACGAGCCGACCAGCGCGCTGGATGTTTCGGTACAACGCCAGGTGCTGGATCTGCTGGGCGAGCTGCAGCGCCGGCATGGCATGAGTTACATCTTCATCAGCCACGACCTGGCGGTGATTCGCGCCATGGCGCACCGCATTGTGGTCATGCGCCAGGGACGGATCGTGGAGGAGGGGGAGACCGAGGCGCTGTTCAACGCGCCGCGCGAAGCCTACACACAACAGCTGCTGCGTGCATCACTGCTCAGGAAGGATTGAGGTTCAGCCCGGGTTACGGAAGCTGTTTGAAGCTGAAGTGCCGCTGCCGTGCGTCGTCCAGATGAACAAGCGTTGTCCAAGTCGCAGCGAGTCGTCTTCTTCGAGCAGGTTCCATTCGCGTAGCTGATGCACGTAGACCTTGTATTTCCGGGCAATGCTCCAGAGCGATTCGCCGGAACGCACACGGTGGAGAATTTTGACCCGTTCGCCGTCATTGTTCTCGTGACGCACATTGGCATTGGCAGCCTTTACGATCGTCGCGGGCGGAAGCGCGTTCAGTTTATTGGCCGACACCGGGATCAGCAGGTTCTGCCCGGTGGTGAGGTGGTTGCTGTCCATGCTGTTGGCGGTGCGGATTGACTCGACCGTGACGTTGTAATGGCCGGCGACGCGGCTTATGGTGTCACCACGCCGGACCTGGTGGCGCGCCCATTGCACACGCTCTTCATCTGCCAGATTGGCCAGTCCCTCGATCAGCGCATCCTTCTTGTCCGCCGGCACGAGCAGGGCATGCGGTCCCTTCGGGTCGGTGATCCAGCGCTGGTAGCCGGGGTTGATCATGAACAGTTCATTCACCGGCATGTCGGTGAGCTTGGCGACCACGCCCAGGTCGATCTGGCCGTCGGTCACGACACGTGCGAAATACTCGGTATTCGGGATGGCGGCGATTTGCAGACCGTACTTGGCCGGGTCGGCAATGATGTTGGCCATGGCCATGAGTTTGGGTACGTAGTTCTTGGTTTCCTTCGGCAGCTTCTTGAGCGAGCTGTAGTCCGTTGGCAGACCTTTGCGCTGATTTTCCTGGATCAGGCGCTCGATCTTGCGCTCGCCGCAGTTATAGGCGGCCAGTGCCAGCTGCCAGTCATTGAACTGGGTATGCAGTTTTTCAAGGTAATCGAGCGCCGCGCCGGTAGAGGCCATAACGTCGTTACGGCCGTCGTACCACCAGTTCATTTCCAGGCCGTAGATGCGGCCAGTGGACGGAATGAACTGCCACAGACCCGCGGCACGGGCGCGCGAATAGGCTTGTGGTTTGTAACCGCTCTCGATGGCCGGCAGCAGGGCGATTTCCATCGGCATGCCGCGCTTCTCGACCTCTTCCACAATGTAGTAGAGGTAAAGCTTCGCCCGGCCGACCATGCTGTCGAGGTATTCAGGGTTATTGACGAACCATTTCTCCTGACGAGCCACCAGCGGGCTGTCGAGCACTGGCATGGCATAGCCGGCACGCACGCGCCCCCACAGGTCGGCATGCAGGTGGGTGTCGAGCAGCTGGTCACCCTGGTCATCGGCGGTGGTCTGACCGGCCACAGATGAGACAGAGCTGCGTTTTTTGGGAGCCGTGACTACCCCGTTGGCTGCGTTGCTGGCGCCGACTTCCTGGGTTGAGTCTTGGGGAAATGAGGCGCAACCGGCAGCGCCCAAGAGGGCGGCCAGCAGGGTGAATTTAATCAAGTGAGGTTTATTGCTACTTGTTGCCGCCATGTTAAGTAATGGTAGGGGGAGGGTCGCAGGGCGTCAACCTTTTTCCATATATTTCTGCATCTTATCCACGAAAGTTATCCTTCCAGCTCCGCACGGCGGTGAACACCGACAGGCTGTCGGGAAGCGAGATGCCGGCATGTTTCTCGACATTTATCTGCAATTCCGCTGCGGTGCTGCGCAGAAACGGATTGATGAGCAATTCACGCTCCAGGGTGGAGGGTATCGTCGACTCATCGCGTGCCCGCCGTGCCTCGACCTCCTGTCGATAGGCGGCGATGTCGGTATTATTCGGCTCTACTGTTTGGGCAAAGCGCAGGTTGGCGAGGGTGTATTCGTGTGCGCAATAAACCTGGGTGTCGCCAGGCAGGGCGGCGAGGCGGGTTAGCGAGGTGTGCATTTGCGCGGACGTACCCTCGAATAACCGCCCACAGCCGGCCGAGAACAGCGTATCGCCGCAGAACAGCCAACCATGACCATAATAAGCAAGATGGCCGCGGGTGTGGCCGGGGACTTCCAGCACGTGCAATTCCAGTTCAAGGTTTGGGAACCGGGCAACATCGCCGTCGCGCAGGTGATGGTTCAGTGTCTCGATGCCCTCATTTGCCGGGCCATAGACCGGCAACCCGGGGAAATGCTGCAGCAACTCGGGGATGCCACCGATATGATCGCCATGGTGATGAGTGCAGAGGATGGCAGCCGGTGTGAGCCCCAGGATCGGCAGGGCTGCAAGCACCGGCACGGCATCGCCCGGATCGACCAGGACGGCGTGCGTCTGCGAGTTCCCCCGGATCACCCAGATGTAGTTGTCCTCAAACGCGCGGACGTGTAAAACAGGCTGCATGGTCCGTTCCGGTGGTGGGGCGCACCAGTCTTCATGAGGCAACAGAGCGAGTCAATGTCCGCAATCGAGCCATCCGAATACCGGCGCGCCGAACTGTGCCACTGGTTCATGCAGTCGCCCGGGCGTTCGCTGCTCGCCGTTGAGTCCTATGCGCTGCGCGCGGTCTGGCCGAGCCTGTTCAGCAAGGTCGCGGTGCAGCTGGGCTGCGCCGGACCGGTGGATCTGCTCGAGGCCTGCAATGCACAGGTGCGCGCGGTGCTCGATTTGCCCGGCATCGCGGGTCCGTCTGTGTCGCGTGTGTATGGCGTGCCCGAGCAGTTGCCGTTCGACAGTCGCAGCGTGGATATCATGCTCCTGCCACACACCCTTGAGTTTGCCGATGACCCGCACCAGGTGCTGCGCGAAGTCAGCCGCGTGCTGATGCCCGAGGGTCATGTGGTGATCCTCGGCTTTAATCCCTTCAGCCTGTGGGGCCTGTCGCGTCTGCTGCGGCGGCGGCGCGACAGCGCGCCCTGGAATGGCCACTTCCTGCAGCTGGCACGCATCAAGGACTGGTTGAAGCTGCTCGACTTCGAAATCGATCGCGGCAAGATGCTTTATTATCGTCCGCCGCTTGCGAGCGAAACCGCAATGGACCGGCTGCACTTTCTCGACAAGGCCGGCGACCGCTGGTGGCCCATGGCTGGCGCGGTTTACCTGCTGGTGGCAAAGAAGCGCGTAGTCGGCATGACACCGTTGCGCCCCGAGTGGCGCACCGCCAAGGCCTTCGGCCGGGCAGTGGCCCGCCCTGCACTGCGGGTGATCCGTGGCGGATAAAGTTGAAATTTTTACCGATGGCGCCTGTCGCGGCAATCCCGGTCCCGGTGGCTGGGGTGCGTTGCTGCGCCATGCCGAGCGCGAAAAAGAACTGTACGGATCCGAGCGCGAGACCACCAATAATCGCATGGAGCTCATGGCCGCGATCATTGCGCTCGAATCCATCAAGCGTTCCTGCGAAATAACGCTGACCACCGATTCGCAGTATGTGCGCAAGGGCATCACCGAGTGGATCGTGAACTGGAAGCGGCGCGGCTGGAAAACTGCCGACAAGAAACCGGTAAAGAACCAGGACCTGTGGCAGCGCCTGGAGGCGGCGACGCACCAGCACAAGATTCACTGGAAGTGGATTAAGGGACACAGCGGGCACGCCGAGAACGAGCGTGCCGACCAGTTGGCCAATCGGGCGATTGATGAAATGTTGGAGTAAGGTGCTGCCTGCACACCAGATGTTATTCCGTAGGTCGCCCTTCAGGGCGATACACCGCCCTGAAGGGCGACCTGCAACCAGGACAATCATCAGGAAAAAATGATGTCGAGAAACAAATTGATCGGTTTTGTGCTGCTGGCCGTGGGCATCACGTTATTGGTGATGGGCTACAATGCTGCCCAGTCGGTGGGCTCGCAGTTCAAGCAGGCGTTCACGGGATCGATGTCCGACAAAGCGGCGCTGTTTTACCTGGTCGGTGCCGCCGTGACAGCCGCCGGCGTCTATCTGACCTTCCTGTCTCGCAAGTAATTCAGCACGGAGTCCTAAATGAAACGCCAGATCATCCTCGACACGGAAACCACCGGCCTTGAGCCCTCGCAGGGTCATCGCATCATTGAAATCGGTGCGGTGGAAATGCTGAACCGTCGTCTCACCGGTAATCGCTTTCACCAGTACCTCAACCCCGAGCGCGAGATCGACGCCGGCGCGATCGAGGTGCATGGCATCACCAATGCGATGCTCGTCGACAAGCCGAAGTTTTCCGATATCGCAGCGGACTTTCTGGAATTCGTAAAGGGCGCCGAACTGGTGATCCATAATGCGCCGTTCGATGTCGGCTTCATTAACAGCGAGTTCCGTCTGCTGGGTGAAGCCGCAACGGTGGTGAATATCGACGGCGTGTGTACGGTGCTCGATACCCTCAAGCTGGCGCGCAAAATGCGCCCCGGCCAGAAGAACGACCTCGATTCCCTGTGTCGGCATTACAGCATCGACAACTCACAGCGCACCCTGCACGGCGCCTTGCTGGATGCTGAAATCCTGGCGGATGTGTATCTCGCCATGACCGGCGGCCAGGCGACGCTTTTTCAGGAGCCGGGCGATGCGGCCGCTGCCGCCAAACAGAATGTTTCGGCACACGCCATTCGTCGCCTTGATCCCAATCGTCCGGCACTCGTGGTGATTCGCGCCAGTGACGCGGAGTTGGCCGAGCATGCAAAGGTGCTGGGCGAGATCGACAAGAAGAGCGGCGGGAAGTGCGTGTGGAAGGCGATCGATACCGCGCTTACATGAAATACCGCAGGTAGATGTAACCACTGCTGATCGCGATGCTAAGCAGCATCAGCGGAAACGCCAGCAGCAGGAACGGCAGGAAGCGAATCGGATAGCCAGCGCGCTCCGCCATGCCGGCGACGATCAGATTCGCGCTGGCGCCGATGAGTGTGCCATTACCGCCCAGGCAGGCGCCCAGCGCGAGTGACCACCACAGCGGTTCGATGTGCTGAAGCCCTCCATAGACCGGCGCCATCGACAGGATGAGCGGGATCATGGTGGCCACGAACGGAATATTGTCCACGATCGCCGAGGCGATTGCCGATACCCACAGAATGGCCTGCGCTGTCAGTGCCAGGTTGCCACCAGTCAACTCCACCACGCGGCTCGCCAGCCATTTCAGTACCCCCGCGGTTTCGATGCCGTACACCACGATGAACAGGCCGAGGAAAAAGAAAATCGTCACCCATTCGACCTCACCGAAGGTCTTGTGCACCTGCTCGGATTGACGCTCGGCGTTGTGCGCGAAATTGTCCAACAACAACAGCAGTGCGGCACCGGCCATGGCGATGGTCGCGGGTTCGAGATGCAGCGGGTGCGCGAGGATAAAGCCGAGGACCACCAGCGCCAACACAAACAGCGATTGTTTCAGTAAACGCGGATCGGTGATGGCCTCGTGCTCACTGAACTGCATCACCCGTGCGCGCGCCGCGGGGGTGGCCGAGAGCTTGCGGCCCCAGATTAAATAAATGGGCACCAGAGTGGCGAGCAGGATGACCAGGATCACCGGCGCGAGGTGCCACGCGAAATCGTTGAACGTCAAACCTGTCGCGGAGCCAATCATGATGTTGGGCGGATCACCGATCAATGTTGCCGTGCCGCCGATATTGGAGGCGAAGATTTCGGTGAACAGGTAGGGGTAGGGATTGACCTTCAGCTCTTCAGTAATGAGCAGCGTGACCGGTGCCACCAGCAGCACAGTGGTTACATTATCGAGGAAGGCCGAGAACACCGCCGTCACAAGTGCCAGCATTACCATTATGCCCCAGGGATCGGCATTCACTTTCTTGGCGGACCACACTGCGACGTACTGGAACACGCCACACTTGCGAGTGATGGCCACGATCACCATCATGCCGGTGAGTAAACCGAGGGTATTGAAGTCCACGCCGTTGCGCAGCGCCGCCTGCTGGGTGATGACGCCGGACACGATCATAAGCATCGCGCCGATCAGCGCGATAATGGCGCGGTTGAGTCGCTCGGTAACAATGGCTACGTAGGTGACAGCAAATAACGCGAGCGATACCCAGAACGGATTGAGGCCGAAGAGAACGTGTCCGGCCGATTCGTGCATGTCAGGCCGGCCGGCCGGTTAACTTGGCGAGTATGCCCCAGTAGGTCACGAGTCCCAGCAGGCGACCGCTGTGGGGATCGGCCACCGGCAGATTGTGGCGATACCGGTACAATTGCAGCAAGGTTTCAACCAGGCCCATGTCTGGTGCGAGCGGGAGTAATGCCGTGTCAGCGAAGCGAATTACGGGCTCATCAAGCTGGCCGGAAAGTCGTTCTTTGAGATTCACCAGCGAGTCATGCACGAAGGCGAGATTTCCCATGTGGGTAACGCCATCGAGTGTGGCGGCACGCGGCAAGATGTGACGTACCAGGGTATGAACGCCGAACAGCCCTTTATAAAGTCCGGAGGCGTTCACGACGGGCAGATTCTTGATCTTGTGGCGAAACAGCAGGTCAATAGCGTCCGCCAGACTCGCCGATTCGAGCACCGTGATGGGATCCGGCAACATAACAGTCTGGCAGGTCACGGTTTCCTCGTGCGGGGCTTGCGCCTTGTTCTGAAGGAGGAAAAGATGGTGGGCGATGCAGGGATCGAACCTGCGACACCTGCCGTGTGAAGGCAGTGCTCTACCGCTGAGCTAATCGCCCGAAAAGCGGCACACAGTGTACGCTTTTGGCGCACGACCGGTCAATTTCCCGTCTGGGTCTGGGGACTGGCTCCGATAAGGCAAGGAGCAATTCATACTTATCGAAAGACGTTTCTGCCTTGCGCATTTGTGCGCGGGCTTTATGTGTTGCACCTTTGCCGGGCGATATCTTAATAATGTGCGTATGGCTGGCCTCAATCTCTCAGGATCGAGCAATAAACTTTGTACCCAATCGAAAGGATCAGCGGCATCGGCTTGACGAGTGATTGTCCAGCAGTAACCTGCCATGATGTATCGTGCATTTTACAGCAGAGGATGTTCGCCCACGCAGGTACCTATCCCTGTTTCGGCCGTGGTGGTGGCGCGTGCTATTCGTCAGAATATCAACTCAGAATTATTCAAGGGCAAGGATCAGTCTGAACGATGCGCGTCCTCGCAGGAGATATTGGTGGCACTTCAGTCCGCTTGGGTACAGCTGATTGCACAGCAGGGGTCTGTCGCCTCCAGCGCACGCAGTGGTATGCCAGTGCCAGCTACTCCGGACTGGCTGCGATCCTGGGTGAGTTTCTGCAGCAAGAATCCGCCGCGGGTTTCGACGCAGTGTGTCTGGCCATTGCCGGGCCCGTGCGCACCACCGCAGCGGGACAGTCGGCCAAGGTTACGAACCTGCCGTGGGAGATCGAGAACAGTGCGCTTATTCAGACATTCGGCTTTGCGCGTGTCCGTCTGATCAATGACTTCGAAGCGATCGGCTACGGGTTGCCGATGCTGACAGCCTCTGACTTTGTTGTGTTGCAAAACGGAGTCTCTGCGCCGCGTGCACCGCGCGCGCTGATCGGTGCTGGCACCGGTCTGGGGCAGGCGAGCCTTGTCTGGCAGGGTGATCACTACGCAGTGGTCCCGACCGAGGGCGGACACGCGGATTTCGGTCCGGTAGATGAACTGCAAATAGACTTGGCGCGTTACCTGCTACGTCATTACGGTCATGCTTCCTATGAGATGATCCTTTCCGGAGCGGGGCTCGTGCGTTTGTATGAATACTTACGTGAACACGGGACCACGGCTGAATCAGCAACGATGGCGCAGGCCATGCAGACTGGGGATTCGGCGGCAGCCATTACGCAAGCAGCTCTGCACCAGAGTGACTCGCTTGCACTGCAGGCTATCGATCTGTTCGTGCGCATCTACGGTGCTCAAGCCGGGAATCTGGCACTGACTGCCGGCGCAACCGGCGGCATCGATGTAGCCGGCGGAATAGCACCAAAAATTATTTCCCTAATTGGCGATAATTTTCTGAGCGCCTTTCGCAACAAGGGCATCATGAAGGACTATGTGAGCAGGATTCCGGTGCGGGTGGTCATGAATACCGAGGTTGGCCTGCATGGCGCAATGCTGGTGGCTAGCCGCATGCCGGGCGACACGCCGGCCTGAGTACAATTGGCAATGCGTTATACCATCGGGCGTGTCTGAAATATCCGGTAGTCCATATCCGGAAACAGGCTGTCGCGCGCAGTGACATCGCGCAGATAAGCTTCGTCGTAGTTGCCGGACTCCGCCATCGTAGCCAGGCGGTCAAAGCGATGGATGTGGGTCTTCTGACGACGCACTGCATATTCCACGCTCGTGCCGGTTTTCATGATGAACGCCCAGTCGCTCGACTGCGCCAGCAGCAGCTCACGTGCCGTCTGATCGAGCACCCAACGTAGCGTGCCCTGCGCATCCGGAAAGCGTTGCACCAGGGCGCTCATGCGCTCGGCGGCGGCATGCAGGTAGGGGTAGATCCAGTCGTTGCTGCCGTTCAGCCAGACTTCATGAAAGCCACCCGCGCCCCAACTGCACTCAGGCGGCGTGGCTGGCTGCAGATCTCCAAACCGGTCAATATATTCCGCCGGCGTGATGGCTTGCACGTCATGCTGGTCGTAGGCCATCTTGCGCAGCAGAAAGTCGATCCATTGCGGGCCCTCGAACCACCAGTGACCGAACAGTTCGGCATCATAAGGTGCCAGCACGATCGGCGGATGGTCGAAGAACGAGGCCAGCCAGCTGATTTGCTGCTGACGATTGAACAGGAAGTGTCCGGCGTGTTCGGCGGCGCGGTCGCGCGCCCAGCCGGGGTGATAGGGTTCTTTCCAAGTGGTCTTGCCGGTGATGCGGTGATACTTGAGGCCGGTGAAGGTCGGAATGCCAGCATGCCTCAGCTTTTCGATGTGCGGCTCGTGCACGTCGAAGCCGGCATCGCGGTAGAATTCGCGGTACACAAAATCTCCCGGATAACCTTCCTCGGCCGCCCAAACCTGTTTGCTCGATTCGAAGTCGCGCCCAAATGCGGCCGGGCCGCCGGGCGTGCGGACCGGGCGGTGTACGCCATAGCGCGGACGCGGCTCGGCATTGAGCAGGCCGTGCGAATCGAGCATGAAGAACTCGATGCCGAACTCGTTCAGGATACGGTCCACGCCCGGCTTGTAACCGCACTCCGGCAGCCAGATGCCGCGCGGCCGCCGGCCGAGAATGCGTTCGTGGGTGCGCACCGCCATGGAGAGTTGCGCGTAAAGGCTCTCCTCGTTCACCGCGAGCAGCGGAAAGTATCCGTGTGTCGCGCCGCAGGTAATGATTTCGAGGTGGCCGCTCTCCATCAGGCGGCGGAACGACAGACTCACGTCCATTTGGTCCTGCTCCACGAAGCGGCGTCGCAGGTGCGTGTAGCGCTCGGTATAGAACAGCACGACAGGATGAAAGTTGGCATCGCCTGCGGTGCGCCGACGTTCGCCCGCCAGTGCCTCAAGCCGTTCATCCAGATAGTTCAAGTAGCGTTGTTGCAGCAGCGGATCGGTCATCATCGACAACAGCGGCGGTGTAAGCGACAGGGTGGTGCGGAAATGCACGCCATCACGCACCAGGCCCTCAAAGACGTCGAGCAGCGGCAGATAGGTTTCGGTGAGCGCTTCGAAGAACCAGTCTTCCTCCAGAAAGCGTTCGTGTTCCGGGTGGCGCACAAATGGCAGGTGCGCGTGCAACACGAGCGCGAAATAACCCTTGGAATTGAACACGCGTTAGCGACTGCTGACGCTGCCCAACCAGGCAAGTGGCCCACCGGGACTGCTGGTGGAGCCAGCCCAGCCAGATTTCTGGCCGCGCTCAAGACCGCCAGCGCGCTGGTACATGGCGCGGAATTGCGCGTCACTCACCCACCAGCGACGATCGGTGTGCGTAGAAGCATAGAGGCTCGGGATGCGTGCGACTCCGCGCTGCAGGATGCTGACAAATTCGCCGTTGGGCTGATAGCGGCCAAGCTGCAGACAGACCGCGCCGAGTTCGATGTTTTCCCCCACATGGAAATACCAGTGGCCACGCTCGGCGGGTATGGGGTGCTCGCCGAGAATGGACAGACGGTCACCTACATAAGTCGCGAGGCGCAGCCGTGCGGATCGGTCTGCGGCGAGCGATGCGGCGGGCAGCGCCCAGTAGCCATGCAGTACACCGGGCTTCTGTGGCAGCAGGCATAGCAGCGGCTCATGCAGCACCGGTAAGCGATCAATGTCCTCGCCGAGATCCGCGGTATAGGTCGGTTCCTGCGTGCCCGGCAACGCGAATGCGTACTTGAGGGATTCTACTTGCTGTTCCGCCTCGGCAGAGGTCTGCGGCACGGGCGTCACGACTGCAACCGGAGTCGGCTTGACCGGTTTGGCACCGGCGATTTTTGCTGAGGCGCGGCGCGGCTTTTTTTGCGTTGTAATACTGTGCGCCGCGGCGCTTAGTGACTTTGTTGCTGATTTTGCACTGGCCTTGCGTTTCTGGCCGGTGACAAGCTTGAGTAGCTCGCCCTTGCTCATTTTTGAATAACCGGTCAGGCCAAGCCGTTTGGCCAGTGCGCGTAGCGCTTCAATGGTTTCTGTTTTCATGACGCATCTCCTGCTGTCTGCAGGCAGTCGGGCGCTAGCCGTGTGTCGCAGTGTGGGACGCAACGTCCATCCTTCCACCGCTGCCGGAAAATGTAAAGCACTGCCGGGTGGCGTGAAGATTTGATCTTGATCAGAGTCTGATGCTTCGCAGCGTGCCATGATTCACGCAGAAATGTCCTACATCTTGTCATTCAATATGCGCCGTGTGACAGCGAGATGAGGAAGTAAGGCGCTGGTGCATGCACCGTGTCGATGCACGAAAAATTGTACACAGGATGATCAATAAGGAGGCCGCATGTATCTCATGCACAAGCCGAGCGGCGATTTGGTAGAAGTACTGAACCTCAACAGATTGTTTGACCCGTTCCAAAATGAAGTCAACGGTCGCTTTCTCGCCGGCGATGTCTTGCAGGAGCCAGCGGCTTTCGGGAAGGACGAGCTGCTGTTCCCGTCGGGTGAATATTTACCGCTTTGTTGGATCAACCCGACATACAAAGTAAAGCTGCGTTCCGTGGGAGGCTAGCATGCTGGATCATATTGTTTCCCTGCTCGGCAGCGAAGCAGAGTCGTTGTTGCGTCACGAATGTCAAACAATCCCCAAGGAGCGTGTGCACCTGCCCGGTCCGGACTTCCTGGAGCGCGTGCATGCCGACAGCGACCGGAGTGCGTGCGTGAAGCGATCGCTGGCGGCAATTTTCCGCCACGGGCGCCTTGCCGGCAGCGGCTATCTCTCGATCCTGCCGGTTGACCAGGGCGTTGAGCACTCTGCTGGCGCATCGTTTGCTCCGAATCCGGATTACTTCGATCCCGAGAACATCGTCAAGCTTGCCATTGAGGGCGGCTGCAACGCCGTCGCCTCAACCTACGGCGTCCTCTCTTCAGTCTCCCACAAGTACGCACACCGCATCCCGTTCATCGTCAAGCTGAATCACAACGAGTTGCTGACCTACCCGAATAAATCGGACCAGGTGATGTTTGCCACGGTGCAGCAGGCTTGGGAGCTGGGTGCAGTGGCGGTCGGCGCCACCATCTACTTCGGATCGGAGGAGTCGTCGCGCCAGCTGGAAGAAGTGCGTGATGCCTTCCTGGGGGCGCACGAGCTTGGTCTGGCATGCGTACTCTGGTGCTACTTGCGCAACAGTGCTTTCAAGAAGGACGGTGTGGACTACCACCTGTCCGCAGATCTGACCGGTCAGGCAAATCATCTGGGTGCGACACTTGGTGCCGATATCATCAAACAGAAACAGGCCGAGAACAATGGCGGTTACACCGCGCTCAACTTCGGGAAGACACACAAGAAGGTGTACAGCGAGCTCACCTCCGATCATCCCATTGATCTCACCCGCTACCAGGTGGCGAGTTGTTATATGGGTCGTGTGGGCATGATCAACTCGGGCGGCGCGTCCGGCACAAATGACTTGGCGCAGGCGGTGCGCACCGCCGTCATCAACAAGCGTGCCGGTGGCATGGGCCTGATCTCCGGCCGCAAGGCCTTTCAGAAGCCGGTCAAAGATGGCGTGGCACTGCTGAATGCGATTCAGGATGTATATCTTGAAAAGGGTGTGACAGTAGCGTGATGAGTTTTGCCAGTATCAACCAGAAAGGAGTGAAGCATGCAAATCCCGGTCGAGATTACCCTGCGAGACATTCCACATTCCGAAGCGGTCGACACCCGCATACGCGAGAAGATCGCCAAGCTTGAGCATTTCCATGAGCGCATCATGAGTTGTCGGGTGACCGTTGAGTCACCGCAGCAACGGAAGCATCAGGGCAAGCTGTACAGTGTACACATCGACATGAAGGTGCCTGGTGGCGGTGAGCTGGTAGTAAACCGCGGGCAGGACGAAGACATTTATGTGGCGATCCGCGACGCCTTTAACGCAGCGGCCCGTCAGCTGGAAGACCATGTCCGACGTCAGCGCGGTGAGGTGAAGACGCACGAGGTGCCAGGCTGATAAATTAGGCTTGCTATGAAACAGGTCCAGCTAGAGCGAATCGCTCCTGCGTGGATTTGCCTTAGTCCATAGACGGAAGGTGAGGTGGGCGCTGCTGCCGATCATTGATTGCCGTCTCATACAGACGCAGGTAGTCCGCGGCGCTGTGCTGCCAGGAGAAATCCTTGCGCATGCCGGCCAGTTGAATCTGCTTCAAGCTACGCCGGTCAGCGTGCAGCGCCAGTGCACGCTGTACGGCGCTGGTCAGCGCTTCGGCACTTGCCTCCTCGAACACGATGCCGGTGGCTGTGTCGGCAGTAATATTTGCAGTGCTGGCGTCCGTCACCGTGTCTGCCAGACCGCCAACCCGTCGCACAATAGGCACGGTTCCGTAACGCAGACTGTAAAGCTGACTGAGTCCGCATGGTTCAAAGAGCGACGGCATGAGAAAAAAATCGGCGCCGGCCTGTATGCGGTGCGCAATCACTTCGTCATATCCAGCGAGCACTGCCAGTCGATCTGGATAACGCAATGCCTGCGCGCGCAGCGCCTGCTCGTAATGTGCATCGCCGCTGCCGAGCACCACGATCTGCAAGGGCAGGCACATGAGTGACGGCAGGGCATCGAGCAGCAGGTCTATACCTTTCTGTTCCACGAGGCGACTGACAATGCCGAAAACGGGAATATCGGCATTAACCCGCAGACAGAACTCCTTTTGCAAGGCTGTCTTGTTTGCAAGCTTGTGTGTCAGGCGACGCATTGAGTAACGGCTGGCAAGATGCGGGTCGCGTGCCGGATTCCACAATCGTGCATCAATGCCATTCAGGATACCGGACAGGTGCATGGTGTGATGGCGCAAGAGTCCGTCCAGCCCGTAACCGTGTTCCGGCGTCTGAATTTCGCGCGCGTAGGTTGGACTGACCGTGGTTACGCGATCGGCAAAAACAATACCGCCCTTGATGAATGACATTTGTCCGTGGAATTCGAGCGTCTGCAGCGACCAGAGTGATTCCGGCAAGCGCAACGACAGAAAGGTCTCGTAGGAAAACAGGCCTTGATAGGCGAGATTGTGTATCGTGAAGACGGTAGCCGGCCGTGCTGCATCTGCGGCAAGCAGCGCTGGTACCAGGCCGGCCTGCCAGTCATGGGCATGTACGACATCCGGCCGCCAGGTCAGCCCGGCTGTGTCACGTGCGATGGCCGCTGCGACACGCGCCAGCAGCGCGAAGCGCGCCGCGTTGTCATGCCAGGGATGGCCGTGGACGTTGACATAGGGATTACCAGGGCGGTTGTAAGCAGGCGGAAAGTCGATGAGCCAGACCTTTACGCGCGTGCCAGGGAGCCTGCCTTCCAGCAGTGTCACCGGCTGAGCCAGAGACGGCAGGGCCAGTTGCGCCACCGTTTTAAGTGGCCCAGCGCGCTGCAATGTGTCGTGATAGCCGGGCAGCAACAAGCGTACATCTGCGCCCAGTGCGAGCAGCGTTTGAGACAGGCCACTGCAGGCATCGCCTAGCCCGCCGGTCTTCATGAGCGGATGGGCCTCGCTTGAAACGAACAAAATCTTGCGCATGGAACGCGTGCCTGTGGTTTCAAGCGTCTGGCATGTCGTGGCCAGCGGGGTCGCCGGGTATGTCTGTATTCATTATCGACGCTTGAGATACTCGCGTGCCAGCACCTTGCTTTCCTCCACCGCAGGCTGATTAAAGGGATCGATGTTGAGTAGGCTGGCCACGACCACTGTTTCGATTTCCAGCAGCAGTATCAGGGCGCCAATCGCCGCCGGGTTACGCGTATCGAGCAGGATGGTGCGATTCGGCCGAATGTGGCGGGTGAGGGTTTCGCGCGTAGCGCGGAATTCTGCCAACAGCAATTCT
>Ga0315281_10000745_pt1 | contig 46669 bp, 49 predicted proteins | sample YL17G07_0_MG_FD_204540 | JGI IMG/M metagenome (GOLD analysis project Ga0315281, IMG submission 204540) | Sediment microbial communities from Yellowstone Lake, YNP, Wyoming, USA - YL17G07_0 | ecosystem: Environmental > Aquatic > Freshwater > Lake > Sediment | place: USA: Wyoming | collected...
GTTCACGATTATCTGCCCAACGAATTTGACGCACTCAAGCTTTTTGAGACTCTTCAAAGCCTCGATGATTTCAAAGCATTTTCGAAATACATTCTCACCTGGCTCGAAAAAGATTAACCCTCAGCCTATAAAGATCCCAAACAAACTCAATGAACCCAAGTAACTCAACAGACCCAATGAACTCAATAAACTTAACACTCACCACTCGACACTTATCATTTTACCGTTGCCTCCATCCTCTATCCTTTTTCCTTTGACCTTTTCCCTTGGTCCACAGTCCTCAGTCCTTGTTTCTCACGTAAGACGCGCCGCACCCTCTATCGGATCATACGATTTACTTTTGTTCTATGTTCTGCTAAAATAACGTTTGTCAGAAACTGTGGCAAATTCAAAGCAGGAGGAATGTTAAATGGGTACCCAACAAACCAAGTTAACCCTTGAGCAGATTGAGGAAACATTGCCAAGCCTTTCGGGGTCTGAGATCTTGAAATTGGACCGAAGAATACACGAGTATTTAGATACAATGGCTTTTTCCAAAGCCGCGGAGAGTGCTTTTTCCGAGTGGGAAGACCCTGATGAAGGAATCTATGATGAAACTTGAGCCGGGAGACATTGTCTTAGTCAATTTTCCTTTCACCGATCTTCAATCTTCAAAAGTAAGGCCGGCTCTCGTCCTCTCAACAAAGGGAGAAGATATTATCATCCTTGGAATCTTCTCAAGAGTTCCGGAGAATCTTCGGGATTCTTGGATCAAAATTGGTGAACTGGATCCAGCTTTCAAACAAACAGGTCTTAAAAAACCATCGATTATCAAAACAGAAAAGATTACGGTCGTTCATCAGTCTCTCATAAGAAAAGGACTTGGATCTATCCCATCTGGACTTATGAAGCAGGTGAAACAGACCCTCTGGAAAACCCTCGGAATCGAATAAATCATAACCCGTTTGTCTCTTCCATTCTTCATTACACCGCATTACTGCAGCACTAAGTTTTTGCCTCTAACCTTAAACGTAGAGGTCCTTATTCCTCAAACGTCTTTTATGGTTGCCTCCAACCTTTAACCTTGAGCCCTTATCCTTATTCCTTCCACCCTTTATTCACCGAATCCGTAACCCGCAACTCGTAACATTCTTTTTCTTCCATCATTCCATTCTTCCAATATTCCTTTATTATCGTTAGTGGTCAGCCGTAAGGGGTTAACCCCCAACCCGCAACTTTAATTTATAATTTGATGCCCTTTTATCTTCTAGCCCTTCCACGACTGTTTCGGTAAGGGTTTGGAACCAGCTTGATTTCCAGGCGACAGCCGACTGCTTGAGCATACTTTTTTAAAGTAGTCAGAGAAGGTACATGCTTTCCCGCTGTTTCCAAGCGCGAAACTGCACTTTTTGTTGTTCCCATCAGCGCCGCGACCGCTTCTTGTGTGAGGCCCAACATAGAACGCGCAGCAAGCATCTCGCACACTAGAGCATACTCCTCTTCCAACTCCTTATATGCTTTCCTGAATTCCTTTCGCTTCCTGGCATTCTTGAGGAATGCTTTATGGTCATGGGTAACTGGTTGATATTTTAATTCAGCCATTCTGCACCTCCTTCATCCTTTTCCGTGCAATTCTCAATTCCTGCTTCGGAGTATCTTCTGTTTTCTTCACGAAAGCATGAAGTATCACCACACGCGCCCAATACCCTCCCGACCGTGTGGTCTCAACTCGAAAAGACCACCTCCCAGAGCCCGCGAGTGTGGCATGCGTAGATTTGGTCCAAACTCCATCAAAAGCTCCACAATCCGCGCAAAGGCGGCCAGCACGCCGTCAGGCCAGCTTTTAATCTCGGCTTTGACACGAGGATGGAAGTATTCTATGGTGTAGTTCACCATTTCAATGTTAGCATACTTGCTAACTCCTGTCAACTCGATTAATGCACTAAATATAACCCTTCAGCCATCGATGTTAGATCATTCCTTCAAAACCAGGACGGACTCTCCGTAGAAACCTTTGCCTTCTTTCAAAGTAAAGCACTGCCCACGTTCACTACTCTTCCCTGATGTTCCAGCTTCGCTTTATTCACTTTGAACTCGTTAACCCGCAACTCGTAACATTTAACTCAAAACTCAACACTCACCACTTATCACTTTGTGATCTGGTGGAGCTGAGAGGGATCGAACTCGGTGCGAGTCGATTCTGACCTCTATCTGTCGATACGACCGTGTTCCCAATTACACCACAGCCCCAGAAACAGGAAAGGTTTTGCCCTTACCTTTAGCGAAGCGACCCTCCAACCTCTAACCTTTAACCTCCGACCTTCTGTCTTCCTTGACGTCCCGTCCCGGGTGCGATATATAAGCCTTGAGACAGCACGATATGGACTTATTGAGCGTCAGAAAAAATCTTCTTGGTATAATCTGCCTCGTGATCACCGCAGTATTTTTCCTGGCTGGCCTCTGGCCTTTCAATTTCTCCCCCGAAAACAAGGTGAGATGGCTACAGGACCAAAACGGTGTCCAGTTCTACGGCCAAGCCATCATTTATTCCACTATTCCATTCTTCCAGTCTTCCAATATTCCCATTAATTCAATCACCATAGAGCTTTGGCTTCAACCTGAAAGAGAATCATATGATTATGCAGCGCGTATTCTCTCATTTTATGATCAACAAAGGACCGAAAACATGACCCTAACCCAGTGGAAATCGACCTTTATCGCTCAAGGCAGAATACGAAACCGATATCCGGAACGCTACCCAAAAGTTGGAGTAAAGGATGCATTACTGAAAGGAGTAAAACGATTTTTTACCATTACTTCAGGACAAGAGGGCACTAAGATCTATATCGATGGCAAGCTTACAGGGAATTCCCCTAAATTTAATTTGTTATCAGAAATCGAAGGAAATATTGGCCAGCTCATTCTGGGGAATTCCTCCACAGGTAAACAATACTGGACTGGCAATCTACTTGGTTTGGCGATTTATAATCGGTCATTAACTGAAGAAGAAGTCCTAAAAAGCTTTGAGAATTGGGAGAAGAATAAGAAATCACTCTTTCAAAAAGAGGAGGGGCTTATCTCATCCTATCTTTTTAATGAACATTCTGGAACTCTGGCTCACGATCGTGTCGGTGCCCATCACCTTCTCATCCCATCGAGGTTTAAGGTCCTTAAAAAAACTATCCTCGTTCCGCCCTGGGAAGACTTTCGTTTCACTCGCTCTTATCTAATGGATATCCTGACCAATATCTTAGGTTTTATCCCCTTCGGATTCTTCCTCTCTGCCTATTTGTGGATGAGAAAACCCCGATCAATTTTTCGACTTCTTCTTACAACTACTGTCATCGCAGGGTGCATGAGCCTTTCGATTGAGCTGAGCCAGGTTTATCTTCCTACCCGAAATTCCCAAATCATGGACATCATAACGAACATCATTGGCACATCAATTGGAACTACCCTATTCTCTAAGAGTCCCTTAAATCGTCAGACATAAGCCATAAGGGGTTGCCTATTGCCTCCAACCTTTCGCCTTGAGCCCTTATCCTTGTTCCCCCTGCCCTTTATTCACTGAATCCGTAACCCGCAACTTGTAATAGGTCCTTATGGCTTTGCTAACTTTCAAGACCTGACTCTGTGTCTATTAAGGCTATCGGGTCCGATTCCGCTTTCATAATAACCTAATCGGATGAACCTCTAATCAAATTTAGCCAATCTTCACTCATCAAATAATGGTATTCTTTATCCACGCCCGGATGTACCATTAGCTCTACATCTGCAGATTTCGATAACGAAACAATCCTCCTGATTCTCTCCGTTTCGATCGGTTTGAGTGAGAAAAATAAGTCTGTGCACTGGAAGCGTGAAGTCAACCAGCGATCTACCAGGTATCTGTAAAGACGATTTATTGGACCCTTTTCCCCTGAACTAAACGTGAAGTTTCTTCTCATCCTAATTCCCTTTGGGTATTTATTTAGGAAGAGCATATTCATGCACAAATGCATGTGGTGGTGGCCATCCAACCGAGTGGGTTGCTCGCCATATAGCCGGACAAACTCCTCCCACTGAGACTGAAAAACATAATCAAAAGCCTTATGTAAGAAAGGGTTATATAGAACCTGGTTCAACTTCCGTGAATTAAGATAGCTGGCGACCGAACAATGGTGATCTCTTAAGTTCGGGGAGACCACCTTACCTGTAAAATCAAGGGTGAGGTTAAGGTGGAGCCCCACAGGTAAATTGTTCTCTCGCGCCAACCCTGCAGCCCTTTCCGAATCTCTCATGAAAGTCATAGCGCTGGCACTGCCAATCCTACCCTGATGGTAACAGTCAAGGATTCGATCGGTTATTTCCTCATTCCAGCCCAGGTCGTCGGCATTGACGTAAAGCATGCAACGATATTTTTCTCAATCACCCTTCTTCATCGCATGACGGAGATACTTTCCGGCTCGTGCTATTCTTCGGTATCCAGACAAAGCCGATTCCCCTCCCTTAACAGCCAAGTCGCTTAAAATGCTATCTGCAACCTGAAATCTGCCCATAAACTCGACCTCCCGGCCTCGCTTTCCGGCCAGTCCACGTTTGAAATGATAGGTTCCTGGATTCGTATCGGGATTTATACCGTTAAGATCATAGTTAATGAAACCATTTTCCTTTAACCATTTAATAAAGGCCCATTGAATGATATAAGAACCATTCGTTTTCATACCAGTATCACTTGTCGCTCCAACCAAGTACACGCCCGTACTCCCGATTGCGGAGAAAATGCCGCCAGCACAAATTTCACCGTTCATCCGACACAGAATAACCTTCAGCTTGAGAGCTGGAGGAAGTTCCCTTTGAACCACTTTCAAATGATTTATGTCGCTAAGCTCAATAAGCGCTTTCCGTCTAACCATTTCCCAGTAAATTTTCGTAATTTCGTCGAATAAACTTTCATCTTCGCCCGCTATCAATTCCAACCCATTTTTTTCCGCGCGGTTAAGGCAGTTCCGCCATTTCTGATCCAAGACGGCCCTCAACTCCTTGAGAGAGGGTTCAAGATTGATGATCAGTGTTCGGTCAGTTTTTCCGCCATCGTAGAATTTGTAACCTTCTTCGAGAAGAATTTGTTGCAAATTCTCATTCTCCCCTCGGTAGGCCAGTGGATACAGGCGAAGGACGAGACCTCTATGGTAGGAAAACTCATTTCTAAGGGCACGTATCGCCTGGCGAAATACTTCCTTATCATCCGGAACTCCTTTAGGCCGCCACATGGGGCCCCACAGCACATAGGCTATGCCGGTTTTTATTACAGGCAATTGGTAAATCCTCGCCTGCGCCGCCGCCACAATATCATCTCCTTTTCTCAGGGTCATGTGGGCAACGCCTTTTCGTCCAAACCTTATCATGTCGTAGGCCCACGTCTGATAAATGTTGGCATCCTGAAAGTGACTCATGCTTTCATACCAAGCATCCTTCCCGGAGGCACTGAAATCTGCTTTATAGCTTATCTTTAATTCTTGCATTGTCTTATATTCATGTAGTTGGCTATTGGGAAAAAATCACTAAACTGAAGTCTTGAAAGAGGCTATGGGCAAGGGGCTAATGATATGATGGTTATTCTTCTCGGAAAGTTGCAATATCAGTCTAACTCCCCGACGCAATATTTCATCACGTTTTTCAAAATATAAGCATAACGCACCAATATTATACACCATAAGCTCCATAAGACGGACCAGCACAGTCACTTACATACCATCTTCGACTTTTTGTCCCATATAGTAATCCATCGATTAAACATAGAAATAGTTCGTACGGTTCCAATCCTCTTGGCACCCGTCTTATCGGAACACCTGAGGCTTGATTTGTTGGTTCTATGCACTTTCCAGTACACCCTTGATACTTTTTCTTCTCTCAGTTTCGTGAAAGTTAGTCTTGCCATCCGCGAGTAAATATTCATCCCTCGAAAACCGGGAAAAACTTCGGCTGCGAGTAAAATAGCGTCGGTTGATGATAGGGGTACTGAATAAAATCCTTCGAAACCACCAATTAGGGTCCATTGTACTCCTACCACTGTCCCCTCCATCTTGGTCAGCCACAGAACAGCACCTCTTCTGAAGAAACTTTCCAGAAACCTTGACAAAACAGCTTTTCCCTTGATTTGACTAAGCTGGTTCATATCTCCATGAGGTATCAAATCCGCAGTCTTGTAAGCTTGTACATATAAACCTTTTTCATTTCCAGCGGTATCTAGATCTCCCCGACACAAGTCAAGGAAAAAAAATACTTCTCTATTATCAAAATAACTTTTCCAAATTTGAATACAAGCAAGCTTGGCAAGACTCATAAATCCATGCTTTTTCAGATACCAGATGAATACGTTATACAAGTTTCTCATCTGCTTGAGAGTGCTTTCATCACCTGTCCTTCGTTGTTCCGTTCTCATCGTCACTCCCTCAACAACATATACACTGCCATCTTTTACCATTCAGATCGGATACTCACCTTAATCATCCCTTTCCCTGAGAATCGTGAGTCCCAAAAAACCAAAAACGCAACCTAAGTTGTAGGCAGCCTTGCTTAAGCATCTCGTCCCAATGCACTGACTTATGAGAAAGGAGAACGGCAAAGCTGCCCCATAGATGCAAAGTGCACTGAGAACTTTAAGGTATATTACCACCCCCCCAAACTCACCCTTTCTCGCCTTCTCTCCAGTCAGTCCCCCTATCCGTAGGGATTTTTTAATATGAAACAATCTCTTCCACCTCTCAGGAGGGACAGTCTCATAAGCAATAGCCTCATTGCACCATACGAAAACTCGTCCTTGGTTAATCATTTTTTTAAAAAACTCGACATCCTCTCCCCCGGTTCTGCCGAACTCAACCCCAAATCGATCTTCTTTTTTGTCGAATAACCGTCTGTCAAGAAGCACATTCCCTGTCCTCGTATCTCCCCAGTGTAAGAGCGTCCCGGTCGGATACTCTTTACGTTCACAGAATCTTCCCTTTACTAACCATTCAGGTGGTTCTTGATCGAAATACGGCTTTACAGGACCAAGGACCCCGTCGGCAGCAAACTTTTTATATGTATTGTAAAGCTCCAGAAGCCATGTTGATATAGGAAATTCATCATCATCAATAAAAGCAATTAATTCGCCTTTAGCATTTTCAATTGCCTTGTTTCTCGCAAGCGCTATGTTTTGTTCTGGTTCTATACAATACTTTACATTAATTTTAGTTACTCTCTGAAATGACAGAATAACATCCTGTGCTGATTTGAGCTTGTCGTTGTCGACGATGACGATTGAATAGTCAAATAGACCTTCAGTTCCCTGATGATCTAATTCGTTTAATAACCGTTTAAGGAGATTCGGCCTCTTATATGTGCAAATGCATACACTGATATGTTTCATTTTCTAATCTTCTCGAATTAACCGATAAATAAGAAAGTTATATGATATTTTTTTGAAGATTCTCGCCAATAATAGCTCCTATTCGGAGAGATTTTTTCACGTGGAAAGAGTTCCCCCAACGTTCCGGCGGTACTGTCTCATACATCTCCGCTTCGTCACACCACACAAATACGCGGCTCAGAACCATCTGCTTTCTGAAAAAATCAACATCTTCTCCGCCGGTTCTGCCGAAAGCGGGTTCGATCCATGTCAAACCTTCCGGCAAAATAGAACGCGATAATAATAGATTTCCTGTGCGGGTATCTCTTGCAGTCAGACGAGTTTCGGTGGGGAACCGCCGCCTATCAAAGATATTTCCCTTTTTAAGCCATCGCGACGCCTCGGGGGGGAAACGATGGCAGAACCGGCCCCAATACACCATCAGCCTTGTATTTCATCATTGTATGGTATAGACATATAAGCCATTCTTCCACCGGACACTCATCATCGTCAATGAAGGCGATAAGGTTCCCCGTGGCAGATTGAATTGCCCTGTTTCTGGCTAAGGCGATGTTCTATTCAGGCTCGCAATCATAAATAACCTTGGTTGCATTACCTGGTTGGAAGAGACGGACAGCGTCTTCTGCTGATCGCCGATGATCGTTATCCACCACGACTGCTTCGAAAGTGAAGGCAGCCGCCGTAACCTGTCGGGACACTCCAGCCAGTGCGTTGGAAAGCAGTTCCGGTCTCTGAAACGTGCAAATACAGACGGAAATGTGATCTGGCTTTAAATCTTGCGTCTGGTTGGGCATCATCACAGTTAAAACATCCTTCAGCCCTGTTAATTCACCTTCCGGCTCCGTGTAACAGTAGAACCTTCAGATCCTATTCATATTTCTTAAATAGCCCACAAAGCACTCCTTCTATTGCATCATAGCTGTACATAACTTTGCATTTCTCCCTCGCCTTTTGTCCTTTTGTTTTAGCTTCTTCAGGGTGGTCCAGCACATAACTGATGGCCTTGGCAAGTTCATCAGATCGCCCAGGTTGTACAATCCATCCACAATCTCCTAATATTTCCGGCAAACAAGAAACATTGGTGGTTACGATCGGCTTTGCCATTGCCATGGTATTAAACAACTTGGCCGGGTCTTGGCCGACTGTCTCGTATCCTTTTTTTATGATATTACTACGGCATCGCTCAGTGCAACAATTTCATAATCTCTGAAAAGGGCTGAAAACCAAATACTCTGATTCTTTTACTTCCCAGTTCGCTATCACGTATTTCATACGTGACAGATGATAATACCGCTTCTTGGTAGGATTATTTTCTCGTCTTTTTCAGTTTAATAAATCTATGATACGGGTGTTCGAACACTCTAAACGTCTTCTCAACTTCAAATCCGGCTTTTTTCATGTCACTAATAATCCTCTTCAATGGATAAAGCTGCTTACCTATCTCCCAGTGGTGCTCCCCATCAAATACATGCTTGGGCGCTTTGATCCATGGCAATTCTATCAATCTTTTAAACACCCCCACCTTGGGTATCCAAATCTCAAGACGGTGAGCCCTTGTGGCATCCGGAAGTGACAAAATGGAATATTCGTCCGACACACGATAGATTTCACTTAAAGCTGTGAGAAAGTTCTCATATGGCAGATGCTCTAATACTTCAAAACATACCACTATCTTAAATACACCGTCAGGAAAAGGTATGGATAGCACGGATCCAAAACTATCTGGTCGCAGCCTTTCATCAATATCCATTGTAGTAATGTTGATCCCCCTCTGTTTTAAATAATTGGCAACAAAAGCATTTCCAATTCCGATTTCAAGAACTGGAGCAAGGTTAAGAGTCATTATTTCATTTATTTGGTGTCAATAACTGATGAAACGCTCTTTAGCATCATATTCTATTCGAAAATACTGAGACGGGTCAACCATGGCTCCATTTTTCCTTTTTTAGATCCCTTAAAGCTTTCGTCCATAACTGCTTTCTTTACCATTTTTTTGAAAACCGCTTAGATACCTGTAGCTACGTACTTTTTTGAAATAGAGAGGATCGATACGAAGATAATTCCTTTAAAAACAGCAAGCCCCCTGGTAAAAGAATAAACACTATAAGGTATGTCAGAAAGCCGCTGATAAAAGAACACCCAAGCAAGACAATTTCTGATGCAGTGGACAGATATGAGCGAACAGTAAAAATCACAAACCCCATAATGATGCTAGCGATTACTGGTCGGAATATGGCCGAAAAGAAGTCGGCTATAGCAATAGGTGTTTGCCTGAAACAGTACCACAATGTAGGCGCTAACAACACATAACTCACAATTGTGTATGCTGCAGCAACGCCGATGGCCCCCCATGGCAGACCAAGGATAAAAGAAATACTTATAAATATACTGTTTATAATACCCCAGGTTAAATATTTTTTGGATTGCCCTAGGGACACAAGCACAAGTCCCCATGTGGTGGACACAGGCTGTATAAAGGCGTTTATACACAATATCTTGAAAATGGCGGCTGCCCCTAACCATTGGCTGCCCAACAATAGATAAATAACCTGATCCGCGCAAACGAACAGAAAAGCCATTAATGGCATCGCGATGAAGGCTATCAGGGTAATCAGCTTGATGTAATACATCTTGAATCGAATAGGATCATTTTGGAGATGGGTTAGTGCTGGAATGGCTACAGTGTTCAATGGCCCCCGAATTTGGCTTATGGGTAACATCATTATATTATAGGCCCTGCTATACAAACCAAGCGCACTTGCACCCCAAAATCGCCCCAGAAGAATATTGTCAAAATTACGGGCAAAGTAATTTACTGTATCGAAACCAGTCAGATTCGCGCCAAAAAGCAGCATGCCTTTGATATCAGTACGTCGAACCGGGCGCCCCGGTCGCCAGCCGCAGAGCAACCATACGGCTGAGGAAATGAACACGGCAGTCACTACTTGCATTATCACCAAGGCCCAGTAACCCGCCCCCATCGAGGCGGCAGCGATGGCTGCAACCACGCCTGCCAGTATGGAGATAACCTGAATGGCGGCAAGCGCCGTGAATCGCATTTGTCGTTGCAGCAGAGCCTGATGCTGAACCGTCAAGCCGCCTAATAGAAAGACCAGCGATAAAGCTACGGTGATCAGGGTCAGGCGGGGTTCGCCATAGAACCATGCGATAGCCGGAGCCACCGCCGCCGTGATCAGTGCGATCGTGGTGCTGACGGCCACATTGATCCAAAAAAGTGTACTGATCTGTTCATGGTTTATTTCAGCCTTCTGAACCGTCGCCATGGAAAGACCGAGGTCTTTGAAAAGGGCTGCAAAGCCCGTGACCGCCGTCACCATGGCGATCAAGCCGAAGTCGACAGGCGTAAGCAGTCGGGCCATAACTATGGTCGAGGCGGTTTGGATAACCAAATGCGCGCTCTGCCCCAGCATCATCGCTGCCCCACCGAGCACAGATCTTGCCTTCAGATCAGTTTTGAGGTGTTCCGTATCGAAAGACGAACGCAAGGAAGTTTTCGCAACTATCTTATCATTAGGCATTCTTGATGCTGTTCCTCCCCTTGCGAGAACGGCAAGAGATTCGGGTAGACTTCACCCTGACATTAACACCATAGTTTTCCAACGTGAGCAGCCGCGCCATAATCATGACCGCCGCCGTGTAAATGACGAATGATACCAATGGGGAGGCAAGCGTTATCGCTCCGTCTCTGACGGGCCCATTCTTAATGACCAACTCTGTACAGTCCAATCCAAAGCGTTCTTTTTTGCACATGCCAATTCTGGTGTAATTCTCGGCGTCATTGTTACCAACAGGACTTCACGACTCATTTTCTTTAGGACGATTTCGCCGTCTATGGTCATCCGGTCAAGATAGCGCCCTCTTGAGTGGCATCAAGATTTCTTCTGCACGTTCTGGACCCAGAGCCTTTGCCAGGAAATAACCAACTCGACCATAAGCCCCGGCGAGTCCGCCACCCGGATGCATTTTGAGTGCTGTAGCGAAATGTTCTTTCGCAATTTGACGGTGCCCAACCCGTAGAAGTCTCCGGGCACCACTGGCAATTAGTACGGCAAACCCCTGTCTTCTCTCATCATTTAAATTGTTCCCTCTTTTGAGCTCATCGTATATATCAACAAGCAAGTTATGCAGCACCAAGCGAACTCGGACCTCATCGCTGGAAACACTGCCCGGCCTTTCCCTTACAGTATGGAGTACTTCTGGGAAATAGAAAAAATGAGCACCGGCGCAAGCGAGACGCAGATATAGATCTCGTTCCTGGCAGCAGGGTAAGTCCTCTCTGAACCCTTTAACCCGCGATAAGACCTCCTTCTTTATGATCGACGCACTAGTAGTAATATTCTGCTTCTGAAGAGCCAGAATTATTGGATCTTCGAATCGGGGTACAACTCTACAGTTCCACACTATCTCTGGTCTGTCGATCTTAAATTGCCGCCAGTTAGAGTAGACAAGGTCGGATTTACTTTCCAAAAGAATTGGGACTTGCTTCTCCAGCTTTTTCGGATCAAGAAGGTCGTCAGCGTCGTGAAATTGAATATAGTCACCGCGTGCCAAACTCAAACCCCGGTTTCTTGCGGCACCTCCGCCACTATTCGGGCCGGATTCCCATCGAATTTCCTTTCCGAACTTCTTAATAACGGATAAACTACCGTCTGTTGAACCATCATCAATCACGATTACTTCCTTGAAAGAATAAGACTGATCTAATGCGCTTTGGATTGCCTCGCTCACAACATCCTCTGCGTTGTAGCAGGGTATGATTATGCTTACTAATGGAACACTCATGAGCTACCTTTGGCAAAATGAGAATTTCTTCCGCGATGGATTGCTCTTCGTACTATAATTTTGCTATCTATAATACTTTTCTACAGACCAAAGACAACAAAAACGCTCCCAGTTCATTTTAGCAACAGATCGAAGCGCCGGAAAGACGTGCTGTGATTTTTTCGCTATTCTCCAACCGAAAATTTTCTGAATCCATTGGTATTTAGGCCTTAACTGCGGGATATTTATCTGACCTCCCAGTTCAGCGGCCATAGACTGCATTCTTTTAAAAAGATCCAGTCTTTCCGGGTAAAAGTAAATGGCCCAACGATTAAGAAGTTTTAGACAGGCTTCCCTCGTTCTCTGGCTTTCCTCCATCGTTCTAACTGTCCGAATGTATGAGAATAGTGAGAAGGCCTGAGAATCAAGTTTCCGGTCAGATAAATTAATGTCGCTGCTGAGGCCGAAAGTGGCTCTCCGAACGAAGCATCGCGCCTCAGAAATAAAAAGTATCCTAGTGGAACAGGAAAGAACTCTAGTGAAATACTCTCCGTCATCATCAAGGCTTAAATTTTCATTCCATGGACCTGCCATCTCAGTCAACCGGCGGCTTACTAACCAAGATTCGATTGCCATCCATAGGTTGCCGTCCAATGTTCGGAAAAGCCATTCTACCGGCAACATATCCTCCCAAAGCATATCGGGCACGAATTTCGAGTTCTCGGGCAGATGGTAAAACCTGCCCCAAGCCCCGGAAAGTAGCACCCGAGAACTCTGACCGCCATCAGCTCCTTCAAGTTGATTTGCAATCTTATCAGGGGCCAAAAGATCATCTGCATCGAGCCACTGGATATAATCTCCTTGGGCAATTCGAAGTCCTGTATTTCTTGCGGCAGCTGCACCTCGATTCTCCTGAGTTAACACCTTCACCGATCTTGACTCAAATCGCCTCGCAATGCTGAGGGTATCATCACATGATCCGTCGTCAACTATTATGATCTCCTTTTTAGGCCAAGTCTGGTCTAAGGCAGACCTTACAGCGTCTCCTATCCATTTCTCCGCGTTATAGGCGGGTATTAATATTGAAACCAAATTAGGCATTTGTGGTGATCCTTAGGCTCTGTGTTTCAGAGACGGCTGTCCAAATTTAAGCAATGAAAATAGATCGGAGAAATATTCAAACAGCTTTTTGTCCTTTGCAGTCGTTCCCGTCTTGAACACCCAGAAGGAAACCTGTGGGAGAACTTTAGCACGATAGTCCCGATTGAAATCACCCACCGAAAGGATGATCGCCGAGAAGGTAAGGATAGATACGTGATCGTTTCAATTCAGGTTGGTAACAAAGGTTGTTGGTTTAATAATACAGAATATCTGCCCGCTCTGTTCCAATGCAGCCCGAGGAACGAATCTATGGCCTTTTAATAACATATATTAGGATAGGATGCTTGCCAGAAAGTCTCGTGAAAGAAGTGAGATGGATCATCCAAGTTATCAGGTTCGATAGAAACGAATCGATCCGGCGACGTTTACGGACACCACAACTATATTCTGCTTCGATGATCAGGCCGTTCTTTGCACAGAACCCATAGATGCCGCTTCGAGAAACAACCTTATTAAAAAAAGTGGGGAAGGGACCATGTCCTGGCTTTCCGGCATCTTTGTCTCCCAGAATATGCTTTGCGTAGAGGATGTGAAACCAAAACGGTGTTATCCTAGCCAGAAAGCCTCTAACGGATTCTCTGTTCGGGATTCTGAGTATTAGAATTCCACCAGGCTTCAACCATCGTAAGAAGTTTTCCAGCACACCTTCTGCTCCATCAATATGTTCAAGAACGTAGGAGCTATAGATCACATCATACTCGTTCTCCTTTAAACTAACGCTGCGCAAGTCCCCCAGAATACAAATGTCGAGATCCTCCTCCTGGTTCTTTCTGATATCCAACTGATTTTTGTCAATGTCAACGCCCGTTAATTTGTACTGAACTCCCTCCAAGTCAAGATTCAACTGGGCCCCACATCCTGCTTCCAAAATATTTAGAGCACCGTTACTTGCGGCTTCTTGCTTGATATGATCGGCCATAATGTCCATTTCTTCCACCCAAGGCCTAGTTGTTGCGGCTTGGGAAATTTACTTGTTTTCCACACGAATCCTCTCCTTCAATTCACCAAGGCCCACTTACAGACAGCCAAATCGTTCCGGGAAATCCCGGCGATATTTTAGGATCTTGAGCCGGGTCTCGAATAGGGGTTGTCATCGCCGCTAAGCGGCCGGCTCTGCGTTTTGCTCACGCCTAGATCCGCAAGCAAAAGCGCCACTGGCTTCGACTTCATGGAAGGCCCCCGATCGGCATGGATCGTCAGCTAGCTCCGCAGGATGCTCTGCGACCTTTGAAGGCTCTGTGAGACACATTCAAACCGATTCGCAATGCTGAGGGTATCGTCAGATGAGCCGTCGTCAACTATCCATTTCTCGGCGTTATATGCTGGAATTATGATTGAAACCATCTCAGGCATTTGTCTCATTAAGAGGCAGTGCGATCGGAGTTAGATGCCTGGAGCCTCTCGCAGGCCTTACCGACAGGCAGAAGCAAGGCTCCGGATTGGGCCGCGTATTCCACTACCTCACGGAACAACTGCGGGGTGCAGCCATACGGGGAAGGATTATCAGTCACGTCATGTGTTACAAAGATGAGCCACCCTCGGCATGAAGCATTATCGTCGATCAATTTTTTAACGAGATTTATGTCGACTTTGTTTCTTCTATCAAGGAAGTATGCTTTAAGCAGATTCAGATCGACAATACCTATGTTAGGAGTCTGCCCCCCGCCTCTGCAACAAATAAAATACTGTTCAAGCCGGGATTTAACAGCGGGCCTGGGTTCGCTTATCGGGTATGCAAATGTTCTGAAATTTGTTCCGGGGAGAATTCTATTGAGGGCTTGCTTGTTTCTGACAACCGACTCCATGAACTTCTCCGTGGTTGTTTGCCATGTATCCCAGTGATCGAATGTGTGGCAGCCAAGCTCATCCCCCGCCTCTGCTGCACGCAGAAGATCGTCATGGGACGCGATGCTCCCTACCTCTGTTTGTGAGCCAAGCAGGCCCAGAGATACAAAAAAGGTAGCCCTTGCGCCATGCGATCTAAGGATATCGCCTCCTGCGTTGAACGCCGTTCTCGCTGCATCATCGAAGGTAAATGAAATGATTGGAACTGATGTCTTGATCGCAACCATTCGTCGACAGAACCGGTTTGCTAAAGTACGATGATACTTCGCCTCAATTCGTGAAAGCAGACTATTCATGTATATCCATACATTCTGTCTCTATACTGAAGTCCATTGGCTATCGGCCAGCTTAGGTCCCTGCTGATTCGAAATTTCAATGATCCCTAATAATGTTAGCAGCCACATATTATTTATTCCATAAAATGACGCCTCTGTATAGTTATAGAGAACAGCGGTCACAATAAAACACAGCCTCAGCATAGCCGACGGATAATCCACCTTCAGGTGCCTTCGGACCTTGGCCAATCCGGAGAGAAGGATTATTCCGATGAAAGCTATCCCAATGTAACCCAGGTTCAGATATTGTTCCAAATAGCCGTTGTGCGCCTGATTGAAAACGACTCCTAATGTTTCCTTTATTATTACTAGCCTCTCGCCTGACCAGAAACTCATGTAGCCAGTACCCACAACAGGATTCGTTTTCATTCCTCTAAGGAACTGCCACATGGGCACCCTTTCCGTCAAAGTCGCGTTACGCCCTAATGCCTCGATTACAGCGTCGCTCACACCCAGTGTCGTATCCAAAACAATGAAAAGGGAAACTGCGACCATCATCAGGACTATAATCCTGCCAGGTTTCTGAGCTATCAACCTCGTACGACCGATAAACAAAAGACTCGTCGCAAGCACTAAACAGGCCCAGGAAGTCGCGCTCTGTGACATGTGAAGAAGCCAGACAACCATTATCATTAAAATAAGATCAATAAGGTTGCCCCTTCCTCCCAGTTTAAAATTACCTTTCCTGTTTAGGAGGAAATTCCAGAAAAAATAAATGCCGGAGATCAAGCACATCTGCCCGAGGTCATTTTTCTGGTGACCAACCCCAGTGAACATCGCGACGCCACTATGATGGTATGCTCTTCCCAGGGCGGGATAATACTTAATAAACAGAACCGATAATGGCAACAGCAGGAAGGCAAGACGCCTTAAGACCACCCCGATCGCCTCATATGGGCGTTTCTCGGTCAGGATCACGAGGACCATGATCGGATTCCCTAACTCTTTGACCCACCTCTTGAAACTGACAAATGGATAATCGGACCAGACAATGCTGATGCCGCAATACAGGAGATATAACCAGAGCCATTTGTTTTGGGTCATCAACCGCGCCCAATCGATCTTCCTTCTGGATAAGATAAAAACGCCCGCCACAATAAGCAAGAAAAAAGAAACGGCGTTAACAGGGTTGCCCTCAGCATAGGCATCCATCGTATTGGGTGCGCTTAAGTTCAGCCACGACGAAACATATCGTGATCCGGCCAGAAACATCCAGGCCAAAGGAACCCATAGGGCATTGGAAGGACCGTCGCTCTTCTTAAGATCCCTCCAAAAGAGGTAGAGAATGAAGAGAATACAGATCAGCGCGGCAAGTTGAGGAGGCATATTTTAGTGTGTAGTGTTAAGTGGCGAGTGTTCTCACACCTTAAGAATTATTTGGCGCAAGACGTAACCGAATGACGATACGGGCTTTTCTGCCTGCGGTAGGCAGGATTACCCTTACCCTTGAACATTAGACTTTTATTTTCCAAACAATTTGAGGAAGGCGGCTTTAATTGACAATCCTCAGACTTCGTGGCGCTGATGGCACTAATGGTGAGGTATCACCACCGGCTTGTCTCAGAGGATGCGGGTATGTGTAAGGTTCGTAAATCGTTGTCACTCCATTGCAACTTACTGGCATTGTAGTATTAGACAGACAGTAATCTCTGCCAGATACAATATAATTTTCAGATCCCCCACCTATTCCAACAGTAATAGGACCACCATTCTTTGTATTATTCCATAATAGAAAAGGTCTGCTTGTCTGCGGATTATTCCCGTCTACTCCAAGTTGATCTCGACAAGGATACCCGCTCGGGCTTGAAGATGAACCATCAATATTTATACATCCTGTTCCACTCGTACATGTTTGGGGATAATTTGTACTCGTATCCAAAATAGCTTTCCCCGAAGTGTTACTGCAGTACGGATACCAAGGTTCACCACCATGTGTCACAGTTCTATAAACAATAAACTGAATATAACCCCGACATAAAACACCATAAGGATCAGAAATAGTATTATTGAAAACCACACCCGTTCCAGACCTACTGTCCATAACAAAACAGTTTCCATTTATATCATAGGTAAAATTATTATTATATACCTCCCATTTCCTTACCCCTCTCGAACCAGTTACTATAGCATCATGGGCATTAAGATAATTGTTATGAATATCATTATATCGCACAACAAATTTTCCTGGTCCATTACAATCGACCACAGAAGCAGTTGCGCTAAACGCCGTCATGTAAAAAGTATTATCTTCAAGATAGAAAGCATCTGCTGTACCTAACCCTAAAGGACTCATCCATTCCAAATTTCCCCCATCTGCATTGGCGTTATAATGCAGAAACATATACTGATTGTTTTGGACATTATTATGATCAATGAGTCCATAAGTAACATGACCAAAAGCTGTCCTCCCAATTCGAAATATCACAGCGCCAGTAATTGTATCAAAAAAAATATGGTCAAATCTCCATGACTTACCATTGCCAACAATATTTATTACAGTTTGAGTTCCTGCCGACGAACCTGTCATTCTCATATGTGCGATGCGAAACGCTTTCCCTTCTTCTCCTGTATAGGCAAACGTAGCACCAGTGATATTGGTTCCGCAAGCCGTTGGCCTTCCATTACCATCAAGAGTGCAATCGTTTTGACCCCGGATCGTTAGTCCAGTTACATTTCCCCATCCAGATCTCATATTCACGGTAACTCCAGAAGCCCATGTAACTGTGGAGTCAGGAATCTGGATAGTAACTTCTCCTATTTTAGATTTGGCTGCCTCTATACAATCTTGAACTAAGGCAGCACTATAAGGAGAATCAACTGTTGCAGTATTACCAGACCAGTTGAGGCAGGCAGCCCATCCATAGATAGGATAAAAAGGGCTCACCACGCAGAGAACCAAAATAAGTAATATCTTCATGTTAATTCACCTCAAATTTTTCTACAACAACCAAACATTCGGAACTCAGGCCAGTGACTTTCAGCTCCACTCTTTCTGGGTTTTTCTTTTTAAGGCTAAAATTCTCGATATTCCTAAAGTTATTTGCAGCAAAAAAGATGCCAGACGAAAACAAAAATCTCTTGAATCCTTCATTCCCCTACCCTAAAAAAAATTATTCTATGTTATTAAATAGTTAAATCTTTACCTTTGTTATTAAATAGTTAAATCTTTACCTTTTCTGACATTTGCCTTTCATTTTGGATTATGACCAGTTCATAAACCTATGAACAAATTTCATTTTTTGACATTTTGGCATATAACACATCTTCCAGTAAGAAGCAAATCACGATAGGTTTTTGTATGCGCCACCCTTAAGGAGATTGTTGTGCGCCAAGGTGAGGGTCAAAAGCTTGTCTATCTCGTCTATATAATTCTTTTTGCCAGAAATGTGTTCATTAACCATACTCTCCACCTGACACAGGTTGAAGAACTCTCCCAGACCTCTGCTCCCTTGGATTAATACATCGGTTATATAACCGGCAAACTGTTTCTGAGTCCACAGACGAAAGTGCTGAAACTTGTGGCTTCCGAGAAAACTCTTTTCAAAAAATCGCCCAAGACCATAGCGAGAAATTGCGGAAAACCAAGCGGGCATTCCGTGGCTTGACCAGTACTCAGCTCTGAATAGAGCCTCGCGGTAAAACTGTCGAGCAAGGCGCCTGATCAACGAACCATTGCAAAGCAAACCTCTATCAGTCGGAATTTTCAGCAAATTTGGGTTATACCGGGAGATGATGGCCACGGAAAGCTCTTCACCTTTGAGTAAATGCGGCGGCGCCTGATAGACCAACTTAACCAGCTCATTATCCATGAAAGGAGTCCGAAGAATTACCTGAGATTTTTCGATGGCCAAGCGTCCGTAGCCCTGCATCGGCGCCTGGTGGAAAAGTGCAAAGGTAACAGCATCGGTGTGTTCCAGTTCTTGAAATGTTGTTTGCGCCTCAAGAAGATACGGCTTTAAATCCAGGCTTACGAATCCACCTTTGGGAAAATAACTCTTGAAAGCACGGTCGCCTCGCAGCAACTCACCCCCATAGTTACCGGTTAGCCGTACTGGGGCAATATTCCGTGCCAAGGAGTTCGCGTACAACTCAGCAGCACCAGATAGCCCTACGTAACCATCTGATATGTAAACTGCCTTTTCAAGGTAGTATGGCAACTCATTGAGGAATTCTTCGCCCAAAACCAAAACTTTATGAGGCTGGTTGCAGGCTTTCGCTACTTCGCGTCCCACCTTCACATCGAATGTGTCCCGGTACATACTACCAAAGGTATAACACGGGAACTCATCGGTCCGCGTTTCCAAACACGCCATGACCATCCGCGAGTCCAGACCGCCAGTCAGCGAAATCCCGACTGGCAAAACACCGCCTAAGTATTTCTTTACCAGATCGCTAAACGACTCCACTAAATTATGTGAGAACTGTTTTTCATTGATGACTTGTTGATTGCCCCATTCTTTAAGGTCAAAGTAGGTACTCCACTTTTTCATTTTCCCATGTTCAGATATCCACAACGACCCTGGCGGCAAAATGTCCACTCCCTTATAAAGAGAACGATTCCCGAGTGTGCATCCGCAAGTCAGAAACTCACCAAGTCCCTTTGGATCGAACTCCCTAACCTCAGGTAAAACTGCCAACAGCGCTTTTGCCTCTGATGAAAAGAAATTTCCATTTTTCCCTTCGTGATAAAAAACTCGGTGCATTCCGTAACGGTCATTGAAGAGGACAGCTTTCTTCTCACGAAGGTCTATCAACATACCACTGAACCATCCATTCAGATCTTGGAGAAAAGCTATTCCCTTTTCTTCATAAAGATGTATCAAACAACTTGCATCCGATGGGTCAAATTCATGTCCCTGCCCTTTCAGGTGACCAGCAATATCATGGTCCGGAAAATTCTCACCTGAAAAAATCAGAACCATATCCTTTTGTTCATTTAACACAGGCATGCAGTCGGTGAAGGAATCCTTATGGCAGATCCAGCCGACGTAAAGTCCCAGTTGATCATTAATATAGGTACCTGAATTATAGAAAGGTTCATGCATCATGCTCTTAATCATAATGCTGAGCCTACGTTCGTTCATTTCCCTGGACCTTTTAGTAATGATTCCGACAATACCTGGCATATAAGATATTTTTCAAGGCTGCTATACTTTAAGTAGTTAAAATCATTCGTTGATAAGATGGGACTTCAAACAGGATCTTAAGAAATAATCATTATTGAGTCTTTGAGGATTTTCTTGAATACCATTTTGATCTCAGATCAATCATAAAGTTCTTTACATTATCAGGAAGTATGCCAGAGATACCATGATGAAGACGCATTGTTATAGCTAAATTCCCCTTATTAGTTAAAGGGATATAATATTGTGGAATAAGTATCTTCTCGAAACCGTTATGACGTTTGAAATCACCCAAAGTGCCCTCACTCCAAACGCCATATTGGAGATATTGAATTCTTTTCTTATCGCAAATCTCCACCGCTTTAGCTATTAAGGCATTTGTTGGCTTTTTATCCCGATGATCGATTTTTGAAATAACTTGCATCGTACTTGCACATTTTTCTGAATAGAACATCAAGATAAAACCTATAAGTTCTTCTTTAAAGTATGCGCCTATATATTCGCTTCTATCTAAATATGTCGAATGTTCCTTTTTTATAGTATCAAAGTCTTTTTTATAATGCCAAAAGGGTTTGCCTTGCCTAATGGGTGTTTCGTTGTATATATCTAATATACCTTTTACAAAATCATCATCGAAAATGACTGCCTTAGTAATTACTCCTTTCTTATTTGCTCTATTTACGTTTTTTCTTGTATCCTTATCGATTTGTTTTTTAAACCAATAGTCAAAACTTTTAATAGGAATTGCAGCAACACTGGTCCATTCCATATAATAGTTAAACTTTGGCTTGATTTCTGGTAGTCTTTGACCAAAAGTAAAAATATCCATATTCCCGTTTGTTTTTTTGAATTCCTGCATTAACGACTCAGGATCAGTAATATCTTCGTAACATTCCGGTGCAATACTTGCCATATTTATTAGACCACCTGCCATAATTATCTCTATATTATCAATCCAAACTGATTTCATCTTCTTATTCATGTCTTTTATACTTTCACTTGGGATCAGTAATGCCGGTTAAGGACTTGCATACCGTTAACAGCAGCACGAGCCCGTTGCATAACCCAGGTTTTCCCTCGGTCATTCTACCTTGTCCCGGGTTCGGAGTCGAAAGGTATTAATTTTCCGGTTGTTTATGTTTCCACAGGTTTACGATGTACTATTTTCAGACCACCGCATTTCAGGTCATTTTCTTCGTACTTTTTACGGTAGACATTTGCTACTCTTACACCAGACAAATCCTCAGACTCAACCTCTTCTTCAATTAGCAGAAGCCCAGCTTTCCCGAAAAGCTTAAGCCAATCCGCTCGTTGTATTCTGTTAATATACTGGACGTCGTTTTCAAAGCATAGTCTCCAGGCCCAATCGGGATACTGGAGATATTGTTTTCGCGATACCTTGTTGTCGTATGCGTGGAGATGATCCCTGATGCTAATACTATGTACTGAATGGCCACCGGGCTTGAGCAATATGGCAATGCCGCTCACGAAGCCAGATGCATCCTTTGCAGAGATATGTTCCAACACCCCAGCACTGACGACAAGGTCAAAGGATTCCTTTTCCAGTAAGTTCAGACTTCCCCTGGGGTCTATGACATATTCGAATCCTAAGAGCTTATAAAGCTCCTGATATGTTCTTGCTTTCTTTATTTGCGATATTAACCGGTACGCGTAGGCTCTTTGAGCATTATCAGCATCTAACTTGTCGAGCATGTTCTCAAGTTGCCCTAAATAGTTCTTAAGCCCATTCATCTGCCTGTTGTCCCATACGTCAAAAAGGATACCGCGGATATCAAAAAACAATCTAGCTGTGATGGCTTCCCAGTGAAGCCATCCTGTGCCGAGTTCCAGCAACCTGTCACCATCTTTCGGGACCCCGTAACTCCTGGCAAGGCGCAACATATGATTGATGCGGTTCAGATAATAGCTTGGCATCTGGCCCATCGCACGCTTCTTGCCTCCCAGGTTGTTGCCCAATGCTCTGTATGCTCGTTTTGTTAAATTTGAACATGAAAAAGCTTTGAGCGCCATTGCTGTTAGACAATATTTTATCATTCCATAGATCTCCAAAAAATCTCAGGTAGTTATTAAGTGGTACAATGATAGCGGACACCTCGAAAGTCATGACCTTATTTTTGTTTTATCAGCAAAAGAGCAAGTGAGCGATATGTCGTTGCCTGCGCCCAGTGCAGCATGGGGGTTTTGGCTTTGATTCCAATCGGATATTGGCGGTAGTAAAAAAAGCCTTTGCTATCTTGCATATTTTGAATAGTCCAATGGGCCACCTTTTGGGCAAGTTTCAGAGATTCTTGGTCCATATGCGCAAAGTTCGCAAGGGTGTCTATCCCCTGAGATGCGCATTGGCTGTCAATCGGATAGGCCCGGTTGTGGTAATACTTGGGTCGACCGGATTCTTCAAAAAAATTCTGTTTGTAGAAGTCAAACCCCTTTTTCAACGTGCCTTCATACTCGTCGTCGCCCGAGTAGCCTATGTAGCATTTCAGGGCGTCGAGATTGTAGCCGGTGTGGAAATTATCGATCCATCGATTTTTGGGGTCTTCCCCATACAACCACGCACCGTTTGGCAGTTGTCTGGAGCAACTATAAATCATCGCACCCTTGGCCACCGTCCGGTATTCTTCATTTCCGTTATGTTTTGCAGTACGAGCCAGAACCGCGGCCCCAACCATATTGGAATTGTGAATGTCAGCCTTGAGATCTTGATTGTGATACCCCATGCAAAAACCGGAGTCGGTCTTATTCCGGGGCAGTTTCACAATCCATCTGCATACACTGTCGGCAACCTCCAGGTGTTTGCCGTCGCCAAATACCTCATAGGCTTCAAGAAAGGCCTGCGCAATCAGGGCTGTCCATACCAAAATTGGCTCGAATGCTTTGTAAAGACCGCCTCGGCTCGCGAAATCGAAATGCTTTCCCCATGAAAATTCCTTGTAGCCCGGGGATTTGTTTTCGATGAGCCATTGCAGGCATGCAGCCGCTTTTTCCCGATATCTTTGATCCCCGGTTATCTTGAACATATGGCAGTAACCCCAAGCCATGTATCCCCTCCCGATCGTCGAATCAAGGGGCTTTACTCCGAGAATCGGCCGGAGGTTTACAGGGCTTTGACGTACAAGCTGCAATAGCAAGCGATCTAAAAACAAATTGCCGAATGTCAGCGGCCTGAATGTCGAGGACAGCCCGTCGAACGGCTCGTAGCCTTTATAATCGTGTTCTTCGACCCACTTTTCGACTTTTTTGAGACTTATCAGTATGAATTCTTTTGATACTTCCATCGCCATTTAATCCCTTTTAAGAGATTTAAGCCAGTTTGAGGGCTTTTTTAAGACGCTGCATTTGTTCTTTTTGGTTAAAAGTCATGAGCTCTCTTGAAACCACTCTTTCGGTTCCGTTGACCGAAGCCCAGAAATATCCGAAGAATAACAGGACACCACCGAGTAGATACGGTCTTTTTGTCATCTGGTAGACCGACCTGAAAACCTGCCAGAGGGGATGACCGCCGAGGAAATAATCTTTTTTTCCATTTTTAAATAGAGCGGCGAACTCCCCATGATTTCCTGACCCCATCTTTTTGTGATGGTGGCAGACCTTTTCCGTGAAGGTTCTTGTTTTCCATCCCTTCATTCTTGCCGTCGTCACCGCCGTCCAGTCGATCCCCCCGCCCTTTATCGGAATGTATCCGCCGATATCCTCGAAAGACTCGCGCCTAAACAATTGGCAAGCACCCGATACATGTTCAATATTGGTAAATCTATAATCGTAATGCTTTCCATCTTCAACAAAAGGGGTGCCTGCCACTCCAAGCTTGGGATCCCCGGCAAACTTTTCCATAAGGAACTCAAAATATCCCTGATCGAAGGTAATATCCGCATCGAGGTTCCCAATGACATCATAGTCCAGGCCCTTCACCTTCTCATAACCCGCATTGAAACAGCCCACCTTAGCTGCAAACTGACGATCAGGATGCTCCGGCATCCGCAATAACTCGATCCACGAATTTCCATGGAGGTATTCCTTCACAATCTCATCCGTACGGTCCGTCGATCCATCACTGACGATCACCCACCTTGTCGGCAAATAAGTTTGCGACACGACCGACTTGATCGTTCCCTCTATATTTGCCTCTTCATTTCGGGCAGGGGTGATTAAAACATAAGAAAGCATTTTAAAAGATAAATAGTGCTACGTGTTAGGTAAATCAGTCACTGGTGAATGACGGGATTAATGGTAACCCCTTTTGATTTCGCCTGCTATGTGTCTAATGTGTTTGCCATCTAATTCTGGAAACATCGGCAGTGATAGAATTTCTTGAGACGCTTTCGTGGCCTCCGGAAAACCGTTGGCACTCTTATCCAAGTACGCATAAGCCTTCAGATCCGGCAGGGCGATGGGGTAATGGATCCCTGTAGAAATACCGCTCGTTTTTAAATGCTCCTGGAGTTTTTTTCTCAGCTCCTTCTTACCCCTTACCACATACAAATGATACACCGCCTTCACACCCTCAATTTCGTGGGGTGTGATCAACCCGCTTTCTTTCAGGTAATCATTGTATAAATAGGCGCTCTGCCGACGTTTTTCTGTCCAATCGTTAAGATGCTTCAACTTTACTCCCAGGATTGCAGCCTGAAGCCCATCCAAGCGGCTATTCATCCCTTCAAATTCATGGTCATACTTTTCGATCCTTCCATGATTGGCAAACATCCTTGCTTTCAATGCCAATTCATCATCATTTGTGACAATTGCACCTCCATCACCATAGGCTCCTAAATTCTTTCCCGGATAAAAGCTGAAACAAGCCATGTCTCCAATGGAACCAATCTTCCTACCCTTGTATTCTGCCCCATGTGCCTGGGCCGCATCTTCAACGACCTTTAGATTATATTTCTTTGCCAATTCCAGGATCGGATCCATATCGGCTGGTTGACCGTATAAGTGGACGGGTATAATCGCCTTGGGGCGATTAGCAGAGCGCATGGAGCATAGCGCATAGCGTGACTTAAGACAATCTTCGAGTTTGTTGGGATCCATATTGTAAGTTTTAGGATCGATATCGACAAATACAACCCGGGCGCCTGTCAAGGTTACGGCCTCTGAGGTCGCGATGAAGCTATTTGCGGGAACAATGACTTCGTCACCGGGTCCTATTCCAAGAGTTTTCAAGGCAATGAAGAGGGCATCCGTTCCGCTACCTACTCCGATGCAGTGCTTTACGTTGCAAAATTCGGAAAAAGCTTTCTCAAATGATCGGACAAAAGACCCTCCCACAAAGGCGCTTTGAGATATGACTTCTGAGATGGCAGAATCGATCTCCTCTTTGATCGATTCATATTGCGCTTTCAAATCGACAAGGGGAATATTCATGCCTCCTCCATGGCCTTAAGGAGCGTCGAAATTGCCAGACTGTTATCGAAATGGAATCCTGTCTTTAAATTCCCTATGTTTAAGATGGCTTTTTCCAATTCATTTGTGTTTCTTACAACTTTTGTGTAACCCAGCTCCTCAAGCTTGTAATGTAAATCTTCTTTCATATCGCTTTTCGTGGGAAGCTCTCCGTATTGATAATCTCTCGGCATGACGATGAATTTAGTCTTTGACTTCAGGCATTGGGTCCCAATCCCCGCGCTCTCCTGCGTGATGACGTAACTCGCATTTAAAATAAGCTTGTCAATCTCTTCAGCGGTGCAGAAATTAAATACTTCGGCGCAGTTTGAACTGTACCTTGTATGCCCTGCCTGCATAATAACCTTTTCTTTTACGTTGCCTTTTTTTACTAAATCTTCGACTGCTTTTAACAGTCTTGTAAATGGTTCATTTCTTGTGCCTACAGTGACGAGTATGTATTTCGAGTCTTTGGATTTGTTGTGGTTTTCTTCCTGTTTGAACACGGGTCCAATGTAGATCGCATTTTCATTTTTTGGATCTTCCCATTGTGTATATATCTTATTCCTCGTCTTTAGCAAAAATGTGCCGAACTTTGAATAGCCGTACACTCTGGAAAATGTATCAATGTAAATGAACTTTATCTTTAAGAGGCGGGATAGTAAAAAAGGGACAACAGCAGTTCGGCCTGATCCCGTCGATAGCACATGTGTTGGCTTTTCTCTGGCAAATATTTTTAATACCGGCGACATCTGGAACAGATAGGTCCAAGGCTTTTTAAAGTGAGCCGGTTTTAAATAGTATGTCCTTTCCTGCCTCAGTTGGCTCTCTGTCTGTTTATTTCTGTTGGTTATCCAGAAATGGTTATACCGGCTGTAAAAGTCGAATAGGTTGGTCATTTGTTCAAAATGCCCACCGGCGGTACAAACCAGGGCAATATTTGTTTTGTGATTTTTGGTCATCGATTTGCTAATCATAACGCTACGTCATATTTGTAGTTAGTATTTCTATTACTTTTTTTGCATGATCCACACCTGTCAGACATTTCGTTCCGTTCTCTATACAGTCAATAAAATGTTCAATTTCTACCTTAAGTGGTTCCTTGAAATCGATTTTCGGTAAAAGCACATCTCCAGATCTCGGGCTAAATGTCTGGAAATGCTGGTTATCGTAATCCATGTTTTCACCCAACACGGCCATCCGGTCTATCCCTTTGTCGTAAATGGCGATTTTGTTTTCAGCCGTGTCGTCATAGATAACCATTTTTTTTGAGCCCACAATGGTCATTGACCGGGCCCTTTGCGGATCGAGCCAGCTTACATGAATATTCGCCATGATATTATTTGGATAAATAATGTTCATGAAAACAACATCTTCGATATCCTTCTGGATGTAAGCCATACCACGTCGGGTTACGGAAATGGGTCGAGGATCACCAAGCCAGTATTGGATGATGCTGATATCGTGCGGTGCGAGGTTCCACAAAGCATCAACATCTGAGCGAATGCGTCCAAGATTCAGTCTCCGGCTATAGATGTATCGAATGTCACCCAGTTTATCCGTATCGATTAAATCCTTCACATAACGGACGGCAGCGTTATAAAGGAACGTATGACCCGCCATTACCAATAGTTTCTTTTCATTCGCAAGCTTACCAATTTGCTCAACTTCGGCCACGCTTGTCGCCAAGGGTTTCTCCACTAAAATATGTTTGCCTGCCTCCAGCGCCTGCATTGCGAGCCTGTAATGGGTTGCCACCGGGGTGGCAATGACGACTGCCTCAATTTGTGTGTCCTGAAGCACATGATTTACATCATCCGTAACCTGAATGGCCGGATAAAACCCTTGGACATAATCGCGCCGCTCTCTCGATAGATCTACAGCAGTTTTTACTCTACACCTCTTATTGGCTACCAGATTTCTGAGAAGATTTGGCCCCCAGTAACCAACTCCAACCTGGGCTACATTCAGCATGATCGGCTCTCCCTATTTGTTAATATTATTGTGCTCCGGCTAATAATTATCTTTTTGGAAAAGGATCGTCACAAAGATTGATAAAGATTGATTAGATTGTACTTATGTTTTTCCCAGCCATATTGATCGATAAATCTTTTGGCATTGGAAACCTGTTGCTCTCTTTGCCTATTGTTCCGATAAATCCTTAGAATAGCGTTGGCCATTGATTCAACGTTCTCAGGCTCGAAGTAGGTAATCATATCCTCTGAGAAATAGTGTATAATTGCCTTATGTCTCGCCGATACAACTGGAATACCTATTGCAGCATATTCCAGCAATTTCACTGGTAACATGAGTTCGGTTGCTATATTTCGTCTGTTCGGAATGATGCCCAAATCCATCTTATCGAGAAGTTCCGGAAGCTTTTCTACAGGAAATGATTTCTTGCTAAAATGAATCCGGTCTTCCACGCTTAGTTTTCTGCTCAGGTTCTCAAATTCTTCGAGATTCCTTCCCTCGCCCAGGATGTGAAGTTGAATTCCAGGGATTTGATGAACCAATCTTGAGACCGCTTCAATCGCAAGGTCTATTCCGAGCATTCGGTCGATCGTCCCATGAAAAACAAGATCGAAGGTTTTTTTATTTTCATTCTTTGTCCTTGCTTGAAATTTGAAAATTTCATGGTCCGGAACATTCAACAATATTGAAATTTTTGAGGCAGGGATTCCTCGACCAACTAACTTCTCTCGTTGGACCTCGTTTACGCAAATGAGCTTATTTGCGAACCTACAACACAGGGATTCCTCAAAACACAATAATCGGTAAAATATTTTTGGCATCCTTCCGAATTTAGCACCGTAGGTTTCCGGAACGGAATCGTGAATATCCAAGACCATTTTTTTACCGAATAGCCGTGGGAGGATGCCCGCAAAAACAAGAAAGTTTGGCATATTATGAACATGAACAACATCAACCCCATTTTTTAAAAACAGTTTTGAGCAATGCCAGAACGCAAGGCCAAGAAACTTTAAATAGGGCAAAAAATAGGAAGAACTCTTTTTCCCCCGATGCTTTCTCATGTTCAGTTCGACGATATTCACACCGTTCATTCTATAGGTCTTTGGTTTACTATTTTCTGCAAGGACCAAAAAGTTTACTTCATTTCCTTCTTTCGCAAGTGCCTCCGATTCGCGCCGAATTCGAGGGTCGGTTTGGAAATTCGAATAAGCGATCATGCAGATCTTTTTGTTCATCATCTTATGCTACGGGTTGCAAGCTACGGATTAGGAGTCAATGCACAAGGTTTGGTTAAAGCAGTGAGTTTTAAGGGGAATTTCTAAGAACGTCTCATTTTTCAAAACAACATCTATATGGCCGGAGCCGATAAAGGATAGGTTTTGATTTGTTAAGTTTTGAAATTTCGGGTAATGAACTCTTACGGATAGGAAAGGGTCTTTCCCTGAGTCATCATCATTACCGCTATGGTCTAATGATAACCTTATTCTACCGCCATCAACATGTACTTCTTTAAACTTCACTGCCCGCCGCCGTCGAAACCAATTAACGATCTCACTCGCTGTAGAAAAGAAAACCTTATTTTCCTGAATCTTACCTAATAGGTTAATGTAAAATTCTTCCCATAGTCTTTCTGGGGCTAGGCTTCGATCATGCCAAAGGATTGTGAGGACACCATTGTAAGATTTGGCATTATGAATCAGCTTCTCGCATAATGCCAATGCTTCCGCATCGGAAAGATTCATTCTCTTCGGATAGAATAATGCGGTGTCTTGGATATGCAATGGGAGCTCTAAAAGTCTTTTTGCTCCGAATGGTTTAAAAACTTGCAGGGTGCCTGCCCGATATCCTATTGCTTCGTTAAACCCAATAGTAGAATCGTAGGAAAACCCTGCCTCCTCCAAAATTCTGTAGGAATAATCATTAAAAAGTAGCCAGTGGATACGCACCCCGATCTCTTCTCCCTTCAAATATTCCGCAATTCTATTCCGCTCCTGACGGGCTTTCTCTAAATCATGCCAGGCATCTATTCCATGAACCCCGATTTCGAATCCATTATCTCTCAATGCTTTGGCAATTTCCCCCACATCGGATATGTCGTACTTGGTAGCTCGCTTTCCACTCCCATTGCCAAGGATATGATCGCCCTGTTTATTTTTGAATGGGACGAAGAAAAAAGTCGATTTTAAATTTTTTTCAATCTCCGCATAGGTGTCAAACTGGAGCCAAAAATCCTTCGCAACACCTAAATAGACAAAGGGTAATCTCAAAACTGCGCTCCAATTCCTAAGTAGTTTCCGCAGAGGCGATTTCCCTTCAAAAAAACGAACCAAAGACCCGATAGATGCCCGATAAACAAAACCAAACATAGTATGATCGAGCCTGTGTTTCCGGATTCCAGCGAAATCGATGTCGTGAGTCAGACAGGTCATGAAGTCGTAACCTGCTGGCATCGGTGGAATTTCGATCAAGGGTATGCCGGCTTCTACTATTAAGTTTCGAATTAATGAAATGTGAACATCAATGGTAGGGATCAGCGCATTCTCTTTTGGTTGCCCAACCGAAAGCAAGTGGTGAATCTCTTCAAATAGATTAAATCCTAAAAGGACCTTCTGATTAAGGACCCCATTAATTTTTAATCCGGCAACTTCGCCCATCACCTTCAATATTGGTTGCCCTTTCCCCTTAAAAGTCAATAGATTTCCATAAATTGGAATTTCCGTGTCCCCGTACTTCAAAGTAACACTTTTGGGCGTTGACTGTATTTGAATTTCTTCGTTGTGTCTGAACGGATCTCTTTCGGAACTACAGAGAATTGTCAGCCTTTGCCCCACTTTCGGGACATTATTTAGCGTTGAGATGATAACATCATAATTTCGTCCGGGAGCATAAAATTCCCATGGCGTTTTGAATAATTCGAAAAACTCCATAGCGCTCTCTTTTTCAGTGTCAACTGCAATGATACCAATCATAATCAAGCGTTGTTGCGGCCCGAAATCATACGGGTTTATGAGAGTTTGGCTTTCACCCCCAATTGCCTATTACCTATAATAGTTATTCTTAGAGGTTTCCACCGACTCGAATACTTGACCTTGGCCCAGTTGGTTGTTTGATTGAGTGCTCCTTTGGGAGGAAATTTTTGGTCCAAAAATCTGCAATATCCTTAGGTAGCGCATTCCAGTACTGATCTTTGTATTCATTCTTGATATATTCAAGGAATTCAGTAAAGTAAGTTATGGGATATTCACCAATTCCATCTTTCTTTTCTTCAAAATTCATGTAGTCTGGATGGGTAATCAAAAGGGCCATCCCGCCATGTTCTGCAATCCAATCGAGCTTCTTCTTCCAGATATCAATGTTCTTCTCACCCATTATTACAAATAGAGTGTGATCCTGGGGAAGGGTGTAAGGAAGTTCGATGAAACCGTTCCTTAAAACAGTTTCGGGTTTCGAGTTACGGGTTCCGGCTTCAGAACAATCAAATTCAGGTAGCGGGTTGCGAGTTGGGGGGACCCAAAAAGGGAAAATGGTACCTACGCCGTCGGGTTGGGGTTCAAAGGGATCGGTATCGAAAGTGGAGGAGTCATACTGGATATCGAGATCTCCAATCCAGTCGAGGTTGTGATACATGCTTGGAGCCCGAAATCCAACCGATTGCCAATCTTTTAGATACTGGTTAATTCGCTTTGCGCTTTCTTGAAAGGTAGTCTTTGATTTAAACAGGTTTACATTGTGCCGCAGGCCGTGGACCCCAACTTCAAAACCCTGCTGCTCAAGATAGAGACGTAGCTCAGGGAATAACCGATACTCATCTGCGATAAAATTGAACGAAGATCGGAACCCAAGGCTTTTATCCAACTCCACAAGTTTAAGACACTTATCAAGGCCTTCGGCTGTCTCCACATCATGGGTCAAAACAAGGGCGAATTTCTTCCCCTCAGGCCATCCTGTCCACCCCTCGGGTGGCTTTGCCGCTCGTTCATCAATAGGCCAGACATGGGCATATTTAACCCTTTTTCTCAAGATAATCTGGCGCCGGATTTCGATCTGGAGTCGCCGGGGAATAATAGGTTTTAGGGTATAATAAAGAGAGTTATAGAACATGTTGCGAGTTACGAGTTGCGAGTTACGGGTTACAGAAAACACCGTTGCGGGTTTCGGGTTACGGGTTTTCTGGCAAGCTTGCAGAATCGAATTTACGAAATTTGTTCCAAGAGTGTTCGACGTACTGAATGAATTTATTGATCTTGCCACCTAGTTCCTCATAGGACTTAATCAGCGGTTCAAACTCACCAGCAACATTTTGATGAACACTTATGATAAAATTCAAATGAAGGATTGTTTCGTCACAGGAGGCGTGCGCATATACCAAATATTTTATAAAATCTGCTTTGTAGCGTCTGCGGCCATAACCCTCTACTATACAAGAAGTGACTCCCTTCGATGATCGTCTGAGTTGACCACCCTCTTCAAATAATTCATACTTCGGGAGTTCTAACGAGGCTTTATGAACCCGAACAGCCAGATCATAGGAGAGCTTATAAATCTCAAGGTCTTTGTAGGATTTCATTTGTTGGGTTACGGGTTAAAAAGATGCTACAGGTTACAGGATACAAGTTACAAGTTAAACCATATAGGGTGTAGCGTATAGGGTGTAGGGAGTAGGTGCAAGGTGCAAGGTGCAAGGTTCAAGGTACAAGGTACAAGGTACAAGGTTCAAGGATAAAGGAACAGAGATTTAGGATATGGAACGACCTTCTATCTTGTCAACTCGATGTTTCAATTCGAGGAATTCCTTCTCTAAGGTGGTCAAGCGCCTATCCAATTCAGCATAGGAAAACTTCACGGCCGCCAATATTTCTTGACGGGTTTCTTGAATTTCGGTTTTTAATTCCGTCCGGATTCCCTGAATCTCAGCCTTCAACTCCTGACGAGTATTATCTATTTTTTCGTCTACTTTTTTAATGGCAAGAGAGAGGGCTGCATGGTTTTCTGCCACCTCCGCCTTTATCTCTTTACGAAATCTTTCGAGTTTTTCATCGACGTTCCGTACTCCTTCAGCAACCTGCTTCACCTGATCGATGACGTTCTCAGAAATGATATGAAATTGTTGAATCACCTCTTCTTTAAAGGTTTTCAAATCTTCGTTGCTTTGATGTTCCTTAGTGGGACTCATCCGAACTCTCTCCGTTTATAGGACCGTTACAGTAATCTATTTCCCCTAATTTAATACTTTTAGAATCTTTGTCAAGGACTAATTGATGAAAGAATAAATAAGTTAAAGAGTTAACAAGTTACAAGTTAAAAAACTGTTACGGGTTACGAGTTACAGAAAACACCGTTGCGGGTTAATTGGGTCCCGGTGAAATAGGCTCCCCATTTCACGGGATAAATTACTTGGGTTACTTGGGTTAATTGGGTTATTGAGATATTGAATTATTAAGTGAATGAGTTATGTCTCCTTTCCCAGATCAACAAGCCAGACTTCACCGGGTTGTGGGTGCATCGATCATATCCAAGACTTCTTGCTCTACGAGGCGAGACCGCGACACATCTAATACGTCCTGATCGGCCAACTCAATGATTTCTGCGATACGTTGCCGCACCTGGTCCGCCATCTCGGGCTGCCACTTACACAGTTTGACATCCAACTGTTTTGCTAAGGCATCCATCGATTCCTCCGTGCCTTTCTCCCACTGAGCACGCCAAATTCTCATAGAAAGACTCTTTTGGGTTTAATTCCCGAGGACCTCCGATAATCAGACCAAAATTTTTGCCATGAGGAGGGTAGTCCCTCTTTCAATCATTATAAATGATAAAACTGTAAAATCTATTTTTCAATGGTTTTCTCTCTTGCGGGTTATCAAGTTCAAGGAACAAGGAAAATGGTTCAAGGATAAAGGACATTTAAAACGTAAGTCGTAAGGCGTTAGGCGTGAAACGGGTGAGAGATAGTTTTGTCAAGAAACCTTGTTGCCGCAGGATCTCCGGCCACGTGATACACCAGCACATTCGTATCCAGAAGGAGACTCACTTCCATAGCCCCCGTTCCCAGCTACGGCGAAGTCGTCTTGCCTCTGCAGCGGCATCGATGCCACGGTAAATGCCCGCGGTCCTCTTTACAATGTCCATTGCTCTGCGCTTCGCAGTACGCTCCTGGGCCCTGTCATAGATCAGGTGCACTTCGAGCCGCCCTGCCGGCAATTTCTCGCTGACATATTTCAGTTGACCGTTCTCTATGATTGCATCGACAATACGATGTCCCATGTACAGCCTCCTATACCATTACCTTTCATCATTTATATTAATCTATACAGCATCATCGGGAGGTTTGTCAAATCCAGGACCTTGCTTAGATTAATTGAGTTGGTTGGGTTATCGGGTTGCTTGGGTTACTTGAGTTAAACCCAATAAACTCTATAAAATCCTATTTGGGTCTATCTAGTTGGGATTGTAAGTATTTGATGAAGTTGGAGTCCTTTTTTGAAACAATTTCAGCTTGATTGTAGATTTTATCAAATTCATTTTGAGTGATATACTCCTGATCTAACGCAACGTAGAGCTGGCTTTGCACTTCCGCAGCGGAACTCTTTGAAATAAATAGGAACTGAATAAACTCCTTGTTACCTTTTCTTGCGAATCCCTCCCCTCCGGGGCGTAGCCCTACGGGGTGGAGCCCTCCGGGGCGTAGCCTACAAACTTTTTTCTTCAATCCATCTTATCCGTTTTCCTCTTGATCTTTTTAAGTCTCTTTCTATCCACCTATCTTCACTTATGCTTTCAACTTTTTGAAAAGCAATTAATTCCCAAGGCTTATCCTTAGACGTTGATTTTACAGCTCCATTATTGTGGTATTGTAAACCCCGTTAGAAAGGGCAGGGCTTTAACCCCACCCTCAATAAGGAGCTGATGCTTTCTATTTCCACCATCCCCAGCATAAATGCTGGGGCTTTCTAACGGGGTAAACGTCTATTTAGATCTTTTGTTTGTCCTATGTAAATTCGTTTCTTCAAAACGCTTTGTAATGCGTAAACGTAACACATATCAGAGGAACCCCCTACGGGGCGGAGCCTGCAATATTTGACATGGAAGAAACAGCAGCATCTTGTATCTGATTCACTAAACGAAAATCCCTTCTAAATTTTGAGCTATTATTTATTACCTCGTAGACCATTCTCACGAGTCTCCGGGCTTCTTGCCAGGCTTCAATGTCTTCAAAACAGGTTATTTTCATTATGTTATTGGGTTATTTGGGTTGCTTAAGTTGCTTGAGTTAAACCCAATGAACTCAATGGACCCAATGAACTCAAAAAAACACAAGAACTTGGGTTACTTGAGTTATTTGAGTTGCTTAGGTAATTGAGTGAATAAGTTAATGGAGAAATGAGTCAATGAGTTCTGAAAAGAAATACTTTATAAGGGTTGAAACGTGATTTTATTTTCCTTATCACAGAAACATATCTTGAAATGATCGAATACACCCTTTCGTCCGAGGAGATTGAAACCAACACCCAGTCTTTCTGAGAAACCAACCTGGGCAACAACTTCAACGTCATCGATACAGATAGGGACTTCGTGAAAGTAAGTCGGAATAAAGCTACCGTCTCCTACAACGATCATCTGATAAGTTCCCCTTTTCAGTTCTAACCCAAGACGTTTTGCCTCCTTAGCATCAAAAATACTGAAGGTCGCGCCGGAATCTACATAGGCCCAGATTTTATGATTGAGAATTAAGGGGGATGATGGGTAACAGGTAGCCTTTATGCGAAAGATATGGGAACTCTATAACAGGCATGCCAAGTCTTCTTCCCTCGGGACATGGAAAATGGAAGGAATTTTTGCAGACACCTTCTCTTTGGCTGCGGACTCCACTTCATCCGGGGAATCCCCAGCGGCCACTAATGACTCGTTCACTACTGCTATATACTTGCCTGGATACTTTTCCACGAGTTCACTGAAATGGTCTACTATCCAACGATCGTCTTTATCCATAGCCAGCGCCCTTCCTAAATTTATGCTAACACAATACTTTCGTGACTGTCAAAGATCAAAACAGGTTAAGGGTTAGTTGAGTTAATGAGAAAAGGTTTAAGGTGAAAGGTTCAAGGCTAAGGGACCAAGGATAAAGGATCAACGGCATGAGTTTGATTCTCGATGACAAAAAAACTCTATATTATATCTTTCTTTTCTCTTTCTAATATCCTCGTAACCAGCTTGACAATCAGATTCTTTTGCTCACCGAACATCTTTATGGCTTGCCAGCGAAAATTTAGGTATCTATGAGCGAGGCGGTTACGCTGGATGGCAAGTCGCGATAGATTATCCTGCTCTTCTTCTGAAAAACCGAGCAATTTAGCAGACTTTTTTAAAGCGTCGCCGTAGCTGTCAACCCCAATACCTTCTTCAACGAGTATTGTACCGCAAATTTCGATAAGAGCCGTGAGGATGTTTTCCACCGTCCGATCCACTAACTTCTGGAGCTTCTTGTCGTCTTGATAATCTTTCCACGTCTTATCCGCATATTCCGATTCAAATTCCCTTATTTCCTCAGATAAGTATTGTAATAGGCTCCGCAACCCTACCTTTCGCATATTTGAACTCAGGCATGCCTTAAAGCCTCCAAGTTCTTCGTCGCAACTTCATATTGCCAGTCTATACCGAAAATACTGTAGTCTTCCATAAAGTATATCGCATCGTTTTTTATACGGATATATTTATCCTGTTCCTTAATATAAACTGGCAGGCCCAAGATGATGGCATTATAGTATAGCATGGGCTTCCTGAAGTCTTTGTAAATCTGAATCACATTTACTTCCCGGCCTAATTCTTTAGATAGCGATAGTGATATATTTGTAATTTTCCTAAAGGATTCTTCATCAGATGACGGTTCATCTGAGAAAACGACTGCTATATCCACGTCGGAATCATTTCTGGGAAATCCTTTTGCCCATGAGCCGTACAGGAAGACCATGTCAAGCTTATACAGGTTTGCATCTCTGTCAAAATAGTTTCTAAGACTCTTTAGAATTTCTTCTCTATTGTTTATCATTTCTTGGTTTTTGACTCTTCACAAAGGTCATGGTTACCCATCAAGATTGTTTTGAAATAATGCAATAATCTATCATACTGAGATTGCGGAGGCAATAGAAAAGGGGTCAAGAACAAAGGATCAAGAAACCAGTAAGTCGTGAGTCGTAAGGCGTAAGGCGATCACAAAGTGATAAGTGTTGAGTGTTGCCTCCGGCTCAGGCGCCGCCCCAGAGGGGCTTCTGCCCCGGAGGGAGAGCCTCTGGCTCGGAGAGAGTGTTAACCCTGTTGTTGCATTAAATTCGGCGCTCAGATTCATCAAACCTTCGGCAATTAAGGGACGACTCTTAAATCAATGGTATCTGCTGGATTAAACAAATGGTGACCCTGTGGAATAGGTTTTACATCTTCTCTGGAAAGATAAAACTCCCAATAGTGGAGCAAATAATACGTGATGCTATCGAATATGATTCTTATTCCACAGGGGAAGAAATCATTAAAATGTTGGAAACCGACTTTTCATGATGGCATCCAGTTAATTCAACCGGATCTTTATGCAACAATAGGGTTAAGTTTAACAGGAAGTGATGCGGTGGTGCGGTGTCATGGTTTATTGAGTTCCTTGGGTTACTTGAGTTATCAAGTTATTGAGATAGTGAGTAATATAGATTATGGAGAAACTGACATTAATTCCGGAACTGGAATTTCCGGTTTTTTCATCTTTACAAAAACTATCTTTTTCCCCTTGGACATCATCTTATCGGCTGTTTTCTTATTATACTCATATAGCTCTGGGTCATCGATTGGAAGAATGATCAATTCGGCCTCGGGAGGAATTCCTTCTAGTACATTTGGGTTCTCAAAAGCATACTTCATGAACTCATTGAGTAAATCAAGATTCTTTTTAATGGCCTGCTCTTTCTTCATTGTCTATCTCCCTTTCATAAGCCATTCTATACCATTTCCAGGAAGTTTTCAAATCTTGTATAGCAAAAGTAAGGGCCATTTTAAAATCCTGAAAGTACAATGGTTGTTTGTCTTCTTCGCCTTTGTAATGAATGATATCTTTATGTGCAAATCCATGAGAGGTATCGTACCTAACCACTGGCCTCCATTGACCAACAATTAATACCTCATATTGAACAACAAACTTAACAATTTTCCCTTTTTTCAAAGAGGCGGTAACTCTTAGCCTATCTTCAAGCTCTTCAGATAATGGATAAATAAAGGCTATCTCTCTTGTCACTTTTTGAAACTTCTTTCAAGGGCAGAAGACATCAGCCGATGTCTCTGTGAAGTACACAGGTCAAAGAATAAAGGATCAAGGACAAAGGAAACAAGTTGCGAGTTGCGGGTTTCGAGTGAACGGGTTTCCAGTTAGCGAGTTTCGAGTCGAAATACTGCTATGCGTTTACAAGTAATGAGTTGCACGTTAGTGGACAAAGGAAAAAGAATACGGGTTTTGAAACATGGAACACGAAACACGGAACTCGGAACAGGTCTCTTGGCCTTAGCCGACATGTTTGTAAAGAACTGACCCAACTCTCTTTAACAGCGGAAGTGGCAGATTTCTAAAAATCTTATTATGAAAACCTGCAACTTTCGAAGAACCTGAAACAAAAGAACCCTTCTTCAAGTCATACCGGTAATAATTGATTTGTTGTTCGGTCGTTCCCCAGCCGGATTTGAATTGGAGGAGGCCCTGGTTTTCAGGCTCGGTCCTTCCAAAACAAAGATTTTTATACCCGTTTTGAGAGTACCATTGGATGGCCTCCCACATAACAAGATTGTTCGCCCGAAGATGCTGATAACTCATGTCCGAGGCCCCGTACTTGTAAACTGCCTTTTCGCCAAAATAAAAATAGACAGCACCAGCTATATTCTTGCCGCCATAAGAAGCAAGTATTACGAATCCGAGATTTCTTGAGATGACATGATCATATATTTTTTTGAAAAAACTGAAGGGTTGAGGAGGCAGACCGTGCTGTTTCCTCGTCATACAATTGAGTGTATAAAATTCTTTTATTGATTCTAAGGAATTGAAAATTTCAACGCTCACCTTCTCTTTAATTGCCTTTTTTATATTTCTCTTTGTGCTGTCTTTAAAATTCGAAAAGACTTCTTCTTCTCCATGATAAAGATCCAAGGTATGCCCTAAATAAGTTATAGACGGCGAGGTTAAAGGTAGAAGGCTATTTCCATCTTTAAGCTCTATGGACTTCCATCTACACTTTTTACCATACTCGATGATATGCTGGAACAAATCTTGGAATCGAATATCCCCATTGACAATGGGATCACAATAGTCAGTAAATGGGAGAGATACACCTCTTCGACCTGTCAAAAAACTATTTACTTCCATGATAGGAATTACTGCCGCGAGGCCGCTATTCTTGAACACAGTGAAGTAAAGTGGTTTATATCCATATGATTCTCTTAGCACTTTAGCCCAAGCCGATGAATGGAAAAAAGAGTAATTCGGGGTTGAGAGAATCAGCTCATCCCAACCAGGATAGGTTATAGGGTTAATAATTTGGATGGCCATGAGTGTTGAGTGTTGCCTCCGGCTCAGGCGCCGCCCCAGAGGGGCTTCTGCCCCGGAGGGAGAGCCTCTGGCTCGGAGAGAGGGATAAGTGTTGAGGGATAAGTGTTGAAGTGTTAAGTTATGAGGGTGAAGATCTTATTTGTTACCGGGTTGAATGACAATTTTTGAGCAATGTATAAAGTTCTTAGTGCAAACTTATAGGTCCTTTTAGCAACATCCTTTTTATCTATTTCTTTAATTTTAAAGTCTACTCTTTCCATTCAAAACTCAAAACTCACAATTCAAAAATGGATAGAGTCAGGTGCTGTGGTGCAGTCACACAAGGACAAGTTAAAGAGTTAAGTGGGTTTTCTTGGGCTCAAACTTCACAACAAGTTCATGGTTGAGAGCATTGGCAATTTTTCTCAATGTTTCAATATTGACTTTTTCGAACCCTCCCTTTTCGAGCCGGGAAAGTGCTGGTTGTTTTGTCCCAATTCTCCTAGCAAGCTCTTCTTGTGTCAACCCCGCTTTCCTCCGGGCTTTGATAACACCTTCTAAGATGGAAAATTCTGCATCCAGCTCCTGCCATGCCTTTCTAAATTTGGGATCTTTCACTTTCTCTTTAACATGCTGCTTTAACGTTCTCCCCCTCATCTTAACCTCCCTGCCGATTCACGAAATCGTTTAATCTTCTTTCGGCAATCTCGATGTCACGGATCGGCGTTCTTCCTGTTTTTTTAACGAAACCATGAAGGAGAACCAGCCTCCTGTCTGCAAAAGCAAAATAAAAGACTCTGATTTCCCCTGATTTAGCCGTTATCCGCAATTCTCTCAACTTACCCCTGATCTGTCTGGTATAGGGCTCCTTAAACAACACTCCGTAATCAGCCAATAAATCTATAAGCCTTAGTACCTTGGCCTGTACCTCAGTGGGCAACGAATCGATAAAGTCCGCTACCGGCTCCCTACCCCCTGAGTCCATGTAATATTCTACTGTCCAGACCATTTAATTTATAACATGTATGTTATATAACATTCAAGTTATGTTCTTGCTTTCCGACGACTTCCGCAGATGTTGGAGGTTAGAGGCCATAAAAACATTGTTAGAGGACAAAGAATCACTGCGCTCTCCGAGCCGGAGGCTCTCCAAGCCGGAGGCTTTACGAGCTGGAGGCTTAAGGTTTGAGGCAACCGAAACCGTTTGAGGATAAAGGTACAAGGTCAAAGGTTAAAGGATCACTTCGTTTGAGGTTTGAGGCAACCGAAACCGTTTGAGGCGTAAGGGGTAAGAAGTTAGGCGTTAAACCACTTAAGACTTACGACTGTTGATTTACAAGTTTGTTGCAAGATATTCTTTGATTTTGGAGACTACGTACCCAATTTGTTCTTTGGTTAAATCGGGAAACATCGGTAGAGAAAGAATTTCTTTGGCGACTTTTTCTGTGATGGGGTATCTTCCATTAGTCAGCCCTGCTCTCTGATAGGCGTTCTGAAAATGGAGTGGGATTGGATAGTGGAGGCCTGTATTAATTCCATTTTCTGATAGATATTTTTGGAGTTCATCTCTTTTTTTGATTCGAATGATATAAAGATGGTAAACAGCCTTTGACCACGCAGGCTCGTAGGGAGTAATAATAGTGTTGAGTGTTACGGGGACCGGGTTCCGAGTTCCGAGTTCCGTGTTCCGTGTTAAGAGCTGAGTATAAAGTAAGGCATTGCGGCGGCGCTTTTCATTCCATTCAGAAAGATGTTTAAGCTTTATTCTCAATATTCCTGCCTGGATGGCATCAAGCCTTCCGTTATATCCTTCAAATTCGTGGTAGAATTTTTTGGCCTGGCCGTGATCGCGGAGCATTCGAATCTTTTGGGCAATATCTTCATTATTAGTGGTGACTGCCCCTCCTTCGCCACAAGCACCGAGGTTCTTAGCAGGATAAAAGCTGAAGGCGGCCGCCAATCCCATGGAGCCCGCTTTTCTCCATTTATCCTCTTTTTTCGAATAATAGAGTCCACCGTGTGCCTGGCAGGCATCTTCGATGACAATGAGGCCATATCGATTGGCAATCTCAAGGATGGAATCCATATCAGCGGGCTGGCCGTATAAGTGAACCGGCAGCACGGCCCGAGGCCGTGACGCAGAGCGCATAGCGCCAAGCGCATAGCGTTTCTTCAAAAAATCTTCTAGCTTGGAAGGATCCATGTTGTAGGTTTGTTCGTCAATGTCTACGAAGGCAGGAGTGGCACCAGTTTGAGAAATAGCTTCTGTGGTGGCGATAAAAGTGTTAGGGACTGTGATTACCTCGTCGCCAGGACCAATGCCGGCGGCAATTAAGGCGAACCGAAGGGCGTCGGTGCCGCTACTTACGGCAACGCAATATTTGGTTTCACAGAATTGAGCAAACTCCTCCTCAAATGCTTGCACCTGAGGCCCACCCACAAAGGAAGCATTGCGGAGGCATTCCCGATAAACCTCGACCAGCTCTTCTTCGAGTTCTTGATGGGGGGTGATTAAGTCTAAGAAGGGAATATTCATGGCACATCTTTTATATGTTAGAGGTTTGAGGAGCGCTTCCTGCCTACCGCAGGCAGGCGCTTAAGGTCTGAGGCAACAATAAAATACGTTGGAGGAATAAGGACAACTTTGTCCAAGGTTGAAGGAGCATTTCATTTGAGGCACAAGGCAAAACATCTTAATTTACTGCTATAGGCTTTTTGGGTTTTGGCCGCGGAGAGAATTAATCAAACCGTTCAGTTTACGATCAATCTGTTCACAATGCGATCTAACCTCCCGCGATTGCTCCTCGGTAAAAAGTTGTCTTCGTCGGAAGATCTCGTTTAATGTGACTACTTCGAAGACGGATCCTTGAGCAATGTGCAAAAACTGTATGAATTCTTTCTTATATTGCCTTCCTTTACCCTCCCTCCGGGGCGGAGCGTATTATTCTAATTTTTTTTGTTCTATCCATTTTATTCGCTTACCCTTGGATCTCTTTAACTCTCTTTCTATCCATCTTGCTTCATTTATACTTTTTACTTCCTCAAAGGCTATTAATTCCCAAGGCCTACCATCATTTGTCGATTTAACATACCCTTTGTTATGATAATGTATACGTCTATGAAGATCTTTGGTTTGTCCTATGTAAATTCGTCTTTTTGATGAACTTTGCAATGCGTAAATGAAGCACATATTCCAAAAATACCCCCTACGGGGCGGAGCCTGCTATGTTTTGAGCTGGCGAGGTTCCTGCCGCTTCCATTTGGCTGATCAACCGCACATGCTTGTTTTGCGGCAATTCGTCCAAGAAAGTAAGAATTTTTTCAGACAGATCAAGCGCCATTTGATAAACATCCAATTTTTCGAATGGAAACAAATAAGGCATTCTATTTCTTGCCTCTAACCTCCAACCTTAGACCTCACCCCTGTCGCTTTACGCCTTACGATCTCATTTTATTTCCGATTCTCTTTTTAGAAATTCATATAAAACATATTGCTCTGCAGTGTCGGTTTGAGATAAGAAATCGATAGGGCGAAAGAAGCGAGCCGGGTTGCCGGCAACAATCATATTAGGTGGAACATCTTTTGTCACTACGCTGCCGGCGCCAATAATTGCATTCTCACCTATCGTCACATTGCTGAGAATGGTTGAGTTTGAACCAATAGATGCTCCCTTCTTAACGAGTATGGGCTCCACTTTCCAATCTTCTTCCCTCTTAAGCTCTCCGTTGGAGTTCGTCGCCCGTGGATAAGTATCGTTAATGAATACGACACTGTGACCAACAAAAACGTTGTCCTCAATGGTGACTCCTTCACAAATAAAGGTATGGCTTGAGATTTTACAGTACTTGCCTATACGGGCATTCTTTTGAACCTCTACAAAGGCTCCGATCTTTGTATAATCACCAATCTCGCAACCATAAAGGTTAACGAAGTTATGAATATTCACATTTTCGCCAAGCTTTACATCAGGGGATATGGATTGGAATTTCATGTCAACTCCTTGAAAGTAAAACGTTTGAGGTCAGATGATCGCTATGCTTGAGGGAGGAGGCAAATATAATACTGTTGGAGGGGGAGAGGATCACTCCATTTAACGTTTGAGGCAGAATCATTATACAAAATCGGACATATTTATGCTTTTTGCCTCCAACCTCCTACCTCTAACCTTAATCAGATTTATCTCCAGCTGTTTGTCATTAAAAAACCGTTCCCATTATTCCTAAATTTTTTGGCCAATATTTTTAGACCCTGAATGGGAACTGCTCTTCCGTTTTGTTTCAAAGACTTGTTTGCAGCTTCCAAAATGGAGACCACTCGTAACCCGCTATAACCGTCACTAAGGGGGCACATTCCTTTCTGGATACACATGAGGAAGTGTTCGCATTCTTTCTTCAGAGGTTCATAGTCTTCGATTCTTGGGCTATGAATATCACCATAGCGATAAGAGAGATGAAATTCTGCATAGGTATCGTAATAAGGCGGAACTTCAACTCCTTTGTCATAGATCTTAATCTTCTCCTGAGGCTCAATGTCGTCATAAACCAGCATTCTCTTTGTTCCTACAATAGTCGTTCGACGGATCTTGTTGGGATCGAGCCAACTATTATGAACAAAGGCAACGATACCGTTCTTAAAATTGAGTGTGGTTGTAGCAACATCTTCAATATCAAGCTTGAAGTGGGCCTTCCCCTGACTGTTGACCGATACTGGGAGCTCCCCAAGAACGTATAGAATGATTGAGATATCATGGGGGGCAAGATCCCAGACTACATTAATATCGGGTTGAAAGAGTCCCAGGTTTACGCGAACACAGCTAATATAAAGGACTTTCCCGAGCTCACCATTCTCAACGATATCTCTAATCTTGTTTACGGCTGCTGTATATTCGAATGTGTGTCCAACCATCAGTACCTTCTGGCTCTCTTCAGCCAATTTAACCAACTCTGAAGCTGTTTCATAGGAATGCGTTAGGGGTTTCTCAATAAAGACATGTTTCCCTTGAGCAAGAAACTCTTTTGCAATTGGGTGATGAGTTTTTACTGGAGTTGCAATGGCTACGCCATCCAAATCGGGCATGTGGAGAAGTTCCTTATAGTCCGAGAGAACTTTGACTGAAGGATAAAGGTTCTTCATGTGGTCCAATCTTTTTTGGTCTAAATCGCAACAGATCACCTGCTCGATTTTATTGGACTGAATAAAATTCCTAACGAGATTTGGACCCCAATAGCCACATCCGATGACTGCGATCTTCATAAAAATACCCCCTTTTAAATGTTTGAGGTTTGAGGAACGCTACGCTTGAGGTTTGAGGCAAAAAATGGCCCTTCCCTTTCGCCTTAAACCTCCAACCTCTACCCTTAAGCCTCTTTTCATATCTGAGTTACCAGGCACCCTTTGAAGGGATTACCGCTCTTACTGTTTTTAACAATATCTTCAGATCAAGCCAGAAAGACCAGTTTTGGGTATAACGCAAATCAAGCCGGACCATTTCATCAAAGGACGTTGTGCTTCTCCCACCCACCTGCCAAAGTCCTGTAACACCGGGTTTTGCCTCCAAAATCCTTCTAAGATGCCAGGGTTCATATTTCTCGAATTCATAGGGCAGTGGTGGTCGTGGCCCTACAAGACTCATTTCCCCTTTCAAGACGTTGAAGAATTGAGGAAGTTCATCAATGCTTGTTTTACGGATGATTTTACCGACCCGAGTTACGCGGGGGTCAGATTTCATCTTAAAAAGTGGGGTCTCCTCGTCTCCCTGATTGATCTTATCAAGGTCCCCCTTAATTAAATTTGTGATATATTCACGGTGGATTTGATCATCGATATTCCAGTACATTGATCGAAACTTGTAAAACTGGAACCGCAACCCTTTCCTGCCAATTCGGGATTGTTTGAAGATGATCGGGCCTGGAGATGTCATTTTTATGGCGATGGCTGTGGCAAGCATTAATGGGGAGAAAAGTATGAGTCCTACGAGTGACCCCAGTATATCCATTCCCCTCTTTAAGGCAATTTGAAAACCATGGGACTCCATTGGTCCATCGAGATCGAGAGGGAATAAGTCCGGGGAACCTTCTTCTTCTGTTAGAAGTTTCTGAAAGACTTGGTTTGGGTAGGTTCCTGTGATTACAGAATAATTGAGGTTTCCGTTTCCATTGGCGATCTTCTCAACGCAGCAGTTCACTCCCTTCTCATCTGTATCCGGAAGGATTAAGCCGACCACATCACGATCAACCCACCCTTTTATGTCGCTCTCGCGTGTATTCCTATCCAGAGATGCCACGAATTCTTGAATTGTGGTCCCGCTTTTTTCTTCATTCTTCCGAAAATAGAAGAGCACAAGGGATAAAGGCGCCTTGGAACGATCCACCCGGCGCTTTTCCACCCGTAGGCGGCCAAGGAAATGGTGCTTAGGGAGTATGTTTTTTCCTATGGATTGGGAATTACCCATATTATTTACATCAATAGGTTTGTTTAAATGTGGAAGAGAGAAGTTCATTTTTTAAGGATTCTTGTTCCAGAAATCTATCGAGAGCTTTTCCGGCCACACATTTGGAGTATCGAGAGTAACAGTCTTCTCTCAGGAGTCTAAACCAGTAATTGGTTTCACGTGCTTCTTTGGATGCGATAGACATTTTAAAAGTGAAATCATTTTTACCCCGTTAGAAATAATGCCTCGCTGCTCCCTCCGGGCCAGGCGCCGCCCCGGAAGGGCTCATGCCCCGGAGGGAGACCCTCTGGGCCGGCGGCTGCAGCGGGGTTAGATTTTAGAATAATTCCGGGTTCCGCCCCGTAGGGGGTTCCACCCCGGAGGGCGGGGTTTAATGCCCCGCTCGGTTTCGAGTCGCAACGACTGGAATTTCTAACGGGGTTTACTAAAGTACTCTTTCCATTCAAAACTCACAATTTAAGATGAATTCCCAGATAGGCTACCGCCGGTTCGAATTTGGGGTAAACCCGATGAAAAAACTTTTATATTTAAATTTTGGGGCCACATTAGTATTTATGTGGGTTAAAGATTTAAGTTCTCCTGTGCTGCCGTCTAATATTTAGTTACTGCAGCACTGCTTAACCGCGGCACTAAGAAATTAAGCAACTTTTTCAATCATCGAACAATGAATCTCCACAGCT
>Ga0315281_10000746_pt1 | contig 46563 bp, 43 predicted proteins | sample YL17G07_0_MG_FD_204540 | JGI IMG/M metagenome (GOLD analysis project Ga0315281, IMG submission 204540) | Sediment microbial communities from Yellowstone Lake, YNP, Wyoming, USA - YL17G07_0 | ecosystem: Environmental > Aquatic > Freshwater > Lake > Sediment | place: USA: Wyoming | collected...
TTTCAAACCCGCCCAGATTCAATAACTAAGTGCAACGCTCCGAGGGAAAATGGAGATAGGAGATCGGAGCGTTGTTATGAAGAAGAGTACCTATGAACATATTACATCCAAAGAGCGGGACGAGATTGCAGTATTTCAAGGCATGGGGCTGAGCCTGTCCGAGATAGGCCGTCGCCTCCAGCGGGACAAATCTACGATAAGCCGTGAGTTCCGGCGGAACGGGACCGGGAAACGGCGCATCCGGTATCTTGGGCATACGGCGGATGTTCGCGCGATGGAGCGTTGGAATCTGACGCATCGAAAGGAACGTTTGAAGAACGATGAGATCCGGGAGTACGTTGACATCCACCTTCGCATGAGATGGTCGCCGCAATTGGTGGCGGGCCGTATAGGTATCGACAAACCCGGCTTGTCCATCAGCCACGAGGCGATTTACCAGTACGTCTATGCCGAAAAGCGCAACCTCATCGAGTGTCTCGAGATGAAACGCTGGAGCCGCAAACGGCGGGGCTATAGCCGGAAGCATCATAAGGTGCTGATTCCAAACAGGAAAGACATATCCTTGCGCCCCGCCGTAGTGGCCGATCGGATTGAGATTGGCCACTGGGAGGCGGACAGCGCTATCTCCCGTGCCAGCAAGGCGTCCTTGAACGTGCTTGCCGAACGGGTCAGCCGAGTAACGCTTATTACAAAGTTGCCCCGGAAAACGGCGGAAGAGACGTCGCTTGCCATTGTGAGGCGTTTGAAGGGGCTTCCGGCACAGTGGCTCAAGACCATCACATACGACAACGGGTCGGAGAACACGGAGCATGATAAAACAGATGCCGCCTTAAAAACCGAGTCGTATTTCTGTGCGCCGTACCATAGCTGGGAAAAGGGAACGGTGGAAAACACCATTGGCATCATTCGCCGCTGGCTACCAAAGAAAACGGATCTACAAAAGGTTCCTGATGATAAAATCGTCGAGATTGAGAATTGGTTAAACAACCGCCCGAGAAAATGTTTGGGTTACAAAACCCCTTGGGAGGTATTCAAAAAACAGAGCGTTGCACTTGCTGGTTGAATCCGGGCGTATATTTTGGCGTAATATCTTTTATATTATTAATTGCGAGGTGGGATTTAACGCCCGCCTAGCGGCAAAAATCATCTTGTATCCAAGCAGGTGGGATTCCGCCGATTTTGCTATTTTGTTAATTATTTCGCCAGACACCAAGTTCTTATTATTTGGCGTCATCCTGTTCAAATGTTTTATTATTTTATCCGAACACGGGACCTTGGAATGTAACACCACATCCCGGTATCCGGCCAATTTGAGTGCTCTTGAGAGCGATGTGGAATGAAAAAAGAATTTTTGGTAAAGACCGTCAAACATAGGGGTGTCCGCGCCCAACAACCGCGCCAAAAGGCTTTCAACATTTGACAATACTCCGCAAAAAACTCCGCCGTCTCTCAATAGGCCGTGAACGTCACGCGCAAAGGAGAGAGGATTTGAGAAATGCTCAATGCCTTCCATTGAAATAACAACGTCGTACGTTTTTCCGAGCTTTTTGATTTGGTCGAACTCGTTATAAAACGTAAACGAGGGACGGCATGACCGGCCTTGTTCCCTAGTGGGGCCGGCAAAGTCTAAAAACTCGAGATTCCACCCTAAAACAGCCTCGCATTCGGATAGCAATCCTCCGCGCATCGAAATATCCAAACAATCGTTTTTTTTCTTTGCGTGCATAGGTTTGCACAAATCCAAAATGGAAGAATAAATACCAAGGTCGAATCTTACCTGGGAGTCGTCCCGAAGGATTCTTGCCCATTCCTTTAGTGAATCCGCCGTATCGTACAAAGCCTTGTTTTGAGTTGACTCAACCTGTGGGTTGACAAAAACGAGACCACAGCCAGGGCACAGTACAAACCGAAATCCTCTCTTGATAAACAATTCTTCTTGTTCAGTTTTATTACCCTCGCATAAAGGGCATTCGATATGGCGACTGGGTTCCTCGAAAAGCCTACCCGTTGAAGGATTGACAAAGCCGGCCAGCTCCGCCTCAAGAATAGTGGTGTAACTGCTCTTCATTGGGAAATCGGGTTAAAGTCAGACTGATATTTCTTGAAATCGTTTACGAACATATCCACCAGCTCATATATTCTTGCTGGCGGGAGATTGGGCATATCCAGGGGAGTGGTGACATAATTGTTGCTACCTATGTTAAAGGGTTTGTAGAATCCGTCCCTAACGCTTACGTCGTAAAGATCGGTCCCCACGAAAGGCGTAAAGAAAGTAACAGCGATGGAGGGCGGATTAAGCTCCCTGTTCAACCTGATTGTATCCATGACGTCCTCTTCCGTCTCGTGCGGCACCCCAACCATGTAATTCGCCGTTATCCTTAGTCCATGTTTTCGACATAGTTCAAAAGCTTCCCTAACCACTTTCATGGAGACGTATTTCTTTATTACGTTTTTCCGAATCCGTTCCGAGCCGCTCTCGACTCCGACGCTTATGGCGCAACACCGGGCTTGCCTCAACAAACTTAAAATTTCCTCGTTGACCAACGTCTCGGCGCCCGTTTGGATGGTAAACGGGACGCGCACTTTTTCGATGTACAGGGTTAGAAACTCCTTCATCACGGACTTGGGCACACTGCTAAGGAAATCGGTGTCTCCAAATGAAAGCATCGTCAAATCGAACTCTTTTATTTTATTTTCTATCTCTTGGATCATTTTCCGGGGCGATTTTGTCCTATGGTACCTGCCCAGTTCTTTTTGAATTCCGCGCAATTGAGGTGCCACGCAGAATGTGCACTCCTTGTAGCATCCGCGGCTGAATTCAAACGGGCCGCCTATGTATACCGAGCCCATAAAAGGCTTGAGCAAGTGACGACGGTCAAAGTCGCTCCAATCCTGATCCGGCACGTCATCCATGGTTATTAGCGGTCTGAGGGGGTTGCGGCTTATTTTTCCCTCCCCATCTTTAGTCCAAGTATTTAGGATTTTGGCGACGGCATGGACTGCGCCCCAGTTTTGCAGGATGTCAATCATCGCCCCCTCCCCCTCGCCTAAAACAATCATATCCACCCATTTTTCATTTAGCACGACTTCGGGTGCGATGGTCGGCATAATTCCTCCCACCAGAATCGGCAGGTCTGGAAACCAGGTTTTTATGACCGAACAGATATTTTTGGCCGTAGGAAAGTTTCTTTCCAAAAGACTTACGGCGACAAGGTCGGGACGGAAATCGGCTATTGTCTTGGTCAACTCGGTCTTGATGTCAAGCGGTTTCAATTCACCGACAAGATCGGCCAAATGGGTGGCTTGGTGGGTTCCCATCTCCGCCATGGCCTCGTCGTCGGTTTGAAACTTTTCGATCATAAACGTTGTGTCGAACAGTTTCACCTCGTGGCCCGCCTTGCGAATCACGGATATTAATATGGAGATCGCGAGAGGTATTCGCAGTTCAGTGTTGATATTGGGGTATAAGAATAGCACTCGTCTATTCGTCATTAAGACCGCCTATTTTCATTCTTTGTTTAATTTATCAACTGCCAAGTGAGGGGCGTGCCTTTTTTCATCGACGCGGACGCCCTCCTGCCAAGCACAATTTCGTAATGTTTCGGCGGTAGACCGTACCCTGGCCGAATCACCCTGAGATTTTCCCTAGTGAATAATTCGCCAGCCTCGACATCTCGAGAAGCATATATGGAACGGCGAAATTGCAACGATACCTTTTCTTGATCGGTTGGGGCGTAGCATACGCCGCCCAAAGCCTGCCAGGCCCGCTCGGATTCCAAAACCAAAGTGCGCATCTCATCCGGCTCCATGGAAAATGCTGAATCTACGCCTCCGTCCGCGCGGCTCGAAGTAAAATGCTTCTCTATTACCGTGGCGCCCAGAGCCACCGCCGCAACCGAGACCCCCGTTCCCATTGTGTGGTCGGAAATCCCGACTTCGCATCCGAACAGTTCGCGCATGTGAGGAATGGTCAGAATATTGGAATTCGCGGGATTCGCCGGGTACGTGCTGGTGCACTTGAGCAGTATCAGATCCTTACAGCCAGCCTCGCGTGCGGCGCGCGCTGTTTCATCCAACTCGGCCACGGTCGCCATGCCGGTTGAAATTATAAGCGGTTTGCCGGTCGCGGCAACGCGGCGGATCAACGGCAGGTCGGTGTTCTCAAAAGAGGCTATCTTGTAGCACGGGACGTCCAGTTTCTCGAGGAAGTCGACCGCCTTGTCGTCGAACGGTGTGCTGAAAGCGATAATACCAAGTTCTCGAGCCCGATCAAAAATAGGCTTGTGCCACTCCCAGGGAGTGTAAGCTTCGCCGTAAAGTTTATAAAGAGACCTTCCCGCCCACATGCTGTTCGGGTCGCTTATGCGAAACTCCCGCTCGTCCAAGTCAAGCGTCATTGTTTCTGGCGTGTATGTCTGGATCTTCAATGCATGTGCGCCAGCTCTGGCAGCGGCCTCGACAATTTCCAAAGCTCGCTTAAGGGATTGGTTATGGTTGCCGGACATCTCGGCTATCACAAACGGAGGTTGGTGACCCCCAATCTCACGATTTTCAATTTTAATCATTGGCTGTCTTTTTCTTTCAAAGCGTCGCCGTCGGCAAGGCTAATTCGCACATCGGCGACAACATGGCCGGTTTTCCGCGAAGCACGGGCAAACTCTAACTTGAATGGCCCGACGTTTACAAAGGCTTTTGGATATCCATCTGCGTCCAGCATTCGTATAAAATCGAATGCTTGGTCGAGCGATTTGGCGTTATCCAAATTTCCTTCTTCAGGTTTTCGGCGTTTAAACGTGGTGGGTGTTCCCTCTTGAGAGACCGGCTCCGGCGATTTTTCTATAATTGTCACTATCATCTCCTCTATAACATTGGACGCGCGAAGGAAAATTTCTTCTGCCGAACCGTGAAGGCTTAATGGCTTCTTCAAATAGACGGGGCCGGCGTCGATTTCTTCCACGCATCGAAGCGCGGATATTTGGGTTTCATAGATGCCGCGCACAATCAGGTTCTGCAAAGGGCTCCCCCCTCTGCCAAAGGGAAGATCCGTCATATGAAAAATCACACAGTCGAACTTATTGAAAATATTTGCCGGAATTCGATGAGACCAATGAGTAAAAAAAACAAACATCGGGTTGATAACGGCTAGTTTTTCGGACGTCAACTCGCTTGGCTCGGAAATAAGCGTGAAATTACATCCTGTTCGAGCAGATAGCCTCTCGACCATGCCTTGGCTCCAAGAATGACTTGTGGCCAATACAAATTGTTTTTTATTATGATCTTCAGACATCATCACTTCATCCAACATTAAGTTCGCTAAACTAATTCTCTAATTCCTTTTGGGTCGCCACTATACATTAAGCAACCGTTTTTACTCTCGGAAAGAGTAAATCCAAGACGAAGAAAAACCTCCCGAGAGGCGTCGTTGCTTGGTTTCACTTCCGCCACATATCGATACAAGCCTATTTTGCGCATAAGCCCGGTTCCAAGCAAAACCAGTCTGGCTCCCCAACCCCTGCCGCGAACCAAAGGGTCTAGCGAAAAATCAATTCTAGCGTCATTACCGTCAGAGTCAAACCTAATCTGGCCGACAGCCAGCCCATTTGCTTCCAACACAAACAAATGACTTTTGGGGTCGCTCAACTTTTGGGCAAACCATTCTTTGTGGGTTGACCAAGAAATTGGGTCGGTTTTAAATGAGCTCTTACGCACCTCCGGGTCATTTGCCCAATTGAAATAAATATAAACGTCATCTTGGCGGGCGGTTCGGAGTTGAATCTGGGAAATGTCCGTAGTGGGCAACATCGCCTCGCGAACTCTTTCCGCTCCCAATCCGTCGACCATTACATTGTTTTGCGCGCTTACCTCGGCCAACAGACTGGAGTCCGATATTAAACCTAAAACAAATTTAAAAAGATTTTCAGTCGACACTTCCGAAGAATGTCCAGCATAGAAAGCCAGCTTTTTTTCAGAAAGAGCCTCGGCGAAGGGGCGTTGATTCTCGGCAATTGTCACTATCACCGCAGGAAGTCCTAAACACATGCGCTCCCAAGTGGTCGTGCCGCCCGCTCCAATGGCTAGGTCGGCCCACGCCATCAGATCCGCCAAATTCGGACGAGGTTCGTACAACGTAGTGCGATCTCTGTTGGCAACTTGCCGTTCGATCAAATTGCGGTTTGGGTTGTTTGAGCCTATCACAACATCAACCTCCAGATGCTTCAAGCCGTCCAAGGATAGGGCATCGAGCGCCATGCCAGTCATGTTTTGTGGATCCGTTCCTCCAAAGAACACCAGAACTCTCTTGACCTTTCCGTCCCGAATGCGTAGATTTTTTCTAAATGACGCATATTCGGGCCTGAGAAGCGCGTAACGCTGGCCTACCAGCAGTCGACATGTATCCTCCCGCACCAGGCCGCTATATCGCCTTTTCCCATCCGGATAATAGTTTTGATTCAATAACACGTCGCAATCATGACGGCGGTTGAAAAGATCATCTATCACCATCAGTCTGCCCACATGCGGGCGAATTTCCTGTTCCCATTCCGCATCGATTCCGTAATGATCCACAACCAACCAATCCGGTTTGAAATCGTTTAGCGCCTTGATAGTCTGCTCGGCATCTTCGGATTGTGTGGCACCGAGCCATGAGGAGTATGCTTCGAGCATTGCAGGATCATTTATCGCCTGACCCGGAAGCGTAATAACCTGCAAATCTCTTTGATGAAGTAAGGAGATCAGATTGCCGGTATGTTCGCGAGAAATAAAGCGTATTTGCGCCCCCCGCTCTCGCAGTGATTCCGCCAAGGTCATACAACGAAAAAGGTGACCGGTTCCTATACGAACCGACGCGTCAACACGAAAAACAACATTCATCCTAGCCGACGCCCCAGCATAAACGCCTCGGCGGCGTCCGATCCGACTGTAGCCCCGCGCCACCGCGCAAGATATTCCACCCCTTGCCTCGATCTTGGGTGGGGCCAAGGCTTAAGTTCCTTGGCATATGCGTCTAATGCCGTTAGTTTGCGATCAAGTGAGCCCGAAATATCGACAAACCAATTAGGCGCGAAAACTGGCGAACCGCCGCACGGCAATTGCCACTCGGTGCTGGATGGAACCTCAAAACACAATATAGTTTTAACAGGGTGGTGTATTTGCGGGCGGCAGGCGGTTACAACGGCCTCGTATGTTCGCTGATGGTCAATGTTTACGTCACCTCCGTGGTGCGTGAAAATTGTATCTGGCTGATATTTACCGATCAATGTCTCGATGGGTTTAATAATATCAATTAATGCTACGGTGTCCATGCGATTGTCGGGAAAATCATCGAAAGATATGGATCTCACTCCGAGGATGTCGCATGCCTTTTTGGCGGAGACTCGGCGCCCGGCGAGTTCTACCCGCCGAGTATCAGCATCATATTCCCAGCGTGAAAATACCCCGTCGGCTAGGAAGGCGACATGAATTGTTGCGCCCTGATCGGCGAGTTTGGAGATAGTGCCTCCGCAACCTAGGACTTCGTCGTCCGGATGGGCGGCGACCACAAGCACTGTCTTCATCATTAGTTCAACCTCCTAAATCCACTATGGCATACCGGTCCCTTGAGCAGGCTCATTACGTCCCGCCCATCCTCGCATTCCTTAATTAATCCAAATACCGGGTCAAGCGCATGGAAAAACGCATCCACAATATCGGGCTTATGTTCCGTGCAAACATATACGCTGGCTCCTGCCAAGTAGCCCTTGGAAAGCATTTCCTGCGTTATCAGGGTTTTGTACGCCAAGGCGTTGCGGCTGTTGAATGTAAAACCAGTAAGTGCCGGCAAGCCGTTGGTGGAGACGGACAAGCCGTGTTTATCGGCCAGCGCTTTATATTTGGCTGTGATGTCCAATCCGGTCTGCGTAATCTGCTCCCAAGACTTGACGCGCTCCATCACTTCAAGCGTTTTAAGGGCGGCCGTGGGACCAATACGCTCGGTCCAAAATGTGCTACTGATAAAGGTCGTTTGCGCCGCCTCCATAATTTCCCGTCTGCCAATTGTTGCAGTAATGGCGTAGCCGTTGCCCATCGCCTTCCCGAACATGGCCATGTCAGGCTCTACCCCATACATTTTATGTAGACCGCCGAATGTCTGGCGGAAGCCGGAAGTACATTCGTCAAAAATCAGCACAATTCCGCGATTGGTGGCAAGTTGGCGTACTTTGTGGAGAAAATTATCCTGCGGGCCAATGTTGCGCACGACTTCCATCATTATCACACCGATATCTTTAGTTGTTACCAACGTTTCCAACTCCGCATAGTTGTTATAATTGAATGGAAAGGTGGTGCCGCCCAAGTTTTTGGGTACGCCGTTCGGCTCCAATCCGGGTAGAAGGTGGCCGGACAAATTTTTGTCGTCGCCCAAGTTGGCCGACAAGTACCAGTCGTGCCAGCCGTGGTAGCCACAAATGGCGACATTATCTTTGCCTGTGGCGGCCCGGGCAATTCTTATGGCGATTGCGTCAGCCTCGCCGCCCGAGCGGGCTAGACGCGCCATTTCCGCCCAAGGATGCATTTCCACAAGTTTTTCGGCAAGATAAACCTCCTCGGGACAATTAAAAGTGGACATATTCCCCGCCTCGACCGTCTTACAAACCGCTTCGTCCACCTCGGGATGGCCATATCCAAGTATGTTGGTGCCGATGCCCATTATTGACATGTCGATGTATTCCTTGCCGTCCAAATCCCAAACCTTGCACCCTTTGGCCTTGCTAAAGTATGCCGGCCACTGATCGGGCAGGAACATTTCGGCGCGCTTTGACAGCAACATGCTCCCGCCGGGAATCACCTTTTTGGCTCGCTTCCATAATTTTTGTCCTTTGCCCGCACCGGCTCCCTCGTTACGAATTATGTGCGCGTTCGCATTAAAAATATCGGGCCGCTTTTGTTGCAAGTCTAGAACTTCGCCCCATGTGAAATCCGTGCGGGGCGCAAAATGTCGGAACACTTTTTCAACGACGACAAAGTCCTCCGGTTCGTCCACCGTCCAGCGCAAACCTGAAAGATCTTTATCATGACGCATGGAGGCTGTCTTAAACCGCCCTCCCTTGCGAAGGTAAGGGGTCACATGCTCTTTATCAAATGGATTTCGAGCCTCTTTGCCGGATTGCTCCAAGGCTTGAAAACTGAAAACTTCCACGTCCAATCCGTCGGGGTACGTCGGCGGATCGACGTTGCTAAAGTAATCCGCTCCGGCCACCTTGAATCCGCGGATGACCTCGTCCACCAATTCTGCGTCCACCAACGGGCAGTCGCCGGTTATCCTCACAACCACGTCGGCCTTATGTGATCGCGCGGCTTGGATAAAACGGCCAAGCACGTCGTCCTCGCTTCCCTGTTCGCACGCATACCCCAGCTTTTTTACATGGGCGACCAACGGCAGGTTGCGCTCGTCAACAGATGTCGCGACAATAACTTGGTCGATCTCTTTGGCTTTGGACAAGCGCGACAGCAACAGCTCTATCATGGGCACGCCCACAACTGGTTTCATAACTTTGTTTGGTAATCTAGTGGATCCCATGCGCGCCTGAACAATCGCGACTGTTTTCACGATGTCGCCCAACGCGATGGATTTATTAAATTTTCATCGTTACTCGCCAAAATTGCCGGTGGCTCCGTGACTGAAACTTTTGAATTCGATAGAATTTCCTTTAACTGGCTCAAACCGTCAACGCCAACCACTACACGGCTTATTTCATCCCTGGACAAAACAAACCCCAGACATGCTTGCAACGGTGTGACCGAATTTGCCGTTGTCCACTCTTGCCAAAAGTCCCAAATAGTTCGCCAGCGATCGAAGGCGACGGGCCTCTCCTTTTGGCTCATCAACAATAATCCCTGTAAAAAAGCCGACCGGGTATGCACCTCCACCCCGGAATCATGAAGCCGCGCAAGCCAGCCGGAGGTGGAAAGCCGTCTGTCAATGACGTTAAATGGCGCCTGCACTATATCAAATTTGTAAATTGACCAAAGAGCGTCGAGCTCTTCCGGGTTATATATGGAAACACCAATTTTCTCCACCTTGCCCTGGTTCCTTAACGACACGAGTGCCAGATAAAGTTCTTGGCCGCGCGACCCCAGCAATTCTTCCGAACGATGCAGTAACACGCCGCCAAGCCTGGATACTTTTAACCGGCTTAACGAACCCAGCGCCGATTCCCGCACCCACTCGCCAGCGTCAAGCACATTGTTTGGCATAGGCGGCAATTTTGTAATCACCCTCCATTTTTCCACGCCTATTTCCCCCAGGAGTTTTTCGCTCTCGCCATAAGCAATTGCCGTGTCAAGCGTGTCAATGCCGCTATTTGACGCGCAATCTAAAATCGCTTTTGCTTCGTCATGCGACACTTGGCCTCGTTGGTTGGCAATTCCATAATTAAGGCCGAACTGCGCCGTGCCTATGGCTATTTTCACGAAAGAGCCTTTTTAATCATTTCTACAACATAATCCTGCTGGATGTCGGTCAAACCAAAATACATCGGGATGCTTATGGCCTCGCTGTAATATTCTTCGGCTAAAGGATAATCACCGGCCTTAAAACCGAGCCTCTGATAGTATGGCTGGGTATGAACCGGTATGTAATGCAAGTTGACCCCTATGCCTACGGCTCGAAGTTCCTCAAACACCTGCCGTCGGGTCTTTCCGACTTCATTGGGCTTGATTTTAATTACATAAAGGTGAAACGCGGAAGAAGCATCCGGATGTTGCCATGGAAGGGTCAACGGCAGGCCTGCAAGGAGTCTTTCGTAACGCCGTGCAAGCTCATGCCGCCTGTTTACAAATTCGACCAGCCGGGTCATCTGGCTGACGCCCAATGCCGCCTGTATGTCGGTAATGCGATAATTAAATCCAAGCTCTATCTGTTGGTAATACCACGGACCATGGGAATCGCCATGCATCAACGAGTCTTCCCGCGTGATGCCGTGGTTTCTCAGTCGAGCTAGCTTTTCATACATGTCGTCGCGGTTTGTCAACACCATGCCGCCTTCACCCGTGGTGATTATTTTAACCGGATGAAAGCTGAAAACTGTCATGTCCGAATGACGGCAGTTGCCGATTGCCTCGCCGTGATATTTCCCGCCGATGGCGTGGGAGGCGTCCTCAATAATTAAAAAGCCGTATTGTCTGCCAAGTTCGGCTATCCGCCCCATATCGCACGACTGACCGGCAAAATGCACAGGAACAACCGCTTTGGGCAGTTTGCCGCCTAGTTTCGCCTTCTCTAGTTTTTCTTCCAAGGCCGTTGCGCTCATGTTGTACGTGCGGGGATCAATATCAACAAAATCCACCGTGGCCCCGCAGTAAAGGGCGCAGTTGGCGGAAGCCACGAATGTGTTTGGCGAGGTCCAAAGACTGTCGCCCGGGCCAAGTCCTGCAGCTAGGCAAGCAATGTGCAAGGCTGATGTGGCGCTGTTGACGGCCACGGCATGTTGCACACAGCAGTAGTCCGCAACCGCCCTCTCAAAACGCTCCACCGCCGGTCCCTGCGTAAGCCAGGGAGACTGGAGCACTTTTGTCACGGCCTCTATATCCTGTTCCGAAATAGTTTGGCGACCGTATGGAATATTGATCTTATTCAAGAAATAACACCATTAAACTGAGAAAGTAGGGTCGACATGCTTTTTTATCAATTCACGTAGTTGGTTTACTGTAAGCCACTCCGAATTAGTCCCGCTACTATATTTAAATTCTAATGGGCAAAGCGCCCCGCCAAACTTCTTCAGGAACTCCTGCGTGTCCCAAATTGGCACTGCCGGCAAAATCACGAAGTAATCTTTGAATTCTATCGTGCTCATAGCGTCCGTCTCGGTTATCATTTCCTCGTGCACCTTTTCTCCCGGGCGAATTCCCACTATTTGCTTCTTGCACCCCGGCGCCACCGCCTCCGCAACGTCGAGAATTTTGTAACTCGGTATCTTTGGGACGAAGATCTCCCCTCCCCACATTTGATTAATGGCTCGAAGGACGAGATTAACCCCATCTTCGAGGGATATGTTGAAACGGGTCATCCTCTCGTCTGTAATTGGCAACACTCCATCGTGCCTTCTATTCAAAAAAAACGGAATGACGCTTCCGCGGCTACCCATTACGTTGCCATAACGAACGACTGAAAATATTAAGTTGCGACTACCTCGCCAAAGGTTGGCGGCGACGAACAACTTGTCCGAACAAAGCTTTGTCGCGCCATATAGATTGATTGGCGCGGCGGCCTTGTCGGTGCTCAGCGCGACCACCTTCTTCACGCCCGAAGCGATACAAGCCTCTATTACATTTTGGGCGCCCATTATGTTCGTTTTGACCGCCTCGAACGGATTGAACTCGCAGGCCGGCACCTGTTTCATCGCGGCCGCATGAACCACAACCTCTATTCCTTCCATAGCGCGCATTAGCCTGTCTTTGTCCCGCACGTCTCCTATGAAATAGTGGATTTGTGGAAACTTCGTTTCGGGAAACTCCTGGGCCATCTCGAACTGCTTAAGCTCGTCCCGCGAATAAATTACAAGCCGTGTTATTTCAGGATGCTTTAACAGAATATTTTCGACAAATTTCTTCCCGAAAGAGCCGGTACCACCAGTGACCAATATGCTTTTTTGTTCTATCATTTCAATCCTTTATTCACTCCCCTTCATAACGAGCTTTCCATCACTTTCCCCATAATATCAGTTTGTTTTATAATTTGGAGAATTCCTCCTCAACGTATACGCATTCTCCTCTTTATAAGTTGAGAATTTCTTTCAGGAAAATTTCCTGGGTGGTGAAGTGTTCGGATTCGCGTGAAGTCAAGAAATCATACTTGTACGCGTCATATCGCGCCGGATCAACATCCCTAATAGTTACTTGGTCACTTTGAGTTATTGTATCAATGTTGTAAATAGCCGCGTTAAGGTATGCGGCAGAAGCATAGAGCTCTAGCATAAATGTATTTCTATACAAAGATGCCATTTCATACGTGTAAGTAAAAATCATGGGCTTAAAGTTTAGAACTTGGTAGCATTGCGCCAAACTGCAGTGCAGTATTGCAAATTCGGCATATTTGGCCAACTCAGGCGTCCGACCATAAAAGATTTTTCGAGCGTTAAACGGATTCACCGGATAGTCTGCCCTTGGGTGGGCGGCAATAACAATTTCAAGTCCATGTTTCTTTTCCAGCAGATCGAAAAATCTGTTAAGCGACTTATAATAATTATTGGGGTCTATACTAGGCCAACCTAAAACATTTCCATCAGAATGGTGTGGAAGGTAACTGTCCAAAAACACGGCGTGTCGCCCAGCCACAACCCTTTCACCTTCTTGCGACGTAGTTTTCCATTGGTCATAGTCGCAAAGATTAATGGGAACAACCTTTTTTGCATAGTGGCTTTGATTCAATATCACTTGCCCGGCGGCAAACACTATATCGAACGGCTTAACCAATTTCATTTTTTTATAGGTAATTGCCTTGATCCTCTCATAGACATTTGTTATCAATCGCATCGGAGTTGATAAAGTTAATATGCTCAGCCATTTCTGAGCATGGCTTCTTACCAGCGGTGCGGCCCCCCAGGCGATAAACACCGTTCGACAATCATACCTGCTCAGCAATCGGAACAAGCCTACGGTCTTTCCGAAATAACTAACATTAATCACGTAAATTGCATTCTTGTTTTCAGGAAGTCGCAACAGTGTTTCAAATTCGCTGAATGTGCGGAGTGTGCGCAAATAATCCGTGACTTTGGCCGCGGCCTCAAAATATTCCTCGCGCACCAAAGCAACAGTATCCCAATATTCAACGTCCACGCCGTTTGCAAGCAAATAGTCTATGTACCAGTCGCGTGACGTCTTGTCAGACAATCGCACATACGAAACATAGATAACTTTTCGTTTCAAAATCCCCCCTGATGGTTGCCTGCAAACGATTCTCGCTACTTAAGCACGGCCTTGGATATGTACAATAAATACATCCCAAAAAACAAGGCCACGATTGATACAAATAGGGATGCATAACTAACTTTTCTGTTTGATTCCACCATCTTCGCTGTCTTATCCGTTGACGTCTGGATACGTTTTAGCGCCTCGCCCTCAGCGAGGTTGGGAGCGGCGTTGGGTCTGGACAATCCGCCTTCAAACCCTTTGACTGCAAAGGCGACCGCGTGGCTGGAACTATGTGAAATTGACAATAAAAATTCACGAAAAACAGGCCTGCCGGATTCGTCATTTAAAATTTCGATATCTTTAAAGGGGGTGTCCTTCAACAGATTGTCCGTTTTTACAAGCGCTTCTTTTGCGGCAAACTTGCCGGCAAAGCTCGCCCGCGGGTCAGCCTGAAGAATACAATGTGCAATTTCCTTTTGAGAGAAGTTGTCCGAATAAAATCTGTCGTCGCGATAGTCATCCGCCTCCGGCATGTTGGCGACGTCTTCCACATCGACGCCTATGCTTACGTTGGTTCCGGCTAGATTCTCCTGATCTAAATTACCTCGCACATTCCCCGCAATGGATGGTGGCGTCAAATCAGAAACCTGCTCCGGGTTATTCACCCTTTGTACAAATTCTCCATAAGTTTTCATGGATTCTGGATTCCTTAAAACGTATCCTTCGGCTGATAGTTTGGAGTACATCCTATGGAGCAGGACCGAACCTGGTATTGCCTTGCCGTCAATCACGGTCGAATCGTTGATCTCTGTCGGATCCACCTTTAAATAAGTGGCAATTATTGTTTTTGCCTTATCCATTCAAAAGCCCCCCAAACAAACTCGACAAACTAATTCCTCTTTGCCATTATGGTTAATTATTTTAATCAAACCAATCCCGCCCATCCCCCTGTCTTCATACAGGGACTTAAAACAAGACGCACATTTAACGTCAAGAGCCTCTTGGCGGAAACTTTCAATTCTATTTTTCAAATCGACTAGGAAATTGCTCGCAACCCTTCCTTCGGTGACCCTGTGGTCAAATACTAATGTGAGAACGAATCTCCGAAATTTTTTATCAATCTGTGAGACACCGAGTATGGCGGATTGCTTGGTGTTGATTAGCGGTGTGAAAAAGTCTATCCCGGCGGATGATAGATCGGTAACAGTAAATGTTGAGCTGGTAATGTCTGCCAAGGCCAGTTTTCTGTCCAAATATTTCTCGATCAAACCGAATAATTTGACTTCGATTTCATTCAAATTCATTTTTTCGGCATTTGGAAGGGTCAGCACTTTTAAGCCGTCGTCAATGTCTATTGCAACGCCCAAATTTACTTTATTATAAAAGCCAACCTTGTTATCCCCAGCATAAAAGGCATTTAGCATTCTGTATTTTTTTAACAGCCTGGAGGTCTCATAAACAATCAGCGAAAGATATGAGTTTTGAAAAACACCGAGCGTGCCCTTGATTGCATCTTTTATATTTCCCGATTCCACTACGACATTTAATACGCTATTCATACCCCCGGATTGGACATCCGACAGGTATTTAATCTCAATTTGTTTATTTTTGCCAAGCGATTCAATTTGGATCAAGTCAGGATCGTAATCCTGGTTGCCCCCTTGAGATGACGACAAGTTATTTTGAATCGTGGGTTTATGAGAAATGAACTCTTTAACGTCTTCTTCGGTGACAAAGTCCATGTCATCAAATTTGGATATATTTATATTATTATCTTTAATTAACTCGAGAGCCTTTTTTGAAAACTTTGTGTCGAGCTTTGAAGATTTATTTGGCGATTCGTACTCATGGACGCCTTGTCCCGGCCAGGGAACTATTGTTTCCTCTTCCCTTCCCTCGACAATGTTAATCAAATTTGCCCCAATGGCGACGTCTTCGCCTTCTTTGCAAAATAACCTAACAAATCCGCCTTGCTCGGCCTCAATCACAAAAACGGTTTTGGATGTTTCTAATTCGAGCAACTCATCGCCCTTTTTTACCGCGTCCCCATCTTTGACATAAATAGTGGCGACCGTTGCAAACTCGTCACTCACGGCATCTCTGGGGACGGTTATCTTTTGAATTATTGCCATTGCAAGGCTCCTCTAATCATTTCAACAATTCTTTTTTTTGTGGGTATTATCGATAATTCCAAGCTTCTGGATGAAGCAATTGGAACTGGCAGGGAGGAAATTCTTTTTGAAACGAACTTTTTCTCTGTTTTCTCCGCTACCGTGGCGATGATTTCGCTTCCTAATGCGCTGAATGAACTGCTTTCTTCAACAGTAAACAACTTGCCGGTAGCTTCAACTGATTTAACAATATCCTCAATCCTAAGGGGATGAAGCTGTGATAACACAAAGATTTCCGGTTTCAGATCTAATTCGAAAAATAAATCGTCAAGACTTTCTAAAACAACATCAGTCATGCCTCCATAAGTAACGATAGTGGCATTAGGATTTGATTTTTGGGGTCTAATTCTTACAATTGGATATTTATGGCTCGACCTTTCATATACATAGCCGGCATTTCTTTTGTTGGCTATTTTCCTTCCATAATCAAGCTTATTTTCAATAACGATAGACGGGTGTATTTCCTTGTGTATTTCCCTGTAAACAAGAGAAGGATCGATCAACGTGTTCAAAGCAACGGTCGTGACGTTATCAATGCCTATTATGAACTTATCCAGAGTTTGGGAGTGGGTCGGACCATATCCGCGCCCCCCGCCCATCGGCGTCCTAATAACTATCGGGCAGGTTATTTGCTTATTGTACATGTGGTAAAACTTGGAGGCGTGATTTACAATTTGATCCAATGCCAATAGTATAAAATCGCCGAACATAATCTCAAGATATGGTTTATAACCGCCCAGCGCAAGGCCGTTTGCTATCCCGGTTATTGCCTGCTCGCTAATTGGCGTCGAGAAAGTTTGTTTCGGATATTTCTCTGAAAGACCTCTTGAAACCTTGAACGCGCCTCCGTAGGGTGATGATATATCCTCACCTAAAAAAATCATTTTTTCGTCTTTTCTCAGATATTCATCGAAAAACTTATTAATCAAATCAACCTGCCTTACGTTTATCGCCTCGACGGGAATCCATGCGTTTTCCGAAACTGTCGTGTCCTCTTCATAATACTTGCCAATTGGCAGTTCGGGGGAATCCTCAAGAGCCTTCACTAAAGCTTTGATTTTCACATTTATTTTCCCAACTATATCTTTAAATGCCCCTGGATTTTCCTTCTCAAACAAAACAATGGGGTCTTTTGCCATATATTGCCCTATTTCTTTTGGGTCTCTATGGTCGTCACCTTTAGAGTGTGGGTTAAGCCTATATGTATCGACCAAGTGAAATGCCGGTTTCTTGCCGGTTCTAACCGTATTTATAGAGTTTTTTGCGTCTTTGATAATTTCATCTACATTCCATGTGTTGCTATGAAAGGTTTTAATTCCAAATGCACGAGCACGGTCTAATATTCCACCGGCCAAATTGGAGTCCTGTGAAGTTGATTGCGCATACCTGTTGTTTTCAAGAACTATCAACAACGGTATTTGCCACTTGGAGATTATGTTCATAGTCTCGTATAAAACACCCTCGCCAAGCGTCCCATCCCCGATGAAAACTATGCCTATGACGTTGTTGCCCTTAATTTTGTTTGCCAGCGCCAAACCTGCTGAAACCGGGACAATGCCGCCCTGTATGCCATTTGAAAAAAAGTTGTTCTTATATAGGTGTTGAGAACTGCCAATCCCGCCACAAGTGCCGACCTCCTTGCCCATCAATTCCGCCACCAGACCCTCATAGTCTTTTGTAAAAGAAATATAGTGTCCGTGACACCTGTGATTGGAAAAGATGAAGTCCTCTTTTTCAAGTTGCCCAGCAAATGCCACGGCTGAAAACTCCTGCCCGACGCAGGTATGAATTGTTCCGTTGAGCTTCCCTTGCGAAAACAATTCAAGGAATAATTCCTCTACCCTTCGGGTCAAAATGGCCTCTTCCATCAGCCTAATATCAACCATATTTTTTATTACTTGCCCCTAAATCTATTTTGCATTGTATTTTTGTTTGATGGATTAATACTACTAAGGTGCCGCTGCTAACGGATCGACAAGTCCTTTCCAGGGATCTAAAGATGCAACTGTTTATTAACATCTTGACCGGGGAAATCCGAATATTTTTTATGTAGAAAACTGTGCCAATAGTAAAATTTCTTGCCCAAATAAATCCATTTCTTCCAGTGTAGAGATAGATCCTCTGCCAGCAATGGAATGATGTCCATTTTTTTGTGGTCATTAGCCTCGTTATACTCTTGGATGGCAAGCAATTCCCCCGTATAGTTCGACGTCTCAAGCGTGTCGTCGAAATACATGAAGACCCTTGGCAGATACCTCTCGTCCCCCTTGGATAGAATTTTAAAACTATCGCGAGTTGAAGTGTAGTAGTCGAGATCGTTGAAAATTACGCCGATTGGCGCGGGATTGTATTTGTCGAAAAACGTGTCCACAGTCTCATTGACAGGCCCCAACAAGATTTTAGCGTTTCTTAAAGAACCGGCGAGCTTTTTAGCGTCCATTTTATAGTCTCCCTGTCGCCACAGATAGAGAACATCGCGATAGTCGGTTGAAGGAGGCAACCCCACGCCACCGTCAAAACCATATATCTCAAACTCAACCCCGAGATACTTCTTAATATCATTGGCGTGGTATTCCATATCCACAAGTCCGCTTCCTCCCGCACAACCAAACTCAATGGCACTAATTCTCTTATAACCAAGGCCGGCCGCCAACGTTGCGGCAGAAAGCATGGCGTATGCATAATGCGGTCGCAAAACATGCCCTTTCAGAATAAGCGTTCGGTACCCTTCGAGAGACGGATTTAAGGAAAACAATAATCTATGAAGATAGCTAATTTTACGACCGTACTTTTTCGATTGGGAAGATATTCGTGGATTACCGGGTGAATTATTGGGAAGTGTCATTTCATCATCCATTCCATAACTCCTGAAAGAATTGTAAGGTTTCTAATTGTAGAGTTGACCACGTTCATATTTATCGGACAAATAACTTGGAACAGACTTAATTCGACTGGCAATCCAACCGCAAGCAGTCAGACATCCCCTATTTTTCGAATAACTATTGCAGGATTACCGGCCGCAAGCACCCTGTCTGGAATGCTTTTCATCACTACGCTACCGGCGCCCACAACAGAATTAGCCCCAATAGTTATACCTGGCAGGATTATTACATTTGCCCCTATCCAACAACCTTTTTTGATAACAACCGACTCCGGTGGGAAATCTCCTTGGTCGATAACGGGGAGAGCGGGATTGTCAAAGCGATGCTTATCAACATAAACATGCACGCCCTGCCCCAACATGACGTCGTCCTCGATTATTACCTCCCCGCCACCCTCATAAGAGCTTGCATGTAGCAAGCCCCCCGGGCGAACAACCACCCGACGACCCAGACTAATTTTAGAGCAACACACGGCATAAGCGCCAGGCCGAAACTCCGCCCCGTCCGCAAAATATTTAAATTTCCTCTTACACAAGGCAACCATAGTAGATTTGAAGTGTAGCCGCCAGTGCGTATAAGGGAAGTCCGGCCCCAGCCGGTCGGCCTCTTTCCAGAATTTAATCCTGTCCCATATTTCTGACAATTTCATACGCCTCTACCCGATATAGCGTTGCGCCTATAAGCGGTCATGCTTGCCGAAATCCACGGAAGGTGACGTCCTTGTCAAAGTAAAGTCGTTTGCACTGCGCTATCGCACCCTGATGCTTTTTTTCCATATAATTGTTCAATAGTGCGACATTGGCCTTGTAGAGGGCGTCATAAAATTCATCATCGCTCAATTCGGTAAAGTTTACGGCCAGCAGGTCGGAATTGGTATGTTTGGTCTCATAAAAGTCCTCGCAGTCCTTTAATAGCCCTTTCTTTATCGCGTGGTAGTACAGAGGGGAGCCTGGATATGGCGTAACCGGGCGTATCGTCCTCAACTGGGCGCCATCGTCGTACTTCAAAAGGAAATCAACCCCTTTTTGCAATGTCTCTCGGTTATCCCCGATGTGTCCGTAAATAATGTTAAATCCGGGGCTGATTCCGGAGGCCAAAGTGTTTTCAATGCCGTCGACAATCTGCTTGGTGGTCAGCGCTTTATTCATATTCTTCAGCACTTGGTCGTCCATCGCCTCTATTCCGTAGTTGATGAACACGCAACCAGCTTCTTTCATGAGATTCAAGGCGTCCTTTTTTGCGTAATTGAGACGGCCGTTACAACACCACTTGAATTTAATGCCGGATTTTATAATCGCTTCGCAAAGCCCGGTGACGCGGCGGACCGAGGAAACCAACAACTCGTCGGAAAATATAACGTAATTGATCGCATAGTCCTTCTGTAAAATTCCAACTTCCTCTAATATCGCCTCGTTGGATCGTTCCCTAAGGCCTTCGTCAAGGCGATAGCAGAAATTGCATTCAAAGGTGCAACCACGCCCGGACAACACCGGCATTATAAAGTCTGATTTCGCGCAATTTGGCATTCGATAAAGCCGGTAATAGTCTATTGGAAACAGGTCGTACGCCGGCAACGGAATGGCGTCAATATCCTTGATAAGGGCGCGTCGCGGATTCACATGGACAACATCCCCTTCTCGATACGCAATGCCCTCGATGGACGCAAGGCTTTTCTTGTTTGCCAACGCATCCATCAATTCAACCGCGGTCACCTCCCCTTCTCCAATGACCGCCACGTCTGCCCGTGTTTTTTTCAGGAAATATTCAGGCTCGGGGGATGGCCCGTGCCCGCCTATAAGGTAAACCGGCCTCTTTTTAGATTTGTTGATGGCATCGGATATTTTCAGCAGTTTGCGATATTGGTAATACCCGGCAATGACGCTTACCGCCACGCCGTCGTATTTGTTGTCATCCAGGAATTTTGTCAGATGTTCGTCGGGATAGTGGTGCATATCCTGGCTGTAAACGTCAATATGGTGCCCCGCCTTTCTTAGCACCGAGGCGATATAGGCAAGCCCCTGAGGAAACCAGGTTATGTATGAATCATTATCATAGGCAACGAAAAGAAATCGCATTGTTTAGTCTCTTTAAAATAGTGTTTTAGGTAAAGTCTAATTTACCGGTCTTAGCCATTCTGACGCCGCTCCATTAGCAGGCGCACGATATCAAAATCCAGCTCGGTGTCAATATCCTGCGAGCGTTCCTCGGGCATTTCAAACAGCCTTGTATCCGAGTAAAATATTTTTGGCTCCGCTACAAAAACCTCTCGCCGCCAAACGTAAATAGAGGCATTCATATCGAAGCAACGCGGGCTGTCCTGCCTCCTTACAATTGCGACGGGTGGGGATTTCGATAACTGCACAAATCCCTGCGGGTTCAACTCGACCAGATTGAAGTATGGTGATTTACGTGCGGGCGCGCCAGTTATTACATTCGCCCCCCCCGTCTTCTCTAATAAGGAAACCGCGCCAACGATGTCAACAACCAGACGCAACGGGGCTGTTGCATCCAAATCGACAAGAACTTCAAACGTGGCGCCAAGTTTCCGTTCCGCCTCTAGCAAACAATGGTAAATGGCCGGGGCCTTGGCCGCCGTGTCAGTCGCCATTGCATCGGGTCTCCGAACTAACACATGCGCGCCATATTCCCTGGCTGTCTCGAGAATTTCTTCCGAATCACTGCTTACCGCCACCGCATCGAACAGCTTTGATTCAAGAGCCTGCAGAATTGAATGGGCTATTAGTGGCTTACCCAGCAAAAGGCGAAGGTTCTTTCCTTTGACCCCTTTTGAGCCGCCCCGCGCGCATATTGTACAGAGGCGCCTCATCGTTTTATCCATTCTCCATTTTTTGCCGCCGATTCCGCCGCATCGATCAATTTCATTATGTTTATCCCTTCGTCTAATGAGCACAGAGTCATTGTCGTGTCGGAAAGAACTGCCTCGTGCATAGCACGATATGTGAAGTCATGGTCTACGGCGAACGATTCGTTTTCACGGTCGACGGACACAATTCCGGTGGCAATATCGGCAAAAATTGTGTGATTATCGGTGTTTACTAAAATAAATCTGCGGGTCATTCGATCAAAGTAATTCATCTGCAATGTCATCACCGGGCAATGCGCGGTAACCATCATCAGCGAAAAAACGTCGTCACTGCATATTTCTAACGAGCTAAAATGCCCGCCTAACGCGCTCACTCGCTCCCACCCCCCAAACAGCCACAGGAGAAAGTCCAATTCATGGCTAAGATCCCTCAGCACCCCTCCGCCTCTCTCCGCGTTGGCAGAATATGATTTACGATAATCGGTTGTAGGTCTCCATTCCGGAAGGTATTGTCCGACATATGCCTGCACCGAAATAATCTTTTCTCCGTCTAGCAACGCCTTGAGTCGTTGAATTACCGGATGGAAGCGGAGATTGTATGCCACAAAGGTATTGGAAAATGGAAGCTGACCCGTCTTACGAGGCCGATCAAAGAGCGGCTTCTCCACAAGAACTGTGCCCCTGTATCCAGACTGTGCGAGTTGCGATAGTGTGTCGAAATGGCAATCAGTCGCGTTGGCGACAACCACGTATGTCGGAGACTCCTGAGCAAGCGCGTCTGACAGGGTTGGATAAGCTATCGAAAAATCAACTTTGCGAGCGCTCACCACCGCTGTCCGACAGCCGAGTTCCACCAACAGCCGGGCATGCCGTGACCCTGTCGAGCCGTAACCCACAATTAGCGCGCTTTGCGCCATTATTCAAACACCTCGCCATATTCGCTATTGGCTTTGTCATAATCATCCTTCCGCCCAATATCCAACCAATATTCCCTTATTGGGTATGAAACAATATTGTTCTTAGCCGCAATAAGTTTTTCAAACAATGTTGGCATGTCGGAAAACTCATTGTCTGGCAGGTACGCCAAGGATTGCGGAGAAAGAACATAAATGCCGGCGCAGACGGAAAATTTACTGGTTGGCTTTTCCTCGATGGAAACAATCGCGTCATCTCGAACAGTCACGACGCCGTATGGCACTTTAAACTCATACTCTCGCACCGCCATCGTTGCCACTGCATTATGAGAATGATGGTACTCAAGCATGTGTTCAAAATTGACATTGGTCAACAAATCACCGTTCATCACAAAGAAAGCCTCGGTCAGTCGATCACGCACAATACTCAATGCTCCTGCCGTGCCCATCCGTTTAGCCTCGCGAGCATATTCGATTTTCACGCCGAAAGCCTTGCCATCGCCAAAATACTCTTCTATAACGTGCGACTTGTAGCTAACGCTTACAATGATGTCCGTATAGCCATACTTGGAAAAATTCTCAATAATCGTCTCCAAAATGGGCTTCTTCCCCACATGAAGCATGGGCTTGGGCGTGGTGTCCGTAAGCGGGCTGAGACGCGTGCCCAAGCCGCCGGCCATCAAGACAACCTTGTTTGTACGTTGTACGGGCCGGAACAACTCGTCAACTTCGGCAATGCCTACGACTCTGCCTTCTCCATCAACCACCGGAATTTGGTACAGCTTATTTGCAAACGCAAGCTGAAGCATCTTTTCCTTCGGGTCGTTAATTTCGCAAGTCACAGGTGTTCGGAAGTAAATGGTCTCGATTAAATCATCAAGACTCCGTCCTCTCAGAATGGCTCTACGCACGTCGCCATCGCCTAGCGTGCCCAATAGCTTTTTATTTTCATCCACCACAAGCGCGATCTTCATCGATCCGGTGTTAATGACTTCGAGCGCCTGACGAATCGTGGCATTTGGTGAAACGAGAGTTTTGTGGAAGTTACTCATGCTGTTGGGACCGGTGGTATATTATTAAATATTTTTCAGCGGCGGTGTCAATGTAGCGACGGCGAAACATCATTTCAAACAATCTCCTTCAAAAGCATAAATGCTTCAGCCGCCGAACATCCGGCGGATGAGCCCCTAAGCCGAGCCAGCGCCCGAACCGTTTCAATACTTCTGGGGAAGGGAAATTCCCCCAACTCGCTGGCGAATATTTTTAGAATATCTATTTTCTCGTCCAAGTAGTGATGGATGTCCACGAATACATTTGGCCGAAATCCAAGGGCGTCGGGACTAATACCGAACTCGGTCTCGGACAGGGTTTCATAAGCCAGAATCCGTTTGATTGAGGTTTTGCGAAACCATTTGGTGCATGAAAGAACGGCCTTGGAGACGATGGAATGATCCGAATGTGCATCACCGCTAAAAGGCAGATAGACAACTTCTGGCGCAACTCCTTGAATTACCCCGGCTATTTTAGATATCAGATCACTCGCCGGCAACGTATCAAGACGGGTGGTGGGCAAGCCAAGCAATTGCACTGAAGCAAACCCATAGCGCCGCGCCACCGCCGCGATCTCCGCTTCCCTCGCCGCTATTTTCTCCTGGGAAAATCCTTGCTCCGGCGTCATGGCAGTCACCACCAGCCAGTGGATATCATCGCCCGCTTCCCTATGCCGGAGAATTGTCCCCCCGCAACCGAGCGTTTCATCGTCAGGGTGGGGAGCAACGATTATAACTATTTTTTTCATTAGTATGTCATGTCCTTTATCAATAGATTTTCATCAATCGGCATGGTGGCTAGAATCTCCGCTATGCGACCGGACGATTTGCCGTCGCCATATGGGTTCTTACATTGTTCCACGCGCTTGCGATATTCCAAATCAAAAACCGCCCGTTGGACGGCCGACCGTATGGCGTCAATATCATGCGGCACAAATTCCACATTTTCGGCATGCAAGCGCCCCTTTTGCCGGTTGCCAACATTAATTACTGGCAATTTGAGCAACGGCGCCTCCAATAGGCCCGCGCTGGAATTCCCGAGCATACAACTCGCCCTGCGCATAAGGCTGACGAATTCTATGCGGGGAATATTCTTGGCGACATACAGATGCGGCAGATGTTCGTACTCACGAATCGCCCGAACAATTTGCTGACCGCCTGCATCAGAATTCGGATAACTCAGCACCGTTTTTATTCCCAGCAATTTGACGGCTTCAAGAGTCTGTTTCATCTGCGAATAGGCCTGATTAATTTCGCTCGAGATCACATGCTGAATCAACAGAATCAGCGGCTCGCCGTCCTCAATTGCAAAACCCAGTCTCTCCGATAGTTCCTTGGCCGAAAGCGGGGACACCGCCAACAATCTATCAAGACCCGGATTGCCTGTGTTGTGAATCCTAAACGGTTGCTCTCCCAACCGAATCACCCGTTCATAGCTTTCCTGATTAGTCACAAAATGTAAATGCGAAAGTTTGGTGACGGCATGCCGCACTTGATCGTCCACGTTACCTACCACGCGATCTCCGCCCGCGATATGCGCTACAGGAATATTCATATACGCCCCGGCCAATGCCGTGGTCATCGCCTCTTCACGATCGCCGAGAACAATCAGGAAGTCAGGGTGAACCCTGCAAATCGTCTGAATCAATCCTTGAAGCTGGATTGCCAGCCCTTTGACTCTGGATGATGCTTGGTCACCATTAATCAGGCTTTCAACCTCATCCGCAACCACAAATCCATCCGAGCGAACCTCTCGGGCGGTGTAGCCAAAAGCATCCGCCAAATGTGCTCCCGTAATCACAACTTCCAACTCCAGCGCGGGGTGTTCTTCAATAGCGCTAAATACCGAGGACATAATGTCGTATTCAGAACGAATACCTGTAATCCCAAGAATTTTTCTTTTGTTTTTCATACCCCCACCTGAACACAGGACAATTGATTTCAAAGCCAGTCTTTCCTCGTCGTTTTGGTCATACACAAACGCTAAAATTTACCATGCCAAGTTACACCTAGATCACTCATGTTGATATAGTGATTTTTTCGGCAACATCATAGATTTAGGCAATTTAATCATATCGATCACCCGTTTGTTTAAAATGCTCACCTTCCAAAACAACCCCCATCATTTTCAGATTTCATGCTTTAATCGCCACTCATTTCCAACCTTGTGCCATATATCGTGGTTACGCCATCGGTCGGCACACTCCCAGAATTCATCGGCGGTCAGTTGATGATATTCTAGAAACTCGTTAAGATACTCTCCGGGAAATTCATACTGCTTTTTTCGCACCCATTCAACAGCCTCCTCGCGGGCCATGTGTCCGTTCCAGATGTGGTAACAGCACTGGTCCGTGGGCCGCCAAAAGCCAAACTTCAAAAACTTGAACCATATATGTATCTCGCAGAGCTTCTCGTCAATATTGTCATAATCCAGCACATTGCCTGACAGCGTCCCGTCGCGGCGCGGTCGGAAACCAAATTGTTTGGCTATACCCAAATGTTTATAGCCGTCCCACCAATGGTAATAGCCGAGATAAATGCTTCGTATACGTTTGCGTTTCAACTCTTCCTTGTCGGGGTTCACATAAAAGAACAGCTCCTCGTCATTGATCTTTCCCTGCGTAAGGTCATCAAAACTGCTCTCACGAAACGCGTCGTTATTGATCAAGTCCTCCGCAGAACCATCTGCATTGGCGCTCTGCGCGACATTGCCGCCAAACTCAACGGCGATATCCTCACCCCATACGACAAGGGGTGCTCCGTAAAAAAGCGCCGCCCTGGCCACGCCGGCAAAAACCACCCTGTGCTCGCCATAGCTTGGGTTTCCAATTTTAAGGAACGCGATTCGACGTATTTTTTGAAGCGTGCTCGGCCGCACGGATATTTTCAGCAAATCGACCCCCAGCCCGGTAACCAACGAGTTGAGGTTGAGAATTCCCTCCCGGGTCTGCAGATGAGGAGCCAAGATGATGCATAACGTCTTTAAATTGTAGACTTGGCTCATCATATATGCCTGATATATGCTGTCTTTTCCCCCGCTGACCGGCACGACGCACTCGTAGCCATTGCCGTTTGAACCCCTGACTTGATCACACAAGGCGGTCAACTTGGCTGATCGAGCGCCCCAATCAATAGTTTTTTTTCTTTCCACCGCGCGGCAAGCACTACAGACACCTTCGGTGTCAAAGGCAACGCCTGGCTTGGTATCTGGAAGAACGCACCTTTTGCAATAACGCATCGCCAATCCCTTAGTAAATTTTCTTGTGGCGCCACTTGCGGTGGGTCATTCCACCCGTAGGTTGATCTTCGACGGCTCCGTAATCGTACTTATCGATATAGCCCCGCCCCATCAGCAGATATTTGTCATCCGGCGTCTGTGGTTCGGCTGTAGGCGTCAGACGGAAGACACAATCTTCCCTCTTTTCCAAGCGAACCGCATCCACCCCGGAGTCATTGACATGGTTAACAACCGAATCTTGAATATTCCATTCACCGCCATCGTTCTTCGTCCAAATATGAAGGTCTCGGCGATTCTGAACGCATGCCCAGAACTCTTCCTCCGACATCTCGACCCAGTCAAGGAATAGCGCCAAATCGGACGGTTGTTTCTCCGTGTAACTGCGCACCAACGCAATACCCTCCTCCCGGCTCATACGCTTAAGGCGAATCTCGCGGCAGGCGTGGTCGGTAACCTTCGAGTAACCGTACTTTATATATTTTATGTAGTCGTGTAGGCCGGCCGAATGAAAGCAATGCACATCTTCATAGGTATTGAAGGTTCGCTGTTTAGCCGCGGACTCATAACCATATAGGTCTATCATAAGCTCATGCTGCTTCTTGGCGTCCCAGCGGATATAGTTGCTAAGGTAGAGACCGCGAACACCGACCATTTCGAGTTCATTGTCGAACGGATAAACAAAAGATTGGACGTCACCCCTAGTAATGCCCATTTCCCCGTCGATCAAATCTTCAGCGGCAATCCCCATCAAACCGTGTTCTTTGCGACACCTTTCGGTCATCTCTACTTCGTCGAGATGAGAGAACATGCCGGTCTGATCGGACCACGGTTGCACGCCCCAAATGATGAGAGGTATGCGAAAGCGAACCGCCGCCTGCACAGGAAACGTTAAATAACCGGCCATCACCTGCCAGTACATGCTTCCGTAACGTCGCAATGTATGGCGGGTAATTCGCTTAAGTAGCGTGGGCGACAAGGTCGAAGTAACAATATCGCAGTCAAACACCGTGGCCAAGTTTGCCAGATTGCGGATACCCGCCTTGGTGTTGTAATGCGAGTTGTAGTTAACCAACAAAGGGTTCATTCCCAGCACATTCTTAACCGTGTGGACGATAAAGTAGCTGTCGCCGCCCCCAGTTACCGGCACGATGCAATCGAAACCTTTGCGGCCCATACGTTGCGAATTTGAATTGGCGATACCTTGCAGAATTTTGAATCGTGCATCCCAGTCAAGAACATCTTTTTCCTCATGTATACGGCAACCCATGCAAACTACATGCTCGTCAAAAATCATTCCGTACGGGTGATTTGCCGGGTATAGACAGCGTTTACAGTATTTCAAAAGAAATCCTTAGCCCCTCGTTTAAACTCTAGATCCAGAAGCTTATCTATGGGCAACATCATCAGGCGTCCGTTCTCGTCGAACTCCCGTCCCTCATACTTCGCATTACTGTCCAGCCGAACGTCAATTCCAGCCCGAAGCATGTGAGCCTTGGCGACTATCGTACTATGTTCTATGTACTGAAATATATTCGCGGCGGCAACGGCCGAGGCGCCGCCCTGCAATATCCCGACCGCAAAATGGTTGTAACTGCCAACCCCGCCACAAGCAATTACCGGGATAGACACCACCTCTGTAACGCATCGAATCAGGTCAATGTCGTACCCTTGTTTTGAGCCGTCTCGATCTATTGAGTTAAGAAAAATCTCCCCGGCCCCGAGCTTTTCGACCTGTTGCGCCCACTCTACCGGGGACAGGCCCGTCGCCCGTTTGCCAGAGTGCGTATAAACTTGGTACGAGCCATCTTTCTCACGTCGGCAATCCATCGACACTACCACGCATTGGCTGCCGAAAACGTCCGCGATTTCCGAGATCAAACGCGGGCTTTCGACAGCGTGCGAATTGACGCAAACCTTGTCGGCTCCGGCACGCACAATTCTGCGAACATCATCAACCGTTCTGACCCCGCCCCCGATAGTCAAAGGCACAAAACAAGAACGCGACAGCAACGACAGAACTTCGAGATCGGAACCCCGGCCCGCGGGCGTCGCACTCATGTCGAGAAGGACTATTTCATCGACGTCCCACTTAACCACGAATTCAATTGGGAATTTTGGCCTGCCAATCGGCAAGTATCGACTAAAACCGATACTTTGAACGATTAACCCGTCTCGCATCAGTAAACATGCGATTAATCTCTTCTTCAACAAGATGTCGCACTTTCTGGAATTGTGTTTTCCACAAAATTAATAAAATTGCGCAATAGTCTTAGGCCCTTGTGTTGACTGCGCTCGGGATGGAACTGCACTGCAAAAATTCGGCCTTTTTGTAAAGCGGCCGTAACATCCACTCCATAATCTGCGACCCCCGCAATGTAGGCCAAGTCACACTCAAAATGGTAAGAATGAACAAAATAGAAGGCGTCTCCGTCTTTCAAATCATGGAAGAGTGGTTCTTGCTTCTTGATAGTCACCCCATTCCATCCCACATGCGGAAGCCTGAATCCTTTGGGCGCTGGAATGCTCCGCACATGCCCAGAAATTAAGGAGAGCCCCTTAGTTACCCCCCGCTCATCGGATTCATCGGCAAGGAGCTGCATACCAAGGCAAATTCCAAGCATTGGCTTGCCATCATTAAGAATTGCATTCCGCAAAGGCTCTACCAAACGCATTTGCACAAGATTATTCATAGCCTCGCCAAAGGCGCCCACGCCAGGCAAAACAAGCGCATCTGCCCCGTTAATGACACTTGGATTTCCCGATACTTGCACATGACAGCCAAGCAGTTCCAAGGCATTGGAAACCGACTGGAGATTGCCCATGCCATAGTCAATAATGACAATATGAATCTTCCTCATAGGATACCCACTTTCAACTTTTACCGGCCTGTTGAGCATTGCTTTTTTTCATGGGAAACGTCAAATTTATTTGCTGTCATGCCCGCCCTGAACACCGGGCATATATTTTCGCCATTCTTGCCCGCAGTTTAGGATGATATCAAGCGCGGACAGACTGTTGATAAATCCGGCTTTAGGATACATTTGCGGGTAATGTTCGGGAAGAACGGAAGAACGATAGACAAGTTCAATCCCGGCGTCTTTGAACGCTATTTCATTCAAATAATTATGTCCGCCTGTTCCGGAAATATACCGCTTTGCCCCCGCTTCACGACAGAGATTAAGCACCAGATCAGACCCGTTACCCTTCGTCTCCATTTCACTGCTACGCACCATTTTTCGCTCAATACCCAACCAGCGTAGCATCAATGTAAAGAGGTAAATATTCAACTCATTTAACGAGAACCACTCCCGTGAAAAAACTTCCATGAGCTCTTCCACGTAGACTTTGTACGCACCAGCTTTGCTATAGCTGAACTGAATAGATTGCCAATGCTTTTTTCTCCAGTCCGTTTGGTTGTCGATTTGCACCTCGCTAATCTTCTGGCCGAGTTTCTGACTGACAGGCACAGTAAGCCATTGCGCCCCCTGAGAAGTCTTGATCTGGTTCCTATTTTGCAACCCATTTTTCTGGAAATCCACAGAGTCCAACAGAATGAACAGGTCGCTCTCTTCCACCTTCATGAAATATGGTATCCAAGGAATATACTGCGGCTGGTGAATGCTAACAATCGTCACCGTACCCCGCCCATATCTAGGGCGACCTTTAAGGATTGGGCCGCGTAAATAGCATCCTCTTTACTCATCTGCGGATGGCAAGGCAGGCAAATGTGCCGCGCCAGAAGGTCTTCGGTGCGCGGCAGTTGCCCGACCATCGTGCCATAGAGATCGCGAAATACCGGCTGTAAATGAAGTGCGGGCTGGTAAGCCCAATCCACCAAAACACCCGCCTGCCTCATACTTTCCGTCACAGCAACACGATCGGTTGCGATGCCAAGCAACACCGGGATTTTCCAGTACGAGGATGCACTCATCTCATCAGGCATGATCAAACGGATACGTTCGTCATCCTTAAGTTCAAATTGGTAGATTGCCGCCACTTGCCATCGTATTTCCATAAACTCATCAAGATGGCTGAGTTGAACCCGACCGAGTAAGGCGGCCATTTCCGTCATTCTGATATTTCGTCCTGGAAGATTATATTGTTCCACGCTAGCCTGCATATCCAGCCCTCGGTGTTGGAGGCTTCGCGCATACGCGGCCACGCCATCGTTGTCTGTGGTCAGCATGCCACCTTCGCCGGCAGTGAGTACTTTAGTGGGATAGAAAGAGAAACAACCGGCATGCCCGAATGAGCCGGATGCACGCCCTGCACGCGTGGCACCCGGTGCATGAGCCGCGTCCTCGATGAGAAACAAACCCTGGGCGTCACAATATCCGCGGAATTCAATTATGTCCGGCGTAATAAAACCGGCCATATGAACCAGAATAATACCCTTTGTTCTGGCGTTTACCCGACGTTTAACGTCTTCCAGATCAAGACAGAAAGTGGATTCCGAGATCTCCGCAAAAACTGGTGTCCCGCCAACGAGATGAACAGCCATGCCGGTAGCTATGAAGGTTTCAGCCGGAACAATCACTTCCCCACCTGCCTCAACCCCTAGGGCCAACAACGCGACCTCAATTGCCGCCGTACAGGAATTCATTGCGATTGCATGCCGAACCCCAACCATGGCCGCAAACTCCCGCTCGAAAGCCTGGACATTCGGCCCCATGCTCAAAGCGCCATCGAGAATCGCGTCAATCTCACGATGAATCCACGCTCGATCCTCCTGGGTAAAATGGGGATCGGCCATATTAATCTTACGCATCTCGCACGTTGCTTTCAAAAACAGCCTTTTTTCGATGTGCGTAAGCCAGTACGGATGTTGAAATCTCTCCAGGTTTAAAACCCATGCATTGAGTTGCTTTCCTGATGTCAAAGACGAAATCGCCTTGTGGCGCCGGGGCGGGTAAAAGGATGATTTTGCTTGAGGAACCTACTTCGGCACAGATCAACTTTGCCCACTCAAATGAACTGATGGCCTGACCAGAACCAATATTGAACGGCACGAAACCCTCTGTCCCCTCATAGCGCAAAGCTCCAAGAAACGCTTCGATCCCATTTTCTACCGGAAAGTAATCACGACGCACCGCTCCCTTGGAAAATAGCTCAATCGGCTCATTACGAAGAGCCCTGTCAATTATGTAATCGATGGCGCCTCCTCCTTCAACAAACCCGGTAAATCTGAGCGCAATATATAGGCCGCCATATTTCTTTTGAAACCATCTCAACCAATTCTCGCTATTAAGCTTGCTACATGCGTAGGCCGAACCAACTCCCTGTTTCGGAAAGTCTTCCGTTACCGCACTATGATTTACGTCACCATAAATCGCATGGGATGAGGCAAAAATTAATTTTTTAGCGTGTTTCGCACAAGCCTGAAGCAATCGCACGGTAGTAGCCTCGTTCGCTAATAAAAAGCGCCACTCATCCTGTCCAGCGCCAAGTGTCGCGCCCGCCAGATGAAAAACTGTATCAATGCCATCGATCTCATCGGGGTCAAGCCCGTCACGCCCGATATCCCTTTCAATCCACACCGCGTTTTTGCTTGATATAAACTGAGCTGGTATCGGACACCGACCAATCGCAGTAACATCATGACCAATTGCGGCAAGCCTCTCGACAAGCCGTCTGCCTAGAAATCCCGCCGCCCCCGTCACCAACACTCTCACTCACTAAACCTTTTCCAAAATTAAGTGATAACGAGAAGCATACCCGCCGCGCAACACTTCTTCGCGGCGGATGAGAATGCATTCAACAATCTTAAACACCCCGTCAATCATGGAGTAAATTTTTGAAAGATTAAAATAGAGTTGGATTGTCCCGTGCTCATGGTTAGTCGCAACCTCTTCCTCACCATTATATTCACGAGAGTGCCTTGAATCATCCCCTGAAATCAAATCGCAGTAGAACAATCCGCCCTTTGCCATTTTCTTTGCAAGCTCCACGCAGGCCACTTGGGCGAACTCGAAGGGCATGCTATCGAGAACTCCATGGCTTACCGCAAAATTAAAATACCCGTCGTCCCAAGGAAGTTGCCGAATATCCCCCTGTAGAATTTTTCGACTGGATTCACTCATCCCTTTCCTGTTCGCCCATTCGGTGGCCACCTGAATAGCCGCGCCAGACAAATCAATGCCGTACGAGTCCAAACCCATTTCGTGGCCATAAATCACATGTCGACCTATCCCACATCCCAAATCAAGAATTCTGGCTTTTTCAGGCCCAGAAACAACATCCTTTTTCTCATCCAACCCCGTTCGTTTACTAATATATTTTGATACAAATCGAATAACCTCTTCATGCGGGTAAAAAACAAAGTTGTCCAGATTTTGATAAGATTTGTCCCACTCACCTTGCTTGTTATCCACTAAAACTCCTTTCCCGCGTGATTATCTTTCTCATATCAAGTCGTCAGCCTGATAATTTCTTTGAGCCGATTGCCCAATGATTTCATCCCATCGCATCGGATTGATACCATTCCCAGGGCGTTTGATGGTAATGTTTTCTAGACTAAACACATCTCCGATCTTGATTGGGCGTGACGCAACGATGCTTTTTCGCACGACGGGGATGTTTTTTTGCTCTGACGGGCTGGCTTTTTTTATGCCATTTCCCAAAGCCTTTTCGACTTTACGGATAGCGTTAACCATCTCCTTAAGCTCTCCCGGCTCCACGCTTGCCTTATGATCCGGCCCCTCCATAGTGCGATCAAGGGTGAAGTGCTTTTCTATGACGCAAGCTCCCATCGCCACGGCGGCAATCGAAATCTCGAAGCCTTGCGTGTGGTCTGAATAACCAACGTTTACCCCGAATATGGCTCGAATCGTTTGCATGGCGCGTAGATTGACGTCCTCGACGGGGCATGGATACTCGGTCGTGGCGTGAAGAACCGTAATCTTTTCTTTTGACGTGCCTGCTTGGACAAGTACATCCAATGCATCCTCAATTTCACCCAAATCGGCCATTCCGGTCGAGAGTATTACGTCTTTGCCAAGCCTTCCAATATGGCGCAGATACGGCAAGTTTGTAATTTCCCCGCTTGGAATTTTGAAAATGGTCAGTCCAAGACCAAATAAAAGGTCTATGCTTTCATGATCAAAGGGAGTTGAAAGAAACATGATTCGCTTTTTGTTGCAATAATGAATTAGTTCGACGTGAGCATTCTCGTCAAGCTCCAGTTTTTTTATCATTTGATATTGAGATTCATTTACGTCGGTGGTCTGCTTTTGGTAGTCCGCCTTTTGTGCCGTTCTACTAACAACTTTACCTGCTTTAAAAGTCTGAAATTTCACCGCGTCGGCTCCTGCCGAAACTGCGACGTCGACGAGCTTTTTGGCCAACTCCAACGAACCGTTATGGTTAACGCCTGCTTCGGCGACTATAAATGTCTTAACTTTTTCTATGTCCATTGAACAACGATCCGGCCTTTATAAAATCATTTTCATTGGTTGTCACGTTTCCCATTAATACGGCATTGCTTCCGACAAAAGAATTTTGTTTGACGATGGCTCCACCATTTACTAAGGAACCGGTTGAAATATGGCAATAATCGCCGACAACGGCATCATGCTCCACAAGAGCTTTGGTGTTTATAATGCAATTGCGTCCCACCTCAGCTCCGGCATTTACAAGAGCGTCATGCATGATAATAGTTCCCTCCCCTATTTTTGCATAGGACGACACGTAAGCTCTTGGGGAGATGACAGTTGGCAGGGCAAAACCAAGTGATGTGAGAAAATCATAAAGTCGAATTCGGATAGCCGGACTCTTAATTTGGCCGACGGCAATAAACGCATAATCATAAATTGAGCGAAGCTCAGAAATGTCGTTGTCATTACCTAGAATAGGATAACCGAACAGGCCCGCGTTTGATTTTTCTTTCGCCACAACACCGGATATTTCATATTTTCCCTCTTGCTCGATCACATCTATGCAAGACTTGCAGTGTCCTCCCGCTCCGATTACCAACAATTTATTTTTCATACGATTCTCGCACTGCTTGGAATATTCACGACTCGTTCCTCGATCCACTTGGCATTTGATATGTCTCTAGCCTGGCATTCTAAAAACATGGGGAGTTCGGTCATCAACCTCCACGCCGGACGCGTCATAATGCCGCAGGAATTTAGCTCCTCCAAAAAAGAATCTCGCGCCTGTTTATTCTCAAGAATTACCGAGTTTAACCAATAGTTGGATACTGCATTAATTGGCTCTTTTACAAATGTGATGTTAGAGTCTGAAAAAAACTGCTGGTATGCTGACGCTATCGCCCTTTTGCTTTCCAGGAACCGCGGCAGGCTCTCCATCTGGGCGCACCCAAGTGCGGCGTTGATGTTTGGCATGCGGTAATTGTATCCGATTTCGTCATGAACAAACTCGTAGTGATGGGCGATCTTTGCCGTTGTTGTTATATGTTTGGCGTGTTTGGCAAGGGTCTCGTCACCGGTGACAATCATACCTCCGCCGCCGGTGGTAATCGTCTTATTCCCGTTAAAACTGAAAATGCCAGCCTTCCCGTAAGTTCCAGTATGTCTGCCTTTGTAATAACTTCCCAGACTCTCAGCGGCGTCTTCTACTAGCGAGACGCTGAATTCCTCGCAGATATTGGCAATTTCATCAATCCGGCAAGGTTGCCCGAAGGTATGCATAGGAACCACCGCGGCGATTCTCCGCCCCGTTCTTTTATTCACACAACGCCCGGATGCATTTGATGTTTCGGCAGAAAAAAAATCCCCCAGGCTTTCAGGACTCATCCCGAGCGTTTCCCGGTCCACATCCACGAAAACTGGCATGGCTCCGCAATAGCTAATTGCATTGCATGCGGCGATGAAAGAAAGGGGCTGGGTAACCACTTCGTCATCACGCTCGACTCCTACGAGTTGGAGCGCTATGTGCAGGGCCGCTGTTCCGTTAACGGCGGCCACGGCGTATTTTGCGCCGGTAAAATCCACCATCATCCGCTCAAATCTATCCACATATTTTCCGACGCTGGACACAAAAGTAGAGTCGATGCAATCTGTCACATAAGCCTTCTCGTTGCCGATGAATCTTGGTTCATGCAATGGAATAAATTCGGCGGTTTGGTAGAGCTTCCGTATAAATTCAGCGATTTTCTTATAGGACAAGGCCGTAACCACTTTTTCCATATTCATAACAAAATAACGTTTTTCCCGACAGCACCATAGGGCTTTGATCGTTCCCAACTGGTAGACCCGGCGACCGGTTGCTTGTTTACCATGCGGATAATCCGCCGTCCACCATCAAAACTTGGCCAGTTATGTATGACGCGGCTTCGGTGCAAAGAAACAGTATTGGCGCAGCGATATCGTCCGAACTTGCCATTTTATTAAGCGGGACTAACTTGTTGTATTTTTCTACAAAAACTGGGTCTTGGTTGTCAAAAATACCTCCTGGACAAACCGCGTTAACCCTGACGTTGTACTTCGCGTAATAGGTCGCCAGATACCTCGAAAAATTAACTATTCCTCCCTTTATAAGCGAATAGGCGGCGGGCATCGTCATCTCCGTACCCTCGTAAACCGAGAAATTCGGCCCTAGAGCACCGTAATGCGAGCCAATGTTGATCAGCACGCCGCTTTTTCTCTTTTTCATTTCCTCAAGAGCTTTCTGGCAACAAAGGAAATACCCGTTCATATGCATATCAACGTTTTTTCTAAAGGACTCCATGCTGATGTTTTCAAATTTTGTGCCCCAATCCTTTGTCCGGGGATAGGCGTTGTTTATCCATACGTCAATTTTCCCAAATCTCCTTATTATTTCGGCAACAGCTTTGACGACTGACTCCTCGGAAGCGATGTCAATTTTAACGTATTTCGCCTTGAGCCCGTAACCTTTTATTTGATTTTCTAGTTCGATTCCCCTGCCTTCGTCATTTTCGGCGACAACCACCGTCGCGCCGGCCTCCGACAGTGCGCGACAAATAGACGTTCCTAGAAGCCCAGCCCCGCCGGTGACAACGGCCACTTTATTTTGAAGGCCGAACCTTTCCGGAAAAATCATTACCTATCTCCTACCATGCGGTGTGAAAGACTTTTCAAAGCGAGTTCACCAAAACTTTGCCCAATATATCCATCTGTTTTTCGATAACGAAAAGATTCTTGTTCTTGCCCGCCCAATCGGCGAAGCCGGGGTCGCAAACCAGAACTCTGTCATACTCAAGTTTTCCAATTTCCGAATAATGGAAAACACCGGATTTTTTTGTATTAGTCGCCTCGCCGTTTATTAGCTTGCCGGCCAGCGTCAGCCCCATGGTGCCGTTTATGTTGAGCACGGCGATGTCAGCCAACTCGTTCCCGCCGGCCACGACGAGCTTCTCCCATCCGTTGCTCAGGCACAAATCAAGATGCTCCTCGACCACGGTTTGCGCCACTTTATAGGTTCGCAGGGTGTTGCCCAGATATTTTACCGTGAGACGGCTTTTTTCAGCAAAGCCGTCCGGCGTCATGAAATATAGCCAGCGCTTTGCGCTCACCTGCCGCGCCTTAATCCATCCTTTTGAGACAATCTTGCGCATATACGAATGCGCCAGCCCCGCCGCGATACCGGTATAAGATGTGATTTTCTTTTGGGTAATCTGCGGGAATTCTTCCACCAGATTGAAGATATGCATCACGACCGCGTCGTCCGCCGAGGACTTCATGGTTGAATACGGGGATACCGGTTCGGTTTTAATATCGTCTTCTTTAATATTGTTTTTCATTTGAATTTAGGCGCGCCTCCGGCCTCACTGGTTGTCAAGCACCTTGATGACAAGCACAATTTCCCCGCGACTTTTATGGATTAATACTGCTCCAACAAATCCGCTTCAAGCTCCGTAACCAACGCCCTTTTGAAAAGTTCGAGGGTCACTATAAATCGTCCGGTGTCGGGACTGACGCGCACAAACTGACCGAACGCGCCCGCCAACGGGCCTCCGACAACATGTACGCGCTCCCCCTCTTTTAGTTTGGTGTACGGCAATTCATAAACCGGAGCCTTGGAACAGGCCAATTTTTCAAGATTCATCAATTGCTCGTCCGGGATGACCGCAATTTTGCCGTTGTTTCGAACAAATCCCAAAACCCCTTTGTGAGAAAACATTATTTTCGACTCAACGGCTTCCAAATTCGCCTCGATAAAAACATACGCGCTAAGCAATGGCTTGGTGACTGCCACTTTCAGACCGCGCTTTCTAATCCACACATCCCTGGCGGGCACGTTCACGCGGATGCCAAACCGAGTGCGAAAGAAATCCGAGACGTGAAATTCATTTTGGTGGCGCACCTTTAGCGCGTGCCACCCCCTACCCTTTTCCATAGGCTCAACCATCAAGTTGCTCATGCCATGAGCATACTATTTTGCCCCTTAATTTGTCAATTTAATTCCAATTAATTCATAGTCCGAAAAGATTTAAAGGTCTTTATTTCATCGGCGCTTTTTCGTTAAACGGCCTCCCGCCAATTCCGGTCGATTTCAATTATTTTACGGCACTCCTCAAGTTTTCGATGCTTCTTCCGATAACTAACACTATGGGTTATCTATATCCTCGGAGAAATAAGTGAAGATTCGCAACAACGGCGGTACAGCCCTTATGCAACAGATTCTGGCCCAGAGGGGCAATAGCACCGCCAATGTTGACAAAAATGTTAAAAATACGGTCAAAAACGGAAATGACTCAGACGGCGACAAGGATGGCAGTGGCAAAGCCGCCTCCGCCGGAAAGAACGGACAGGCCGCCCAGCAATCGGCGCAAGCCTCTAAATCTACCGAGGTCGCAAAAATAATTCAAACTTCGCCGGCATCCTCGGTCAAACCTACCGCCACTGAGACCGCAGGCTACAACAACAGCGCAAAATCGGTCGATCAACGTACCGCTTCCAACAAAGGTGAGATAGTTAACATCACGGCCTAATCCTAATTATCCGTGGCCTTGAATATAACGGGAGCAAGTCCGACTAATTGAACGGATATTAGCTCGGCTTACGGAGTGATATTTCCTTCCTGAAATCGCCGGTGGATTCCACCTTAAATTTGGCGACCATCACCTGTAGCGCCCCCGCTATCTTCGCCAATTCGCTGGACGAAGTGTTTATCTGCTGGATGCCGGAATTATTGTCCGCCATCACCTTGGTGATCCCCCCGATGTTGGACGACACTTCGCTGGCCCCTCTTGCCGCCTCTCCCGCGCTACGCGACATGTCCTCGGTTCCCTTTGCCACCTCGGCTATCGACGACGCGATGTTGTTCGCCCCCGCCGTGACCTCTACGATGTTCTTCGACACCTCGTTCGCCGTCGCAGTCTGGCGTAGCACGGCCTGCGTGATTACATTTACCGAACCGTTGATTCGTCCTATAATGTCCGAAACGTCGGTTATCACCTGCACGGCGTTGCCGGTGCTACCCTGTATACCGCCGATTTTTGTCGCTATGTCTTCCGCGGCGCGCGCGCTCTGGTTAGCCAACTCCTTAATCTCGTTGGCAACCACGGCAAACCCCTTGCCTGCGTCCCCGGCCGAGGCGGCCTCTATCGTGGCGTTCAACGCCAGCAGATTCGTTTGTTCCGCTATCCGCTTTATCATCTCAGTCACCTTGCCGATTTCGTTCGCCGCTTTTCCAAGCTCTTTCATCGTATCCGTGGCGGTCCTTGATAAATCCATCGCACGGTTGGCCACCTTCGCGGTGTCCTCGGAGTTTTTGGCAACCTCGCTGATGCTTGACGACATATCCTCAATGGCGCTGGCTATGGTGCGCATATTGACGCTCATTTCTTCAGCCGTGCTAGACACGCTGGTGGCGTTCATGCTCGTCTCCTCGATACCCGAGGCCATCGAGGTGATGTTCCCCGACATCTGTTCCGTTGCGCTGGCAACACCCGTTGTCTGGAAGGCCATCTCGTTCGAGCTTCTGGCGAGGGTGGAGGATACGGATGAAAGCTCTTCCGCCGACGACGCAAGCGTCATGGAGCTCTGCGTCATATCACGGAACATCGTCCTCAGGTCGGACACCATCCCGTTCACGGCTATGCCAAGCCTCCCTATCTCGTCAAGCCCCTCAACCCGCACTTCCTGCGTAAAATCCCCCTGGGCTATTTCACCCACCACACGGGTTGTTTCGCGCACGTTCCTTAATATCACAGACGTCAAGTATATGGAGATAAACGCCATCAAGATGAGGATTGTGGAGGTTCCGGCCGCCGTCTCAATCAGCGAGGCTCTGGCTTTTTTCGTTTTTTCAGCGGTGACGCTCAGAATGTCCTTACTAAGATTGCCGCTGATGACCATTTCGTTAAAAAGGTTGATTTTTTCCGTTTGCAGTTTGACCCATTCATTCGCGTCCACGCCGAAATTTCCGACCTCGCTTTTAGACAAAGCCAGCTCCCTAAACTCGACGGTTTTCTTCACGATGTCGTTTTTAAGGAAGTCATCAAACGGCTTCATATTGTCTTCGTCATCGAACATAATGGTGGAATAAAATCTTCGATTTGCATCTTGTGTATTGACCGCCTCGAGGAGCTTGCGGTACATCCCCGGTGCGAATTTGTTGTTCGCGAACGTCCCCGCCAAAATGGCGCGCTCCAAGCCCATCGGTTCCTTGAAATTTTGGGCGGCAAGGAACCCCATGAAGCGGTTTGAGATTTCCCCGTTGTTTATAAGAAGCGGTATCGAGCCAATAATCCCTATGAGCTGATTATTTAGTTTAGAATAATATTCCACACATTCGGGAACGGTCATCGCCTGTCCGCTGACAGCCTTTCTGGAGTCATCCAGCTTTCCAAGTATTTCCTTTGAGGCGTTTATCGATTTATCAAGCTCCTTACCATGAAACGTCTCAAAGTTTTTGTTTAGGTCGCCCAATTCCTTGTCGGCATTCTTCCTTTGCGCATCTAGTTCGGATCCCATCTTCGCGCCCTTCGACCCGATATAAACGGCGGACAACCCGCGTTCCTTTTGAAGCTCATGCACGAGCGAACTCACGTTCATGGCGAGAGTGGTATAGTCCTCAATGGTCGCCATTTCCTTTACGAGAGCGTATCTGTCCATTAATTGTCGCGCCGAAAAATACATAATCACCAACAGGCAGGGCAATATAATTCCGGTAAGTTTGTATTTTATGGACACGTCGTTTCTTGACCGCCAAATACTTCCCATTTCAGTCCCCCGTCTCAGCAAAATTAAACGCCAGTTGAAAGCAAGCCACAATCTACCACAACACGGATATATTTATTAAAGTTTCCACTCCTGTCACGTCAATCCTCTCGTTAGAGCATACAAGGCTGGTTTGAATTGCTCGCGTACCGTGGTACGAGTTATTCCGCTGTTGAAAATAATCAAATATATGGATAATGAAGCTGGGGGGAGAGAGTGTTGACAGGAGGATTTATGGTGGATTCGCATGATGATCGTAGGTTCGCAAAAACCGGCGGTGACAGCGCCAACAATGCGGATTTAAATTTGCGCCCTCCGGCGAAACAACCCGCGCATGTCGTCACGCTTTTCACGGCAAACAATCTAATCGAAGATTATTGTGCCATTGGCGACCCGATGATATTAGAAATGAAGGGAAAACGGCTCGGCACGCTGTTTCGCGGCGCCAAGTCCGAGACCATCACCACCAACATCACCGGAAAAAAAACACGGCTGGAAGTTTTGCCAGGAACCAGTTTTCTCATCGTGGACACCCCCAAGGATTTCACTTCCGCAGGCTTTGAATTCAATTCGCCGATGAACGTGAAGTTTCTTTACGGCGGCTCGGTCTACGCCTTCAAAACCGCGATTATGCTGGTTCACACCCACCCGCCGGTGCTTGCGTTGGAATATCCGAACCAGGAGCAACGGTACAACATGCGCAACAACGACCGATTGCCTATCGTAACACCCGCGATTGTTTATGCAAACGGCGGCTCGGACGGCATAACCGGAGCGGTGATAAATCTCTCCGCAACCGGAGCATTAGTCGGCCTCAAAAGCGCGGCAGAAATCAGCGCCGGCAAGAAACTTAAAATCTCCTTTGTCCTCCCAAGCGGCGCCGAGGTAAGCCAAATAGCCGCCGTCGTGCGGAACGTCAGCCAGCAAAGCGGAAACTATCTACTGGGAACCAGCTTTGAGAAACAAGATCCGGTCGTGGATATTTTTTGTACAAAACTCTCGAACATCATGGAAAATCTGAATACTGTCACCTCCGATGAGGTGCTTGGTTTGGGGAAAAGCGCCGAGATTGAATTCATGCACAAAATCGGCAAAGTGACGGTGCGAGGCTGGAAATCCGGGGAGCACGGCTTCCTTCTCACAGACAAGCCACAAGGCCCCATGCCTCCTCTCACAGCGGGTGACCAGGCGCTTATACACGAGGTGCACAAGGGAGCGTTAAATTGCATGGCCGTCACCTACAAGGGTTCCCTTAAAAAAACAGATCTCTGCCATTTTACTTTTAATGACGAGGCCGTTGTCCGCCCGTTGCGGGCCGGGGAACGGTTTCTTTGCCTGATTCCGGCGACGGTCAATCACGCAGAAAGCCGTTCTGAGGAGAAAATATCCTGCGTGATTGTCAACCTCGGACAGGGCGGGCTTCGTTTTTTAACCGGCACATCTTTGTACGCGGAAATGGGAGACATAATGAATATAAGTTTTCATCTTGGCGGAATAGGCTTTGTCACTCAACAGAAAATTCGGCTGATGCGAACGTCCCGCCACGGCAGTTGGTTTGAATATGCGGCCCAGTCAATGGAAATGAACGAGGAAAACATGCAACGGTTGAATTCCTATTTCGAATTTCACAAGATATGGGCGGTGTTGGGACACTAGCAGAGTCCGAACCGGCGTCGCCGTATTCCTCGAACCCGATAACGGGGGCACGAGATTGCTTCGCTTCGCTCGCAATGACAATTACTTGTCATCGCGAGCCCGCTGAAGGCTGGCGTGGCTATCTCAAAATTTATTTCAAGCTGACCACTACCGGAAAACCCCACGTCTTAGCGTCGTGGGAACTTTTCCTTGCACGCCTTTTCGGTGAGGATCATGGCCCTGCGGGGGTCTGGATTGGTGAAGTCTTTTGTGCTTTTCCGGACGCATTCCTCGTAGCTCTGCGGCTCCCCCTCGGGATACGGCGCGTATTGGCAACCCGCCACCAGCAACAAAATCATGGCCGTCATCGGCGCGTAAATATTTTTTATCATCGCAAAGACCGCCCCCGGATTAAACATACCGCTCATTTTCCCTCACGTAGTCCGTGAGCATGTTCTTCTCGACAAATTCGAGCATTGCCGGCGCCTTTACACCGAAGACTTTGCCGAGTTGTTCCCGTTTTTTCTTTAGGATGTAATACTGGCTCCATTGTGGCGAATTGATGACTTTGGTCATTATTAACTTCCTGCGGGAGTACGGATGAAGCGACTCAACGTACATCCCAAACGGAGTCTTCCTTTTTCTGCCGTCCACCTCTACGGTCTTTTCGTAAATTCTCCATAGGTCCATCGCGTCGAAATATTCGCCCGGATCCTCTTCGACCACCATCGCCTCTTTAGCGTTGGTCAAAAACTCTTCGTAGGAAGATTGTGACAGCACAACCACCCCCCCCATGTCGGAGATAGTCGCCCCCTTTTTTTGGGGACTCCAAGTCTTGGCGACATCCTTTTGAATTTGAAACAACATCCCCGACTCAATAATCTTCGGCCACAAAAACCGCTTCATCAAGTCTTCCGGGGTCATCCGTAGAATAGCCTGCTCTTCCCCCTTCTCTTCCTCGGCCTTGGAACGATCGTGGTCGGAGTCCGCGAGATATTGGTCGAACCGCTTTTCCACGGCGTCTTCGATTATCAGACAGACAGATTCTAGAAATTTGTCCCGCAAGTCGCGCATCGGCTCCGGTAGTTTCCCATCGAATAGGGACAAGATCTCGTCGAACGAAATGGTGTTGGCTGACATTCTCAGCATATAGGAGTATATGGCCTGTTTAAAGTTCTCCTCGATTATTCCGCCGACCTTTTTGTCCTTGGCCCCGATGATTTCGTTGAATTCTATACCGGCCCAGCGCAAGACGGCGTCCCTCTTGAAATTGTCGTCATCCTCCATCCTCCGCCTCATCTCGCAATCTTCGGGAAGATGAAAGTCCACGTAATAACCGGCGACTATCGGTCCGAGCGAGCGTAGAAATATCACTTTTTTAGCGAACGCTTCGAACTTGGTTCTTACCAGGTCGACCGTCGGGTGTTTGGGGGGCAAATCCTTGTGGCTGTCCGGGAGAGGGGCGGCCTCCGATTTTTTGGGTCTTGATGCTATGTCGTAATCCACAAAGTCGGCGGCGGACGCCCCTTTTTTAACGGCCCCGTCCGTGAGCGCCTGAAAGAACTGCTTGCCTTTTTCGGCCAGGGCGGAAAGTTTCTGGTGGCCGCTTATGCACAATCCGTATTTATTTCCGTCGAAATTGTTGAGAACGTTGACCGGTATCTTTACTTCGTTGAACACGAGCTGAACCGGGATTAAGTTTCCGAGCTTGGACGCATTGATAAGGGAGTCCAAATCCTTCTTTTGTTTTGGTTTTAGGTCGGCTAGGATTTTTATGCAGACCCCGGAATCGGACAGATTTTCGAATCCGACGGAGATCACCTCCGGGTCGGGAAACAAAATAAGGCTCCCCTTCAGCCCGAACTGGCTTACGACATACCTTGGCTCTTTTATCTGCGCTTTCAATTGTTCCACGCCGCTTCCCTCAAAGTTTATATAAGCACAAAAACATTATTATTTTGTCACGCCAAAATCAACGCGCCAAATCAGGTGAAAACCGACCGAAAATCTCAAATAAACTTCCCCTCCGCCGAGGATGTCATCATGTTTTCCTCGATAAAAGTGTTTATGGCGGTCGCCTTTGCGCTCGGAGCCTTGGAAAAGTATGCCTTGGACTTCTTCAACACGTAGTATCTTGACCAAGCCGGCGAGTTGATGACTTTGGACAATAGTATGTCCCTTTTGAAGGCGGGCTGGAGATTGTCGACATATAAACCGAAGGTGTCCCTTACTTTCTCCCCTTTGGACTCAACGCCTTTTTCGTAAATCAATTTAAGGTCAACCACGTCAAAATAAGAGCGCAAATTTTCGCCCGGGGCCACACTCTCCTTGATTGTGTCAACGAACAGATCCAAGGTATGTTGGGTGAAAACGACAACGTGCCCCATCTCGGCGATTTTCATGGCGTTCTCCTTGGGAACCCAGGACTTGGCGGTCTCCTTATGAATTTTGGCCAGTTCGCCGTATTCGACAATTTTAGGCCAGAGGTAGTTTTTCACAAGCTCTTGCGGGTGCATGTTTTGCATTCGCTGTTCCTCGTCCTTCAACGCCTGCGCCTTTAAGTTGTCTTCGTTGCTGTCCGAATGATACTCGGCAAACCGTTTCTGCACCTCCCCTTCTATAAGCTGGCAAACGGAGGCAAGAAAAGTTTCCCGAACGGGCCGGAACTGCTCCTTAAGCTTCCCCTCAAGGAGATCCACGATATCGTCAAAAATTATGTCGTTTTGTTTCCTCTGCTTCATATAGGCGTATATGGCCTGCTTGAAATGATTTTCAATGACGACGGCCGGTCTCTTGTCAATCCCGCCGACCAACAGATTCAACTCGTTGGTCACCCAGCGATAAACCGTCTTCTTCTGCAACACCGCGTTATCGCCCAATACTTTCACCATCTCCGAATCCCGTTTTACATAATTATTTATGTAATACGGGGCCGCGTGCGGCCCGAGCGAACGAAGTAAAAAAGCCTTCCTGTTAAACGAGTCGTACCGCATTTTGACAAGGTCGATAAGCGGATGCTTTGGGGGCAAATCCTTGAGGTTGTCGGGCAAACCCGCCTTTTTGGGGGGAGCCAAAACCGGCTCCTTCTGAACGGGAGGCGCTTGAACGACCGGCGGCGGCTGAGGGGGCGGCGATTCCAAAGGGGTCGTAAGGGAAATGACTTCCGTTGGTTTGTGATGGATAAGATCCGTCTCAGAGGCTCCCCTCTTAACCGCCGCGTCCACGAGCATTTGTAAAAACTGCCGCCCCTTCTCCGCCATTTCCGCAAGCTTCTGGTGTTTGCTCAGACAAAGCCCGTATTTGTTCCCCTCGCTGTGGTTTACGACGTTTACCGGAATTCGCACATTGTTGAAAAAAAGTTGAACGGGAATGAAATTCCCACGTCTTGACGCCGCTATGAACGAGAACAGTTTCCCATCCTGCTCCGGCGTAAGTTCGGACACAATGAGACGCCCACCCCGGAGCTTGAGATGTTGTCGAATTGAACGGAGAGAACTTGTGGGTCGGGCAACAGAATGATAGTCCCCATCAGCCCGAATTGGCTGACGGTATATCTTGGTTCTCGTCTACGATCCTTCATGCAAATTAATGTTTCCTTATGCCTGACAAAACCGGAGTTCATATCTTCAGCTACTTGAACCATTCTACAATATTTTCTTCATTAACAAAAATTTGCGGGGGCTGACCACTCGCAATCGGGGATGGCGCAATATTTCAAAGGGTTGGGATGGGGCGCTTAATTAACTCGACTGCACAAAATATTAAACGTGATAATATAACGGTGATATCAGGGCGTGTTATGTGGGGAGAAAAAGTATC
>Ga0315281_10000747_pt1 | contig 46556 bp, 45 predicted proteins | sample YL17G07_0_MG_FD_204540 | JGI IMG/M metagenome (GOLD analysis project Ga0315281, IMG submission 204540) | Sediment microbial communities from Yellowstone Lake, YNP, Wyoming, USA - YL17G07_0 | ecosystem: Environmental > Aquatic > Freshwater > Lake > Sediment | place: USA: Wyoming | collected...
CGCTTTTATCAACTCCGACTGAAGTCAAACATCCTGCACTGTCTCCTTTTTTCATATAGCAAGAAACATAATTCCAGTATTTGTTTGTTTCTTCTCTTAGACATATCTGCCTTAAGTTTTCCTGTGCTTCAGCATCGCCATGCATTGAAGTTATTTTACCGCTATCAACTGAGCCGATATAAAGAACTTTTATATTGTTTTTAAGATCAACATTTTTTACGACGTCAGCAAGGACTCTTTGCATCTGGAGGCCGTAAGGGCAACTGCTTACCACAAATGCTTCTAACAACGGGCTGTCTGACTTCTTAACATTGTCGCAACTGGTAACTTTAGAACCGGAGTTGTCACTATTGCCACTCGGCTTTTCTTCAATATTTATTGCACAACTCGGCGTAATCGGAAACAAATACTTTCCGTCCTTGGTTACATAGGCCTCGCTTTCTTGTCCTTCAAAAATAAATTTAACCCTGTATAGACCGCTTTCTGTGTTGGTTTCTTTTAAAGAAACACTGCCTTGATCTTTTAAGATATCGTTATTGATATAATCAACAACTTTCTGGCCTGCTGCCTGGGCTGTAAGATTTTTTGTCCATACAAAATTCAATCCTCCTTTGGAATAAAACGAATAAACCGACACACCGGCTATAGCAACTATAATAACCGCTATAATTATAGAGAAGACAAGATTTCCTTTGATAATACCTGCAATTTTTTTAAAGATATTTTTAATTTTTTGCATAATCATAATTTTGCTTGCCCCGTTAAAATCGCTTTGCGATTTTTTGCGAGGTCTATTAAATTATTTAATAATATCCCCAATATATCATACTGGGAAGAACAAAACAATAATCCTATAAGCTTGCCTTTCTTTTTAGATTTAATCTTTCATCAAGATCATACTGGACTAAGCCGGCGTAAGGAATCTCAAAATCAATAATTTTATCATCTGATATTTTCTCAATATGCTTGGCTATGGCCCGCAAAGAATTGTGGCTTGCCACTATCAAAACATTTTTGCCATCTTTTAAATCTTTTTCTATGTATTTTTTATAAAAAGGCACCGTTCTTTTAATTACGTCTCTTAAACTTTCTCCCCCTGGCGGCGCAATATCATAACTCCTTCTCCACAGATGAACTTTTTCGGCCCCGTATTTTTTAATTGCTTCGTCTTTGTTCTCCCCCTGGAATTTCCCGTAATATCTTTCGTTCAGTTTTTCTGAAACAGAAACAGGAACATCATCTTCGCTGATATCTATGTAGTGGCTCCACTTTTGCATTTTTCCTCCGTCTAAATGCATAAATATCGGATATTTTTTATTGCCGAATTCAAACATCCTTGCCACCGTATCCATATTTCTAAAAAGAGGCGAACAATAAATCTTATCTATATTAAACTTGTTTATTGTTTTGTCCGCTAAAACTTTCGCCTCTTGAACCTCACTTTTGTCTAAGGGAACATCCATCCAGCCGGTAAAGCGGTTTTCCTTGTTCCACTGCGATTTTATATGCCGTAATAAAAATAATGTAGACATTTTTTAATTTTTAATTTTTAAAATATAAGCGAGGCAGTAGTTATAAAAGTGCCTCTCGCAGGCGATTTTGCACGGTTTCTGCCGAAGGCAGAAAAAATCGCCGAGAGTGGAGATGACCAAACCTCGCAGGGGTTTGGATTATCGCCACTTTTATAACTACTGCCGAGCAACTTCCCCTTCAATCTCCAATAATCTATTATACTTCGCCATTCGCTCCGGTGTCACGGGTGCGCCGGCTTTTATAAAATCCGCCCCTACCCCCACCGCTAAATCAGCAATAAAATCATCCATGGTTTCTCCAGAACGATGGGAAACTATAATCTTCCAGCCGGCCTCCTTTGCCAAACTCCCCGCTTCTAATGTTTCTGTAACCGTGCCTATCTGGTTCGGTTTTAAAATCAATCCGTTGCAGGCGGACTTGGCCCGCGCCTCTTTAATCCTTTTAATGTTGGTGGTTAAAAGATCATCGCCGATGATATTTATTTTCCCGAAAAACTTTTTAGTAATTTCTTCAAAACCCTGCCAGTCGTCTTGGGAAAACGGATCTTCAATAAAAATAATCGGGAACCTGGTAATAATCTCGCTATAAAAATCTAACAGTCCGCTTCTTGTGAAATCTTGGCCATCTAATTGATATTTATCATCTTTATAAAACTGCGAAGCGGCACAATCAAGGCCGATTTTCGTTTCAGGATAATCTTTTATAGAGTTTAGCAACGGGTAAAGCGCTTGTTCTGTTTTAGAAAGTTTCGGCGCAAATCCGCCTTCATCTCCAATTTCCAGAGACGTTTTATCAGAATCTTTGAGTAAAATGTTTTTTAATGCTTGGTATATTTCACTTCCGATTTTAAAATTTTCCCTAAAGTATTTTTTTTGAGGAATAATCATAAACTCTTGCACACCCAATTCGTTTTCCGCATGAGCGCCCCCCTCAATAATATTAAAACAAGGTTTGGGCAGATTATAATCTATAATTTGGGAATTATAAATTTTTCTGATGTATCTATATAAAGGAAGTTTTTCTAGAGCGGCAAAGGCCCGGCAAACCGCCATTGAAATTGGTAGAATAGCGTTCACTCCCAAGCGGGATTTATTTTCCGTTCCGTCTAGTTTTATTAAAATTCCGTCAACTTCTCTTTGGCTGGAAAAATCTTTATTTTTTATAGCCGGAGCAATAATCTTTTTTATATTCCCGATTGCTTTTTTCACTCCTTTTCCGTCTTCATCTCTTAATTCTACTGCCTCGGTTTTTCCTTTTGAAGCGCCCGAAGGAACTGATGCTGAAAATTTCCCGGGGTACCCTCTGGGTCCTGTTTCTATCTCAACCTCAACGGTCGGGTTGTTCCGCGAATCAAAAATTTCTTTTGCTTTTATACTTTTTATTTTGAGCATTTTATTTTAAACCGCGGATGTATTCGTAGGCGGCAAGAGCGGCTTTACACCCCTCGCCGGCCGCCGTAACAATCTGTTTATATTTGCCGACATTTACATCTCCGACCGCAAAAAGCCCGGCTGTTTTTGTTTCAAAGGTTTCAAATTCCACTTTTATCTCATCCCGTTCGTTAAAATCCACTAATCCCCTTGCTAATGAAGTTGCCGGCTGGCTACCGATCTCCACAAAAATCCCTTGGACTTTCAGGGTTTTCTCCTTTTTATTTGTTAAATCCTCGTAAACCAGTTCGCTTACCATTTTATCGCCCTTGATTTCTTTTACTTTGGCGTTAGTGATTATTTCAATTTTATTTGATTTTTTCGCCTCTTCTTGATTTTCTGCGTCTGCTTTTACTGTTGGCCCGTATTCCAATATATAAATCTTTTTTGCGTAGTTGGCCATAAAAATTGCCGCCTCAAAACCGGCGTTTCCGCCGCCGGCAATCGCTATTGTTTTATTTTTAAATATCGGACCATCGCAAGTAACGCAATAACTTACACCCTTGCCTATAAATTCTTTTTCGCCGGGCACCTCCAGAGGTCTGGGATCGGCTCCTGTCGCAATAATTATTGATAACCCTGAATATTTTTCATTCTCGGTTGTTATAATGGTAAAATTATTTCCTTCTTTTTTTATTTTTTCAACCTCGCCTAATTTTATTTCAACGCCTTTTTGGGCCTTTAATTGATCTACGAATCTTTTGATTAATTCTGGGTTTTCAATCTTGCTGAAGCCCGGGTAATTAAAAACTTCTGTGGCTTTTTTCGCCATTTGGCCGCCGAATTCTTTCGTAATAACCAGGGTTTTTATTCTTTGCCTGTAAGCGTAAATAGCAGCGGTAATCCCGCCTGGTCCACCGCCGATTATAATAAGATCGTACATAATAATTAGGTGTTAGGTGTTGGGTGTTGAGTGTCAGAAATTTTTCCTGCCGATTTTGTTGATAGCAAGCAGTAAATATAGTGATGCAATGCCGACTAGAGTATAAATGATTTGAGCTGCTGTTCCTGCGCCGAGCAATTTTTCAACTATATTAAGATTTGAAAGCCCAATCAATCCCCAATTCAATCCGCCGATAATCACTAAAACCAACGCTATTAAATCTAAAAGTTTTAGTTTCATAAACTAAAAGATATTGATTATTTCAACGACCTTTTTTGCCGCTGATGTTGCGATGCTCTAAACGGGTGGCTAAATCCCAAAACCTGTTTACCTTTTTATTCTTCGGAGTTTTCCAAACTGTTCTTTTGTTTTGATTTAATTTTGAAAAATTATTTTTCATATCATTTATCTTTTAATCTATTTTACTTCTTTAAGGTCACATATTCAATATCAAACGACAGCCTGTGGATAACTACTTTGTTGACTTTTATTATTCAACACATTATAATTATAATGTGGATAGGCAATTGTCTGTCCTACTCACTGTTTTTGCTCTTTTAAAACTAAAAGGTTCATCCAAAAATTATTTCCAAACCATAGAGCAGAGGTCTCGCCTCAAAGCGGGACATAAGTGTCCCATCTCAACCTTTAAGGTTGACCCGAGAGGCAGAGAACCGCTCGACTACTCTGTTAAAGGGAGGAGGTGATGCGTTTGCGTGTCTGAGTAGAACGGGAACGAGGCGTTCTAACACAAGGTCGTGGAGACAACGACATGACGATGTTCTACAGCAGCACGACGATCGTGACGTAAGCACAGAGCGACGTATGCAGTCGCATCGAGGATGAACAAGGCCCCAAAGAATTCAGAGAATTCTGCGGGGCCTTTTTTTATACAAAAAAAGAATCGCAGTAAACAAAAATCGCATCCAATGTAGGAGGACTACCTACTTTCGCGGAATAAACCACTATCATCGGCCTTGAGCTATTTCACTTCCGAGTTCGGAATGGGATCGGGTGGAGCAAGCTCAGTATAGTCCCCTTACGCTGGATGCGATTTTTTTAATCTTATAATTTTAATTTTTTGATACCTAAAATCTGTACCTATCACTATGTAAAGAAAATAACAATGATTATTAGTACCTCTCGGCTGAATGGATTGCTCCACTTACACCTGAGGCCTATCAAGGTCGTCATCTGCGACCAATCAAGGAGTTCTAATCTTGAGGTGGGCTTCGCGCTTAGATGCTTTCAGCGCTTATCCCTTCCGAACTTAGCTACCCAGCAATGCTCCTGGCGGAACAGCTGGTACACCAGAGGTTCGTTCAACCCGGTCCTCTCGTCAAGTTACCACATATCACTATGTGCTCAGACTATATCTTTACCCGCCCTATGTCGTTTAAAACAACCGGGTTAGGGTATCGGCGTATTAATAGAGGTTAAAAACTCTATTCCGTTCTAATTTTAAATTAGAAACAAGTCGTTACGGGGTCAGATCTAAAATTTTAAGTAATTCTTTTTTTGTTTTCTTTCTCTTGGCAATATAATTATTTTCCTGAATTACTATTATATAATTCATTAGTCTTTTTAAATCTTTCTTCTTTAACTTCTTTTTTGTTAAAAGACTACTTGCTTTATATAACGCGTTCGCCTGTTTCCTTTTAAACCGAATGGATGGCAATAAACTTTTTAAGATATCTCTTATTTGTTTAAAACCATTTATCCTTAATTCGGTCATGCCGTCATTTCTTTTTGACAGATAACCAATTCCCAACTCTTTTCTAATCCAGTAAAGCGGTTTTTCGTGACGACTATCTTGATAAAAACAGATAGTGGACATAAACCGCCACCTAAGTTTTCCGTCTTTACGTTTCTTGATTTGAAGCATTAAACTTCCATCACCATCAAGAAAACCAGCGATATACGCTAAATTAATTTTGGATTGACTTCCCACGGTATTGTCTTAATAATTATTGGTCCTCAAGTAAATTGTACCATTATTATTGGACCGAATTCAATAATGGTTATCAACAGACCATAAAATATTAAGGTTTCACCGTTATTAGCCGAATTGTCATCGTGGATTACTCCACGAAGTAGCAAAATTTTACTAGGGTCAAATCCTCTCAAAACTCTGCGCTTGCGGTAGATAAGGACCAACCTGTCTCACGCATATTGGTCACTTATTACTAAGTGTATTGGACTATAAATTCATCTTATTCAAGATGGTTAACGTTTAGTCTCTACGGGCGTGCCAGGTTTTTGAAAAAACAAGGACTTCCCTCGGTATTGTCCTCGGAAAAAGGATTTTACCGATATAAGTTAACTTCACATTATATATTTCTATATAACGCCGCCGTTATTGATGTCGATTTATGATTTGTGCCTCGGGTTCAAACTGTTCAAAGGACGATTCTTCATCCACTGAACGGTTTGAACCCAGCTCGCGTAACACTTTAATTGGCGAACAGCCAAACCCTTGGGAGCTTCTCCACCCCCAGGATGTGTTGAGCCGACATCGAGGTGCCGAACAGGGCCGTAGATATGGACTCTCGGGCCCTACTAGCCTGTTATCCCCGGAGTAGCTTTTGGTTGATGATCTTCCGCGGTTCTAATAACCACGGTCGGTTCACTAAGTTCTGCTTTCGCAACTGCGCGACATATCCGTCTTGCAGTAAAGCCGGCTTATGGCTTTGCCCTATCGCTCCGATTTCCATCCGGAGCTAGCCGACCTTTAAACGCCTCCATTACTCTTTAGGAGGCAAGTGCCCCACTTAAACTACCCATTAAAAACTGTCTCTCGCAAAAAGCGAGGTTAGAATCAAGATTTTTAAAGAGTGGTGTTTCAGGGTCGACTCCACCCGAACCGAGATCCGGGTTTCAAAGTCTGCCACCTACGCTACGCATCAAAAATCAAAACTCAATATCTAACTATAGTAAAGCTTCCGGGGTCTTTCCGTCTAGCCGCAAGTAACCTGCATCTTCACAGGTATTGCATTTTCACCGGGCTCTTCGTTGAGACAGTCCCCCAGTCGTTAAGCCATTCATGCGGGCCGGAACTTACCCGGCAAGGGATTACGCTCACATTTGTTACTTAGTGTTAAATAAGTCAGTTTTAACACCGATACGGCCATTTCTGCCGTATTCTGCATATCGCTATGCAGGTCGGACTATATCTTGTCGCCTGAGGCGACCCTGGCGTATAGTCTCTGAGGATAATAGAAATTTAAATATAGATGAATCTTTAAATGGTTTGCGATGCGTCATTTTTCCCGCTATTTTAGCAATTTTTCTCATTCCTTTTTTTGTTAGATGTTCTTTTTTGTCCATTATTTCTACAACTCTTACAAATCTTTCAAAATCATTTTTTTTAGATTTTCCTATCGGAGGATATTTCTTGAAAAAAGGAATTATTTTTTCTTTTAATTCGTTCCTTGATCTGACGCAATATTTATAGAGAGGATCCCATTTCCCTTGTTTTATATTTCTCGCGTTATGTGCGTAAATGTGTCCACAAGCAAAAAATTTTTCAAACTTATCAAGCAAACCCTTCCCCTTTAATGATTGTGAAACATTAAATTCAGGAAATATTTGCCATTTTGATTTTGCTCGCGGAGACCGAAATATATTTACAAGAAAAGACCCTTCTCCATCTACAAACCCAGTAATCCACCCACATATTTCTATTCTTTCCTGCTGATTGTCTGCACTGATAACTTTTTTACTTGGCATAATATTAAAGGGGTAAATCCACCTTTAATTTATTATACCATAGTAGTCTCAGATACAACAGATTTTCCAGCATATAGCCAAGTTTTACAAAAGCATTTTGTAATACCTTTGGACGATTATAGTTATCGCCGACGTTCATTGGTGCTTCATTCAATAAGCATGCACCTTGCGGCACACACCCTCAAACTTAACATTCCAACACTGGTCAGGCTTCAGCCCCTATACATCCTCTTACGAGTTAGCAGAGACCTGTGTTTTTGATAAACAGTCGCTAGGGGTACTTTTGTTGCAGCCCTGAATCCTTGCGGATTAGGGCAGGCCATATTGCGAACTTACGGCCACTTTTTTGCCGAGTTCCTTAACGAAGAATCACCCGTTCACCTTGGCACACTTACGCCGATCCACCTGTGTCGGTTTGCGGTACGATTCAGACACCTTTGACTCTTGAAAGTTTTTCTGGGAAGGTTGCTCGTTTGGATCGCCGGAGCCGAAGCCCCGACTATTCACGCTTTTTGGATTTCTCCTTAAAGCATGAATGCAAATCCAATAATGCACCCAAATTACTAACCTCCGTCGCTTTCTTGAAAAAGTGTCCGAGGGCCGGAATATTAACCGGCTGTCCATCAGGTACGCCTCTCGGCTTCCCCTTAGGATCGCCTAACCCTTGGCTGATTGCCATTGCCAAGGAAACCTTGGATTTTCGGTGTCCCTGTATTTCACAGGGATTGTGGTTACTCATGCCAACATTCTCACTCCTTAGCGCTCCACCCAACCTCACAGTTGAGCTTCACTGCACTAAGGACGCTCTCCTACCGCGAACACTCAACGAATTGAATGCTCACCCATATCTTCGGTATTAAACTTAGTCCCGGAAATCTTCGGCGCACTTCGCCTGATAGGACAGTGAGTTGTTACACACTCTTTAAAAGATAGCTACCTCTAAGCTAACTTCCTGCCTGTCAAGGGCAAAATACTTCCTTGGTTTACACTTAGTTTAATTTAGGGACCTTAGATGATGGTCTGGGCTGTTCCCCTCGCGACTATGAAGCTTAGCCCCCACAGTCTTACTGCCTTTCTAAAAACATTGGTATTCGGAGTTTAGTTAGAGAATCTGAGCGAAGCCCAAGAAACTCTATCTAGTGCTCTACCCCCAATGTCAAACAAAAGACGCTAGCCCGAAAACTATTTCGGAGAGAACCAGCTATTACCAAGCTCGATTAGCTTATCACTTCTTGCCACAAGTCATCCCAGAGTATTGCACGGCTCACGGGTTCGGGCCTCCTCCCGACTTTCGTCGGAATTCACCCTGCTCATGGCAAGCTCGCCTTGGCTTCGGGTCTCAAACATTCAGCAAAGTTTTGCGCTTTTAACACTCGCTTTCGCTACGCCTCCGCCCCATAAGGGCTTAGACAAGCTGAATATTTGAACTCGTTGGCTCGTTCTGCAAAAAGCACGCAGTCACCCAATACATCCTTGCGGATGTCGGGCTCCTACTCTTTGTAAGCAAATGGTTTCAGGTTCTATTTCACCGCCCTCACTGGGCTGCTTTTCACCTTTCCCTCACGGTACTAGTTCACTATCGGTGATATCAAGTATTTAGCCTTGGCCGTATAGTTCGGCCTGCTTCCTGCCAGGTTGTCATACCCGACAGTACTCAAGTAAAATAGCAAGGAGCGTAAAGTTATTTTCAAATACAGGGCTATTACCTTCTATGGCGCCCCTTTCCAGGGTGCTTCTTTTAATAGCTCTACTGAATGCTCTCCCTCGGCAAGTATTGAACACTCAATATTAATATTAAGTATTCAATGCTCCCGACGCTAAATCCTTACAACCCCAATCTTTTTCTTGCGAAAAAAATTGGTTTAGGCTGTTCCCTTTTCGCTCGCCACTACTAAGGGAATAACAATTGTTCTATTTTCCTCTGGGTACTATGATGTTTCGCTTCCCCAGGTGCGCTGCCAAACACTTTAAATGTTTGGCTTGCCGTGTTTTCGCACGGCAGGGTTTCCCCATTCGGAAATCTCCGGATCAAAGGTTGCTAGCCACCTCCCCGAAGCTTATCGCAGGCACGCCACGTCCTTCATCGCCTTGATATCCCAAGGCATCCACCATTCGCCTGTAAAATTATTTTTATTGCGTAAGTGATAGATACAGATTTTAAGTATCTACTTATTACCCGCCACATTTTTCTTACAAAAAAATTGGACGGGTGGTGATTGATTTTCCCAGTTAAATAATTCGCTTGCAAGCGAATGCCGGTGAAGGCATTTAACTGGGTTTAAATTTTCAATGTACTTGATAAATAAAACTAAAAACCGCCTTTGAAGCGGTTCCTACAGATATATACAAAAATACGGATCGTTAACCGCTTCGTTTTTTAAAAATGGTTTTAATAATATTTATCATGTGTTCGTATTATATTAAATTCACAAACCAGTGTCAAGCCCTTCACCAATCTTTACAACGAAGATTGGATATTAACCCTTCACCTTGTAAACAAGGTGAAGGGTTAACAATGACAGCCGAAGGCGCTTCGCATAACTATATACTGCTATAACAATCCTCCGCTGAGATTGGTGAAGGGCGAGCCCCGTATAAAAAAACGGGCGGCCCTTGGAAATCTATTGGAAGATTCCTTAGGCCGCCCTAGGCAAAGACGGGAAGAGGCCTGGCGTATAGTGCCGGTACTTTGTAGCTTGGCCATCGTGTACGAGACCGACGCTACTGGGCCAATGCCCACCGGTAACAACACCTTTCACCTGTTTACCCGTCCTTGCTTTTGTCTATTAAAAGCAGAAAGCTGTTGATAAACCTAATTTAAAATATGCAAATATATTCCAACTATATATTAAAATACAAAACCTTGTCAACCCTTCACCCAAAAATATTTACTTTAATAATCATTTTAAGCTCTTTTGCTAAATAATAATTTATTATTAGATTGTGTCTCGTGCTAACTATTTTTGGGTGAAGGGTCAAGCCCCACACCTATTTTGCAACCAGATACCGCCATTTTCCAAACTGGTCTTTACAAAATTTGTAATTTTTATATTCTAATTCTTTAAGCAATTTTTCAATTTTATTTTTCTGAACAGAATCAAACTCCATAAAAATTTTCCCGTCTTTGTTCAAAAAATTTCTGGCCGAGAGCAAAAACTCTTTAATATAGAACAATCCATCTTTCCCTCCAAGTAAAGCATTTTTCGGCTCAAAGCGCAAAACCGATTTCTGGATTTTGTTTTTTTTATTTTCAGCAATATAGGGTGGGTTTGCTAAAATAAAATCGTATTTGCCTTTTATTTTTTGGAAAACATCTGACTGAATTATTTTACACTTTTTTTTATCAACTTTATTTATTTCAAGATTTATTTTTATTTGTTCCAGAAATTTCTTATTCTTTTCCGCGAAGCAAACTGTCGCCCGCCTGCCAGTCGCTATTGCTCCAGGCAATTGCGGGCAGGCACAATGAACGTGTTTTAAAACCGCGATCCCAATACACCCAGAACCGGAAAAGATATCTAATACTCTGATTTTCAATTTACAATTTTCAATTTTCAATGATTGAATGACTTTTTCTACCCAATATTCTGTTTCTTGCCGAGGAATCAATGGTTTTTTTGATAAATCAATTTTACAATCTAAAAAATTGGCGAAGCCAATAATATAGCCGACAGGTTCTCCTTTTTTTAATCGTTCAATATCTTTATTAAACTCTTTGCAAACCCTGCCCTGGTATTTTTCGTTTAAAATCCAATTAATTTCTTGAATTATTTTCCCCATAAAATAAAGGAGGAAACGCGGTTCTCGCCACCACGCTTCCAGTTAAGCGAGGGGTGCGGCACACGGTTCAACTAGCTAAGCGAGGCAATGATGTATGCGGGTGCACCTCGCAGGCGATCCAGTTAAGCGAGGCAGTAGTTATAAAAGTGCCTCTCGCAGGCGATTTTGCATGGTTTCTGCCGAAGGCAGAAAAAATCGCCGAGAGTGGAGATGACCAAACCTCGCAGGGGTTTGGATTATCGCCACTTTTATAACTACTGCCGAGCGCCCATTTCTGAGCGAAGAAACCCTTTCCCGACGACGTAGAATTCCTTGCTTTCTTTCATCACCGCTTTCGGCCTGAATCTTTTTGCCTTCTTAAACGACTTTGCTACTTTTTTAAAAAAATCATCGCTCCCCTCCCCCTCAAACACCTTGCAAACAAAATTTCCTCCCGACACCAGAACCTCTTTTGCGATTTCAAAAGCTTTTTCAGAAAGTTCCAAAGATTTTCCGACATCAAGCGACTTTGTGCCCGTAGTCTTCGGAGCTAAATCTGAAATCACTACCTGGCAGAGATTTTGCAGATTTCTTAGATCAAAACTTTCAAGATACATAATATCTCTTTTAACAAATATAACGTTGTTGCCTGAAAACTTTTTAACATCTTCAATGTCAAAACCGATAACCCTCCCCTGCTCGCCTACTTTTTTAGAAGCATAAATTAACCAAGAACCGGGGGCGCAGCCCAAATCTAAAACCTTATCACCTTTTTTTATGACTTTAAGTTTCTCGTCTATCTCTTGCAGCTTATAGACGGACCTGGCAGGATATCCCTCCTCTCTCGCCTTCATAGTATAGAATTCTTTTTTAAGATGTTTGCGATACATATATAGATATTAAAGCATTTTTAAATTATAAAAAAAAGCCCCGGTTGGAGCTTATCGGGGCTTATAGCTGTCTACGGATTGGGACGGATCACCATGAACAACAGCGCCATGCGAGTGTAAAGACCGGCGCTTACTTGCTCGGTAAGGTAAACGGCCCGCGGATCTGAATCCACCTCAAGGCTGATTTCATCGTTGCGGGGAAGAGGGTGCATAATAATTGATTCCCTTTTCATCAGGCCAAGAACCAAAGAGTCTACTATAAAAAATCCTTTATCGTTCGGATCAATAACACTGCCGCGCTCTTTCTGGGTGCGAGTCATATAAACAACGTCCATATTGTGAGCAACTTCTCTTAAATCATATAGCTCCTGCCAGGAAACCTTGTGCCGTGTCAAGTAGTCTTTGATATCATCTCCCACCCTTAAAGAGTTTGGCGCCACAAAACAGATCTTAACCCCGGTATATTTAGCTAAAAGATAAGACAAGGAACGAATAGTTCTCCCGTTTTTCAAATCCCCAACCATTGCCACCGTAAGACCGTTAACGTTGCCGAATCTCTTTTTAATCGTATAAAGGTCCAACAGAGCTTGGGTCGGATGCTGACCTCTCCCGTCGCCGGCATTGATAATCGGGACGGAAGAAATTTCAGATACGGTTTTCACGCTGTCGGTCACATGGTGGCGAATGACAATAACATGAGGGTGGTAACGGTTCAAAACCAGAATTGTATCCCGCAAGGTTTCGCCCTTTGCAGCAGATGAAAATTCTCTGGCGTTTTCGGTAGAAAAAACAACCGTTCCGCCAAGCATATTCATTGCTATTTCAAAAGAAGCCCTGGTTCTTGTACTAGGTTCGTAAAAGAGAGCAACCATTCTTTTACCACTTAACACATGGCTGCCGCCAATTTCTACAACATCTTTCATTCTATCGGCCAAAGGAAAAATTTCTTCTTCCATTAAATCAACGGTAAGTTGCTGCGCTTCAATGACGTGTTTCAGCGGTTCTTGTGGCATTTGCCGCCTCCCTTCTCCTTGTTAAGGTGCTTTCAAAAAAAGAACTAGTCCCAAGACTAGTTCTTGATCCCCGTTATTTCAACTTCAGTAATAAATTGCCTATGTCCCTGTTTTTTCTGATAGCGTTTCTTCGGTTTGTATTTGAAAATAATAATTTTATCGCCTTTCTTTTGTTTCAAAACTTTTCCCACAACCTGCGCGTCTTTAACCAAGGGGCTGCCGATTTCAAGTTTCTTATTCTTCTCCAATAACAAAACTTCGGAGAAGATAATTTCTTCTCCTACCTTGGCTTCCAATTTTTCAATATTTATGTATTGTTTGCCTCCCGTCTTTATTACTGCAAACATAATATTAAAGTTTACAATTTTTAACCCCAGCAGAAGAAACTTCGTTTCTCTGCGGGGCTGCGGCTCGCAAGCGAGCCTTGTTTTCAAATAATTAATAAGCGAGGGGCTCGCCTCTCGGGGCAACATGCAGCGATTTTGCCTGGTGTCCCGCTAAGCGGGACAAAATCGCGAGTACCTTAGCAAGGTTTTCGCTGGGAAAACCTTGCGGCACCGAGAGGCGAGTCCCGAGCGCCTACTCTTCTAACATTGGCTTCTCTACTTCTGCTGGGATTTTTACCTTAGTTTCACTCCCTGTTATTTTTACCACATCTTTGTCTATCTTTGCAAGTTCTTTGGTGGCTTTATTGTAAGTGCTTACTGTCGTATCAAGGTGTCCGCCCAATCTTTTCATATACTCGCTGTAGCCCGATAAATGCCTGCCCAACCGTTCTACCTCTTTAATAATCTCTTTTGCTTGTTCAGAAATTTTTTGATTTCTTAGCCCTTGCAAGACTGTTTGTAAATAAGCCAAAAACGATGTCGGTGAAACAACGATAACCTGTTTTTTGCTGGCATATTGAATAAGATTGTTGGTATCTTCCGTAATGGCGCCAATTTTATTCACCAGCAGATCGTAATAAACCGCTTCCGAGGGTATAAACATAAAAGCGAAGTCCATAGTATTTTCTTGCGGTCTGACGTATTTTGCGGTTTCTTCTATTCTTGTTTTTAAATCATTTATAAAGGCGCTTTCGTATTTCTTTCTTTCAGACGGATCGCGGGCTTCGACGGTGCGGTTATAGTTTTCCAAACTAAATTTTGAATCAATCGGGATAATTCTTTTATCAATAAATACCGCTGCATCTACTATCTTCCCGTCTTTGAAAGAATACTGCATCTGATAGGTGCCCGGCGGCAAAACATTTTTCAAAACGGTTTCCAAATAATATTCTCCCAAAACTCCTCTTTGTTTTGGATTTTTCAAAATATCCTGCAGATTCTGCAGTTGGTCGGCAAAACCGATTACTTGTTTGTTGGTTTCGTCTAAGCGAGTTAATTTTTCCGTAACGTCTTGGATAATCCTGGCGCTCTGGCTAAACTGAGATTGCATAATCTTAGTTGATTCGGATAATTTGCTGTCCAGCACCTGGCTGACATGGTTTAACTGCTGTTGTAACATTAATAAAACATTATTATCCTGAGATGGCTTTCTCTTTCCAACTAAAAATGCAAAAAGAATTATCACTAAGGCGATTAAAACAGTAACTCCGATAACCAATAATAAAATAAGATCCATAAAATATTTATTTCTTTATTTTAACAAAAAATTAAAACCGCTGTTTGTGATTATCTCAAAGAAAAATATCTGGGCAATCAAAAAGGCAATATAAATCGATAACAAGAGCAACGCTTCTTTCTTCGTAATTTCCTCTCCGCTTTTAACTAAAATTGGAAAAAGCAGGGCAGAAACAATAATAAAAATTCTGGCCAAGGCCAAAGAAGATGAAGAAAGGCCAGACATATGAATCGGAAACAATAGGGCAACCAAGCCCAGAACTAGGGTTGAAGGAATAATTATTGCTCCCATTAAATCTCCCAAAACCAGCCAAGTTTGCCCCCTTTTTGCCGAAACAACATCAAAATACATTTCTGGCAGGGCGCTGCCCACACCCGTAACTAAAATACCGATCAATACTAATGACAAATTAAATTGGTCGGCAAAAAATTTAGCCGAAACAACTATCCCCTGGGCAGCTACCGCGAACGTTATTAACCCCAGCAGAACTTTCATCAAGTCTTTAAAAAACGCTCTGAATTTTAAGGGGGATACTGATTTATTGTCCTCAAGATTAACCGTAAACCTTTCTTTCTTGGAAAACATCCAAACAATATAAAAAATAAAAGCGAGAATTAATAAAACGCCGTCAAGCCGAGAGAGCTCCCCGTCTAGGATTAAAAATATTGGCAATAAAGCTGCAATCGTTACAAACCAAGAAGTAGTTTTTGCCATTCGGCTCCGGGCAGGAATGCCGCCTTTGGCGAAAATAGCAGCAATACCTACTGCCAAAGTTAGGGCTATCAGGTTATTACCGGAAACATCTCCAAAAGACAGCTCCGGAAACCCGCGCAAGCCCGAACTGATACCGACGACCAGGTTCGGCAGAGAAGCAGCAAAGGCCATAACCAAAAAGGCCATAACAAACTCTCTCAAACCCAAAAGCCGGGATACTTTTACCAAGCCATTAACCAACCAGCCACCCGCAAGATAAAAAAGAAAACAACAAATCAAAAAAAGAAAAATATAATAAAAAATCATGTTCTTACTTTAAAAAGTATATTATTTCGTAAATTATTCCCGTAATGAAGATTAAAATTAACGGGTAAACCAAGATTCTGGTTTTATTAATTTGAATTTTTCTATACATCAATAAAATTAGAATCCCATCAATGGCCAGCATAACCCCGCCCACAAAACCGATTATTTTTATAAAATCGTTAAAACCGAGAAGATAAAATATAAAGGGCAGACAACAGGTGAGCACCCAGGAAAAATAATGGGGCATTTTTAAATCATACCAAAAAACCTTCTTTAAGGTAAGCCCGACTGTAATAAAAGAAGTAAAAACAGCTAAAAATCCCGCTAAAAACATTACGCTCGTAATTCTTTGGCCCAGTATAGCTTTTAATCCTGAAATTGCTTCCTGCGAAGTACTGGAGCCGGAGATCAAAACCACCAAAAGAATAAACAATAGATAAACAACAGCCGGGATAATGGTTCCTATGGAAACCATCTTTTTTATTTTTTTCTTATCTCTGCCAAGCATCTCTTCAATTTCTGGAATCATTGATGCGCCCCATAAGGCAAAGAGTATCGGGCCATAGGGCAAAAAGAAATTCCCAAATCCGCCGGGCTGAGAAAACAAATTTCCAATATTGAAAAAAGAAAACCCTCGCCAAAAAACAATGATTAAAGAAACAAAAAATAAAGCGAGCCCCCAAAATTCAATCTTAGAAATCGCCCGAATGCCCCAGAAAATTAAAAGGGCGCCAATGATAAAATTTAAAAAAGTATATAAAAAAACGCTGCCGCCCAAAATTGGAATCAGCAGGTTTGCTAAAAATCCTCCGCCGACAATAATATACGCCAGAATAGTGCCCAAAGAACCTAAAATTGCAGCTAGCGTTGCTACTCTCGCCCCCCATTTCCCTAAATGAATTTTGGCATAGCCTGGCAAACGGATAAAATCAGTGGTTTTTAGGGCAACCTGGCTGAAAAACAAATTAACTAAAAGTACCAAAAGCGTCAGTATAAACAAATATAGAGCCATTACGCCCAAGCCAACTTTCGTAGTGATATAAGGTAAAGAAAAAATACCGACCCCGATAATGGTGCCAGAAAGCGTGGCAATAGTATAAATATATTTCAAAATCTTTTGCATAAATGAATTATTGTATTTTACCACAAAAAAAGGACCTATAAAAAGTCCGTGATAATGCGCCCTCAACCGGAGTTGAACCGGTGTTTCATGGATGAGAACCATGTATCCTAGGCCACTAGATGATGAGGGCGTTTAATTTTGATTCTAATGTTTATTTGCTAATTTTCAAGTGCTTCAGCGTTTCCGATATCTCCACAAAATTCAATCCCAGAACTATCCCGACGCAGCTTGCCGCCAAAGCGCTGTATATATATTCTTGGCCCAAAAACTTCTCTTGCCAAATAGGTATTATCTTTCCTTTATAGTTTATCTTAAAATTAACGCCAGTATTGATATGAAGATCGCTTGCCTTAAAATCCGCCCCTTCTTCAAAACCAAAAGTGAAATTCTTTAGATTTGTAATACTGTCTATTTCTCTTGATTTTTTGTCGTCAAAATCCAAAATCAGGAATCCATAAGGGGGTATGAGTTGGCTAAACTTGTAGATTTTTTCAAAGGCTGATTCCCCTATCTTGCTGACTACCAGAATCGGTAGTTTGGAATATTTGACCATTTTCACTAATTTTTTAAAAATAGCTTGGTTTTTAAGATCGGCTTCGATAACAAATATTTCGTTCGTCAAAGAATCAATAATATTCGGCGTCTTTTCAATAAACTTTTTTACCTTGAAATGGGAACTTAAAACTTCAGCGATTGTCTCGCTGGCATAACTCTTTCTTTCGCCCGTTACTATAATAATCTTGGTTTCTTTAAAATGGAAAATGATTCTAGTGAAGAAGTCCATATATTTATTGCTCGTAATCTGGCGGAATTTGCCAGTAATTAAGGATGTATTGGGCCAGTTTTGAAAAAATAGGGGCGGTTGTCGCGCTGGAACTTTTGCCTTTTGGATTATCTAATTTCACCAATATCACAAATCTGGGGCTCAAAGCGGGCGCAAATCCGACAAAACTATGGATTGTCTTGTCTGGATAATAGCCCCTTTTGTCTTCGTAAGGAACCTGGGCTGTGCCTGTTTTCCCAGCCACATAATAGCCTGGAACTTTTGCTTTTTTTGCAACACCATTATCTATTGCGCTAATCAGCATTGTGGTCAGTTGGGAAACGGTTTGTTGGCTGATAATTTTTTTAATAATTTTTGGGTTGGTTTCAATTTCGTCTCTCTGTGCATTAACAATTTTTTCAACAATATATGGTTTTATTAAATTTCCACCGTTAGCAATAACACAAAAGGCCCTGGCTAGTTGAATCGGAGTAATCTCAATACCCTGACCGAAACTGGCTGTGGCAAAATTAATTTCTTGCCCCGTTCTTAAATTTTTATTTTGAGAATAAACCTCTCCCTGTAAATCAATTCCTGTCTTTTCGCCAAAACCGAAATCATCAAGATATCTTAAAAAAACATCCGGGTTAATAAGTTTGCTAACAAAAACCGCTCCGGTGTTAAGCGATTTCTCCAACACCTGGGTCATCGTCTGCTCCCCATATTTTTTCGTTTTATCAAAGTTATAGATTGTCTCAACTCCAACTTTCACAAAACCCTGATCTTCATAGGTTGTATCGGGGGTTATTTTTTTTTCATTCAGAGCAATAGCCATTGTAATCGGTTTTATAACCGAGCCCGGCTCAAAAATTTTCTGGACAAGGCTGTTTTGAAAAATTCCGAGATCTTTTTCTTTAGAGTATTGGTTGGGATTAAAACTGGGGAAATTAGCCATTGCCACAATTTTTCCCGTATCAGGCGCCAAAACTAAAATCTGGCCGCTATCTATATCAAAGTTTTCTTTCGCCTCTTTTAATAATGACTCAGCTTCAAACTGGATATTATAATCGATGGTTAAATAAAGATCCGAGCCGTCCAAACTTGTTGGTTCCAATTGTTTGAGGTCAAAAAGAACAAGTGTCCGCGGTTCTTCCTGAAAACTTTTTTTGCCTTGCAAAATTTCATCGTAATATCCTTCCAGCCCGTATTGGCCGATTTGGTCGCCACCCATAAAACCAACAATTTGGCTGGCCACTGTCTCTTGGGGATAATATCTGCCGGGAAGCCGGTCTAAATATACTCCTTTTAATTTTAAATTTTTTATTTTATCAGCCTCCTCGTCGGTTAATTTGTTTTTTATTATCGTATAAGAATCGCCCTTCTGGATTTTTGGTAATATCTGACTTGCAGGATCTGAGATAACTCCAGCCAGGGCCGTAGCGGTTTCTTCTTCGTTCTCGATTTCCTGAGGGACAACATAAACCAGTAATTTATCGTTATTAACGGCTAAAATTTTAACGCTGTCTTTAAAAAATATCTCTCCCCTGGCTCCTTCCATCTCTTCAAAAATTGTCTGCTGGCCAAGGGCCTGGGCTAAATAGAACTTGTGATTTACTATTTGGAGATAAAATAAGCGGCTAATAATAGCTGCTCCAAAAAGAATAAAGATTATAAATATTATATTGATTCGCCAATTCTTCAGCATACAAAATACTATTTCTTCGCCAGTGAACTGTCTAAAATTTGGATATATTTTATAGTTTGGGTTTCTTTAAAGTTCAGTTCCTTGGTTTTCTGCTGAATATTCTCCAGATAACTAATCTGGGCAAGATTCACTTCTAAGTCCTTATTTTCTTTAATAAGATTATCTATTTTATTTTGATAGCTTTTTATCATGTATCCGTTTCTCATTATTTCGTTCACCTGGAAGATATATAATGAAGAAAAAAATAATGCCAGACAAAAACTGAGGAATAAAAATATCTTCCAATTAATTTTAATCTTTGGCAGTTTTATAGAAAATAATCTGCTAAGCGGAAAGGTTTGAATAAGCGTGTGAGTAGTCATAGAATTAGATATTAGAACTTTATTGCCGCTCTTAATTTGGCTGACCTTGATTTTGGATTTAACTTAATTTCTTCTAAAGACGCTGTAATTGGTTTTTTCGTCAAAATTTTTATTGTATTATTTTGTTTAAAAAAGTTTTTAACTATTCTGTCTTCAAGAGAGTGAAATGAAATTATTGCTATTCTGCCTTCCTTATCTAATACTTCTATCGTTTGGGGTAAAACTTTTTTTAAATTGTTTAATTCGTCATTGACCGCAATCCTTAAGGCCTGAAATGTTTTTGTCGCAGGATTTATCTTGCCTCTGTAAGGAACTGCTCTTTTGATAATCTCTACTAATTGCAAAGTTGTTTCTATGGGTTTTATTTTCCTTGCTTTTACAATCTCCCGGGCAATCCTCTCGCTAAATCTTTCCTCCCCGTATTCCTCTAAAATCTTCTTTATTTCTTCTTCTTGGTACTCGTTCACAATCCTCTCTGCCGTCAAGTAGTTTTGCGCTTTGCGCTTTAAGCTTTGCGCTTCTATGTTGTATCTCATATCCAGCGGCTCGTCTTTCAAAAATGAGAATCCCCTGCCCGATTCTTCCAAATGCCAATTAGACATTCCTAAATCAAGTAAAATCCCATGAACCGGCTTGAAATTATTTTTTTTGACAATCTCTTTCAGATATATATAAGAGTCATTGACCAGAAGCAATCTTTCTTTAAAATTTTCAATTTGCAATTTACAATTTTCAATTTGGCGTGGATCTTGATCCATCCCTAAAACTTTCCCAGATGGTCCGTTCTTTTCTAAAATAGATTTCGTATGACCTCCCTGCCCGATTGTACAATCAATAAAATTTTCATTGGGCTTGGGATCCAGATATTCCAGAACTTCTTTTTTAAGAACAGGAATGTGCATTCTATTTTTTCTTCTCGGCTTTATTCATATTGTCGTCTTGTAGAGTTATATACTCGTCCCATTTCTTTGCGTCCCAAATTTCCAATTCTTTATTAAGCCCGCAAATTACCACTTCTTTTTCCAGACCGGCGTATTTTTTCAAATAATCAGGAATAAGGATTCTTCCCAGGTTATCTAAATCAGTTTCCATTGCTCCAGCCAGAATAACCCTGGCGAAACCCCGAGCCTCAGCTTCAGCAATAGGAAGTCCGCCAAGCTTGCTTAACATCTCTTGCCAGCCATTTTTTGTATAAACAACCAAACACTTGGTTATGCCCTTTGTAATAAAAACTTTGCTTCCTAATTCTTTTCTAAACTTAGAAGGTGTAGCCAGTCTTTTTTTAACATCAATTTTGTATCTGTATTCTCCGGTAAACATAAAATTAAGTTATCCACAGTTATCTTGAGTTCTCCCACAGTTATCCACATCTACCCACTCTATTTCCTTTATACCCACTTTATGAGAATAGGTCAACACCCCATAACACCGCCTAATTTTGTTCGTAAACCGCCTTATTTCTACACAGATAATCCACAGGGCAATAAAATCAAACAAAAAAAACAGCCCTGGTCGCCTAAGGCGACCGGGCTATTTAATTTACAGATTTACAGAGGTCTAACCCCTGTTATTTTATTAATGTGGGCAGACGTAGGTCTTCCCGCTGCAATACCCTTTCAGGCCGGGATTAATGGTAGTTTCATTTTTATTCCCCAATACATCTATACAGAAATAATTTGCTTGTCCGTTTTTCAATTCCAGAAGTTTCGTATAGGCGCAATAATAATTTGTAGAATGTCTTATCACGAGATCTAAACCTTCAAGGTTTTTTATGCCTTCACAAAATACCTTTATATCATTATGCTGACAGGAAAGATTAAGAAGGTTTCCCTCTTTTATTTTGATTAAATCTATGGCGTTCGCCAAACTAGTCATATAACTTTCCATCTTTAAATCAGACAAAGTATTTTTTAATTGAGGAAATACTTCGTCAATATTTTTAAAGGTTGCCGGCGCCTCAATTATTACCGGCTGATTATATTTTGAGCAGTTCATTCCAATACTAAGGTTAACTATGCCCTGCGTTTTGCTGTCAATTTTGTTTAAATCAATATCTCTCTCCACTTTTAAACCATAAAAAAGATTATCGTTTTTCCCTATTAGAAGTTCGGCGCTAATTTCTCCGAGTTTGTTTAAAACCTGCAAAGCCGATGATTTTATCTGTTCCGGGGTAATTTGTTCTTGAAGCTCCAACGGCAAATTCGCGTTTTGCTGGCTTTGTATTTCTGTTGATAGGTTAGCTATTAATTCTGCTGTCTTTTCATTATCTAACACGGCTAAATAATGATACATCTTTTGTCCTCCGATTGTTTGATCGCTAAGTTGTTTTTTGATAGATATAATACCGCTTTCAGAAATTATTTTGTTTATCTGCCCCATTGTCTGTTCTGCTTGTTCGAGTTGCGCGTTTATATCCACCAATCCCAGCCCAAATTCGCTTAAAGGAATTTTAACCCAAGTTCCTGTTATATCTTGGGGATTTATGCCTACTAGCGCTAAAAACATCGCCAGAGTAGGAGCGTTAAACTCGCTGATGCTAAAATATTCATCCTGGCCGATAAGTTTTGTTTTAATTTTTACCAGATCGGTTTCCTCTGAGCCGGAAAAAGGGTTTTGCCCGGTCAGGGATATTCCGGTTTCTTGTTCTGTTTTAAAATTCTTTAGGTCGTTGAAATCCGAATCAGCGTTAATAGTGAACACTGCTTCTAGTGGGCTTGACGATAAAGAATTTGGCACGCCCATATCCAGTTTTATTTTAACCTCGGAATGAGACGATTTAATCGCTTGCATTTTTTCAAACATTAAGGCCATAACTTTCTCCGGACTGGGCCTGAAAGGATTCCAGACGGGATCCCATATTCTTGCTGCCAAAGCCGCGCCGATTCCAAGCGCCCCCAAAACTATTAGAATAACAAAAATGATTACTAGATTTGCTAAGAATCTTGATTTTTTTGGCTGAATAACTGGCAATGGCGGAACTATACTTCCTCCGGCTGGTTGACTCGGTTGCGTTTGCTGAGCTGGCGGTTGGTTTATAACAGGACCCGGCATTTCGTTTGATAATTGTTGCATAAAATTAGGTTGTTGATTTTTTATTTATTTTATCGACTTTCTCTATTATAAAATCTTTTGCCGAGATTTCAAAAGAGTCCCCTTTTTGAATAGTATCTGATAAAAGGGCTTGAGCGATGGCATTTTCAACATTATCCTGAATAACTCTTCTCATTTCTCTGGCGCCGAAGGCCGGTTTATAAGAAAGTTTAACTATTTTTTCTTTAAGGTCATCGGTAATAATGAAGTTAATATTTTTTTCTTTAAGATTTTTAGCTAGAGAATCCAGCGATATTCGGGCAATATCCAAAAGGTTTTCTTTTGTCAGGGGTTTATATACCACTACTGCGTCAAAACGGTTGATAAACTCTGGCCGGAAAATGCCCTTATTAAAAAGACCTTCCAAAATCTTGTCCTTATCCAGCTCTTCATTTTTCTTAACGCTTTCAAAAATAATTTCGGCGCCGGCATTGGAAGTGCAGATAATTATGGTGTTGGTAAAAATAGTTTTTCTTCCTTGGCCGTCAGTAAGATTGCCCTCATCAAAAACCTGCAAAAACAAATTTAAAATATCACGATGGGCTTTTTCAATTTCGTCCAATAAAACCAGGGAAAACGGATTTTCCCTTACCGGTGTTGTCAAAATTCCCTCCTGGCCCACCCCGCCGATTAACCGGGAAATATCGGAAACCGCCTGAAATTCCGACATATCAAGCCGTATCATTCTTTTTTCGCCTCCAAAATAAACTTCAGCTAGGGCTTTTGCAGTTTCGGTCTTGCCCACTCCGGTAGGCCCTAAAAACAGAAAGTTTCCTATCGGCCTCTTTTTGGAAGCAATATCGGCTCGGGCCCTTTTCATCGCGATAGCAACTTCTTTTACCGCCTCTTCCTGATTAACGATTCTCTTATGAATTAATTTTTCTAAATTAAGTAAAATCTCTTTTTCTTTGAATTCCACCTTCCCTACTGGAATTTCGGTTTTAGTAGAAACGATTTTATTCACGTGTTCCGGCAGGACAATTTTTTGTTTGACAGACCTTGCCACATAAACAACTACGTCTTGCAGCAAATCTATCGCTTTTTTGGGAAAAGGAACATTCGGGATATAGCGGGCCGACAAATTGACTATTTCCCTTATTGCCGGATAGGTTATAAAAACTTTGTATTTCTGTTCCAACTCCAAAACCAAGTTTTGTAAAATTATAATTGTTTCTGCTTCGGAAATTTCTGAAACCTCAACCTTTTCAAACATTCCGGCCAAAGAAGGGTTCTTTTCTATGCGGGTGTGGAGACCGGTGTAATCGGTTATGCCAATAAATTTAAACTCTGGGAATCTTAGATATTTTCCGATTATGCCGGAAATATCCACCATGCCAGGCTGGGCGACATCAAGTCCAACGTAATTATGGAATTCTTTAATTACTAAGATTATATTCCCGGCAGTAATTACCTCTTGAAAAATTCTATCTAGAATGCTCTCTACTTGTTCTGGATCAGTAATTCTGGATAAAAGAAGGGTCATATCCAATTCAACCACCCGGCAATAATTTAATTCAGGATTGCTTTTGCCCAAATAAGCTTTTCTGGCTAGTCCCTCAATTATGCTTTCCCTGCCCGTGCCCGGGTCCCCGATAAGCAACACATTATTAATTTCCGGCCTTGAAAGCGCCATCTGAACCTGCTCAAGCTGCCTTTCGTGGCCAACGATTGCTTTAAAAAGCCATTTTCTGACCGCCCTCCTCCAATCAATAGAATATTGATCCAAAATAATCGTGTAGCCGGTTGACCAATCCTTGGCTAACGACCCGTGAGCTGCCAGATTTTCTGAATCCCAAAACCTTTTTCTCTCTTTGATTCTTTCTTCCAAAGAATTATACCACAGGGTTATATTTTCAAAGTCCTCTATTTTAAGATTCGCTTCAACTAGAATCTTTTCGAAAAACTCGGATTTTGAAATACCAACCAAAACATCTCTTGCTTCAATCTGCTGGTGTTGCCGCTCTTTCGCCGTTTTTAAAGCTTCGACTATCGTTGTATTAAAATCTTCCGTGAAAACCTCGGGAACTATTTCTTGCTTCTTTAGTTTTTCTAAATAATTTTTTAAATTTTGCCGGATACTATCCGAATCCAACCCCAAACGGAGAAAAATATAACGAATTTGCCGGCTTTCTTCTAAGGCAGAGTATAAAAGGGCTGTTGAAGAAATATCAGATATTTTTCTTTTTTCGCAAAACTTAATCGCCTCCCAAAAAATCTTCGCCGATTCAAAACTCAAAAATTCGGCTAAATTGTAATCTTGGGGACTGACAACAGCTTCGCTGAGTTCTACGGATAACGCCGGGTTTTTTATTTTTATATCAAAGAATAGAGAGATTTCTCCGAAAATAACAAAAGATACTAAGAAAAAAATCGAAATCCTTAGTACCGTAATAAAATCAAAAACATCAAAAAAAGATCCGCCAACAAAAAATAAAGAAATTATAAACAAAACAAGGAATGCTTTCTTTAATGAACCGGCAAACCTGAAAAGAGGAAACCTTTCCCATTTTACGGCGTCAAAAATCGCTGTTTTTCTTAAATCAAATATCATATTATGCTTAACGCAAATAATAATCCTGTTAATAATAAAAGGGGCAACATTTCCCACAATAAAAATATAATTGCGCCGGCAACAATAACAAAAATCTGAAAAATAATTCCAGTTATGATTAAAAACACCCGGCAAATCGCCCCTATTAATCGGGAAAAAATATTAGAGGTAATGGTTTCAAAATAACCCTTGATATCAAAACCCCTGGGGTAAGACCAATTATATCTCCGCCATGGAGCGAAGAGGGTTTTTAAAAGCAGCGGAGTTGAAAAAAAGTTGGTGGAAAACAAAATAAAGTTTTTCCAAACTTTCATCAAAGATTTGGGCGTTTCGTAAAAATGCCATGAAACCCAGGAAGTAATTATATTGTTTTCCATAATGATAATTTATTGTGTGGGCAACACAGCCTGCCTGCCGGCAGGCAGGGATTCGCCCGGTCATCCGACTGGGCGTCCGGTCGTATGACCGGACGAACCTGTAACCCTCTGACTCACCCCGCCAAATTTGGGCATTGGGCGTATGTGGACTCGAACCACAGACCTCGTCGATGTGAACGACGCACTCTAACCAGCTGAGCTATACGCCCGAATTTGGCGGGGCAAGTTGAGCTACTCGCCCCGGCTTAATATTGAGCTGTTGCCTCTATTTTAACATTTTTGAAACGATAAGCAACCAAAAAAGCCCGCCTGCGGGCTTTTTGGTTAGTCAAAATTTTATTCACAAACTTTACTTCAACTCTACCTTTGCGCCGGCTGCTTCAAATTTTTTCTTTATCTGTTCCGCCTCCTCTTTCTTCACATTCTCTTTAACCATCTGAGGAGCTGCTGCTGCCGCATCAACCAAATCCTTGGATTCTTTCAACCCTTTTGCGGTAACGTCTCTAACCACCTTAATTACATCAATCTTTTTTGCGCCAACCTCTTTCAGTTCAATATTAAATACGGACTTCTCTTCTGCTGGAGCTGCTCCGGCTGCCGGGCCCGCCGCCACAGCAACTGGCGCGGCTGCGCTTACTCCGAACTTCTTTTCCAAAATCTTTACCAATTCAGCCAAATCTAAAACAGACATCTTTTCAATTTCCTCAACTAAGCTTTTAAACTTGGCTGGGATTTCCACTTTTTCTTCCCTGCCCGCCGTAGCTTCAGCGGAGGAGGGTTTTTTTGTTTCTTCGGCCATATTATTTTTATTAATTTTTAATTATTAATTTTTGCTAAAACTCTGATTAAGCTTTTGATATTGCCCTGTAAAACATTCGCGAATCCCGAAATCGGCGAAGAAATACTGCCGACCAATTTTGCCAGTAATTCCTCTCTTGAGGGAATTTTTGACAAAGCAATAACTTCCACTTTGCCGATAAATTTATCCTCAAAAATACCTCCTAAAATCTTAAGGTTTTCATTTTGCTTGGAAAATTGCCCTGAAATTTTCGCCGGAGCTATTTCATCCTTTACCCCAAAAACCACTGCTAGTTGTCCGGGAATGTCTTTTTTCGCCTGTTCCCACATCAAAGCGTATTTTTTTCCGAAAGCGATTCCTAAAAGCGTCTTTTTAGATACTTTGAGGCTGCATCCGGCCGCTTTTAATTTTTTTCTAAAATCAAATATGTCTTTGGAGTTCACTTTGGAAAAATCAATAAAAACCGCAGATTTCTGTTCTGAAATCCTTTTTTCCAAATCCTTTATCGCTTTTTGTTTTTGTTCCTTAGTTAAAGCCATATTGGATAAACCCACACACAAATTTTGCAGCACTTCCGCGACAACCCGCTTCGCCCAACAAGGGATGGCGCTATTCGCGCCGCGCAGGTCGCAAGAGTCAAAAATTCCTTTTACACTCTCTATCTATGATTTTGCACAACTGAGGCAAAATTTGTGAGGGGTTGTTTATTCTTTTATTTATTTTTTATATTAGTGAATAAACAAAATGCCTGCTTCCGCAGACAAAATAAAAATTCGCTTTTGAATTTTTACCTCGATAGGTCTTATTCCTTTGATAAACTCAGGACGCCTATTGTCTACGGCAAAGGAGCTTAGCTCCTTTTATGGATGTATCTTAATATGGCTTTAATTTCCTGTCAACCCCGTAGTGAAATTTTGGCTTGTTCCACAATTTCTCGCCCGCTGGGCGAGGTGCCAAAATTCTACTACGGGGTCAAGGCCTCTATAATCTTTTGTCCGAACTCCTCGGCCGCTCCCGGCCCGTTAGCGGTAATAATCCTCCCATCAACCACCACTGATTCATCCTGGTAAACAACGTTATTTTCTTTAAGAATTTTAATTGCTGATTTATCTAACGGCGAAGACCAGACAGTTGCTTTTTTGCCGGATAGAACGCCGGCTTTTGCCAAGATGGTCGGCGCAATACAAATTGCCGCCAAAACTTTCCCTTGAGAAACGGCGTCTTTGGCAATTTTGTAAGAAGTTTCATTATCAAGATATTTTGGAGCACCGCCTCCGCCAACAAAAACTACCGCGTCAAAATCTGAAACGTTCAAATCTGCAAGTTTAATATCTACTCCCGCCTCCCCGCCTTGAGAGCCGATTGCCGTTCCTAATTCTGTGCTCGCTGTTTTTATTTCAGCGCCTGCTTTTTCTAAAACTTCTTTTGGAATAAAATATTCCTCATCGCGGAAATCTCGGAAAGCAATAATTATCGCTATTTTTTTCATCTTAGGTATTTTGTTCGAGCCTGATTATGTTCTTTTAAGGTCTTGCTGAAAATGGTTTCGCCTTCGGGCGTCGAGAGATAAAAAAAATAATCGCTTTCTACGGGATAGATAGCAGCAACAATGCTATCCGATCCAGGGTTAGAAATGGGACCCAGGGGCAAGCCATAATATTTATAAGTGTTATAAGGAGAGTCAATTTGAATATCCTCCATTGAAACAGCGGTGTTATTTTTCCCGGTAATATAAGTTATAGTTGCATCAATTTGGAGAGGCATGCCGATATCCAATCTTTTCCATAAAATTCCGGAAACTATTTTTTTATCATCTAGAGTTATAACTTCTTTTTCAATAAGCGAAGCCATGGTAATTATTTCAAAGATAGATTTTTTCTGACGGTCAATTTCTTGCCTTAAATCAGGAGTCAGTTTATTGCCAAAGTTCGTTAAAACGCTTCGTAAAATATCTTCAGCGTCGGCAGGCGGAATAATTTCATAAGTATCCGGAAAAATATACCCCTCAAGATCCAAATCTTTTGGTTTGTCATTAAGAAAATTGAACTCTTTGCTGAAATCTTTTTTCGCTAGGTTTAAAAACTCGCTTTTTGAGGAAACCCCCTTATCTTCAAAATATTGGGCTATGTCTTTTAAGTCCCATCCCTCAATTATGGTTAATTTTTCTTTAATAATATCGCCCGAAGCAAACATATCCACTATCGTTGAAACGCTCATATCGGAAGACAATTCGTATCTGCCTGATTGAAGTTTTTTTGACACACCCAAAAGCAAACTATAAATTCTGAACATAGAACTGTGCTCAATCAATCCTTCTTTTTTTAATTCTATTGAAATTTCCTTTGCTCCATCGCCTTTTTGAACAACAAAAACAACTGTTTTTGCCGGACCTGGGTTAAGGGGTAAATAAAATTCCCGGCCTAAAATAAAGATGCAAAGAATAAGGGTCATTGAACAAATAGCTAGCCAATTCTTCTCCACAATTTTTAAAAATTTTTTTATATTCATTATTCGCTAATTAATGGTACAAATACAAATCCGAGATGATCAATCTCTTCAAACTCGGTTTCTGATTTTTTGAATATCGTTTTGATTGAATTCCCGACTGGCGCCACTATTTTCCCGCCAATTTTTAATTGTTCTTTCCATTCCAGGGGTATTTCGCCCGCAGAGGCGGAAGCTAAAATTTTATCAAAAGGAGCTTCCTCCGGCAGCCCCTTTGAGCCGTCCGCTAAAACAAAACAGGCAATCCCCTTCTCTATAAAATTATATTTGGCAACATTTTTTTCACCGAATTCTTTTAATTCAGGAACTATTTCAATAGCTATCACACGACCCCGACCCGCCTCGGGTCCCCCGCCCACTATTTGGGCCAGCAAGGCTGTTGTCCACCCAGAACCGGAACCAATATCAAGAATCTTTTCTCCGGCCTTAGGTTGCAATTGTTCTAACATAAAAGCAACCACTAATGGCTGCGAAATTGTTTGGCTGGAGCCTATGGGCAGGGCTTCGTTAAGTTCTGCCAGATTTTTCATATCTTCCGGCAAAAAGTCCTCTCTCTTTATTTTTTGGAATGCATCTTTAATTGAGTCAGTTTTCAACCAGCCCTCTTGGATTAAAGAATCAATTAAACTCATAAATTTATAAGAGTTTTCCTTGTCTTAATGATTTCCCTATTTCCTGGCCTGCCTCTTTTCCTTCTTTTGTAAGGAAAAATTCGGTTTTTGGGTCTCCTTTGATTAATTTCTGGTCTCTCAGCATCCTCAAGGGACGATCCAGTTTTCTTGAATCCGGCCAGATAGGATATCTTGCAAATCCAAAAGCGCCGGGGAACAACGTAAAACATTCTTTAATCAACCTATCAAACGTGCAAATCTCGTTACTGGAAACCACCGAATAAACGCTGAAAAGAATCAGGTAGTTTATCGGAATTTTATCAAACGCTAATTTTTTATTTAAGTTTTTAGGCATATACAACTATTTTAAATAATTTTTCAACATTGACCAGCGGTTTTGCCTGCCCGCCGAACTTTTCGGGTCCGCCTGGACTCGAACCAGGAACAATGGTTTTGGAGACCATAATTATACCATTTAACTACGGACCCTAATTTATTTACCCTTATCTTATCACAAAAAAAGTCCCCGCACAAACTGAGTACGAGGACACAAACAGGGCGTTGATTTGCCAAAAATTTAAGGCTTATTATTTAACTAGTTTTTCAACACAGCGGAGAATTCAGGAAAGAATGGAGAGTGAGCAAGCCATCTGCGTCCCCAGAGAAATTTTCCATCAAGAGAGCACAAATACAGAACATATTTTCCGCTCGAGTAAGGGTCTTGGAAAACAGTGCCGTCAAAAGAGATTGAGACCGCATTTCTACGCATCGCTTCTACCCAGCGCTTGGGGAGCAAGCTGAAGTCGAAACCGGGTCTTTTCAAAAGAAGCAGAATCGTTTGAAGCACCTGAGCGTCAAGACAAATTCCTGACGACCTAAGCGTCCCCAGTCTGTTTTCACCCAACATCATCCCGCGAGCTTCAAGCGTCTGCCTTAAGTGAACCTGATTAAGATCTACTCTGTGCAGGACAAGACTGCGCGGGTCTTGTTCTATGATGCGGCCTCCTTCTCCAGGAAAGATATTAGGATCAAGGGAATTGCCACGATTAATTAAAACAACCCCGGGGACTAGAGAAACAGCAACGAGTGGTCTTTCTGCCGCAGTCGTTTCAGTCGTAGGCACGGCCCTTCTCCTTTTTTTGACCCGGTTAACCGTGTTTCACCACGACCCCCCAGTAACATCCCTATAAATAAATATATAAAAAGTTTTTAGCCGAACTCCATACTTCTTAACTGCAACATTCAACGCCAATGATAAGGTTTTCAAAGAACTAATATTTTTGAATATCTAAATATAAACAATAGCATTATTAAAAAATTATTACAATATCTGGTTATATTTTATTAAAAAAAGATGCCCCGCGCAATATGACCGAAGTCATATTGCGCGGGGCACAGGGTAGGATCCAGGGGCCTAAGCCACCCGGTGCTCCCACCTCCAGCCGTAGCCGAGCCAGGAGAAAGCGAATATGTGGGTCTCGCCCTCCAGCTCGTGCCGGGTGACGAACACGTGTCCGCCACCCTTGTGCTCCTCGGGAATGAGGCGTAGATCCGCATACATAACGCTCATCAGCACAGGGTCACCAGCCAGCGCTTCGCAGGCCGCCCGGCTGGCGAAAATCTTAACCCTAGGTGTGGCCATGATCTTCTCCCTTTTGCAGCGAGACCTGTTCTTACGAACTTGTCTCGTCTCCTTGTCCTTGCTTGGCTTAGCACAATGCTTCGCCATAGCAGAAAATGGTTTAATATAAACCGCTTTCTGCTAGGGCGAAACGTAAGCTTTATAAAAGAACTAGCTTTCTATACTCATATTATACCACGATATCCCCTATTTTGTCAAGTCCAAATGCAACCAAATAACAGAAATTTGCCCTATCTCTTCCCCGCCTTATCTCTTCCCCTCTTTATGCGCCGTGTGCTTTAACTGAGTGGGTAGGTTGTATAAAAAAGCCCCGCACAAATGAATGCACGGGGCACGGGGCACGGGAACTATCAGCCTGGCTGACAATCCCAGTGCCATCCCTCATTGGCCTTCCTGAGGTGGCAGAAGTGGAGGCTGCCATCGTCCAGCGATGTGTGACGAGTGATGAACTCCTCCCGTCCGAGAACATCCTGTTTGAGGAGCAGGATGTCACGGGCCAGCATGTTCATCAGGTCCGGCGTGCCGAGCAGCCTCTCCCAGAGGTCGTGCTTGACAACAATCTTAACTTTCTTGGCCATGATCAACCTCTCCCTTCTTTAGAAACCTGACGAGATTGTCTCGTCTTTTTGCTTGGCTCAGCACAATGCTTCGCCCCAGCAGAAAACGGTTTAACATAAGCCGCTTTCTGCTAAGGTGAAACGTAAACTTTATAAAAGAACTAACTTTTTATACTATTATTATACCACAATATCCCCTGTTTTGTCAAGTCCAAATGCAACCAAAAACCCGATTTTACTCGGGTTTTATATTTTTGTCGCACAATGACTATCTCTTCCCTTCTTTATGCGCCGTGTGTTTCCGGCAAAATTTGCAAAACTTTTTCATTTCCAGCTTCTCTTCAGCCGCTTTTTTCGATTTCTTGGTAAAATAATTGACATTTTTGCACACCGTACATTGAATTTTTGAAAATTGTTTCTTTTTAGCCATGTTTCTTCGCTATCGCTCAGTCAAGTGCAAAATGCAAAGCGCAAAATGCAAAATAACGAAACGAATTTATTTAATAATATGTGTCTGAGCCGATGGCCAGATTTGAACTGGCGACCTTTCCCTTCGCTTAAACCTCTTTTTCAAAAAATGTTTATAAGAGGGCTAGACTGTATCTTGAGCGTATCTCCTTTCGAGAATTAGCTCCCCATTGTCAGTCGTTCGAGCGCTTTTTATAGCGCTACGGTCTTGGCCAAACACTGGCTATTAACCGTAATTAGGGATTCATCATCAAATTTCTTTAATGATGGGCGGGGTTCTTGCGACCCACCATGGGAGTGCTCTACCAACTGAGCTACATCGGCACGCAATATCAATTATTATAATTTTTAATATTCTCTAAAATGTGTTCTTTTAATTTCTTATTAGTAAAACTCACCGTCAAAACTCCGTGTTCGCTTTTCTTTTTATAAGTTCCCTTACCTTGCGGTGGAATAATTGTTATTTTACCTAACTGTTTTCTTTTAATTCCAAGGTGCTTTTTCCAAAAATTTACTGCTTTTGACTCTTTAATGTCATTAAACAAAATTAACCCGTAGGAAAATTTTTCTTCTTTCGCTTGATATATTTTTCTTAAAAATTCTCTAAATTTTTTAATTAAAAAAGGGTCTGTATTGCCTACTCGAACCGACGTATTATTAGGACTTTTATCCCCTTCTCCCCAATAAATGCCGAGTCCCAATGATTTAAGCTCGCCTTCTTTTCTATTAAACTTTGTTTTTATTTTAAAAGGATCTCCTTCTGGATTGTGTTTTAAATAAATAGCATCGCTTATATTTCTTTTCTTAATATTATATTTACGAAGCCAATAATTTACTCCGTTTTCTGAATAACTGGTTAAATTAGCGATTTCGGCGGCAGATTTATGTTTATCAATATACAGACCTGAAAGCCTTTTAAAAGATAGTTTTTTATTCATATTGTGGTGTTATTTTATTATACTACAAATATGAATAAACCACTACCTAATTGGACAGTTGGTCTACTATATGGGCAGGATAGGACTTGCACCTATGAAGACCAAAGGTCGTCAGATTTACAGTCTGATGCGTTAGCTGCTCCGCCACCTGCCCAGAATTATTTTGTACTCTACCACAAAAAACCTTATCCTTCAATGGTTTTAGAATGTTTCTTCCTCCACTCTTCTATTTTCTTGTGGTCGCCGGATAATAAAACTTTTGGGACAGACCAAACTTCCGGCCTTGCCCGCCTAAGTTTTTTAACAAAAAATTTTGGCGGGCGAGTATATTGTTCATATTCAATAAAACCGCCGCCCTTTGTAATCCTTTCTTTTAACAACTCTTTCTTGCCGATTACTCCCGGAACCAACCGAGAAACAGTTTCTACCACCACCATTGCCGGCAGGTCTCCGCCCATTAAATCATAATCCCCTATCGATAGTTCCAAGTCGGCAATATTTTTTGCTACTCTCTCGTCTACTCCTTCGTATCTGCCGCAAATCATTATAATTCTATCCAGTTTTGAAAGTTGATAAGCAATTTTTTGATTAAACTTTTTGCCTCTCGGAGTAAAAAGTATAACTTTAGTTTTTCGCTTTTCGCTTTTAGCTTTACGCTTCAGAGTAGCAACAGCCCTATAGATTGGTTCCACTTTTAATACCATCCCCAACCCCCCGCCAAAAGGTTTATCATCAACGATTTTGTGCTTATCTTTTGCCCATTTTCTTAGATCGTGGATATCAACAGAAATAAGCCCTTTCTCTTGGGCTTTTTTGATTAAAGACTCCTGAAAATAACTCTTAAAAATATCAGGAAAAATGGTGATGATATCAAATCTTAACATTGTTGGCTTTATGCGAGGCAATAACTTTTGAAAGTAACTTTCGCAGGCTTGCTGGCATGGTCTCGCCTTGAGCGAGCAGCAAGCCGAGAATGTAGATAGCGCTGAGGCGCTGGCCGAGGCGACTATCGGTACTTTAAAAAGTTTGTTGCCGAGTAAAAAAACAAAAACCGCACTATTTATAATAGCACGGCTTTTGCTTTTCTGTAAAATTTGTTGATTACAGTTTTATGCTTTCAAGATCCTCTGAGGGTTTTGATTCCTCAGTCTTTCTTATAACTCTGCCGCCTTCCGGTTCTTCAATCTTCAGATTGACGCGGGCATGATTCTTCAAACCCACAATGCGAACCAAGTTCCTGATTGCTTTGGCGGTTGATCCCTCACGGCCGATAATTTGGCCCATATCCTCGGGGTTTACTTTCAAAGAAAGTAGAACTCCCATTTCGTCAACCTTCCTTTCAACTTTTACGTCTTTAGGATTGTCAACCAATGCTTTGATGAGAAAATCAAGGAACTCTTTGTCGTTTTCTTTTGCCATATCTTTCGGTAAGTAATTACTAATAATTTTTTCTATCTGCCCCCGCCTTTTTAAGGCGAGGCTCGCCCCTTTTGGAGCGGCGACCTTTCAAGTACTACTATCTACTATATATTATACTTATTTTTGGAAAGAAGTCAACGCTATTTTATTTTTTCTCAGGAGCGGGTTCGGTTTTTTCCGGGGTTTTCACTTCCGTTTTCGGCTTTTCTGGAACTATTGGCGCTGGTGATACCGGGGCCGGCGCTGGGGCCGGCGTTACCACTGCAATCGGAGTCGGAGTTGGTGGCGTTGCTGGAGCCGGGGCTGGTGTTGCCGGAGCCGGCGCTGAAACCGTAGCTGCCTTCTCGCCTTCTTTCGCTTTCTTTTTAGAATGAACCGGCGTTTTTTTCCCTTCAATAATCTTGTTTTTAATCAAAAGATTGTGGATGCTGTCCGATGGCTGAGCTCCATTTTTTATCCAATATTGCACTCTTTCTTTTTTGATATTGCTTTTCTTGGTAATCGGATTGTAGAAACCCAAAATCTCCACGAATCTTCCTCCTCGCGGGGGCCTTCTTTTGTCGGTCACTACAATCTTAAATGAAGGGTCATTTTTTCTGCCTATTCTTAAATATCTAATAACTAACATGTTTTAAAATTTTTAATTTTGTAATTTACCTGCCGGCAGGCAGGTAATTTTTAAATACCTTACCAATTTTTTACCCCCAACGCCTTTTTTGCCGCCTCTTCTTCTGCTTCTTGTTTTGACAGCCCCCCTCCTTCAGCCACCAATTTATCTTTCAAAAAAACTCCAATTGTGAAATTTTTTGCGTGGTCGGGCCCCTGCTCTTTTATAACTTTATATACCGGAGTAACCCCCACCCTTTCCTGCGCCTCTTCCTGAAATCGGGATTTAGAATCCTTAAAAAGTCCTGATTCTATTATGGCTGACAATTTTACAATAAGGCACTTTTTTATTAATTCATCACAGGGTTCATAACCGGAATCAAGATAAGCCGCGCCGATTAACGCCTCAAAAGTATTTGATAAAATATATTGCCGAGCCTTTCCTAACTCTTTTGCCTCTCCTCGCGACAACAGTAAAAACTCGTTTAGTTCCAATTCTTGAGCAGTCTGGGCCAGCATTTTGGCATTAACCAGCGACGCCCTCCAATTGGTTAACTCTCCTTCGGATTTTCCCGGATACTGTTTATAAAGATATTCGCTTATTATTAATTCCAATACCGCATCTCCTAAAAATTCCAACCGTTCGTTATTTTTCAGGTAAAAATCCGGGTTCTCGTTCAGATACGACCTGTGGACAAATGCCTGGATTAAAAAATCCTTGTTTTTAAACCTTAAACCTAACTTCTTTTCAAGAATAGAAAAGTCTTTCATAGCATTATTCCTCAATTTGCTTGTACACTGTTCCCAATACGCCGTTGATAAACTTTCCGGAACTCTCTCCGCCGAATGTCTTGGCCAGTTCAATGGCTTCGTTTATCGCAACCTTTGGAGGAACCGCCTCTTTATCGCTGTATAATAGTTCAAACAAGCCGATTCTTAAAACGTTCCTGTCGATAAGCGGTATCTGCGCAACAGGCCATTCCGGAGCCGCTTTTTCAATGACCTTATCAATTTCTTTTAAATGTTTTGTGACGCCTTTGATCAAATCCCAAACAAAACTTATATCTTCAAGTCCCGGCCCGAAATCTTTGATATTGCGCTCAGCAATTCTATCCAAAGAACCCTCTTTCTGGTTATAAAAATCCCATTCGTATAAACTTTGCATCGCAATTGAACGTGATAAGTGCCTTGAAGCCATATAAAGATATCAAAAATTGAAAATTACTTCTTTGAAAGTCCTTCCATTGTCATTGGTTTTTCGGACTTCTGTTCTTTCTCCGCTCCCTTCATTTCTTTCTCTCTTTTTTTTCTTTCTTTTTTGGTAAGCTTGCCCAAAACATCAATTATTTCTTTTGACTTATAATACCCGCAATTCAAGCAAACCGTGTGGGGTCTTACGGGTTTTTTGCATTTTGAACAAGAAGTCAAAGCCGGGGCAGTTAAAAAAAGATGCATCCGCCTTTGGTTCCGTCTTGATTTCGTTTTTTTGCGTTTAGGTACTGCCATCTATTGGTTATTAGTTATTAGTTATTGGTTATAGTTATTTAGTTTTTAGTTCTTGAAGCAATAAAAACTTTGTATAAGAATAAATACCTTTTAATAAAACAGTGTATCTGTTTGCTAAATCATCTGATTTGTCTTTGGAAACGAAATCCTTGCGGTATGATCGTATTATATTTCTCTTTGTTTCTTCTGCTTCACATTTTGCGATATTAAGAAATCTTACTCTTTCTTTTACCGAACCCTTGTGATAAGACTCTGCAATATTGTTAGAAACAGAATCAGATGATCTTCTTAATTGATCAACGCTTCGGTATATTTCATCTTTAGGAAATAGTTTTGTAATATTATGAACTTCAATCTCCAAATCTTCTGCCAATTTATAAATCCACAAATTCTCCAATCCTGTACCCATAAAAAACTTAAAAACTATTAAACTAAAACTAAAAACTAACAACTTTTAACTTTTTCCAGTTTAACAAATAAAAAAACTTTTTGCAATACTTTTAAATATTACATATAAAAAGGAGGGACGATTTGAAATTTTGAGATTTACGGTGCTACTTCTTTCCATTCGAGCCTCTGGCCAGGCAAAACAACCTGTATATCATGAGAAATTGGAGGACAACATCCTAAACTATCACAAACTTCTAGACTTGCCGAGTAATTGCCTACTCCGCTATAAGTATGTTTCACAGTGCCTTTACAAACGTTTCCCATTGTACTGCTGTCGCAAATTGCCCCATCGCCAAATAACCAAGCGTAAGTAGCATCGGCTATACTTGAGCATGGATAAACTGAAGTATCGTTGGTTTTGTAGCATTCAGAAGTATCTATAAAAGTAATTTCTTTGTTAGGAGTATATGGAGGCAGCGAAGGAGTAAATGCAGAATACGGCCAAGCGTGAAGGGCGGTCGTAAAAGGTTGACCAGTTATCCAGTTAGATTCAAGGCCAGCGTTATCACGAACTTTAACTCGCCAGTAATAAGTTTTATTATAGCCAAGCTCGCCTGTTGCAGGACTAGTCGCCACAGTAAGCGCCTGAGTATTTGGGTTTGAAGAGAAATCAATGGACCTATCTACTACTGGTGAGGTAAAATCAGAATTATCGTCTACTTGAAAATAAAAGCGGGTTTGAGGATTAAAACCGGCATAATCCCACTGAAAAGCAACCTGCCCTTGGCCGGCTACGCCGACACAACACTCTTGGGCTGTGGATAAATTATTGGCCCCGGGTGGCGTACATTTGCAACTGGCAGCAGTGGCGCGAGTTATCTTAATAGAGGGAGCATAATTGTACACTGCTCCGGCACCAAGAGCCCCAGAGGTTTGTTGATAAAGGGAAAGACCGCCGGATGTACAGCTATCACAATATCCAGCAAACATCCTGTTTGTGCCAACGCTGTCCCGTTTGTACATTCCTCCGCCACTAGTGTAAGCAGCATCGTCTCTTGAAATATCAACCATAATATTACTGGTTCCGTTCCAATTAAAACCACCGGCAGAAAGAGTATATTCTTTCCATTGTCCAACTATTAAATCAGCTTTGAGGATGTCAGCGGGACCAAAAAGATCTGTCCAGCCGCCCTCCCAGGAAGTTGTCGCGGTTGCTGTTGTTAATTTCATCCTTATCCTGAAATTTTTAAGATTTGCCCGGCCTGGCTGTTGGTAGGTTTTTAAAGAAACGCTGGTAATTTTGTCTCCGTTTTTAAAACCGAGATCGCTTAATTCGGAAGCCAAGATAATGAACTGGGCTCTGGAATCATGATAATAGGTATTGTAGGGATCCCAAGGATTACTAGAACCGCTTCCCCAGACTGATTCGGTTTTGGTTGTCCAAAGTCCAATTGTATCCAAAGAACCACATCTTTCAGGATGACCACCACATCCAGAACCAGGAAATCCTGTTATTATGTTTGGTGGTTCACATTCTTCCTTGGGTGGCTCTACAATAGCGTTGCCGCAAACAGGACACTTGCATTCGTTTGTACTACCCGCAGGAATACAATTACCGTCGCAGAGAGTGCCGGTAGCCGTACCATCGCATTGCTCGTTTCCTTCTTTTATATTATTTCCGCAAACGGGGGCAACACACTGACATCCCGTTTTGCAGAATGTATTATTGGTACACCCGGATTGATTTATAACCCCCGGGAAAGTACCACTGTCACATTGCTCGTTTCCTTCTTTTACACTATTTCCGCATATCGGACATTTACATTCGTTTACGCTACCCGCAGGATTACAATTTCCATCACAGGCGGTGCCAGTAGCGGTGCCATCGCATTGTTCACTCCCTTCTTTTATGTTGTTGCCACAATATACCGTGGTCGTGGTACCCTTTATGCATATTCCGTCTTGTGTAACATAGCCCGGACAATCTGATGTATAAATATTAGGAGTTGGCATGGTACCCTTTATGCATATTCCGTCTTGTGTAACATAGCCCGGACAATCTGATGTATAAATATTAGGAGTTGGCATGGTACCCTTTACACATATTCCATCTCGTATATCAGCAAAGCCCGGTGGACATACGCAATTATTGAGTATAATAATGTTCCTAATAACCATTTCTGTTTCAGTCCAACAATTAAAATTAAAAGGGGGTTTGTCACAAATTATTATCGAAGCGTAGAGCTTTATATATCGAGGTCCTACTGGAGCAATGGGAGGAAGGGAAACCGTTTCTTGAAAGTTTCTTGGCCCACTTGGATCGAACGGCACATTAAATGTACTAACTAGCGACCAGGGACCGTTTTCAGTTGGTCCCATAGAAACATTAAAAGGTATTTCGCCTGGCTGTTGGTTATCGCAAGTTTCAACTGTTACTGTTCCGGAAACAGTAAAATGACCTTCGCAGAAACAGACGGTTTCTACTTCGGTCCCTGGAAAAGGTTGATTCCAAGTAATTTGAATAAGATCAGTAGCCTGGACCGTCTTACTTGTAAAAAATAAGCCAAATAATGAAAGTAAAAAGACAAAAGAAAATAATATTATTTTTTTCATTTTTTTCTTTTAATTCTAAATCTATAAACTAAAAACCCCGTGACTAATAATATTATTATCGCTGGTATTAAATAAGGCAAAAACTTTTTGATTTTCTCTTTTATTATCAGTTCTTTTTCCAATTGTCTCGCCCCTTCAGAAAAGAATGGCATTTCAATTTTGCGTTCGTCTAAAACGTTTTCGCCCTTGATTAGTTTGGCCTCAATCCTGGGAGAAATTAAATCTTTCTCAACAGGAATTGTTATTACTGAAGAAAATAGATTGGGATCTAAGGTAATGTCTTTTATTGTTTTCGCAATAAAATTCCCATCCCTGTCATAGACAACAACCTCCAGTTTTCCCTCGCCTATGTCGCTAGCATCAGCCGGACCGATTAAATCTATTGTGATCACAATGTTTTCTCCTGCTCTGTAATAATCTTTATCTATCTTCACATATAGTATCTTGCCTCCCTCTCCTTCTACCACCCAACGAAAATACTGGATTCCAGAAACTTGTTTATCTTCTTGGTAAAACTTAACTTCTGCTAAATATGATTCAGGCATATCAAGCTTTGGCATTTTCAGGTTAATCTCTTTTGTCTCATTCTTGGCAAAAGTTATTGGGAGTTCTTGGTATTCTTTGACCAAAGGCATATTAAACTTTCTTTTGAAAATCTTAATCTCGGGAATAACAGTGATTTTATCTCCAGGATTTTTAACCTTTAAGAAAGCGATCACATCTTCCTCTGGAGAGACAATTATTCCCGCTAAGGGGAAGGCCTCTTCTTTTCCGACTAAAACCCTGGAGAAGGTATCAAGAATATCTAAAAACTTGTTTTCTCCTTGTAAGGGAACTATTTCGTCTTTCCAGCCTAGTTCGTTTCCCCTTTCATTTATAATTTGAGCTCTTAAGGTGTAATCGCCGCTAATAATGTTTTCGGGATATTGGTAAGTGAAAGATTCGGTAATTTTTTGGCTTGGAGCGATAAAAAATGTTTCTTTTGGAACATTTACATCAATTAGTTTAAGTTTGTAAAAATCAGTTCCTTGGAATAGTTTTATTTCGTAGTTCAAATCAGTTAAATAATATTTCTCACTGTTCCAAATTGTAAATTCTCCCTTTATTTCATTGTCTTTTACTTCGTTTATTTTCAGCTCTGTCACAAATATTCCCGGAGCCAAATAGGCCCGAGCTTGGACTGGAAAACAAAAATTTACAGGTATGATTATGCCGATTAAAAATAGAAATAAGGATAATTGCCAAATAAATTGTTTTTTATTTTCCATTTCCAATTAGAAGCCCCTCTTCTTAATTTGATTGTTATATCAACTCTCTGTTTATTCTGTTTTTAATTTATCGTGAAAAGAACGGAGGAACGCCAATATTTTTCAGTAGGAGTAACACTATCTGCAACAACATGTGCTGGATCAAAAGCTATATTGCCCCGATAATTGCTACCGCAAGGAGGATTGGTGCAGAGGGCATAGATCCACATCCAACCATTTACCCCATGCGAATCACCCCAGAAATAAGCCCCTCCTCGTGAGTAGTACCACCCGGAATTAGCGGCAACAGGAGAGCAATCTGCCTTACAAACAACATTCGCTCCTTGCGCAGTTGCTTGAGTTTCCACATATACCTTATATGGCGTTTTACTGGCATCATAGGGGAAAGAAAGAGTTACTTGGGCGCCGCTTTTTAAAGCCCATGTAAGGGTATTAGCATAATAATAAGCAGTAGGAAAATTCCCCGATTTGATGACAATATTACCACTATCTACTATTGTTATTCTAGAAGTATCAATCTCGAACTCCGTATTCGGAAGATCGGGTATTTGTGCCATTACCGATCTTTCTGGTATTCTTACGCTGTTTATGGTTACTGTTGCTTCCATTACTGATCCAAGAGTAGATAGAGGAAAACAAAAAAGAAGAGCAAAAAAAGAGAAAATTGAAAATAATGTTTTTTTCATAAAAATAAATCTTAATTTTTAAATTTTAAAAACGACCTTTAATTTAACGGGGTGAATTTACATTCCGATACCGACATTTATTGATAAAGACGCGATCAAAAGGAGCGATTTTCTTTCCTTAATGTCTAAAATCATTCGCAATCCCTTGGTTTCGTCTTTTTTATTTTTTAACTCAATCCAATAAGTGGAATCCGTAAGTTCAATTCCGTCAACAGCGCCGATTCTGTCTTCAAAACCCTGTTCCTGCCACTCTGGTTTTATTTTTTTATATTCATCGGCTCCCAACTTAATGCAACTGACAACTTCCGGCTCAAAATCTTTAATGAATCCTGAAAGATCATTATAATCTTTATCGGTTTTTATTATTTCCATAATTTCTTCCGGGGTAATCCCTTTCAAAGTTAACTCTCTTTGAGCTTCCTGATTTTCATTTGAAACGTCCGGCAACCCTGCAATACTATCTAAATCAGTTGTCCCCTCCTGCTTATTACCGGGGTAAAAAATAAAAAAAGCCAAGCAAGATATACAAAGTACCTCAATAAATAACGCTATTAATAACAAAATTTTTCTTTTCATCATAATATTGCTTTATTATACCACACCCTCGCTTTAAAAAAACGATGCCAACAGCCGTGAATAATTTTTCAACAACAAAACCAGCGGAATACCATTGCGGTCGCAATGGTATTCCGCTGGTTTTAAGTTCAATGAGATTTTGGGGGTTAGAACGGCGGTATTACGGCGCTATTTCTTTCCATTCAAACTTCTGGCCGGGCGAAGAAACTGTAATGGGATTGGTGTAAGAGCAATAATAGCCAAGGTTATCAGTAAGGCCCAATTTAACGGTGTATGTCCCGGGGTTGGGATAAGAATGAGTAACGGTTCCGGCGGTTGTTGAGTCAGTAGTCCCATTATTATCAAAATCCCAGGCATAAGTACACGACACACCGTAGCATTGAGAAGAATCTGTAAAAGTAATATTTTGCCCCGGAGTAGGTTTTAAGGGGGAAAAACTAAACGAGGGAAATGGATAAGCGTGAGAGGCGGTTGTAAAAGGTGTCCCGGGAGACGTAGATGTTCCTGGTGGGTATAGCCATCCAGAATTTCCGTTGGCATCATAAACTTTTACCCGCCAGTAATAAGTAGTACTGTAGGCAAGATCGTCCCCCGTTGGGACAGCTCTGACATAAACATATTGAACATTAATAGTTCCGGAGGGATTAGAAAGTCCCGGAAGTGTTCTGTTGACTTCTGGAGAAGAAAAATCAGAATTATTATCTACTTGAAAATCAAATTTAGTTTGAAGGTTAGAACCGCTGTAAGTCCATTGGAAGGTTATTTGTCTGCCCTGCTCAGTACAATAACCCGCGCCAGTGGTTAAACCAGCAGCTTGAGGAGGAAGAAAGGTTAATATGGTTGCCGTTGCGCATATACCGCTTCCGCTCGGGTCTAATGCCGAACCTGTTGGGCAAGATGTTCCAATATTTGGTGCTGATGTGGTTGCTTTTGCGCATATTCCGCTTCCGCTCGGGTCTAATGCCGAACCTGTTGGGCAAGCAGTAGCAACGGTCAACGTTGATGTGTTTGCTTTTGAGCATATACCGCTTCCGCTCGGGTCTAATGCCGAACCCGTTGGACAAGCAGTATCAACGGTCAACGTTGATGTGGTTGCTTTTGAACATATACCGCTTCCGCTCGGGTCTAATGCCGAACCTGTTGGGCAAGTAGTATCAACGGTCAATGTTGATGTGGTTGCTTTTGAACATACACCGCTTCCGCTCGGGTCTAATGCCGAACCTGTCGGGCAAGCAGTATCAACGGTCAACGTTGATGTGGTTGCCTTCGCGCATATCCCGCTTCCGCTCGGGTCTTTTTCCACAAGACTTCCAGCCACCTCACTGTCAGTGAAGGTCCTGTTATAAAATTCAAGGTTATCAATACTTCCGTTAAAAAAATACAATGTTCCTGTTGTGACATACGCACCTATTATTGCAGTTGTCCCATAAGTTGTTGAATAACCAGTTGCTGTTGCGTTTGTTTTTTTAAAAACTCCGTCAACATACATGTTTGTTGTTACTGTATCTGTGGCTGTGGTCCCAGAGACACTAAATGTATAAGTGTAGTAATGCCACGCACCTGTTATTACGGCATTATTGTCGGAATAAATTGTCTTTTGGACGTTGCCTGAATCTTTATAAGATATTAGCATTCTATTGCTTGACCCAAACCCAACATAATAGTTTGCTCCGGAAAGAGAAAATATCATCTGCGAAGCAGTTATGTCTGCAGCTGGCTTTGCCCAAAAAGCAATCGTCTTGCTTGGGGTATTGAACGCTGCGATGCTTCCAAGCGTTATATAATCATTTGTGCCATCAAACGCATACGCTCCCTTCCCGTCATATCCTCCTGTTGAAGAATATGTTGCTCCAGAGACTGTCCCGTTATATCCGTTCCCGAAATCATCTACCGCATTTCCGTTGTTGAACGAGTATTTTGCGGTTGCACCCGAAGAAGAACAGGGGCAATCAGAAACATAAATCTGCCTGGTATATTCATTTGTTTCTGTCCAGGTGCAAGTAGTGGCTTTAATTGCAATATTTAATGATGCAACCACCTTTACATCATAAACTCCCGGCCCATTATAAAGATTGGAAGGAAAATCAAGCCCTCCGCTGAATGCTGATGATTGGTTAACCTGAATTCCTGTTGCGCTTATTGTGCCAATTTCTGTAAAATTGCCATTTGGCGGCTTTACAGAAACCCGTAAGGGCATAGTAGCGTCAGCATTGTTATCGCAAGCTACAACGAACACGGTTCCGGAAATATTCAAATATCCATTTGGCATACAAACAGTTTTTACTTTAGTAATACTGTCATAAACAGAGGGACTGTTTAAAAAAACAGAAAACTGGCTGAAGCAAGGACTGCCCATTCGACCGGTAGGAAACAACGGACAAGGCGTGTCGCCAGTTTGCCAGCAATCTAAAAAACAAATATTAGCACAACCGGGAGAAACGTTACTAATAACAGCTTGGGTTGTTTGGCTTGAAAAAAACAACCCGCCCAGTGAAAGCAAAACAATTGATAAAAATAATGTTATTTTTTTCATTTTTTTATTTTTTTCTTTAATCTGTAAGCCAAAAACCCTATTAGTAATAATATTATTGCTGCCGACCCCAAATAAATCAGAAGTTTCTTTATTTGTTCCTTTTTATTTATTTCTTTTTCTATCTGTTTCGCTTTTTCGGGAGACACCGGAAACTCAATCTTGCGCTCGTCTAAAATATTCCCGCTCTTGGTTAATTTGGCTTCAATCACGGGAGAAATCAAATCTTTTTTAATCGGAATTGATATAACTGAAGAAACTATGCCGGGGCCAAGAGCAACATTTTTAAAAGATTGCCCGACAATATTTTTATCTTTGTCATAAACAATAACTTCCAACTGCCCTTCGCCTATGGTGCTAAGATCAGCCGGACCAACAGAATCTATGGTTATCTCCATATTTTCCCCTGCCCTGTAACTGTCTTTGTCTGTTTTTATATATAGTATCTTGCCCCCCTCTCCCTCAACCACCCAGCGGAAATATACAATTCCTGAAACCTGCTCGTTATCTTCATAAAATTTAACTTCGGCTAAATAAGACTCCGGCTCTTCAAATTTCGGCATTTCTAATTTAATTTCTTTTGTTTCCCCTTTATCAAAAGTTATGGGCGATTCCCTGTATTCTTTAACCATGGGCATGTTAAACTTTCTTTTGAAAATCTTTATTTCCGGAACAGCTGTAATTTTTTCTCCCGGGTTTTTGATATCAAAAACAGCTGTTACGTTATCTTCTGGTGCAACTGCTGGCCCCGTCAGAGGCAAAAATTCTTCTCCTTTAATCAAAACCTTGGCAGAAGAATAATCTATTTCCAAAAACTTGTTTTCTCCCTGCAAAGAAGCTGTTTGGTCTTCCCATCCCAATTCGCCTCCTCTCTCGGTTATAATTTGCGCTCTTAGAGTATAGCTACCGCTAACAATATTTTTAGGATAACGGTAAGCAAAAGATTTGGTAATTTTTTGATTGGGAGCAAGAAAAAACGTTTCTTCTATAACATCTACATCAATTAGTTCAAGCTCGTTGAAATCGGTTCCTTGAAATAATTTTATTTCATAATTCAAGTCAGCCAAATAATATGTCTCGCTGTTCCAAACAGTAAACTCTCCTTGAATCTCCTGTCCTTTAATTTCATTTATTCTCAATTCCGACACGAACACTCCCGGGAGAAGAAAAGCATCAGCTTCGGTAAAAAAACAAAAGCTGAAAAATCCTGTTAAAAATATCAAAGAGAATAGTTTAAGTTTCTCTTGAAATAAATCAGGCATGTTTTTTAATTAGAATGGGCGTAATTAGGATAATTGTTGGAATTTTAAATCGTAATCGGGGGAAAATTAAGATAAATTGTATTAGAAGCGCTCCCTATGTTGAGGTAAGAAGCTGCTGTCGCTGATGGCGGATTGGGGCAAGAAAGAGTGATTCCCGCCGCACTCCTTATATATAAGAAATAACCACTTTTATCAACACAATTTGCTGTTGGCGTACTTGCTGTCGAGCCAAGTGAAGCCAACCTTAATCTTGGCGTATAGCTAGTACCGCCACCCAGATGTTCAAATGTAAAGTTGCCAGTAGCCCCGGCCTTAGCATCAAAAAGATT
>Ga0315281_10000748_pt1 | contig 46549 bp, 27 predicted proteins | sample YL17G07_0_MG_FD_204540 | JGI IMG/M metagenome (GOLD analysis project Ga0315281, IMG submission 204540) | Sediment microbial communities from Yellowstone Lake, YNP, Wyoming, USA - YL17G07_0 | ecosystem: Environmental > Aquatic > Freshwater > Lake > Sediment | place: USA: Wyoming | collected...
GCCTCGATGAACCACTCGTGATCGATGTAGAACTGCGCCCGCCGCGTCAGCGTCGGATACGGCACCTTCTTCTCGGTGTGCCAGGTAAACGGCGAGTGCGTCTCGCCGGGTTTGATATCGGCCGCCTGGCTGCGCGACATCGGACCCATGCCCCAGTTCAGGAAGCGCATGTGGCCCTTTTCACGCAGCGTGTCCAGCGACGTTCCCTCCGGCAGGTTGCCCGCGACGACGGCGTCGCTCACCCACTCCCGGGCGACCGACTCGGTGTTGTCGAGCGTCCCGCCCACCGTGAACTGGTTCCGCAGGCCGACGAGCGAGTGCGCGCCGCCCTGCGCGTCGACGATCTGCGTGATGCCCCGCGCCTGCGCCCGCTCCTCGAGCTTCTCCGCGAGCTTGACGGCGATCTCGACCTCCGCCATCACGTCCTCCGGCGGCTCCACCGCCTTGTCGGAGAAGGTGAGGTTCATCAGCTGCGGCGTCGGGAACATGAACGCCAGCTTCTCGAAGTGGTGTGCCACAGGCAGGACGTAGTCCGACTGCATGCCCGTCGTATTCATGCGCCAGTCGACGCTCACGGCACACCGCAGCCCCTTCCAGATGTTGGGGAGCATCAGGTTCTGGCCGCCGCGCGTGCGGCGCAGCGCGTTGCCGCCGACTTCGAAGTACACCCGCGGCGTCTTCGTGTTGGCCGTCCGCTTGGGGGCCATCCACCAGCCCTTCTTCAGCGCCTCGGCGACGTAGTCCTCGAACGGCCGCTGCATCGTCGGGTCGTTGTAGTCGCGGTTTTCCCAGATGTCTTTGTATCCCCAGTGCTCGTACCAGAGCATGGCCGGCGGGGCCATGCCGCCCGTCTGCGAGAACCGGTGCATCAACTCGATGTGCGCCATCTCCTCCGTCATCGTCGGGTCTTCGCTCTTGAGTGCGGCGACGAGCGCCTTGCGCAGCTCCATCACCTTGCGCGCTTCATCAGGGCCGGTGCCGGCTTTCGCGAACGAGAGGAACGGCCCGTCGAATCCCGCGATGGACCACTCGACCGGACCAGTGCCCTTGCGGCCCCAGTTCCCCGTGAGCGCCAGCACCAGCAGGTACGCCCGCAGCATCAGGTCAGAGTGGTAGTACTTGAACGATGTCCCGCCGCAGAAGATGCTTCCCCGCTTGCTCGCGATCTTGCGGGCGAGCATCCGGATCATCTCCGGGTTCACTCCGCACATCTCCGACGCCTTCTCAGGCGTGTAGCCGGCAAGCCGCTCCTTCATGAGCTCGAACACCGGCACGACCTGCATCATCGTGCCGTCCTTCAGCTGGACGGACCGCGCGCCGCCCAGCGCCGGCTTCATACCGCCGAGGGCCAGCGTGGCCAGCGGCGCCTCCGACAGGCGATTCTTCTTCTCGTCCCAGATGTAGAACTGATCCTCGCGCCCTGTCTCCTGCAGGTCCGTCTGGCGCAGGAAGCGCAGGTTGTCCACGCGCACCAGCAACGGCAGGTCCGTCTGCTCGCACACGAACTCCCGGTTGTACGTGCCCTCCTCGATGATCACCTGCGCCATCGCGAGGCCGAGCGCCGCGTCGGTGCCCGGCTTGATCGGCACGTAGTAGTCCGCGTGGGTGTGGGATGGGCTGACATCGGGCGCGACCAGCACGACCTCCGAGCCCTTGTAGCGCGCCTCGGTGGTGAAGTGGAACGACGGGATCATCGTGTACGCCGGGTTGGAGTGCGTGAACATGATGAACTCGGCGTGGAAGATGTCGTCGATGCTGGGCGCGGGGTCGAACTTGCCGAACGTCAGGTAGATCCCCGGCGAGAAGTCGTTGATCGTCGCGTTCGTGTCCAGGTGCAGTCCGCCCAGCAGGCCGATCAGCCGCGAGAACATGAAGCCCGTCAGCAGGCCACCCTCGCCCGGCGTACCCTCGTCGATGATCGTCTCCGGGCCGTCCTCCACCAGCGCGTCGAGGATGTGGTCGGCGATCTCTCCCAGCGCCTGGTCCCACGAGACCTGCTGCCACTTGCCGCTGCCACGCTCCCCGGCGCGCTTCAGCGGGTGCAGCACGCGCTCGGGCGCGTACAGCATCTTGCTCCACGCGGCGCCCTTCTGGCAGCCCAGCGGATTCATGTCCGGCACGCCCTTCTCGACGACCGGCATGTCCCCCGCCTGCTCCTCGCCCACGACGACGCCGTCCTTCACGTAGACGCGGTAGGGGCAGTTGCCGGGATAACAGTCGACGCAGTGCGTGGCCCAGGTGACGGTGTCCCATTCCAGGCGGCCGCGGTAGCCGTCCTCGGTGCCGGGCGCCGGCGTTCCGCCGTTCCCGCCCGCCGCCGGGGTCTTCCGCTCGATCGGCTTCGTGGTCATGGTCAACCTCCACGTGCTCCAGGCGAAACGGGCATGAGCGTCAGGCGCGGGACGCGGCCGGCTCGGCGACGACGCGGCGAAGCCCGCCTCCCGCTTCTTCGAGCGTGATCCAATCGCCGCTGATCGTGCGGCCGGTCGGGTCGATGTTGGCGCGCAGCATCGCCAGCTCCTCCTCCGTCGGGGGGGCAAGCGACTGCAGGTCGGCGGCGACGAGCGGCGCGAACTCCATCTCGCCCAGCACCTCATCGACGCTGCTCCACGGCGCGACCGCGAGCAGCATCATGCGCCGCGTCTCGTCGTCGAAGCCGAAGACCGCGCGCTCCGTGACGACGCGGTACGGACCCGTCTCGGCCGGCATGCCGGCGCGCTCGCGGGCGCCCGGCGAGCCATCGAGGAAGCCCGGCGACGACATGAAGTCGAGCTTGTTGACGAACTTGCGGCGCTCCAGGCGCGTCATCAGGATCGTGCGCCAGCAGAGCGCCGCAATCTCCGTCGCGCCGCCGGGGCCGCCGAAGCGCCGCGCGGGGCGGTCGAAGTCGTCGCCGAGGAAGGTGGAGTTGAAGTTGCCGTACTCGTCGACCTGCACGGCCGCGAGCACGCCGTAATCGAGGTAGCCGAGGCCGGCGTGGAAGTCGACGGTGTTCATATCCGTCCAGGCGACGGCGCGGCTCGAGGCCAGCCCGGTGCCGATCATGAACGGCGGCGTCGGCACCGGCATCTCGGGCGCGATCGTCCCGTCCTCGACGACGTAGGCGATCTTCGGCGCGTGCAGTTGCTTCGAGAGCAGGACGGCGAGCAGCGGCGGGCCGCCAATGGCGACGAAGTAGAGGCGATCCTCCTCCATCATGCGCGACGTGTAGACGATCGCGGCCTCGTTCGTCGTGAATGTGAGCGCGGCGGTCATGTGTAGTACCCCTCGGTGTGCGTCTCCCCCGCGCGGAGCAGGTTGAGCTTCTCGAGTCCAACGCGCTTCTCGAGCATCTCCGTGTGCGACGCGACGCTGAAGACCCACTTCTCCAGGTAGTCGTCCATCTTGCCTTGCGCCTGCGCCACGCCGAACTCCATCAGGTGCTGCAGGTCGGCGCCGTACAGTCCGGGCACCGTGCCGGGGTAGCCCCCGAACGGCGCGTACACGACGGCGTCGACGAGATAGTAGGGCAGCGTCGTCGCGCCGGGGTGCTTGCGGATCTCTTCCGGATCGATGATCTCCTCCGTCGAGAGGATCACGCGCTTCGACGCCATCGCCGTCTCGACGGGCGCGAGGCCGGGCCCGAAGATGCGCGCGTTGCCGTACATGTCGCACTGGTTCACGTGGATGAGCGCGACGTCGGGATTCACCGCCGGCACCAGGCACACGGACTGCCCGGTGTAGGGGTCCTCGATCAGCTTGGCGCCTGAGTTACGGAAGACATCGGTGCCGCCGACGTAGCGGAGCGGCAGGAACGGCACACCGAGCGCACCGGCGAGGTGCCGGTACGCCAGCGCGCCGTTCGTCCACTCGTAGAGCTTCAGGCGGCCGGCGTTCATCGCCTCGGTGATCACCCGGCCGACTTCCATCCAGCCGACGTCGATCTTGCTGACGCAGCCGCCCGCCGTGAGCAGTGTCGCGTCGTGCGTGCTGAACTTCGCGGCGAGCCAGAGGTCGCGCTTGCGCTGGCGGATGACCTCGCGCATCAACGAGCTGGGGCCGCGGCGCCAGACGTTCGTGTCATAGCTGACGTACGCGCCGTCGTCGACGAAGCGCGACACGGCATCCTGCTCGCTCATGCGCTTGTCGACGAGGCGGCGGTCCTTGTGGTCGCGGACGAATCGGCGCATGCCGTCGGGGTCCGGCTGCCGGTACGCGCCCACGCCCTCGTCGAGGATGGCGATGCTCTTCCCGTGCGCCAATACCATCGCGCTATCCCTGCTTCCCGTTGCCGCTCACGGGCGCGGCCCCGGGGATCGGGAAGGCGGTGATGCGGTCGTCCAGATCGAGGCCCTTCATCAGATACTGCAACTCGGCCTCACGCCAGGCCAGCGGCGCCGGCTCCATCAGCATGCCCTCGCGCTTGAGCTCCTCATCGACGGCCGGGTCGGGCGCGAACGGCGCGCCGTGCTCCATCTCGAAGAACAACGTCTCGAAGGGCGGCTTGACCGTCTGGCCACCGGCCTCCCACTGCTCCGCCGAGTAACCGATGGCCTGCAGGCACACCGGGACGGCACTGTCGGGCAGGCGCAAGAGCTTGCCCACCTGCTCCAGCCGGGGGCTGCTCATGCAGCAGGTGCCGAGACCTTCGTCGTAGGCGACGAGCGTGGCCTGCGCGATCGCCTGGCCGACGTCCATGAAGGCCAGCGGCGAGACGGCCATCTGCTGCCACATCGCGCTGAACGCGGGCCGCAGCCCCTTCTCGATCTGTGCTTTGGTCGCCGCGACGCTCGTGCCGATGCGCCGCGTCTCGGCGAGCCCCTCCATCGAGCCGATCCACCTGTCGATCTGGTAGGCCTCGGTCTCGTTGTACCAGAGGATGAACACGGGGGCGGTCTGCATCTGCTGGTAGCCGAGCGGCGGCGTGATCGCCTTCATCAGCTCCGGCGAGGCCTTCTCCTTCCAGATGACGATGCCGCGGACGTTCATGACGTTGCCGACGCACGACGCGCGCCGCGCGGCCTCGAGCATCTTCTGGATCTTTTCGCGCTCGACCGGGCGGAACGGGAGGAAGAACCGGATCGTGCGCCGCCTGCCGATGGTCTGCTTGACTTCCATTTCGAGTGCTCGCTTTCTGCTGGCCGCCGTTAGCGGGTGCCGCCGCGCGTCGCGCTCGGCGCGAAATCCTTCTTCGATACGAGGTCGCCGTAGGGTCCGATCGCCCACTCCGATTCTTCGGGCGGGGCAGCCGCTGGTTTCGGCGGTGCCTTCTTCTTCGATGCCGCGCCCTTCTTCGACGTTGGGGTCTTCTTCGCCGGCGCCTGTTTCTGTTTCATCCCGTCACCCTCCCGTCGTCCAAGGAAGTGCGATCTGAGCGAGCTGCGCCGCGCGCAGCGAGGGCGTGCGCCGCTCTCAAGGGTTGTGACGAACCTAACCGACGACCGGCGCCAGGCGTAATGCCGCTGCGGCCCGACATTGGCGGGCCCTATGGCCCCCGGCAACATGCCGTTTGTCTGTCCGCGCAGCGGGGCGGTCGTGTGACCCCGGCGTGCCGTTTGGCGCGCGCGGACGTGCCGAACGCACCGTGCCGCGCCGCGGCGCCGGGCCTAGTATCGTGTCACGTCTTCACCCGGCTGGACGAGGAGGTTTCGTACCATGGTGGACTTCGCACTTACCGAAGAGGTCGAGCGGATCCGGGACATGACCCGCGACTTCGCCCGGAAGGAAATGCGGCCGGCCGGCATCGAGATCGACCGGATCGCCGACCCCGAAGCCGCCTACACCAGCCCCCGGCTGCGCGGCGTGCTGGCACACGCCTACGAACTGGGCTTCCACAAGCTCAACCTGCCGAAGGAGGTGGGCGGCCTCGGCGCGCCCGAGATGGCGGGCATCGTCGTGCAGGAAGAGATGGCCGTGGCCGACGCCGGCCTCGCGAGCCACTTCCTCGTCGCGCCGATGATCGCGGGACTGGCGGCGGCGGCGCCGGATAAGCACCCGTTCTACCGCCAGTACCTCGAGGCGTTCATCGAAGACACGAAGGGCGAGCACAGCGGCGCCTGGGCCGTCACCGAGCCGAACCACGGCTCGGACCTCTTCCAGTTCGGCGACCCGAACATCCACATGGAGGCCGTGGCCGTGCGCGACGGCGACCACTACGTCGTCAACGGCCAGAAGTCCGCCTTCGTCAGCAACGGCTGGATGGCCGACGCGCTGCTGCTGATGGTCAACGGCGACTCGCGGCTGGGCATGGAGGGGACGATCACGTTCGCCATACCCGGCAACCTGCCCGGCATCACGCGCGGCAAGCCGCTGAACAAGCTGGGCCTGCGCGGCCTGAACCAGGCGGAGATCTTCTTCGACAACGTCCAGATCGCCCCGGAGTTCGTGCTCCTCCCACCAGGGCCCGCGTACCAGATGACGATCGAGCGCATCGTCACCGGTGGCAACACAGCCGTCGGCACGCTGGCCGTCGGCGTCGCGCGCGCGGCGTACGAGGAAGCGCTGGCATACGCGAAGCAACGCGTGCAGGGCGGTCGGCCGATCTGCGAGTACGACTCGATCAAGCTCAAGCTCTTCAACGCCTACCGCCAGATCGAATCGGCACGCGCGCTGCTCTGGCGCTCGGCGTGGCTGATCGCCACGGGCCGGCCACACCTGCCGACAGCGATGGCCGCGCGCACGGTGGCGAGCGACATGGCGATGGCGGTGACGGCCGACATGGTGCAGATCTTCGGCGGCTACGGCATCTCCAAGGAGCACCCGGTCGAGAAGTTCTACCGCGACGCGAAGCTGCTCCAGATCATGGACGGCACCAACGAGATGGTATCGCTGAAGGCCGCAGACGCGCTGCTGGCGAGCTGAGCACCGGTCCGTTTCCGAAGCACCGGGCAGCCGTAGCGGACTGCGAGAGGAGCGAACACGATGAGGAACGTAGCCATCGTCGGCGCCGGGATGACGCGCTTCGGCAAGTACGCCGACCGCGGGATGAAGGATCTGTCGCGCGAAGCCGTGACGTCGGCGCTCGAGGCGGCCGGCGTCGACAAGAGCGCGCTTGAGGTGGCGATCGTCGGCAATGCGGCGGCGGGCGTGATCACCGGGCAGGAGTGCATCCGCGCCCAGGTCGTGCTGCGGGAGATGGGCATCGACGAGATCCCCATGGTGAACACCGAGAACGCCTGTGCCAGTTCATCGACGGCGTTCCAGCTCGCGTGGCTGTACGTCGCCTCCGGTATGTACGACGTCGCGCTCGCGCTGGGCGTCGAGAAGATGTACTCGCCCGACAAGGCGCGCACGCTCGCCGCGTTCAGCGCCGGCGTCGACGTGGAGCAGCTGCGCGGGCTGATGGAGCAGCTCAAGCCGCCATCCGAGCAGACGGCGGGCACGGAGAGCGGCGCCGGCAAGTCGCGCAGCCTGTTCATGGACATCTACGCCGCGGGCGCGCGGGCGCACATGGCGAAGTACGGGACGACGAAGGAGCAGTTCGCGCGTATCGCCGTGAAGAACCACAACAACGGCAGCCTCAATCCGCAGGCGCAGTACCAGGAACGCTACACCCTCGAAGAGATCCTAGCGTCGCCCAGCGTGGCGGAGCCCTTGACGCGGCTGATGTGCGCGCCGATCGGCGACGGCGCCGCGGCGGCGGTGCTGATGAGCGAGGAGAAGGCGCGCCAGTACACGACGAAGCCGGTGTGGGTGCGCGGCTCGGCGCTGATGTCCGGCTCGGACCACCGGGCGGAGCACGGCGGCATCACAGCGCGCGCGGCCCAGCGTGCGTTCGAGATGTCCGGCATGACGCCGCGCGACATCAACGTCATCGAACTGCACGACGCATCGGCGCCCGCGGAGCTGATGCTCTACGAAGAGCTGGGGCTGTGCGGCGAGGGCGAAGGCGGCCGTCTCATCGATGACGGGGTGACAGAGATCGGCGGACGGCTGCCCGTCAACACGAGCGGCGGCCTGCTGGCGAAGGGCCACCCGGTCGGGGCGACCGGCGTGTCGCAGATCTACGAGATCTGGCTACAGCTGCGCGGCGAGGCCGGCGAGCGGCAGGTAGCCGGCGCCCGGGCCGGCATGACCGAGAACGGCGGCGGCATGGTCCGCGGCGAAGCCGCAGCGACGACCGTCCACGTGCTGTCGGTGTGACCGGGATCTCGGCCGCGCTCCGTGTCTGGTCTGCGGGCGAGCCAAGAGGCGACCGTCGTAGCGACAGCGACAGCCGCGGCGGCCACCATTCTGCGCGCATACCAGCCGGCCGCAGGCACCAGCCCGCCGCCCGAGACGGTGGATGCCGTTCGGCCCGGCGCAGGAGAGCCGTTCGCACCATGCGTCGCGGCCGGCTGCCCAACTAGGATAGGCGCGACCCCGGGCAGAGCACACGAGCGGACGGCGTGCGGATACATGTGCGTGTCACGCCACGCAGTCGCGCGTCTGCGGCACGGCGCGGGCGCTCGGAGCAGGAGGGAATACACGTGGTGCAACAGGTCGAACCGACGAAGCCGGCCGGCGCGTGGGCAGATCGCTATCGCAACCAGTGGAAGTGGGACAAAGTCACGTGGGGCAGCCACGCGGTGGACTGCTACCCGGGCGGATGCCCGTGGCGCGTGTACCAGCGCGATGGGAAACTCGTGCGCGAGGAGCAGGGCGGCAAGCTGCCCATGATCGAGCAGGGCGTGCCGGACATGAACCCGATGGGGTGCCAGAAGGGCGCCTCGTGGTGTCACCTGCACTCATCTCCGGACCGGATCACCTACCCGATGAAGCGCGCCGGCGAGCGCGGCGAGGGGAAGTGGAAACGCGTCTCGTGGGACGAGGCATTCACCGACATCGCCGACGCCATGCTCGACGCCGTCCAGGAGCAGGGAGCCGAGGCGATCCTCAACCTGATGACGCCGGAGCCCGGTGCAGCGCCGGCGCGGATGTTCAGCAACGCGCTCGGCTCGCCGACGACCGACGGCAACGCGGAGTTCCAGGACTTCAGCCCCGGCTACTACATCACCTGGGGCAAGTTCAACCCGGTCAGCTCGATGGACGACTGGTTCCTCGCCGAGTTGACGCTGATCTGGCACTGCAACCCGGTCTACACCAACATCCACTGGTACCACTACGTCGCTGAGTCCCGCTACAACGGCGGCGAGGTCGTAACCATCGCGCCCGACTTCAGCCCGTCGGCGATCCACGCTGACTACCACATGCCGGTGAAGATCGGCAGTGACGCCGCGCTCGCGCTGTCGATGTGCAAGGTGATCATCGACGCCGGCATGTACAACAAGCGCTTCGTGCAGGAGCAGACCGACCTGCCCCTGCTCGTCCGCAAGGACAACCTGCGCTTCCTCCGTGGCAGCGACATGTCCGAGGGCGACCGCGACGACCAGTTCTTCTGGATGGACGCGAAGGGAAAGGTACCGACAGCGGCGCCGCGCGGCACGCTGGCGCTGTCCGACGTCGACCCCGCCCTCGAGGGGACCTACACCGTCACGCTCAAGGACGGCAGCAAGGTGGAGGTCACGCCCGCCTTCGAGCGGCTGCGCGAGCGCCTGAAGGACTACGATCCCGAGGTCGCCGGGAAGATCTGCGAGGTCCACCCGGACACGATCCGCTCGCTCGCCCGGAAAGTCGCCACGCGCAGGACCAAGATCTTCAGCGGCTGGAACTCGGGCAAGTACTACCACGGCGATCTCTTCGAACGGTCGATGGCGCTGCTGCTGGCGCTGACCGGCAACTGGGGCAAGAAGGGCACGGGTACGCGCTCATGGGCGATCTCCGGGCTCGATGGCGGCGCCTTCGTCCGGAACAAGGGGCGCATGGGGCAGGACGCGGCCAGGGAGTGGGTGACCAACCTCGCCAAGGCGCGCCGCATGCTCACGCAGGACGACCCGACGCTGACCCTCGAAATGGTCACGTATCGCGCGGCCCAGATGGCGGCCGAGCTGGGCGGCCTCGGCCGGATGATCCCGCCGGCGTTCCTCTGGTACTACCAGTACGGCTACAAGGAACGCTGGAACAATCCCGACAACAACGACCCCTCGATGAAGCGCACGTTCGACGAGTACCTGAACGAGGCGATCGATAAGGGCTGGTGGGATGCCAGCCTGGCCAAGACGTATCGCGAGGTGACGCCGCGCGTGCTGTTCGAATCGGGCGGCAACATGCTGCGGCGGCAGCGCGGCGGTCAGAAGCTGCTGCTGGAGAAGCTGTGGCCGAATCTGAAGATGATCGTGTCCGTCGACTACCGCATCAACACGACGGGCATATACGCCGACTACATCCTGCCGGCGGCCCAGCACTACGAGAAGATCGGCAACAGCATGCCATCCGTGCACCACATGAACTTCGTGCTGATCGACAAGGCGGTGGATCCGCCGGACGACGCGATGAACGACTTCGACATCGGCATCGGGCTGGTGCGCAAGATCGAGGAGCGTGCCACGGCCCGTGAGATGCTGCAGTTCACCGACCGAGGCGGCGTCGTCCACGATCTGCACGACATCACGAACAGGCTCACGCTGAACGGCGCCCTCCTGGACGAGGAGACGCGCGTCGATGAGGCGCTGAAGGATGACGCTGCGTACGGCGTCCTGCCGCCGGACAGTTCGCTGGAGGTGGCGCGCCAGAAGGGCGCGATCCGCTGGACCAGCTGGGGGCTCGTGGGGCACGGTCTCGGCCAGGCCTCGACGATCAAGCCGGACGAGGTGCACAACCCGTTCCGCTGGCATACCGAGGACAAGGTGCCGTACCCGACGCTGACGCGGCGGGCCCAGTTCTACATCGACCACGAGTGGTTCATCGAGGCCGGCGAGGAGCTGCCCGTGCACAAGGAGCCGCCGAAGCACGGCGGACCGAGCCGGAAGTTCAAGATGACCAGCGGCCACAATCGCTGGAGCATCCACTCCATGAACATGACGAACAACATCATCCTGAACACGCACCGGGGCGAGCCCTTCATGTTCATCAACGACAAGGATGCGCAGGCGAAGGGCATCGCAAACGGCGAGTGGGTGGCCGTCGTCAGCGACGTCGGTTCGATGGAGATCACCGCGAAGATCTCGGCGTCGGTCCGGCCGGGACAGGTGATCGTCTACAACGGCTTCGAGCCGTACATGCACCGCAACTGGTACAGCCAGGCCGACGTGGAGCCGGGGCACGTGAAGTGGCTGGGGCTGGTGGGCGGCTACGGGCACCTGCAATACCGTCCGCTGCAGTGGCAGCCGGTGCCGGCGGACCGGGCCGTGTACGTGGATGTGGAGAAGATCGCCTAGCGCGAGCGGTCGGCGCGCGACAGCGCGTCATGCGGAAGGGATGATGACCTGAATGGGCACGATCACACAGTCCAAGCGCCAGCTCGCGTGGGTGTTCGACCTGAACAAGTGCATCGGCTGTCAGACCTGCTCCGTCGCCTGCAAGATGCTCTGGACGCAGGACGGCGGCAGCGATCACATGTGGTGGATGACCGTCAACACGCAGCCGGGCCAGGGCACGCCAAAGGGCTACGAGAGCATGGGCGGCGGCTACCGCGACGGCAAGCAGACGCCCGGCAAGCTGCCGACGCGCGAGGAGTTCGGCGGCGGCTGGGACTACAACTACGACGAGGTGCTGCGGGGCGGCAAGGGCCGCAGCGTCCACCTCGAGAAGGTCGCCGGGAGCAAGACCTGGGGGCCAAACTGGGACGAAGACGAAGGCGGCGGCGAGTTCCCGAACTCCTACTACTTCTACCTGCCCAGGCTGTGCAACCACTGCACCCAGCCGGGCTGCGTCGAGGCCTGCCCCAACGACGCGCTGTACAAGGATCCGGAGAACGGCCTCGTCCTCCGGAACGAAGACCTCTGCAAGGGCGCGCAGATGTGCGCTCGTGCCTGCCCGTACAAGAAGATCTACTTCAACCAGGAGCGCGGCGTCAGCCAGCAGTGCATCGGCTGCTTCCCGCGGATCGAGCAGGGCGTGGCGCCCGCGTGCGTCCGCCAGTGCCCCGGCCGCGCGGCGTGGATCGGCTTCCTGGACGATGAGCGCGGGCCGGTGTCGCGACTCGTGAACAAGTGGAAGGTCGCGCTGCCGCTGCACGCCGAATGGGAGACGAAGCCCAACGTGTACTACATCCCGCCGCTGGCGCCGGCGCCGCTGAACGCCGACGGCAGCTTCAACGAAGGCGGCAAGCGCATCCCGGAATCGTACCTGCGCACGCTGTTCGGCGACGACGTCACGGGCGCGGTCGACACGCTCAAGGCCGAGATGGAGAAGCGGCGAAGAGGCGAGCCGTCGGAGGTGATGGACATCCTCATCATGTACCACTGGGATGAGTGCCTGGGACCGTTCGCCCGCGATCCCGCCGAGATCGTCTGGGCGTCGAACGGCGCCGGCTGACGTCCCGCCCCGGGGCGGAGTCCGTGCACCCGCGGGCCGAAGAACTCATGAAGGCGATCCGTTCGTGCTCGCGATGAACGTCGAGCATTCGGACTCAACGGCCGGTAGCGAAAACGACGCGCTCCTTGTTGCCGGGGCGGCCAGCATCTATCTTCCGCCATGATGACCGCTTCCCAGCACGACGGCGTCTCGGTCGTTCGCGTCCGATTCGAGCACCAGGTGGACGCGCTTGGCGTCGGCACGCCGGCGCCGCGCCTGTCATGGGCGACGGAGACATCTGCGCGCAACTGGCGGCAGGCCGCGTACGAGATCGAGGTCACGGCCCGTCACGGAGCAGCGCTCTGGTCGACCGGGCGGGTCGACTCCGATCGCTCCGTGTTCGTCCCGTGGGGCGGCCCGCCGTTGCGTTCGCGGCAGCGGTGCGCGGCGCGCGTGCGCGTGTGGGGCAGCGACGGCAGCGCCTCGCCCTGGAGCGAACCCGCGGCGCTCGAAGCGGGCCTGCTCGAACGGTCCGACTGGACCGCGCGCTTCGTCGGCCCCGCGTCGGATGAGGATGCATCCTCCATGCAGCCCTGCTCCATGCTCCGGCGCGAGTTCAGCGCGCGCGGGAACGTCGATCGGGCGCGGCTCTACATCACGGCGCTCGGCGTGTACGAGGCCGAGATCAACGGAGCGCGCGTCGGCGACCACGTCCTGGCGCCCGGCTGGACCAGCTACCATCATCGCCTGAGGTACCAGACGTTCGATGTCACGCCGCTCCTTCGGGAAAGCGCGAACGCCATCGGCGCCACCCTCGGTGACGGCTGGTTCCGCGGCCGGATCGGGTTCGGCGACGGCCGCCGCAACATCTACGGCCCGGACCGCGCGCTGCTCGCCCAGCTCGAGATCACGTACGCCGACGGCAGCACGCAAGTCGTGGCGACCGATGAGTCGTGGCGGAGCGCCACCGGTCCCATCCTCGCCTCCGGCATCTACGAGGGCGAAACCTACGACGCGCACCTGGAACGCGACGGCTGGTCCCTCCCGGGCTACAACGACATGGATTGGACACCGGTGCGCCCGGTGGAATACGACATGGGCGCGCTCATCGCCTCGTTGAGTCCACCGGTACGGCGCACCGAGCTCCTGCCGCCGCGCGAGATCGCTATCTCACCGTCCGGTAAGACCATCCTCGATTTCGGCCAGAACCTTGTCGGGCGTCTGCGGATCACCGTCTCCGGCCCTGCGAGCACGACGATCACGCTGCGCCACGCCGAAGTCCTCGAGGACGGCGAGCTGTGTACGCGGCCGCTCCGCGGTGCGCAGGCGACCGACCGCTACACCCTGCGCGGTGACGGCATCGCCACGTGGGAACCGCGGTTTACCTTCCACGGCTTCCGTTACGCCGAGGTCGACGGCTGGCCAGGAGCGATTACGCCTGACGCAATCACGGCTGTCGTCTGTCACACAGACATGCAGCGAGCCGGCTGGTTCGAATGCTCCGACGATATGGTGAACCGGCTGCACGACAACATCGTCTGGAGCATGCGGGGCAACTTCCTCGACGTGCCCACCGACTGCCCGCAGCGGAACGAGCGGCTCGGCTGGACCGGCGACATCAACGTGTTTAGCCCGACGGCTTGCTTCCTGTACGACGCCGGCGGCTTCCTCGCCTCGTGGCTGGCCGACCTCGCCGCCGACCAGTACGACGATGGCGTCGTGCCGTTCGTGATCCCGGACGCGCTGCCTGTGCGCTCGCCGCCGGCAGCTTGCTGGGGCGATGCCGCGGTCATCGTGCCGTGGGTGCTGTACGAGCGCTACGCTGACAAGGCCGTCCTCGAGACCCAGTACGACAGCATGCGCCGCTGGGTCGAGCATGTCGCTGACCTCGCCGGCGAGTCCCGCCTGTGGGACGCCGGCTTCCAGTTCGGCGACTGGCTCGATCCGGCAGCTCCACCCGATCGCCCCCGCGACGCGCGCACCGACACCCACCTGGTGGCCACCGCCTGCCTGGCGCACTCAGCCGATGTCCTGTCGCGGATCGCCGTCGTCCTCGGCCGTGGCGAAGACGCCGCGCGGTATGAGCGGCTCGCGCGGGAGGTGAGGGAGGCATTCGCGCGCGAATACGTGACGCCCGCCGGCCGTCTCGCCGCCGATACGCAGACGGCGTACGCGCTCGCCCTGCGATACACGCTGCTGCCCACCGCGACGCAACGCCGGCACGCGGCCGACCGTCTCGCGCGCCTGGTGCACCAGGCCGAATACCGCATCGGCACCGGGTTCGTCGGCACGCCGCTGATCTGCGACGCACTGTGCGACGCCGGCAAGAGCGACATGGCCTACCGCATGCTGCTGGAGCGCTCCTGTCCGTCGTGGCTCTTCCCCGTGACCATGGGTGCGACGACGATCTGGGAACGGTGGGACAGCCTGCGGCCGGACGGCTCTGTCAATCCCGGCGAGATGACCTCGTTCAATCACTACGCCCTCGGCGCCGTCGGCGACTGGCTGCACCGCGCCGTCGGGGGGCTCGCCCCCGCCGAGGCGGGCTACAAGCGCGTGGCCATCGCGCCCCGGCCCGGCGGCGGACTCTCGTGGGCGCGCAGCCGCCACCAGACCCCGTACGGCACGGCCGCATGCGCCTGGCGCATCGACGGCCGTACGCTGATCGTGCAGGCCACCGTCCCGCCGAACACCACGGCCACCGTCACCCTGCCCGGATCGGACGAACCGTTCGAGGTCGGTTCCGGCGACCACGAGTGGACGGTCGACGGTACGGTCTGACGCCGCGTCGAGCGCGTCACGCACGGCGCGACTCAATGGCGGGCCTGGTTGCCGCCTCGCGGGGTTCCGTGCTACCAGGTGTCGATGTTGGGCCGCTTCTTGGTCGTGCGGGGCGGCGACAGCGGCATCGCGCGGAGGCCGGCCATGATCCACTGTCGCGACGCGACCGGGTCGATCACGTCGTCGATCTCGAAGTGCGAGGCGGTGTTCGTCGCCTTGCCGTGCTTGTACATGCGGTCTCGACCATCTCGTCGCAAGACGATTCTCTCGCCGCCGAGTCGTCGATGGCCCCATGCCCCTAATGCTCGCCCGTGGGCCACGCGGCGGTGAAGAACCGTGTCTTGAAGCGCCGCCGGCCAGGCGTCACGAGCTGCCGACTCACTTCAGGCCCTTCGGGTGGCGGCTGCGGTGGATTCCATTCAGCGGCAGCTAGGTTGTCGTCGCGCGCGGCCAAGCGTCACTCCTGACTTGTCCGCCCCGAAACTAGGCCGATCTAGGGCCGAATGGCCCCTCCTCGCGCAGCGCGGCGATTCCGATCCTCCGCTACTGGATTATTGCGAGGAGGAGCATCATCATGGCATTCAGCGTACGAACCAAACTACTTGGCGGCTTCATTGCCGTCGTCGCCGTGCTGGTCGTGCTCGGCATTGTCAGCCTGACGAAGATGAGCACGCTCAACACGCAGACGACCAACCTCGGCACCAACATCCTGCCCAGCGTGGAATTCCTGCACGACATGCAGTTCCAGTTTGACCGACGAGCGGCGACTCGAGTTGCGCGTGTTCATCGACAAGACCGCCGACGACATGAACAAGCACGAAGCGCAGCGGCAGGCCGCCCAGGGTAACCTGGACAAGGACATCGAGGACTACAAGGCGCTGCTCGTCGACGGCGAGCAGAAGTACTGGGACGACGCCAACGGCCGCTGGGAGTCGTACAAGCAGAAGACCGCCGCGATCAATGACCTGATGCTCAAGGGCGACACCGAGGGGGCGCTCAAGATCATCAACGACACCCTGCCCGACTACACCGCCGTCATGGGCAGTGTCGAAGAGTGGATCAAGTTCAACAACGACCTGGCCGACACGCAGATCAAGACGGCGAGCTCGGCGTATTCATCGGCCAAGCTGATGACGGTCGGCGTCATGATCTTCGCGGCGCTGCTGGCGCTGGCCATCGGCTACTTCCTGGCGCAGTCGATGACAACGGCGCTGAAGGCCGTCGTCTCGCGGCTGGCGAGCATCCAGGAACACGAAATCTCGGACGTGACCGCCGGCATGCTGGCGATGGCCCAGGGCGACCTCACCATCGGCGTCACCCCCGTCACCGCCAAGATCGATAAGTACCCGAACGACGAGGTCGGCCAGGCCGCGGCGTCCGTGAACGACATCATCGACAAGATGGTCACCACCATCGGCAGCTACAACAGCACCCGCGGCAGCCTCACCGAGCTGATCACCGGCATCTCGAAGAACGTCGAGACGCTCACCGACGCGAAGAATGAACTCGGCCTCTCAGCCGACCAGGCGGCCGAGGCAACACAGCAGATCGCCCAGACGACGACGCAGGTCGCCGAGGGCACGAACCAGACGGCGAAGAGCGTCCAGGACGTGAGCACCTCGATGAGCGAGCTTGACCAGGCCATCGCCCAGGTATCCGACGGCACCATCCGGACGTCGCGGAGCGTGCAAGACGTGAACGAGTCCGTGGCGCAGCTCAAAGAGTCGGCGCTCCAACTCGAGGAGACCGCGAAGACGAAGGTCGCCTACGCCGCCGACGAGATGGCGGCCAACGCGCAGGCGGCCACGGAGGGGGCACGCGCCGCCACCGATACGGCTCACAACGGCGCCCGCATGGTGCAGCTGACCATTGACGGCATGCAGCGCATCAAGAACACCGTCAACACCGCATCAGAAGAGATTACCGAACTGGGCACGCGTTCCCAGGAGATCGGCAACATCGTCGAAGTGATCGACGACATTGCCGCACAGACCAACCTCTTAGCGCTGAACGCCGCCATAGAGGCGGCACGTGCCGGTGAACAGGGACGAGGCTTCGCCGTTGTAGCCGACGAGGTGCGCAAGCTGGCAGAGCGCGTCGCCAGCGCCACCAAGGAGATCTCGGCCCTGATCACCGGCATCCAGCGAAGCGTGGAAAGCTCCGTGAAGGTGATGGCCGAAGGCGCCGCCGAGACGGAGAACGGCGCGCGCGTGGCCGCGGAAGCGGGCGCTGCACTCGAAGAGATCCTGGCGGCGGTGGAGAACGTGAACACGCAGATGGACCGCATCGCGGCCGGCTCCCAGGAGCTCCGCTCCTCCGGCTCCGAGATGGTGGGGGTCGCCGGCAACGTGCGCGGCGTCGTCGAAACCGTCAGCGAGGCCGTGATCAACATCGCCGGCGTCGCCGAGCAGAACAGCAGCGCGACGGAGCAGATGCGCGCGACCGCCAGCACAGTGAGCGACGCAATGGAGAACATCGCCGGCGTCGCCGAAGAGAACAGCGCCACCACCGAAGAGGTATCGGCCTCAGCAGAGGAGATGACGGCGCAGGTTGAGGAAGTCACCGCAGCAGCGCACGCCCTGGGTGGGATAGCCGAGGATCTCAAGGCGAAGGTTGCGATGTTCAAGCTTGATTCAGCCATCGGCCGCGAGCCCGTCGCCCTCCAGCCCGACGGACGCAGGGCCGCCGCCTAGCGGCTACCACCGGACACCAGGGGGACCGCCCGCACGGGCGGCCCCCTCTCTTTTCGAGGAGCGCGTGCGATGCCGCAGCCACCACCGGACAACTGCACGACAACAGGAGCTGTTCGCGGCGGTACGATACGCGGCCGGATGGCGCTCGTCATCATCGGCATCGGGCTGATCTTCGCCACAAGCACCTTCATCACGTTCCGCCAGATCCGGGAGCACGACCACTACGGCCGATCGATCAATCTCGCCGGCCGGCAGCGCATGCTGCTGGAGAAGATGACGTTCGAAGCGAACGCCGTCCACCATGGCAGCGCAAATCAAGGCCCCAACCTGAAGCAGACCGAGGCGGAGTTCGATGCCGCTCTGGCAACCTTGCGCCGCGGAAACCACGACCAGGGCATCATCGCTCCAACCACAGAGACGCGGGCAGCGCTCGACGGCATCGCCGAGCAATGGATTGCCTTCCGCGCACAAATCCAGCGCGTCTTGGCGGCGCCGCCCGGCAGTGCTGAGTCAGCCGCAGCAATGGAGACCATGCTCGGATCGAGCGACCAGCTGCTGAAGCAGATCGACGGGAGCGTGGGCCTCTACGAGGATGCGATGAACAGCAAGGTCGGATCCACGCAGGCGACGCTGATCGCGCTCGCGGCGCTGGGCGCGCTGTTGAGCGCCGCCGCCTGGTGGTTCATGCTCGGAAGCGTGGTCCAACCGTTGACGCAACTGGCAGACGGCGCTGTCCGCCTCGGCCACGGCGAACTCGGCTACCGCGTACGCGTCGGCGGCGGCGAAGTCGGCATCGCCGCCCGCGAATTCAACGCGATGGCCGAGCGGCTCGAGCGCGCACTCGCGGCAGAGCGAGATCGGGCGAACCACGACTCCCTGACCGAGACGCTGAACCACGTAGCCATCACGCAGGCGCTCCGTGCCCACCTTGCAGACGAACCCGCCTCGCTGGCCGTCTGCGTCGCCGACATCGATGGCATGAAAGCAGCCAACGATACCTACGGCCACCAGGTTGGAGATGCGGTGCTGATTGCGGTGGCCCGCGCGCTATCACGTGATGGTGCGGTCGTCGGGCGCTTCGGAGGAGACGAATTCGTGGCACTGCTGCCGGGTGCCGACCGCGCCCGGGCCGAGCAGTACCGTGCCGCCATCGAAGCGGATCTGTCGCGAGCGGGGTTGACGGATCCGCTCACCGGCGCCAGTGTCCCTGTGGTCGTCAGTCTCGGCATCGCCGTCTATCCTGATGAGGCGAGCGCGCCCGACGAGCTCATCCAACTCGCGGATCATGCTATGTATGCCGCCAAGCGGCAGCGCCCGACGGCTGAAGGCACGTCCCTCATGCGACCGCTCGGCGGTGAGCGCGCCGCCCGGATGGTCCGCGAGTTGGTGCCGCTGCTGACGTCGTCCGGCGACCTGAACGAGAAGCTCAGCCTTGTCTCGCACCGGCTGTCCATTGGCGCCGGCTATGATGCGGTCCACTTCGAGATCTTCGAGATGGACTCGACCGCAGCGTTCGCCACCAGCACGTTCGCGCGCCTGCCGCGCGAACTCCTCAAGGCATGGAACGACGAGCAGCGGGAGATCATCACCCACCCCATCGGAACTCTCCTGCGTGAGACGCGCCAACCGATCATCCTGCGTGACCTGGAGCACGACGACCGGCTGACAGTCGTGCAGCGCGCATTGCTTGCAGAAGCCGGAATGCAATCAGGTCTCATCGTCCCCCTCCTGTCGGATGTGGGCGTCATCGGCATGCTCTCGGTGGGCAGCACGCAGAAAGGCACGTTCTCGGCGTCGGACGCCCAGTTCTTGACAGCGGTAGCTAACCAGGTCACGGCGATCATCCACATGGCGCGCCTGGTCGAACAGCTGCGCTTCGCATCGAACCTGCTCGCCCGCGGCCAGGAGGAGACGGTGTTCATGCTGGCGGCCACGGCGGAAGCGCATGACCACACGACCGGGCGCCATCTGCACCGGGTGCGCGCGACCAGCGAAGCACTGGCACTCGAACTGGGCTATGGCGGCGAGGCCGCACACGAACTGGGAATGGCCGCGGTGCTCCACGACATCGGCAAGGTCCGCGTCCCGGATTCGATCCTCATCAGCCCCGCGCAACTGAGCGATGAGCAGTGGGATGCGATGAAGCAGCACACGGTGTGGGGCGCTGAGATCCTTCGCCAGCGGGAGGGTTTCGGGCTCGCCGTTGAGGTGGCGCGCGCACACCACGAGCGCTGGGACGGCAGCGGCTATCCGACCGGGCTTGCCGGCGATGCGATCCCGGAGCCAGCAGCGATCGTCGCCGTGGCGGACAGCCTTGACGCGATGACGAGTACACGGCCGTACCGTACCGGGCGGCCACTCGTATGGGCCGTCCGCGAGATCGAATCGAACTCCGGCACGCAGTTCAGCCCCCGCGTCGTCCAGGCACTCGTGCGGTTGCATGCACGCGGCGCACTAGACGACCAGGACGACGACGCCTGCGACCAGGCCGCGGCCTGAATCCGCCATCACGACCACCTCGTCCCGCTGAAGTGGCGCGCAGCCGGACCTGGCACGGCGCACGGCACTACCAGGTGTCAATGCACGGTCGCTTCTTCGTGGTGCGGGGTGCGGACGGCGGCACGGAGCGCAGTGCGCGCGTGATCCAGCCGCGCGACGCCACCGGGTCGATCACGTCGTCGATCTCGAAGTGCGAGGCGGTGTTCGTCGCCTTGCCGTGGCGGTACATGCGCTCGACCATCTCATCGAACAGCGCCTTGCGCTGAGAAGGATCCTCGACGGCGGCGAGCTCGTTGCGGTAGCCGAGCTTCACCGCGCCCTCGAGGCCCATGCCGCCGAACTCGCCCGTCGGCCACGAAACGGTGAAGAACGGCGCCTTGAAGCTGCCACCAGCCATCGCCTGCGCGCCCAGCCCGTACGCCTTCCGCAGGATGATCGTGAAGAACGGCACCGTGACGCTGGCGCCGGTCACGAACATGCGCGCAGCGTGGCGGACGAGCGCCGTCTTCTCAGCCTCGGGGCCCACCATGATGCCGGGCGTGTCGCAGAGGAAGAGCAGCGGGATGTCGAACGCATCACAGAGCTGCATGAAGCGCGCCGCCTTGTCGGCGCCGTCGCTATCGATCGCGCCGGCAAGATGCACCGGGTTGTTCGCGACCACGCCCACCGGCCGCCCTTCGATGCGGGCGAGCGCGGTCACCATGCCCGGCCCGAAGTGCCGCCGTACTTCGAGCACCGAGCCTGTATCGGCAAGCGTATCGATGACCGTGCGCACGTCGTACACGCGCCGGCGGTTCTCGGGGATGACGCCGCGCAGCAGCCGCTGGTCCGCGCACGACCAGTCCTTCATCGCACCCTGGAAATACGAGAGGTACTGACGGGCGGCGCGCACAGCCTCCGCCTCGTCCGCCACGGCGATGTCGACGACGCCGTTCGGCACCTGCACGTCCATCGGGCCGACTTCCTCCGGGCGGAAGACGCCGAGACCACCGCCCTCGATCATCGCCGGCCCGCCCATGCCGATGTTGGCGTCCTTCGTCGCGATGACGACATCGCAGCAACCCAGCAGCGCGGCGTTGCCCGCGAAGCAGCGTCCCGACGTGATGCCGACCAGCGGCACCAGCCCGCTGAGCTTGCCGAAGTAGTTGAACGCCATGCAGTCCAGGCCGGCGACGCCGAGGCCGTCGGTGTCGCCCGGGCGGCCGCCCCCGCCTTCGGTGAAGAAGACGATGGGCAGGCGCCACTGTTCCGCCAGCTCGAACATCCGGTCCTTCTTGCGATGATTCTGCTGGCCCTGCGTGCCGGCGAGCACCGTGTAGTCGTACGACATGGCGATGCACCGCGACGCTGTCTCGCCGAACACGTCGCCGTTGACGGTACCGATGCCGGCAACCAGGCCATCGGCGGGCGTCTGGGCGATCAGCTCCTCGACGGTGCGGCGACGGCGTTGGGCGGCGATGACGAGGGGGCCGTACTCCACGAACGATCCGGGATCGCAGAGGTCGTCGATGTTCTCGCGCGTGGTGCGCTGGCCCGTCTTGCGGCGCCGGGCGACGGCGTCCGGGCGCGCCTCGTCGAGGCCGGCGGCGTGGCGTGCATACACGTCGGCCAGGTCCGCGCGCACATGATCGAGGTCGACCCCTTCGACTGAGGCGAGGTCGGGTGGCCCGGCGTCGCCTTCCTCGATCGACAGGAGCGGGTGGCCCTCGAAGACTGCCTCGCCGAGTGCGATATCGACGCGCGCGACACGTCCGCCGACGGGCGCGACGATCTCGTGTTCCATCTTCATCGCTTCCATGACGAGCAGGCGCTGGCCGGCGGCGACGACGTCACCGGGCCGGACGTCGATGGCGATGATAGTCCCCTGGATCGGTGCCCGCACGCCGATGAGGCGATCGTCGGCGAGATCGTCGAGGGACGGCGCAGGCGTGGCCGTGACGTCGGGCGCTGACTTGCCGTGATGCAGGACAGCGAGCGGATCGCCGGTATCGACGCGCGCGCCGGCAAGCGCCCGCGACGGCAGAGCATCGAAGTGTCGCGCCGGGCGGCGACGCGGGGGAGCGGCAGCAAGCTCCTCGGCGTGCTCGGCGACGAAGCCGGTATCGATGCGCATCGCAGCGACGCTCGGATGCGCGAGCAGCGCGCGGAGGAGGGCCGCGTTCGTCGCGACGCCCTCGCTGCGGAACTCGTCGAGGGCAGCGGCGGCGGCGGCGATCGCGGTGCGGAAATCGCCCTCCGCGTGGACGATGAGCTTGGCGAGCAGCGAATCGAATGCGGGGTTCGGCGCGTAGCCCGCGTACGCCGCGGTGTCGACGCGTACGCCGGGGCCGGACGGCGGCTCGAACGCGGTGAGCGCGCCGCCGGACGGCTTCACCGCGCCGCTCGCATCCATGCTCTCGGCGTTGACGCGCAACTGGATCGCGAAGCCGCGCGGCACGGGAACATCCGGCTGCCGCAGGCCGATGTCCGCCAGCCCGCTGCCGCCCGCGAGCCGCAACTGCGCACCGACCAGGTCGATGCCGGTGACCTCCTCCGTAACGGTGTGCTCGACTTGCAGACGCGGATTGGCTTCGATGAAGAAGAATGCGCTACTGCCGGCCGTGGCATCAATCAGGAACTCGAACGTGCCGAGGCTGTCGTAGCGCACGTCCGCCGCCATGCGCACCGCCGCGGCGATCAGCGCGTCACGCAGTGACGCCGGCAGGTGGGGCGCGGGTGCTATCTCGATCAGCTTCTGGTGACGGCGCTGCAGCGTACAGTCGCGCTCCCACACGTGCGTGACATCGCCAGATCCGTCGCCGGCGATCTGCACCTCGATGTGGCGCGCGTGTGGCAACAGCTGTTCGACGTACACCTCGCCGCCACCGAAGGCGGCCTGCGCCTCCGATTGGCAGCGCACGTAGGCCGCATCAAGCTCGGACGCTTCGTGGACGGCGCGCATGCCGCGGCCGCCGCCACCCGCGACAGCCTTGATCATCACCGGCGCGCGGCCGCCAAGCGACCGGAAAAAGGCCCGTGCGTCGTCGGCGGTAGCGGCCGCGGTGCCGGGCAACACGGGAACGCCCAGCTGTGCCGCGAGCCCGCGGGCACGCGTCTTGTCGCCGAACAGCTCGAGGAGCTCCGGCCGAGGCCCGACGAACGTCAGGCCGGCGCCGGCGCAGCGGCGGGCGAAGGCTGCGTTCTCGCTGAGGAAGCCGTATCCGGGGTGAACGGCGTCACATCCGGCGTCGGCGGCGATGACGATCATCTGTTCGGCGTTGAGATAAGCTGCGGCGCCGCGGCCTCGCAGCGGGCGCGCCTGGCCGGCGCGCAAGATGTGCAGCGCGCGCGTGTCGTCTTCGGAGAACACGGCGACGGTCTCCACGCCCAGGCGCGCCGCGGCGCGCGCGACGCGGATCGCGATTTCGCCCCGATTGGCGATGAGCAGGCGCTGCAGGCTCATATTTCGACCGCTTTCCGGCGTGATTGCGCGACGTCAGCGATGCGTGCGTCCGCGACCGCTGAGTCGCCCTCCCACAGCTCGACACCGTCCATCGTCACATGCGGGTAGCGCCCGTTGCTGCTGGCGAAGCGTGCCGTCAGCATCCTCTCCGGCTTGTCCGAAGCAGCACCATCAGCCGGCGTCAACCGCCGCAGTCGGTTCACGCTCCCGTGGCCGCCCGTTCGATCTGCTCGGCACAGAAGTCGGTCACCGCAGAGTTGAACGCCCCCGCCGCTTCGATGTTCACGGCGTGGCCCGCGTCCAGCCCGACGACCGTCAGCAACGGCATCATCTCTGCGGCGTGCTGTCTGTGTCCAGCGAACCGCTCCTCGCGCTCACCCACCACCAGCAGCGTGGGCACACGATTCTCCGCCACGCGCGTTCGCGACGATGAGTCGGGGACGGTGTACAGCCCCGTGTTCGCCACGCCGCACGGGTCGAGAAGCGCGCCGTCCTCGACGAACGCTGCCCGCACCGGGCCCGGCAGCCGGCTGCCCCGCGCCGGGTTCAGCGGGTGCTCGTCGAGCGCCCGCCGGCCATCGGCCTCCAGCCGGCGCGCCTGCGCCTCCATGGCCGGCCGCACGCGCTGCGCCCAGCCCTCGTCCGCCAGCGCCGAGTTCGAGTTCGTGAACACGTGCGCCGCCACCCGCTCGGGCTGGTCCAGCGCGTAGCGCAGCGTCAGCGCCGCCCCCAGCGACTGCCCGACGACGATCCAGCGCTCGGCGCCAACCGCCGCCCGGATCCGCTCGAATTGCCGCCCGTAGCTCGCCGGCGCGTACGCCGCCGCATCGTCCGGCGACGGCGACCGCCCGTGACCGAACAGCTCTACCACGACGGGCCGCGCAAACGCCGACAGCGCGTCGAGGTTTAGCATCCACTGTGCCCGGCTCGACAGGAATCCGTGCACCAGCAGCATGTACGGCCCCCGCTCGCCGTGGACCTCGTAGTGGAGCAGCGGTGCCTCCGTGTCGCCTGTCATCTCGGTCAACCGTTCCGCCTCCAGGGCTTCCGCGATGCCGACAGTGTAGCCACCGAAGCCGCCCGGGGGATCGCGCGCAGAACGCTTCTCGGCCGCCTGTCATGCACCGCGCCGCAACTCAGCCAGAACGGATGCGGCGCCGCGACGACGGCGCGGAATTGCCCGAACGTGCGGGGTCTGGTATCCGGATACGTACGTTTTCGCACCCGACAGGCCTCTGAACGCCATTGGAGAGCAACTGTGCATCAGATCGAATACGCCGCTCCGGGCACGCTGGCCGCAGCCGTCGCGCTGCTGGGCGAACGGCGCGGCAGCGCGAGCATCCTGGCCGGCGGCACCGACATCATCGTCCAGGCGCGAGAGGGGCGGCGGCGCCCGGCGCTCCTGCTCGACGTCAAGAAGATCCCGGAGCTCACGTCGATTCGCACGGCTGCCGATGGTGGGCTGATTATCGGAGCGGCAGTGCCCTGTGCGCGCCTTTGCGCTCACGGGGACGTCGCACGGCTGTATCCCGCGCTCATCGAGGCCGCGGGGCTGATCGGCGGCACGGCGATCCAGTCGCGGGCGAGCCTGGGCGGCAACCTGTGCAACGCATCGCCCGCCGCGGATTCGATACCGGCGCTGATGGCGCTGGGCGCCGTCTGCGAGATCGCCGGCGCCACCGGCACGCGCGAGCTGCCCGCAGGCGAGATGTGCACCGGCCCGGGCGCCAACGCGCTGCGGGAGGACGAGCTGCTGGTCGCGCTGCGGCTGCCGCCGCCCGTCGCCAACAGCGCCGCGGCGTTCGAGCGGTTCACGCCGCGCAACGAGATGGACATCGCCGTCTGCAACTGCGCCGCCGGTGTCACCCTTTCGGCCGACGGGGCAACGTTCATATCGGGCCGCATCGCGCTGGGCGCCGTCGGGCCCACGCCGCTGCTGGCGGAGGAAGCGTCCGCCGCGCTGGCGGGCAAGCCCGTGACATCGAGCACGATCAAGCAAATCGCCGGGATGGCCGCGGCAGCCGCGCGGCCGATCACGGACATGCGCGGCTCGGCGGCGCAGCGGCGCCACCTGGCAGAGGTTCTGACGCGCCGCGTCATGGAGCGCGCGGTCGCGCGCGCGAAGGGAGCACAGGCATGAGCACACGCACGCAGGTCGGCGCGCGCATCAATGGCGAAGACACCGAGTTCCTCTGCGAGCCCCGCCAGAGCCTGCTCGAAGTGCTCCGTGAGGGGCTAGGGTTGACCGGCTCGAAGGAGGGCTGCAACAACGGGAACTGCGGCGCCTGCAATGTAATCATGGACGGTTCGCTCGTGAACTCCTGCCTGGTGCTGGCCGTCGAGGCGGAGGGCCGCGAGATCCAGACGATCGAGGGGCTGGCGAGCGGCGGTGCGCTGCACCCGATCCAGCATGCGTTCCTGGAGGGTGCCGCGCTTCAGTGCGGCATCTGCACGCCGGGGTTCATCATGTCGGCAAAGGCGCTGCTCGACCACGAGCCGGAGCCGACCGAGGAGCGGGTGCGCCGGTGGCTCGCCGGCAACCTCTGCCGGTGTACGGGATACGACAAGATCGTGCGCGCCGTCCTTGATTCGTCGGTACAGATGCGCGACACCGCCCGTTCGGATGGAGGCAGATCATGACGACCGAGCACAAGGCGCCGTATCGCGTCATCGGCACCCGGCCGCTGCGGCCGGACGGCGCCGACAAGGTCACCGGCAAGGCGCAATTCGGCGCTGACATCCGCCTTTCGGGCATGCTCTACGGCCGCATCAAGCGGAGCCCGCACGCGCACGCGCGCATCAAGCGCGTCGATGTCTCGCGAGCGGCGGCGCTGCCCGGCGTTCACGCCGTCGTCACGGCCGCCGACCTGCCGGGCGCCGAGGACCGCGTCGCTGAGTTGGGCGAGGGCTCGGTGAACATGCGCGAACTGTCCGGTAACGTGCTCGCACACGACAAGGTGCTCTACCGCGGCCACGCGATCGCCGCGGTGGCCGCGGTCGACGCCCACGTGGCGGGCCAGGCGGTCGACCTGATCGAGGTCGAGTACGAGCTGCTGCCGCCCGTGCTGGATGCGCGCGACGCCATGCGCCCCGAGGCGCCACTGCTCGACAAGAACCGACGCACCCGCTCGATGGCAGGACCGGCAGACGGTCCGAGCAACGTGGCTGCCCACTATCAGTTCATCAGCGGCGACCCGGAGGAGGGCTTCGCCGAGGCGGACGTCGTGGTCGAGCGCGAGTTCGCGACGCGCATGGTGCACCAGGGCTACATCGAGCCGCACGCGGCCACGGCCTCGTGGTCGAGCGACGGCCAACTCACCGTCTGGACCTGCACCCAGGGCGCGTTCGCCGTGCGCGACCAGTGCGTCGCCATCCTCGATATCCCCGTCTCGAAGATCCGCGTCATCCCGACGGAGATCGGCGGCGGCTTCGGCGGCAAGACGATCGTGTACCTGGAACCGGTGGCTGCGCTCCTCGCGAAGCGGACGGGACGCCCCGTGAAGCTCCAGATGGACCGCAGCGAGGTGTTCGAGGCCACCGGGCCGACCTCCGGCGTGAACGCGCGCGTCCGCATGGGCGCCACGCGCGAGGGGCGCATCGTCGCGGCGGACGTCGAGCTGATCTACGAGGCGGGGGCCTACCCCGGCTCGCCGGTCATGGCGGCGTGCATGACCGCGCTCGCGCCGTACGAGATCGCCAACACGAAGGTCGACGGGTACGACGTCGTCGTCAACAAGCCGAAGGTCGCGGCCTATCGCGCGCCCGGCGCACCCGCCGCGGCGTTCGCCGTCGAGCAGGTGGTCGACGAACTCGCCGAGAAGCTCGATATCGACCCGCTGCGGTTCCGCCTGGCCAACACGTCGCGCGAGGGCACGCGCGGGCCCGGCGGGCGGCCGTTCCCGCGCATCGGGCACGAGGAGTGCCTGGAGGCGGCGCTCTCGTCGCCGCACTACAACACGCCGCTCGAAGGCCCCTCGCGCGGACGGGGCGTCGCGACCGGATTCTGGTTCAACGGCGGCATGCGCTCGAGCGTGACTGTCATCGTCAACGCCGACGGCAGCGTCAGCCTCGTCGAGGGCTCGACCGACATCGGCGGCTCGCGCGCCGCGCTGGCCATGCAGCTCGCCGAGACGCTGGGGGTCGGCATCGACGACGTGAGGCCCAGCGTCGCCGACACCGACGCGGTGGGATACAACGACGTGACTGGCGGCAGCCGCGTCACGTTCGCCACCGGCATCGCCGTACACGAAGCGGGCATGGAGGTGCGGCGACAGATGACCGAGCGCGCCGCGGCGCACTGGCACGTCCCGGCGAGCGACATCACGTACGAGGACGGCCGCCTGACCTGCACGTCCGACGCGCAGAAGTCGGCGACGTTCCGCGAGATGGCGTTGCAGGTCCTGCGCACCGGCGAGCCGCTCGTCGCGACGGGATCGATCGTCGGCCGCGGCGTGGGCGCCGCGTTCAGCACGCAGATCGCGGATGTGGAGGTCGATCCGGAGACCGGCAAGGTGCAGATCCTGCGCTACACCGTGGTGCAGGACGTCGGGACGGCGATCCATCCGGCGTACGTCGAGGGGCAGATGCAGGGCGGCGCGGTGCAGGGCATCGGCTGGGCGCTCAACGAAGAGTACTGCTACGACGACCAGGGGCGCATGGCGAACGCCAGCTTCCTGGACTACCGGATGCCGACCGCACTCGACGTGCCGATGATCGACACGATCATCGTGGAGGTCCCGAACCCGCGGCACCCGTTCGGCGTCCGTGGCGTGGGCGAGGTGCCCATCGTGCCGCCGCTCGCGGCGATCGCCAACGCGGTGTACCGGGCCACGGGGGTGCGGCAGACGCAGCTCCCGATGTCGCCGCGCCGGATCCTCGAGACGACACTCGGGCTGTCGTAGCAGGCGCATGGCTACCGTGTGGATCCCGTCGCTGCTCCGGCCCCTGTGCGGCGGCGCGCACACGATCGAGGCGGGCGGAGCGACTCTCGGCGCGGTAATCGATGACCTCGAGGCGCGTTTCCCCGGCATGCGGGAGCGGGTCCTTGATCGCGGGCAGATCCGGCCGGAGCTGGCGATCTGGGTCGACGGCGACCAGGCGGACGGGCTCGCGGCGGCGGTGGGAGAGGCAAGTGAGATCCAGATCGTGCCGGCGATCGGCGGTGGGTAGCCGCAAGGTCGGCGCGCTGAGGGCCACCGATCGAGCGGCGGTCGTGAGACCGGTGGTAGGTCGCGCCGCGCGCGGCCAGGTACGCGGGGATCGCCTCGTAACCTGGCAGGTTGCGTAAGTGTCGCGACACGACGAATGCTCGACGTTCGATTCGCCGGGAGGAACGTGAACGCGGGGTAGGATGAGCGGCAAGCCCAACATCGTCTTCATCATCGCCGACGACATGGGGTACGGCGACTTTGGCTGCTTCAACTACGGCGCATCCCAGACGCCCGCGCTCGATCACCTGGTCCATGAGGGCGTCAGCCTGACACAGCACTACTCGTCGGCCTCCGTATGCGCCCCGGCGCGCGCCTCACTGCTCACCGGCCGCTACCCGCACCGCACCGGCGCCATCGATACGCTGGAGCTGCGCGGGCTCGACCGGATGGCGCTGCGTGAGCACACGATCGCCGACTACCTGCGCGGTGCCGGATACGCCACGGGGCTCGTGGGGAAGTGGCACAACGGGGCGCTGGACCCGCGCTACCACCCGAACCAGCGCGGCTTTTCGGAGTTCGTCGGCTTCTCCGGCGGCTGGTCGCCGTACGTCGATTATCACCTCGACGTGAACGGCCAGGTCTCGAAGAGCGACGGCCGCTACATCACCGACGTCTTCACGGACGAGGCGGTGCGATTCATCCGGCGGCACGCGCGCGAGCCGTTCGCGCTGTTGCTCGCGTACAGCGCGCCGCACTACCCATTCCACGCGCTGGAGGAGGACCTGGCGCCGTTCCGCGAGACGGGCGCGTTCACGACGGCCGTCAGCCATATCTATGGCATGATCCGCTGTATGGACCGTGGCGTCGGCCGCGTGCTGGACGAGCTCGAGCGGCAGGGGCTCGCCGACAACACGCTCGTCATCTTCACGAGCGACAACGGGCCGCAGTTCGGCGGGCGCGGCGAGGCTGACTCGACGCGCTTCAACTGCGGCTTCGCGGGCGCGAAGCTGCTCGTGTACGAGGGCGGCATCCGCGTGCCGGCCGTGTTGCGCTGGCCGGCGGTGCTGCGCGGCGGGCGCCAGATCCACGAGCTGGTGCACTTCACCGACTGGCTGCCGACGCTGCTGGGTCTGGCCGGCGTCGAGCCGCGGCGCGACGCCAGGCTGGACGGCGTGGATGTCTGGCCCGTGATCGCCGGCGACGGCGCCAACCTGCCCCGCGAGTGCTTCTGGCAGTGGAACCGTTACACGCCCGTCGGCGAGTGCAATGCAGCGATGCGAGACGGCGACTGGAAGCTCGTGCGGCCGGCGATCGACGAGGTGATGCAGGTATCACGGGAGGACTTCATCATGGACGTCGATGCGAAGCTCCACCCGGAGCGGTACACGGCCATCGTGTCCGAGCCGGCGCCAGACCGCCGCCCGGGCCAGGCGCCGCCGCCACAGCTCTTCCATCTGCGCAACGACCCGCTGGAGCAGCACGACCTGGCTGGAGAGCAGCCGGAGCGCGTCAACCGCATGCAGGCGGCGCTGACGACGTGGTTCGAGGACGTGGAGCAGGATCGGCGCAGCATCGGCGAGTGACGGCACGCGACATGGAGAGGGAGGCGCGATGTTTCGCTTAGACGGGAAGAACGCAGTGGTCACCGGAGCGGGATCCGGCATCGGGCGCGCGATCGCGCAGACGTTCGCCGCGCAGGGCGCGCGCGTCTTCGTGCTCGAGCGCGACGTGGGCGCCGGCGCGCAGACGGTGGCCGAGATCTCAGCCGGTGGCGGGTCGGCGTCGGTTGTTGGCTGCGACGTCGCTGGCGCCGAGTCGGTCGATGCGGCATTCGCGAAGGTCATCGCGGAGGCCGGGCGAGTCCACATCCTCGTCAACAACGCCGGCATCGCCCACATCGGCACCGTCGTGAGCACGACGGAGGAAGACCTCGATCGGATCTATGCCGTCAACGTGAAGGGCGTGTTCCTCTGCTCGAAGGCAGCGGTGCCGCACATGGTGACGGCTGGTGGCGGCGTCATCCTCAACCTGGCGTCGATCGCGTCGCTGATCGGGGTGCCGGACCGCTTCGCCTACTCGATGAGCAAGGGCGCGGTGCTGACGATGACGCGGTCGATCGCGGTGGACTACGTGAAGCAGGGGATCCGCTGCAACTGCGTCTGTCCCGCCCGCGTGCACACGCCGTTCGTCGACGGCTACCTGCGCGACGAATACCCGGGCCGCGAGCAGGAGATGTTCCGCCAGCTCTCCGAGTACCAGCCGATCGGCCGCATGGCGGAGCCGGAGGAGGTGGCGGCGCTGGCGCTGTACCTGTGCTCGGACGAGGCGTCGTTCATCACCGGGCAGGCGTACCCGATCGACGGCGGCGTGCTGGTGTTCTAGGGGTCGAGATGAAGCGCTATGCCCAGACCCTCAACCTGAAAGACGATCCGCAGATCATCACGCGTTATGTCGACTACCACCGCGCGGTCTGGCCGGAGGTCGAGCGCGGCCTCAAGGCTGCCGGCATCGAGCGCATGCTGATCTGGCGGCTTGGCCGGCGGCTCTTCATGGTGATAGAGACGGCCGACGGCTTCGACCCGGCGCGCGACTGGCCGCGATATCTGGAGATGGACCCGCGCATCCGCGAGTGGCAGTCGCTGATGGAGTCGTTTCAGGAGCCGGTGTCCGACGCGAAGCCCGGCGAGTGGTGGGCGGAGATGGAGCCGGTGTACACGCTGGGCGACTGAGCGCCCTAGCGCCAGGCTGCGCCACTCGGGAACTCGAACTCGTCGAGCGACGCGGGGTGCATCTCGATGCTGAAGCCCGGCGCGCGCGGCGGCAGGTAGCGGCCGCCGACCACCTGCACCGGATCGAGGAAATGCTCGTGCAGGTGGTCGGCGAACTCCAGCATCCGCCCCTCCAGCGAGCCGCTCACGCAGATGTAATCGATCAGCGACACGTGCTGGCCGTACTCGCAGAGGCCGATGCCGCCCGCGTGCGGGCACACGGGCACATTGAACTTCGCAGCGAGCAGCAGCACGGCGAGCGCCTCGTTCAGCCCGCCGAGGCGGCAGTTGTCGAACTGGCAGAAGTCGATCGCCTCCGCCTGCATGAGCTGCTTGAAGATGACTCGGTTGGCCGCGTGCTCGCCCGTCGCCACGCCGACGGGCCGCACAGCCGCGCGGATTGCCGCGTGCCCGAGCACGTCGTCCGGGCTTGTCGGTTCTTCGATCCACAACGGGCGATACGGCTGCAGCGCCCGCACATGCTCAATCGCCTCGCCGACGTCCCACGCCTGGTTGGCGTCGACCATCAGCGCGCAGTCCGGCCCGATCACCTCGCGCACCAGCGCGCACCGGTGGGCGTTCTGCGCGGCGTCGCGCCCCACCTTGATCTTGAAGCGCGTCCATCCCGCCGCCAGTGCCTCGCGGCAGAGCGCGCGCACCTGCTCGTCCGGGTAGCCCATCCAGCCGGCCGACGTGATGTACGCGGGGTAGCCGTCGCGCCGCATCTCGGCCTCGCGGGCAGCGCGGGTCGGCGCCTGGCGGCGGAGCAGCGCCAGTGCCTCATCCGGGGTCAGGGCATCGGTGAGGTAGCGGAAGTCGACGCAGGCGACGATCTGTTCGGGCGTCATGTCAGCGACCAGCTTCCACACCGGCTTGCCCTCCGCTTTCGCCCACAGGTCCCAGACGGCATTGACGATCGCTGCCGTCGCCAGGTGGATGGCGCCCTTCTCCGGCCCGATCCAGCGAAGCTGGCTTTCGCCGGTCAGCGCGCGCCAGAATCCCGCCATGTCGTCGGTCAGTGACCCGAGCGTGCGGCCGACGACGATCGGCGCCAGCGCCCACACGGCGGCGACGCACACCTCCGTGCCCCGGCCGAGCGTGAACGTCATGCCGTGGCCGGCCATACCGGACGGCGCGTCGGTGTGCAGCACGACGTAGGCAGCGGAGTAGTCGGGGTCAGTGTGGACGGCATCAGAACCGGCGAGCGTGCGCGAGGTCGGTGTGCGGATGTCGCGGACGGTCAGGTGGGTGATGGTAATCGGTACGTTCATCGCTCGGTCCTTCCCGCTAGGCGGTGTCCCGGGCGATTGTACGGGGCGGCAGGCGCTGGAGCACGGCTGCGGCTGACGCACGGAGCGCGCATAATGGCCGCGTGACCGAGCTGACCTCTCTCGTCGGTGAGCTGCGCCAGGCGTGGCCGCGGCCTTCCTCGCCGCGGCCGATCGTCGTCATCGGCGCGGGCAGCATCGTGCGCGACGCGCACCTGCCCGTGTACGCGCGGCTCGGCTTCCCCGTCGCCGGCCTCTTCGACCTTGATCAAGCGACGGCGCGCGAGCGGGCCGAGGCGTGCGGCGTACCGCGCGTCTTCGCGTCGCTCGGTGAGGCGCTCGCGACGGCAGGCGCCGTGTTCGACGTGGCGGTGCCGCCCGACCAGGTGGCCAGCATCCTCGAACGGATGCCGCCGGGCAGCGCCGTGCTGATGCAGAAGCCGATGGGCCGGGATCTGGACGAGGCCCGCCGTATCCGCGACGTCTGCCGCGAGCGCCAACTCATCGCGGCGGTCAACTTTCAGCTCCGCTTCGCGCCGAACATGCTGGCGCTGCGCGACGCGCTGTCACGCGGCCTGCTGGGCGACGTGACGGACATCGAGGTGCGGCTGAACCTGCACACGCCGTGGGCGTACTGGGCGTTCCTCAAGGGAGTGCCGCGGCTCGAGGTGCTGATGCACTCGATCCACTACATCGACCTGATCCGCTCGCTGATCGGCGAGCCGCGCGGGGTGTACTGCCGTGGCGCGCGGCACCCGTCGCTGGAGGGCTACGCGGACGTACGCACCAGCATCATCCTGGACTACGGCGACGAGCTGCGCTGCAGCCTGGCGATGAATCACACTCACGACTTCGGCTCCCGTTTTGCGATGTCGCAGCTCAAGGTGGAAGGCACGCGAGGAGCAGCGATCGCGAACATGGGCGTGAACCTCAACTACCCGCACGGCGAGCCGGACGAACTGCTGCTGACGACGCGCGGCGTGGACTGGACGGCGGCGCCGCTGCGCGGCTCGTGGTTTCTGGAGGCCTTCGAGGGGCCGATGTCCAACTTGCAGCGCGTCGTCGCGGGCGAGGACAAGGCGCTCGTATCGCCGGTCGACGACGCGCTTCGGACGATGGCCGTCGTGGGTGCGTGCTACGCATCCAGCGCGGCAGGCGGCACGCCCGTACCGGCGTCGTGACGATGCGCATCGACGCGCACCAGCACTTCCGGCGCCATCGAGGGTGGGTAATGGATTTCGGTGATGGCCGGTCCGGACAGGATCGGATCGCCAGTGGATCGGAGAGATGCAGCCATGACCTCTGAACTTGCGCACGCGCCATATCGGGATCCGAGCCGGACCATCGCGGAGCGGGCAAGCGACCTGCTCGGGCGGATGACGCTCGACGAGAAGCTCGCGCAGATCGCCGGCGTGTGGCCCCCAGCGATCGTCGACGGCAACTTCTCTGAGGAGAAGGCGCGCGCTGCAATGCCACACGGCATCGGGCATATCTCGCACATCTCGGCAGTGCTCGCGCTGGCGCCGCGCGACCTGGCACGCGTCATCAACGCCGCACAGCGCTTTCTCATCGAGCAGACGCGGCTCGGCATTCCGGCGATCGTGCACGGCGAAAGTTGCGCCGGCTTTACGGCGCGCGGTGCTACCTGCTTCCCGCAGGCGATCGGGCTGGCGAGCACCTGGGAGCCGGAGCTGATCGAGGAGATGACGAGCGTGATCCGGCAGCAAATGCTCGCCGCCGGCGTGCGGCAGTCGCTGGCACCGGTGCTGGACATCGCCCGTGACGGGCGCTGGGGCCGCGTGGAAGAGACGTACGGCGAGGATCCCTACCTCGCAGGACGTATCGGCGTCGCGTACGTCCGCGGGCTGCAGGGCCCCGACCTTCGCGACGGAATCGCCGCCACCGGCAAGCACTTCCTCGGCTACGGCGCATCGGAGGGCGGCATGAACTGGGCTCCCGTGCACCTCGGCCAGCGGGAGATCCTCGATGTGTATGCGCGTCCATTCGAGGCGGCGATCCGCGAAGCCGGGCTCGCTTCGATCATGAACGCCTATTCCGAGATCGATGGCGTACCGTGCGGCGCATCCCGGGAGGTGTTGACGGATCTGCTCCGCGACCGCCTGGGGTTCGACGGCGTCGTCGTGTCCGATTATTTCACCGTCGCGACGCTCCGCTCGTATCACCGGCTGACCCCGGACAAGGGTGAGGCGGCGCGGCGCGCACTTGACGCAGGGCTCGATGTCGAGCTGCCCTTCGCGGACTGCTTCGGCGAGCCGCTGCGCGCAGCGGTCGTCGCCGGGACCGTCGCCGAGTCGCTGATCGACCGCGCCGTCGAACGGGTGCTTCGCATGAAGTTCGCGCTGGGTCTCTTCGAGCGGCCGTACGTCGATGAAGATGCTGCGCCGGCGGCGTTCGACACGGCCCAGCATCGCTCGCTCGCGCGGCGCATCGCCCGGAAGTCCATGGTGCTCCTGAAGAACGATGGCGCGCTGCTGCCGCTCTCGCGCGGCGCGAGGACGATCGCCGTCATCGGCCCCTGTGCGGACAGCCGGCGCCTGCTGCAGGGCGATTACCACTATCCGACGCACCTGGAAGTGATGTTCGGGCCCATCCGCGAGCCGGGTGATGAGGTAACGCCCCAAGCGGCGAGCCCAACCGCGCTGACGCCGGGCGCGCACGCCGACCTGGCCGAGCACTTCGTCCCGCACGTGACCGTGCTCGACGGGATCCGGAGCCATGGCGCCGAGGCGACCACGGTCACGTACGCCCGCGGTTGCGACGTCACCGGCGACGAGAGGGGGCAGTTCCCTGCGGCGATAGAAGCAGCGCGGATCGCCGACGTGGCGATCCTCTGCGTCGGCGGGAAGTCGGGGCTCATCGACGGCTGCACGAGCGGTGAATCCAACGACCGCGCGGGCCTGGACCTTCCGGGCGTGCAGCAGGAGCTCGTCGATGCCGTGCTGGCGACGGGCACCCCGGTAGTCGTCGTGCTGATCAACGGCGGCGTGTTGTCGATCCTGGCCCTGGCGGAGCGCGTCCCGGCGATCCTCGAGGCGTGGCTACCCGGCGAGGAGGGCGGCAACGCCATCGCCGATGTGCTGTTCGGCGACGTGAACCCGGCGGGCCGGCTGCCGCTATCGCTGCCGCGTTCGGTCGGGCAGGTGCCCCTGTTCTACGGGCACAAGCCGTCCGGCGGGCGGAGCAACTGGCGCGGTAACTACGTGGACCAGCCCTCGACGCCTCTGTTCCCCTTCGGACACGGCCTGTCGTACACCACGTTCGAGTACGGCGACCTGGCCGTCAGCGCCACGGCGATGCCGGCCACGGCGAGGATCGATGTAAGCGTGAGCGTCACCAACACCGGCGACCGCGCCGGCGAGGATGTCGTGCAGCTCTACCTCCACGACCTCGACGCGAGCGTCACGAGACCGGTGAAGCAACTCGCCGGGTTCAAGCGCATCGCCCTGGCCGCCGGGCAGTGTTCGACGCTCACGTTCCAGGTCGACCTGAGCCAGATCGCATTCCACGACGACGCGATGCAGTTCGTCGTGGAGCCCGGTCCGCTCGAAGTCATGGTGGGTGCGTCGTCTGAGGACATCCGCGGTCGCGCGATCGTCGAGATCACGGGCGAGAAGCGCAGGGTGCGGCGGGAGGACATCACGCCGACGAGCGTAGACCTGCGATAGCACCCGCGGGCCGGGTACGTCTTGCCCGGTGCGGCGCAATCACTCCGCTGGAAGACCGTGCGCGCATGGCCCAGTGACGCTGATCCGAGCTTCCCGGCCATACCGGCACTGCACCGGACGCAGTGAATGGACGTCTGTCGGGCCCCGATTCGCCACCCTTGCACCGGGATTGGGACGCCACCCTGCCCCTCGGACGCCTCGATACGTGAAGGCTGATCGGCAATTACGTCTTGCAATCCTCTTGTTCGAAGATCAACCGGGTGCCGTGCGTGCGGCAAGGAGCGGGATGCCGCACGTCAGCCGGCCCAGATTCGGTCGTCGGCTTCGCGTTGGGTGAGCGTAGGGGCAGCGTCCGGCAGGCACGCAGATCGGCGGCGATACTCGTGGTGTTGGAAGGCGGCGCCAACGGTTGAAGGGAGTCCACGGTGCGGCGCACGAGACGCATCCTGCGATGGACGGTCCGGATCGGCGCGATCACGTTGGTACTGGGGTACGCGGCGCTGCGCTGCGCGCCGCTGCCGGCGCCCCCGACGCCGCGGGCGTTGCCGGAGTCGACAAAGATCCTCGACCGGCAAGGGCGGCTGCTCTATGACTCCGCCGGACCGGCGGACGCCCGGTACACCTACCTGCCGCTGAAGCAGATCTCGCCGCGGCTGCGGCAGGCGGTCATCGCCACGGAAGACGCCTCGTTCTACGACAACCCCGGCGTCGACCTGCGAGGCATCGCGCGGGCGGCGGCCACCGACCTGCGCCACGGCGAGTTGCGGTCGGGCGGCAGCACGATCACACAGCAGCTCGCGCGCAACCTCTATTTCGAACCTGATGAGCGGGCATCGGCGAGCCCCCTCCGTAAGGCGCGCGAGGCGATGCTGGCGCTGCAGCTCGACCGCTCGCTCTCGAAGGACGAGATACTTGAGCGTTACCTCAACCGGGTCTACTTCGGGAACCTGGCGTACGGCGCCGAGGCGGCGTCACGGACATACTTCGGCAAGAGCGCGCGCGAGCTGGACCTCAGCGAGTCGGCGCTGCTGGCGGGGCTGTTGCAGTCGCCCGCGCAGTACGACCCGTTCACGCAGCTCGACGCCGCTCGCCAACGGCAGGCGACCGTGCTTGGCCGGATGGCGGATGCCGGTTACATCACGCCTGCCGGCGCGGAGGCGGCGTCGAACGAGCCCATCTCGCTGAACCCCACGCCCTTCGCCATCGCCGCGCCGCACTTCGTCGCGTGGGTGCGCGAGCAGCTGCCGGGGCTCGTCGGGGACGACGCCGTCGCCCGCGGCGAGCTGCGCGTGATGACGTCGCTCGACCTCGACGTGCAGCGCGCCGCGGAAGCGGCCGTCCAGCGCCAGGTCGCGGCGATGGCGGACCACCACCTGACCAACGCCGCCGTCGTCGCGATCGACCCGGCAACGGGGCAGGTGCGGGCGATGGCCGGCAGCGCCGACTACTTCGACCGCGAGATCGACGGCGCCTTCAATGCGGCGCTCGCGGAACGGCAGCCCGGCAGCTCGATCAAGCCGGTGGTCTACGCCGCGGCGCTGGAGGCGGGCTTCACGCCGGCGTCGCCGCTGCTCGATGTGCCGACGACGCTGCGCACCCGCCTGGGCGAGCCATATGCACCGAACAACTACGACTTCACGTTCCACGGCGTCGTGCCCCTGCGCGAGGCGCTCGCATCGTCGTACAACGTACCGGCGGTGCGCGTGCTGCAGGCGATCGGCGTCGAGCGTGCGGTGGAGATGGGGCGGCGGCTGGGGCTGACGACCTTCAACGACCCGTCGCGCTACGACCTTTCGCTGACCCTCGGCGGCGGCGAAGTGCGGCTTCTCGATCTCACAGCCGCGTACGCCGCCTTCGCCGCCGGAGGCGTTCGCGTCGACCCGGTGGCGATCCTCCGCGTCGAAGACACGTCCGGCCATGTGCTGTACGAGGCGCCGCCACCCGCCGGCGAGCGGGTGATCAGCGCGCAGACCGCGTACCTCATCACCGACATCCTCGCCGACAACGATGCGCGCGCCCCGGCCTTTGGCGCGCGCAGTCCGCTGCGCCTCGACCGGCCCGCAGCCGCGAAGACCGGCACGACGACCGACTTCCGCGACAACTGGACGATCGGCTACACGCCGGATCTCGCCGTCGGCGTCTGGGCCGGCAACTCCGACAACTCGCCGATGCGGGACGTGTCCGGCGTGGACGGCGCGGCGCCGATCTGGCGTGACGTGATGCAGACCGCGCTCGCCGGCAAGCCCGCCGCGCCGTTCGCCGAGCCGGCCGGCATGGAGCACGCGCGCATCTGCCTGCCGTCCGGCCGGCTGCCGACGCCGGCCTGTCAGCGCCAGCGTATGGAACTGTTCGCCGCGGGCACCGCGCCTACCGCACCCGACGACTACTACCGCTCGCTGGCGGTGTGCGACGCCACGGGCGCGCCAGCGGACGGCGCATCGGCACGGTGCCCCGGAGCGGTGCGCGACCGCGTCTTCGCGTATGTGCCGCTCGAAGCGATCCCATGGGCGCGCGCCGCCCGCATCGTGCTGCCGCCGGTGCCACCGTATGCCGATGCGCCGCTGGTGCGCGCCGGAGATACGGCGCCGGCGCCGGGAGCGCTCATGCTCGTGTCGCCCGCCGACGGGATCACGCTACACATCGCGCGCGACGTGAGGCCCGAAGACCAGGCGGTGATGGCCGAAGCGTTGCCCGCCGCGCCGGTCGCGAGCATCGAGCTGTACGTCGATGGCGCGCTTTTCGCCCGCCTCGACGGAGCGCCGTATCGGCGAGGCTGGCAGTTGCAGCCGGGCGTGCATGAGTTCCGTGCGCGCGCCGTCATGCCCGACGGCAACGAAGTGTGGAGCGAGGCGGCGACGGTCACCGTCCTGCCGCCATGAGGAGGACGCCATGAAGTCACGGATCGTCACATCGATGCGGGAAGCGCTCAACGCGCTTCGTCGGCGCTGGTCACGACTCGGTGGACGCGCACGCCTCGCGGTCGCGGCCGGCGGGCTGGCGGTACTCGGCGCGCTCATCGCCGTCCTTGTGCTCGTGCTCACCAGCCTTGGCGGCGGCAAGAGCGGCTGCGACCGGCCGCTGTGCGTCGAGGTGCTCGGCCCGTCGGGCGACGAGGTGCGGCCGATGACGCCGGTGCGCATCCGGCTCGCCGGGCGCGTCGACCGCGACGTCGCCGTGCACGCGCTGCAGATCGCGAACGCGCCGGGTGGGCGCTTCGATCTGGAGCACGACATGTTGACGTTCAAGCCGGAATGGCCGGGGTTCGCGCTGGGCACGACCTACGACGTGAGCCTGAAGCTCTCGGAACGCGACGTGCCGCTCGGCGCCGATCCCGTCGACCTCGGCTTCCGCTTCACAACGGAGGGCAAGCTGAAGGTCGCATCCGCGTTCCCGCAGGACGGGGCGCAGGAAGTCGGGCTCGACGCGGCGGTGATGGTGCAATTCAGCCGGTCCGTCGCCCCGCTGACCGTGGTCGACAAGCGCGGCCCGCAGGGGATCCTCGCCTTCGACCCGCCGATGCCCGGCGAAGGACGCTGGCTGAACACGTCGCTGTACACATTCACGCCCGCCGGCGCCGGTTGGTCGCCGTCGACGACGTACAGGGCGCGCGTCCTTGCCGGCCTCGCAAACCAGCTCGGCGCAACGCTGGACCAGGACTACGCCTTCTCGTTCACCACGCTGCGGCCGAAGGTGCTGACCTTGTTCCCGCTGGACAACACGAAGTTCGTCGCGCCCGAGCCGGAGATCAAGGTTGGCTTCAACCAGCCGATCGACCGCGCGTCGGCAGAGGCGGCGTTCAGCGTCGTCGCGGAAACGTCGCGGGCGCGCGTCGATGGCCGCTTCGCATGGCTCGACGACCGCACGTTCCTCTTCCACCCGGCGCGGCCGCTCGTGCTGGCGACGACGTTCCTCGCAACCGTGCGCGCGGGCGTGACGGCGCCCGGCGTGACCGCGCGCACCACCGAGGACGTCGGCTGGCGCTTCACGACAATCGGCGTGCCGCGCATCGAGTCGACCGACCCCACAAACGGCGCGCAGAGTGCCCAGCGCTACGGCGTCACGATCACCTTCTCGAATCCGATGGACCACGATTCCGTCGAGAAACACGTCGCCGTCGAGCCGAAGCCGGACGTCGATCCCTACTTCAACTGGGATCCGGGCGACCTCGTGCTGCGCCTCGGCTTCCAGATGCCGCCATCGGCAGCGTTTCGCGTCACGCTCACGACCGATGCCAAGGACCGCTACAGCCAGCACCTGGCCGAGCCGCTCGACCTGCGCTTCGTGACGGAGCGGCAGCAACCCGGATTCAGCCTCTTCCGTTCGTCGACCTCGGGCACGTACGACGCCTACCTCGATCCCGTCGTCGGCGCGACGTCGTGGAATCTCAGCCAGCTCGATTTCGCGCTGTATCGCCTGACGCGCGAAGCGCTCATCGCCGTCGAGCGCGGCGGCCAGGCGCTGGATCCACCCGACATCGACCTGGTTCGCCGGTGGAGCGAGCCCATCGCGAACCCGCCGCTCGACCGGCCAGTGGCCACCACGACCCGGCTCGCCGCTCCCGGCGAGAAGCTGGCCGAGGGTATCTACGCGATTCGCGTCACGGCGCCCGGCACCCCGGGCTTCGAGACGATGCCGTTCGTCGTCAGCAGCGCGAACGTCATAACGAAGTGGACATCGCGCGAGTTGCTCGTGTGGATGGTCGATATGCAGACGGGCGCGCCGCTGGCCGGTTTGCCGTTCGAGGTGCTGAACCAGGGCGCCGGGACGCTCGCGACGGGCACCACCGATGCGGACGGCATCGCGAAGGTCGCGGTGCCCACCGCCGGGAACGGCTACTATCCCGGCTATTACATCTCGGCCGTCAGCGATGGCCGCACGGTCCTCTCCGGCACGAACTGGAACAACGGCATCGCGCCCTGGTTCGCGTCGCCCAACATCCCCTTCTCATTCGAGCTGCCTGACACGGTCGGCTACCTCTACACCGACCGGCCGATCTACCGGCCCGGCGAGACCGTGTACTTCAAAGGCGTGGTGCGCAAAGACGACGACGCGCGCTACTCGCTGCCCACGTCTGCGACCCCGCTCACGCTGAGCATCCGCGACGACCGTGGACACACGGTAGAGTCGCAGCCGGTGACACTGTCCGACGTGGGCACGTTCGACGCGAAGCTCGCGCTGGCGAGCGAGGCCGGGACCGGCGGCTACTTCGCGGCGCTCGAGTTAGGCAGCGTGGACCCGGCGGAGCCCGGCAGCATCTCGCCGCCGCAAGAGGCCTATCGCCCGCAACTGGCCTACGCGCAGTTCCAGGTCGCAGAGTTTCGCAAGCCGGAGTTCGAGGTGAACGTGAAGCCGTCGAAGGAATCGTACGTCAACGGCGAGACCATCGACACGGCCGTGTCCGCCGACCTGTTCTTCGGCGCGCCGCTCGCCGGCGCCGACATCAAGTGGACGGCGACGTCCCAGCCGTACTTCTTCCGCTCCGACGACTTCAGCGGCTACAGCTTCAGCGACTACACGCCGGCGTACGACGATAGCAATGGCCCGAACTACGAGTTCCAGCAGCATGTCCGCGGCACCGGCGAGGGCAAGACCGACGCCCAGGGGAGGTTCTCGTTCAGCGTCCCCGCGGACGTCGTGAACGACCGCACGAGCCAGACGTTCACGCTCGAGGCCAACGTCACCGACCAGAACGGCCAGGCGGTGGGAGCCTTCACGGCGGCGCCCGTCCACAAGGGCCAGTTCTACATCGGGCTGCGTCCCGACGACTACGTCGCGACGGCCGGCGGCGACGCGAAGGTGAGTGTCGTCACCGTCGATCCGGACGGCAAGACCACCGGCAACGTGCCGGTGAAGATCAGCATCCTCGAGCGCAAGTGGCGGACGGTGCGCGTCCGCGACGCCGACGGTCAGCAGCACTTCAAGAGTGAGCACGACGACACGCTCGCGCAGGCGCTCGACGTTGTGACCGCAGCGGACGGCAAGGGCTCGTTCTCGTTCCAACCGCAACACAGCGGCGAGTATTACGTGCTGGCGGAGGCGAAGGATGCCGCCGCCAACACCGTGGTGTCGTCGACGTCGGTGTGGGCCTCGAGCGGCGAATACGCGAGCTGGCGCGTCGGCAACGACGATACGATCACGCTCGTTGCCGACCGCGACTCGTACAAGCCAGGCGACACGGCGAAGATCCTGGTGGCGGCGCCGTTTGCGGCGAGCCGCGGGCTCGTGACGCAAGAGCGCGGCCGCCTGCTCCGCTCGGAACTGCGCGACTTCACCACGAACTCCGAGGTGATCGACGTGCCGATCACGGACGAGCACGTGCCGAACGTCTTCGTCAGCGTCATGCTCTTCAAGCCGCCGGCGGGCGGCAATCCGCTCCCGCAGGTGAAGCTCGGCATCGTCGAGCTGAAGGTGTCCACCGACGTCAAGAAGCTGAACATCGAGATCACGCCCGGCCGCGACAAGCTCGGCCCGCGGGAGACTGTGCACTACAGCATTCGCACGACCGACAGCGAGGGCCGCGGCGTGCCGGCGGAGCTGTCGCTCGCGCTCGTCGACAAGTCGGTGCTGTCGCTGCAGGAGGACTTGTCCCGCAAGCCGCTCGACGCGTTCTGGTCGCGGCGCCCGCTCGGCGTGATCAGCGCGTCGAGCTTCGCGACGTCGATCGACCGTGCGAACGAGCTGGCGATCCGCATGAGGCAGGGCGGCAAGGGCGGTGGCGGCGGGCCCGGTGACGAGACGCGCACCTTCTTCCCGAACACGGCGTACTGGAACGCCGCGCTCCGCACCGATTCCGACGGCCGTGCGAGCGTCGATGTCCAACTGCCGGACACGCTGACGACGTGGCGACTCACCGCCCGCGGCATCACGGAGGACACGAAGGCGGGCGACGCCCACAACGACATCGTGACGGCGAAGGACGTGATCATCCGGCCGGCCGTGCCGCGCTTCCTCGTCGCCGGCGACAAGGCGGCGCTCGGCGCCATCGTCCACAACTTTACCGGCGCGGCCGCCGACATCGACGTCACGCTGAAGGCCGACGGCGTGACCGTGTCGGGCGATGCGTCACAGCGCGTGCACGTCGAGGCGAACGCGGACGCGCAGGTGCGATGGGAGACCGCTGTCCCGCCCGGCCGCGACAACGTCACGCTCGCGTTTGAAGCGAAGGCCGGCGGCAAATCCGACGCGGTCAAGCTCACGCTGCCGCTCTACGCCTTCTTCACACCGGAGACCGTTGGTACCGCCGGTGAGGTGACCGACCAGGCGTCGGAAGCCATCGAGGTGCCGTACTACGTGCGCCCCGACGCGGGCGAACTGACCGTGCACGTCGCACCGTCGCTGGCAGCCGGCGTCAACACGGCGCTGACCTACCTCGATGAGTATCCGTGGGAGAGCGCGGAGGTGACGGTAAGCCGCTTCCTGCCGGTGCTCGCATTGCAGCGGGCGACGACCGAACTCGGACTGAAGGACGTCGGTTCCGGTGACAAGCGCGATGTCGATGCGCTCGTCCAGCGATCGCTGCAGCGCCTGTACAACAACCAGCACGTCGATGGCGGCTGGGGCTGGTGGTCGGGCGACGACTCCGACCCCGCGATCACCGCGTGGGCCATGATCGGTCTGGGCGAAGCGCGCCGCGCCGGCTACACCGTCGACGCGCGCGTCGACGAACAGGCCGTCGCGTACCTTACGCAGCAACTCGATCAGGTGCGCGACGTCGTCTCGCCGCAGCTCGACCTCCGCGCGTACGTGCTCTACGCGCTCGCCCGCGACGGGCACGGCGACCTGGGCCGCAGCTACGCGCTCGCGGAGCAGCACGCCCTCCTCGGCAACGCCGCGAAGGCGTGGGTGGCGCTCGCCATCAAGCAGGGGCGCGGCAACGGCGGCGACCCGCGCCTGACGACGCTGCTCGACGAACTGCAGACCGCGGCGATCCCGTCGGCGACGGGCAACCACTGGGAGGAATCCACGTACGACCCCAACGTCTTCGGCAACAGCACGCAGACGACGGCGCAGGTGCTGCAGGCCTTCACGGAGTTCCTGCCGGAGCAGCCGCTCGTCGATGGGACGCTGCGCTGGCTGATGGTCGCGCGCAAGGATGGGGGGCACTGGGAATCGCCCCACGACACGGCGGCGGCGCTGCTCGCGATCACCGACTTCATGCTCGTGCGCAAGGACGCGCAGGCCAGCTACGACTACCGCATCGACCTCAACGGCTCGCGCAAGCTCAGCGGCAAGGCCGAAGCCGGCAAGGTGCGGCAGGACGACGTGCTGGTCATCCAGATGAAGGACCTGCCCAAGGACACCGTGAACGAGCTGCGCCTCCAGCGCACGCCGGGCGATGCGGCGGGACGCCTGTACTACACCGCACACCTGCGCTACTTCACGCCCGCCGAGGAGGTCGACGCGGCGAACCACGGCATCGGTGTCTCGCATCAGTACAGCGTTGGTGATAGCGACACGCCGGTGCGCAGTGCGAAGCTGGGCGACGTGGTGAAGGTGAAGGTGACGCTGGTCGCGCCCGCCGACCTGAACTTCCTGGTACTGGAGGACTACCTGCCAGCCGGCCTCGAACCGATTGACGCCAGCCTCAAGACGACGACGCCGGAGTTCCAGCGGCGGCTCTCGGAGGAGCAGCGTAAGTCGTACCAGGTCGGCAAGGCGTACAGCCCCTTCGGCCACACCGACATCCGCGACAACCGCGTCGCGCTGTTCGCGCGCTTCGTAGCGAAGGGCGTCTACGAGTACACGTACTTTGCGCGCGCCATGACGCCCGGCGAGTTCCGGCTACCGCCGGCGACGGCGTACGAGCAGTTCTTCCCGGAAGTGTGGGGCCGCAGCGACGGCGGGCTCTTCACTGTCGAGGCCACGGGCGCGCCCGCGGCCTCAGCGCCGGCCGCAATGGTGGCGTCAAGCAGCTGCCGCAGCGATTGCGACGCCGCATGGGCCGCCGGCCTCGCGATGGCGGTCAGCGGTTCCGCAAGGCGAAGTGGAGACCGACGCAACCGTTAAGGCGACTTGTGCGGCACGTTCCGTACGATTCACCCCGCGCGTTCGGTGCAGCATGACGCAGCGCAGACGCGGCGCACACTTCCGCGCGAAGAAGCAGAGCGGAGGAGGCCGTCCCTGGCGTCGTTCGAGAAAGGTGATCGGTTGGGGAGCGGTCAAGCCGGCTTAACTGCCTGACGGCCCGCCGCAGCGGACGGCACGCGGGTCCCGAACCCGTTGCCCAATGGGCAAATGGTCGACCGATCCCGACTTACGGCGAAGCCCCGGACGCGGGTCCGGGGCTTCCATGTAAGGAGTGGGGTTGGAGCGGGAGACCGGACTCGACGGAGGCCCTTTTCCAGGACCTCTCCTCATCTGTCAACTACCTCCGGTACTACCAGCCACTCAGCGGTCAGCTCCTGCGCTGGCGGTACGCCGCGGCCGACGCGAGGCCACCGGTGGTGAGCAGCAGCACGAGGACGGCGAGCACGTAGCTCTGCGTCTCGTTGGCGGTGCCGTGGCCGGTGTCGGGCAGGCCGATCGGGCCGATGCGCGGGCTCCTGCTGCCGCCGAGGACAGCGCCCGCCGGCGTCGAGGCCTGTCCGGGGCGCGTGGCCGTCGGGGCAGGCGCCTGCGTGGACGTCGGCACATCGGTGGGCGTCCTGGTCTTATGCGTACCGCCGGCACTGGCCGGCGTGCTGGTGGGCGTATCGGTCGGCACCGGCGTGTTGGTCGGCGTGCTGGTCGACGTGGACGTGGCTGTGGGCACGGGCGTGTCTGTCGGCACCGGCGTGCTGGTGGGCGTGTCTGTCGGCACCGGCGTGTTGGTGGGCGTGTCTGTCGGCACCGGCGTGTTGGTGGGCGTGTCGGTCGGCACCGGTGTGTTGGTCGGCGTGTCTGTCGGCACCGGCGTGTTGGTGGGCGTGTCGGTCGGCACCGGCGTGTTGGTGGGCGTGTCGGTCGGCACC
>Ga0315281_10000749_pt1 | contig 46534 bp, 36 predicted proteins | sample YL17G07_0_MG_FD_204540 | JGI IMG/M metagenome (GOLD analysis project Ga0315281, IMG submission 204540) | Sediment microbial communities from Yellowstone Lake, YNP, Wyoming, USA - YL17G07_0 | ecosystem: Environmental > Aquatic > Freshwater > Lake > Sediment | place: USA: Wyoming | collected...
ATACGTTGCGTACTCCGCGCCGAATTGCGGATGAGTTTTTTTAAAGCGGATTTTGGGAACGGATAGCGGATGGGGGAAACGGATTTGGGAACGGATGGCTTTGCGAAGCGGAGAAGCGGATTACATCCAAGTTGTTTTTCGATACGTTGCGTACTCCGCGCCGAACTTGCGGAGGAGTTTTCGCTCTTCAAAGTATGCGCCGATGAAAACGTAAATAGTCGCACCGACGTACAGCGCGAGCGAGTTTTGCGAGACGATGGGATTGAGCCAAATGAAGAGTAATCCAAAAACATACAGCGGATGCCGCATGAAGCGATACAGTCCGTTGACGACGAGTTTGCTTGGTTTTTCTTTTTTCTCAAATAACGAAGTCATGCCCGTGAACGAAAACATATCTGTTTGCGCGAAGGCAACAAAAAGCAAAAGCGCCGCTAGAATTTGTCCGCCGCGCATGAGATAACTGAACGGGGCGGCGACTTCGTAAGCGGGCGCGTCGGGCAGGGCGGAGGTTAAATAGGCAACGGGGAAAAAACTGGCAAGCGCAAATAGATTGTATCCAAGCCGATAAAATCGTAAAGAGCCAAAGAGTTGTTCGGTTTTTTCTTTGAAACTGTGGGATGCTGTGAGGGAATGAAATATTCCCCAGAGGGTTAGGGCGCAGAGGATGTAGGTCATGTTTTTAAATGTAATGCAGAATGCAGAATGCAAAGTGCAGAATTTTTATTCTGACTTCTTCATTCTGCATTCTGCATTTTTATTCCGCGCCAAACGCGGGCAACTCAATCGTTTCATTTCCTGCTTGCACGACGTAATACGGTTTCCACGCTACGCCGAAGAGGTTGACGTAAATATCCGTCTTCTTGGGTTTGACCGTGACTTCGTTTATATCGTTCACGACATGCCCCCAGCGGTCATTGATTTCGGCGGAGGCGGCGTCGCGTTCGCGTTGCAAGTCTTCGAGGTCTTTTTTATATTGCGCGATGGCTTCGGCGGAGGCGTCTACGTTGGCGCGTTCGTTTTGCGCCATGCGCATTTTTGAAACGGAGGTCGAGAGACTCTTCTTGCGTCCAAGTCCAAAGAAGCCCGCTACGGCTTCGACGCCGTTGATGCCCGCTTCGATGTTGCGGTTGCGGAGGTCGTCTTGATTTTGGCGCAGGTCGCGTTCTTCTCTTGCCATTTTATCTTCGACGCTTTTGATTTTCTTTTCAATTGCGGAAGTCTTCTTGGCGATTTCGGCGTCGCGGGCTTCGCGGGCGGAGTCGGCGCAGGCTTTCATAAATTCGGCTTGGCTGACGTCGGGTCCCGCTGTGATTTTGAGGGCGCGATTTTCGCGGGCGGCGACTTCGGTGTTGCGGAATAAAAAGTCGGCGAAGTCTTTTTGGAGGGCGGTCATTAGTTTGGCGTCGTTGAGCGGGGCTTCGAGCGCGTCGAAGCGGGCGGAGGGCGCGGGGGTGTTATCTATTTTTTCGAGCGACGGTCCCGCGTAGGGAAAATCATCCCAGCGGACAACGCCGCGACGGTCAGGGGATTCGACGAGCGCGGTTTTGGTCAGTTCGGTATCCACGCCGTATTTTCTATCCAGTATGCGAATCTGCGCAGAGGCGATCAATATGGGGCGATAAAGGACGCCTTGATTCTGCGCTTGCGCGGGCGTAGCTTTTCCCGCCGATTTGAAGGCTTCAGTGAGGCTGTAATTTTGAGGGAGGAAATATTCGCGAATACCATTCGGGAGAGCAGGCTTGGTAATGGAGCCGTTAATGTTTGAAGGTTGAACATTAGAAGGCGGAAGGGTTGCTGGTTGCGCAATTGATAAAATTGAAATAGGTTGTAAGTCTTCAACTGACGGGTTTGCAATTTTCGCAGTCGCAGATTCGATTGGAGAAAAATTCGGTTGCGCGGTGATACTTGCGCCGACAAGTTTATTGAGTTCGGGAATCTTTACTCGCATAATAGGTCCCGCGAGGAAGTTCATTGCCCAGCGAGTTTGAAACAGGACGGGCATTTTTTCGTGGACGTTGTGCAGAATAAAGACGCGCTTGCTTAGCGACGTAATCATCATATCCATTTCAGCGCGAGTAAAACTGCTAGAAAGATTTTCAAGACCTTCGAGTAGGCGATTTTTGTCGCGTTCAGTTTGAAGTTTGCCAATAAACCATGTACCCGTGTTCGAGAGCGCTTTGTAGTCCATATCTACGGGGTTTTGCGTCGCGAGTAAAAGTCCCAAGCCGAAGGCGCGCGCTTGTTTTAACATGCGGAGTAACGGTTGCTTGGAGGGCGGGTTTGCGGTGGGCGGCAGGTAGCCGTAGATTTCGTCCATGTAAAGCAGGGCGCGTAAATGATTTGTGCCTGATTGGGTTCTCATCCATGTTTCGACGGCGGATAGCAAAAGCGTGACGAAGAACATGCGCTCTTCGTCAGAAAGATGCGCGAGGTAAAAAATGCTGTGACGCGGCTGTCCGTCGGGGGTGAAAAGAAGCGACTGCACGTCAAGCGACTGACCTTCACGCCATAATTCAAACGCGGGCGCGGCAAGGATGCTGTTCAAAGTCATTGCCAATTCCATGCGGTCTTTGGGCGGGAAAAAAGTATCTACGTCAAATGCGCCGACTCTATTAAAAGGCGGGGTTTGCGTTTGTAGAATAAGTTCGGTTAAATCAATGTCTTGCTTTTTACTCCAATGTGTCTCAAAAATATTTGAAAGCAAGACGTGTTCGCGCGAACGAATCGGGTCGAGGTCGTTCATGCCGACGAGACCGAGCAGGGCGGTGACGGTGCTGGAGATTTTCTCGCGCAGGATTTCGCGGTTCGTTTCCCAATCCAAATTTGGGGCAGCGAGCGAGGAGAGGACGCTGACGGGAATCCCCGCGTCGGAGCCTGGGGTGTAGACCGCAAACTTGACCATCTCGCCTAGTAGTTGGATTCTGTCTGGGGCGATGCCCCACTCGGTTAATCCCGCCCACCAAGAGGACGCGGCTTCGGCGGCGACTTCCTCCAACGGCTTGCCCACGCGACGCGCCATTTCGGGGTCTATCCACGGTTGGAAGTCCTGCGGCAGAAGGTTGGGGAAGTGCAACAGGAGATTGGTCAAATCGCCTTTGGGGTCAATGATAATTGCGGGAACGCCTTGCAAGGCGGCTTCTTCGAGCAACGCGACGCATAAACCCGTCTTGCCCGAACCCGTCATACCCGTCACAACAGCGTGCGTGGTCAGGTCGGCGGGGTCGTATTGAACGGTTTGGTCGGTTGGCTTGGCGGTCTTGGGGTCGAGCAGGCGTCCGAGGTAGAGGGTTGAGTCGGTCATGGGGGGAGAGTCTCCTGAGTGGGGTATCAGAGAATGTACTCTATTTTATTCTAAAATACAAATTAAAATTTTTACGAAGGTATAATTGATTTGGAGATCATAGCCATGCACCCTTTTGAAAATATTTTAAGCGTTTGCGTTGAAGACATTGAGTTTGAACTCAAAGGACATTCTTTTGTAGAATGGTCAAATTTTCTTTTGAATCCGCGCAAACTACGTGGGAGCGATTTTCTTATGCGTTGGTCGCAGGGCGTATGGAGCGAAGAACGCACAACGCAAGCAGTCAATCAACATGGCGAGTTTTTTGCCATTCCTTATGGACCAAGTAGCGTTGCGCCTGATAACGACGTCAGAGCATTTGAATTGTACTTTGAGCGATTAGAAGCGGCGGGACTTGGAAAAATCAAGAGACCAGACCTTTTGATTTTCAAAAGGAAAGACCAGCAAGCAATTTTAAAAGCAGTTGATAATCTTGGCGGCGTTTCTGAATTGCCGTTTATGCAAGAAAACGACGCTGACATGCAAGATATTTTGTCAAAAGCGCTTGTTGCTATTGAATGTGAAAATAGTTTATGGCAAGGAAGTCTCATGCCAGATTATCAAACTGAATTGAGACCTCAAAAGCGACTTAACGGCAAACTTGGTCTTAAAAAGGCTGCTGTTTTACCGACAATCATTATCAAAGAAGAAGACCGAGCGCCTTTGCAAGCATGGCAAGATGTCAACGGTATCCCCATTCATGTTTGGCATGTGTTCTTTGATATGGCTTTTGGGCTTGCGTTTGATGAAGCGCAAAGACTTATTGAAGAAGGATATATCCTACCAACCGAACAAACTTTTCAAGCCCCTGGTGGCGCAACGACAAAGAAGTCGCTTTACAAGTTTTACTATCGTTACGGTTATCCTCTTGGCGACGCCCTTGAAGCGCCAGAGCTTATAGCAAAGTCTATTACTGATAAGAACGGTCACATTCTGCCGTATGTTCATTTTAAAGGCGGCAAGATGGCGTTGCGCGATGAAGCGTTAAATGTTTTGCGGGAATTGGCAAATGCAAAAAGTTAACGCGTACAAACTTCCGTCGTCGGGCAAGGCGCGAGAACTTCTGCGTGAAAAAGGTCAATTTTGGACTCCCGATTGGGTTGCCGAAGCAATGGTTGAATATGTCTTCTCTAATAAAGGCGGTAAGTTATTTGACCCTGCTGTTGGAGCGGGCGCGTTTTTTAGGGCGGCAAAAACAGTCGCCAAAGAAAAAGGTCTTTATTTTTCATTGGCGGGAATGGATATTGATCCAGTCGCTTTGGAGCAAGCCGTTCAATCTGGTTTATCCAAAGCCGAAATAGAGAATGTCGCAATTGGAGATTTTGTTTTTCAACCGCCAAAAGAAAAATTATCCGCAATTGTGGCAAACCCGCCGTATATTCGTCATCATCGTATTTCGTTAGATTCAAAAAAACAACTTAAAAATTTAAGCATGCAAAACCTAGGAGTAATTCTCGACGGACGAGCAGGGTTGCATGTTTATTTTTTGATTCGCGCTTTAATATTATTAGAAGAAAAGGGACGATTGGCTTTTATCATGCCCGCCGATACTTGCGAGGGAAAATTTGCGCCAGACCTTTGGCGTTGGATTTTGCATAATTATTGCTTGGATGCTGTTGTTGCGTTTGACCCCGAAGCGTCTCCTTTTCCCAATGTAGATACGAATCCGCTCATTTTTTTTATTCGCAAGGCAGTTCCCCAAAATAAGTTTATATGGGCAAAATGCTACGAAGCCAGAACTGAAACTTTTAAATTGTGGGTGCGGTCAGACTTTGAAATTGCGCCAGAGAAAAGTTTTGCGATTTTTTCTCGCGATTTAGCGGAAGGATTGCAAACGGGATTATCACGTCCGCCAGTTACGGCAAAAATAAGCAAGTATGTTCTTGGTGATTTCGTTCAAATTGTTCGCGGTGTGGCTACAGGCTCAAATGAATTCTTTTTCTTAACCGACGAGCAAGTAAAGCAACTTGAAATTCCAGAAAAGTATTTTGTGCGAGCAGTTGGACGAACAAGAGACGTTCCTACCGAAGAAATTACGCAAAAAACCTTAGAGATGCTTCGCGCAAAAGGGAGACCAACTTTCTTATTGTCTCTTAACGGAGAACCTTTTGAAAATTACCCTGAAAAACTTAAGTCTTATTTGAAGGGTGGCGAATCTCAAGGGCTACCGCAAAGACCGCTTATTTCACAACGAAAGCCTTGGTATAAAACAGAAGTTCGCCTTGCGCCGCCGTTTTTATTTTCTTATTTGGGACGACGCAACTCAAGATTTATTCGTAATACTGCAAAAATTATTCCGTTGACAAGTTTCCTGTGTGTTTATCCCAAAAGCGACGAAAAGAAATTTATTGAAAGTCTTTGGAAAATTCTTAATCATCCCGATACAATTTCTAATCTTGCGTTGATTGGAAAATCGTATGGCGACGGTGCTATTAAGGTTGAACCGCGTTCGCTAGAAAAATTGCCAATTCCCGATAGTGTTATAGAGCAAATGGGATTGCCAGTACAAATGCGTTTGCTAGAAAAGAAGCAGTCCGTAAAAATAACAACCTACCCTGTGAAAAAACGAAAAATTGTTAAGTTAGTTAACGGATGAGAACGGATTGCGGGGCGCGAGGGTTGGTCAACGGACTCTGTCGCGGATTCACGGATGAGAACGGATTGCGGGGCGCGAGGGTTGGTCAACGGACTCTGTCGCGGATTCACGGATGAGAACGGATTGCGGGGCGTGATGGTTGGTCAACGGACTTTGTCCGCAGGGGGCTGTGTCAAGCGGATGAGGTGGTCAGCGGATATTAGCGGATGAACGGATGTGGTCAACGGCTGTTGCCTGTGTTTACGGATTGAAGCGGATTGCGGGGCGTGAGGGTTGGTCAACGGATTTTGTCCGCAGGGGGCTGTGTCAAGCGGATGAGGTGGTCAGCGGATATTGGCGGATGAACGGATGGGGCGGATTGCGGGGCGTGAGGGTTGGTTAACGGATTTTTAATAAGTGTCAGGTGTTTCGGTGTCAAGTATCAGGTTCTGACTTCTACATTCATCATTCCGCGTTGGGCGTTACGCCGTCATTGGCTCGTAATGTAAAACCAGCAACTTGTCCGCTTTTACGGCGACTTCCGCGAATGCGCGTCCGTCGTTATCAGAAAATTCCACTTCAAAGACGTCGGGGGCAAGGGTTTCGACGACGGTTCCAACTTGTCCGCATTGCAATTCGTATTTGGGCAGGTCTTCGGTCAACGCGACGACGTCTAGTAATTTGACTTGGTTTTTCATGTCTATCTCCTACAACACATAACAACTTGTCAGGCGCGGATAATTTTCTCCGCTACGAATAATCCATGTTGCGCGAATCTCGGCTTGCATGCCTTGTCTTGCCATGGTGAAGTCAACAATGTAGCGTTGTCCGTATTCGTCTTTTTCTGTTTGCGTTGCGTTTTCTACAAGTGCAGCGGATAAAATTGCTTGACGCAATTCTTCGGCGTCCTCCGCTGTGATTCTCAAAGCGGATTCAAAAACGCGCGCCTTATGTCGTCCGCGTGGATGAGTGGCGCTTAAACAATAATCACGGAGTTTTTCAATTTCAACGACGGCGCGGTTCGCATTGGGCAGTTTCATTTTTTGAGATTATACCCCTGTCTCTTTTGATGTGTTTTGGCTGTATGGCGGATTGCGGGGCGCGAGGGTTGGTCAACGGATTTTGAATAAGTGTCAGGTGTTTCAGTGTCAAGTATCAGGTTCTGACTTTTGCATTCCGCATTCTGAACTCGTCATTCCGCATTTACCCCAACAACGCGGACTGAAAGGTAATCCCATCCAATTGTTTTTCGGCTATTTTGACGTACCTGGCTACAAGTTCAATCCCTAAATAATTGCGTCCGTTTTTCTTTGCGACATACGCGGTTGTGCCAGAACCCATGAAAGGATCAAGAACGATATCTTGTTCTGGGGGATGTCTGCTGGGGGGCGTTCTACCAGTTTCCAATCACCAAACGCTTAAACTCTGATACTGAAATAACGGTTGTAACTCCCGCTTTGTATGCTTCTTCAAAATCTTTGTCGCCTGTGATGAGGTAATCTGCTTCGGCAGATAACGCGCAAGCCAGAAATTTTGCGTCTTTCTGGTCGCGTGGAAAATCAACTTCATGCGATACTTCCGTAAGTTTAACGCGTCGCTCGAAAATACCTTGCCATTTTTGAATGGTCTCGTCGGATAGTTTAAATTTTCCCCGCTTAAGGACAGTGATGTATTCGCCGATGATTTCCGTCGACGCTGTCCATGTAAATTCAGGTCTTGCAAGGACGAATAAAATCACCTCTTCAGGAACGCGGTCTTTCAATGCGGCAGATACCACCACGCTCGTGTCAATGATTACCTTCATTCGCATCTCCGATAGGCTTCAATCTCGGCGAGAACTTCTTCTTCGCTAAGCGCTCTTATTTGCGGCAGAGACTGGGTTTCCTTGAATAACGCTTTAAATTCTCGAACCGCCGCTTCTCGATCTTCATCCTGCGCCAAAACTAATATTTCAACAATCTGACCCGAGCGAAACGGCAAATTGGATAAGATGACCTGCTTTGGATCTTTGATTTTTATTTTTGTGCGATAGGCTTCCATAAGATTGCTCCTGTCTATGAAAGTATTATAAAGCGCTTCCCGACAGATGGATGGGGAATGGATTGCGGGGTGTGAGGGTCGTCAACGGACTTTGTCGCGGATTCGCGGATTGAAGCGGATTGCGGGGCGCGAGGGTTGGTTAACGGATTTTGTCCGCAGGGGGCTGTGCCAAGCGGACAAGCGGACTGAAACGGATTGTAGGGTATCAAGTGTTTCGGCGTCAGGCGTCAGGTTCTGCGTTCTGCATTCATCATTCCGCATTGAGCGTTACGCCGTCATTGGCTCGTAATGTAAAACTAGCAACTTGTCCGCTTTTACGGCGACTTCCGCGAATGCGCGTCCGTCGTTGTCGGAAAATCCCACTTCAAAGACGTCGGGGGCAAGCGTTTCGACGACGGTTCCAACTTGTCCGCATGAATGGATTGCGCGACGTGAGGGAGACGACCGCTAGAGGGCAACGAAGTTTAACGGGCGCGAGGCAAATCATAGCGATAAAAATACAATAGGAGCGCAACGAGCGCCCCGAAATTATCGAATATCAACGCGTCGAAAATAGAAGCGCTCCGCTCGGGTACAAACGATTGATGCAACTCATCCGTTGCGGCGTATAAAACCGCCATGAGCCACGCCAGCCAATAATATTTTTTGTTGTATTTTAACCAATGAAAATAAGTCAACGCCAACAAACCGTAGCCAATGGCGTGTCCCGATTTTTTGACGACGTAATCCCAATTGAGAAAATCAGGCAGGTTATCGCCGGGTTGCGATGAGAACGCAAAGACGACCGCCATTAAGAAAAGCGCGGGAAACCAGCGGGGTACAATTGAAAGGATGTTTTTCATATCGAGGCGAGTTTGATTCAAAAAGACGATGTTTTATTGAAGCGCGGAGGCGAGTGGTTGCATTTTGCAAACCCGCGCCTCGTTGTGAGCGCGACAATCTCTGGCGAAGTCCGCAATGCGTTGCGAGAAGTTGAAAGATTGGTCAACGCAAATAACTGGCATGCGGCGGGGTTTGTCGGCTATGAAGCCGCGCCCGCGTTTGACGACGCTTTGCGCGTTTTGAGCGCGGGTGATTTTCCGCTGTTGTGGTTTGGGTTGTATTCTGAGCCGCGTATTCTAAAGCCCTGCGAGGTCTTTAGAGACGTCGGATGTTTGACCGCGTTGAATTGGCAAGCAAACGTCGAGCGTGAAAATTACAATGCCGCGATTGAAAAAATAAAAGAAGCTATCGCGCAAGGCAAAACGTATCAGGTCAACTATACCATGCGCTTGAATGCGAATTTCAACGGCAACGTTTATGATTTTTTTCAAAGCCTTGCGCAAAGTCCGAATCAATACGCGGCATACATAGACATTGGGCGCTACGCGATTTGCTCGTTCTCGCCTGAATTGTTTTTTGAGTTGGACGGGGAAAATATCGTCAGCCGCCCCATGAAAGGGACCGCCTCGCGCGGACGCACGCAACGCGAAGACGCCGCCCAAGCGGAATGGTTGCGCCGCTCGATTAAAAATCGCGCTGAGAACGTAATGATTGCGGACATGGTCCGCAACGACTTGGGGCGCATTGCTGAGATTGGCAGCGTACGCGCGCCTGAATTATTCGCGATTGAAAAATATCCATCGCTTTTTCAAATGACCTCGACGGTTCAAGCGAAAACCCGCGCGTCGTTGGATGAGATTTTCACCGCGCTTTTTCCCTGCGCTTCCATCACGGGCGCGCCGAAGGTCAGCGCGATGAAAATTATTGCAGAGGTTGAAACCAGTCCGCGCAAAATTTACACGGGTAGCGTTGGTTTTATTTCGCCTCGTCGCAAAGCGCAATTCAATGTCGCCATTCGCACCGCGTTAATTGACCGCGAAAATCAAACGGCGGAATACGGAGTTGGCGGCGGCATTGTCTGGGATTCGGTCAGCGCGGACGAATACGACGAAGCCTTGCTCAAAGCCCGCGCGCTGACGGCACATCCGCAAGAATTTTCTCTTATCGAAACCCTGCTCTGGACTTCGCAAGACGGGTATTTTTTGCGCGAGAAACACATTGAACGAATGAAAGATTCCGCCGAGTATTTTGATTTTGAATTTTCAAAAGAAAAGTTGGCGGCGCAACTTTATAAAGTTGCGTTGCATTTTAATTTCCCGCAAAGAGTAAGGGTTTTGCTAAATAAAGCGGGCGAGGCGACCGTCGCTTGTAAAGCGGTGGTCGCCTTCGCTCGTCCATTCAAAGTTCGCCTGGCGGAAAAACCCGTCAACTCAAACGACGTTTTTCTTTTCCACAAAACCACGCGACGGGAGATGTATCCGTCCGTTCAAGGTTGCGACGACGTTTTGCTATACAATGAACGCAACGAATTAACTGAATTTACGATTGGCAACCTTGTCGTTGAAATGGACGGCGAGCTGTTCACTCCACCCATTTCTTGCGGGTTGTTGGCGGGGACGTTTCGTGCGCATTTGATGGAGACGGGTCAGGTTAAAGAGCGCGGCGTTTATAAAAGCGATTTGGGGAAATGCGCGAAAATATTTTTAGTTAATTCGGTTCGGAAATGGGTTGAGGTAGTCATGCAAGAAAAGCCGTGAGCGTCTCTTTTGAGCGCGTTGTCGCGCGCAAAAAATTAGGGCAACCTTTAGAGCGAGCGTTGTTTTTGTCTATTTTAGGACTTACGCAAGACGGCTTGCGCGATTTGCCCTCACCCTAGCCCTCTCCCGAAGGGAGAGGGGACTCCCTTCCCCTTCGGGGGAAGGGTTGGGGATGAGGGAGCGTCTTGCGTAAGTCCTATATTTATTTTATTTCAAAAGAATTTCGATATCGTGAAGCATGTCGTTTGTTGAGATTGGCGTCCCGTAAGAGAGGCGTAGCGTTCCGTTTTGGTCAATCAAAGTAATGCGCGCCGTATGGTTAACTTCGTAATTTGTAGGCGCAGAGCCCGGCGCAATTTCGCGGAACACGCCGTAATTCTTCCATATACTTTCAAGTTTGACTTGCGCGCCGCTTAATCCGATGAAAGACGGGTCAAAGTGATTGACGTAATCCTGCGTAATTTTGAGCGTGTCGCGTTGCGGGTCAACGGTGATTAAAACGACCTTCACCGCTTCAGGCTTGGATATTTCGACATACATTTGTTTCAATTGGGCTAACGTCGTCGGGCAAACGTCGGTGCAGTTTGTGAACCCAAAAAATAGCAGGACGATTTTGCCGCGCTGGTCGCTCATGCGAAAGGTCTCGCCATTGGCGCGAGTTAATTCAAAATCAAAAGCCTGCGGATACGGTTCCGCGTAAGACATTCCGCGAAAGCTGGGAGGTCCCGCCAAAACGGAGGACAAAGCCGCGCCTAGCGCGACGATAAAAAGAACGCCCAAACCAATCCAGAAAATTTTTCTATTCATTTTTAAATCCCTTCGCGATTTTTTACGACGATCTGTTTTGCGCTATATCTGGCGACGCGTTCAGGCTCGACGCAATGTATACGGAGAGCGCGAACACGCCGCCAATGGGAAATCCCAAATAAAGGATGGGATATAAAACTCGCGTCCAGTAGTTAGGCGGCAAAACTTCCATTTGAATCGAGCCGTTCGGATGAACGCTGCACAGATAACTAAATTTGCTGGCGCGCTCCAACGGCATGGTGATTGTCGCGCCGGCTGGAATCCAAAACGGTCCAAATTGATGATTGACTATATCTTCGTTTCGCAATAGCAAGACGTCGCCGACTAAAAACTGCCACTTATCGGGCAAGGTCGGCACGGCATTCCCGGCGGCGACTATTTTTTCGGTTCCCACTGGGATGACATATTCGATTTGCTGGGGCGCGCGCGTGGCGCCGCCGTAGACAAGCCAACCCGCCACGCTAAATATGCCCACAAAAAGCGGACCCATCAACAATGGAATCCATAATAAAGATTTACGCATTATTTTTTTGCCTCAATTTTTTCGTCAATTAAAGCGGCTTGACGCGATTGATTCCAGATATATTGCGTATATCCCGCCAGCAAAATAACCGCCAGAGAAAACCAAGTGATAATGTATTCGCGATGCTTGCCTTCGCTTAATTGCACGTTGGGGTTGGAGCGATAGGGCAAATCAGTTTGACTTGCTTCAGGCGCTTGTTGAATGTAAAACGGAAGCAGGGGATGCGCGACTTGCTTTTGAATTCCTTTGATATCCACCCAAAACCACGTTCTACCAGACTCTAAACCGTTTTTCATGGCAGTCGCATCCGCCAGCCAGATGATTCCTTTTACTTCCGCCGTTTTTTCTTTGTTGTATTTTCCCCAAGTTTCTGGCGCGGCGTCTTCGGCGGGAATCCAGCCGCGATCCACCAGAACGGCTTGCTTGTCGCCGTCAATCATTAAAGGCGTCAGCAGATGGAAGCCCGGTTTGCCTTCCCAAATTTGGTAGTTAAGAGCGATTTGTTGCGCATAATCGTATTCGCCGCGGACAGTCGCCGATTGATATTTGAGGTTTGTCGGGTTTTCAAAATTTAAGGGGATTTCATTTAACGCCAGCGGTTGCGCTTGCATACGGGAAATCATTTCGGCATTAAAGGTTTGTCGGTTTGTCAACCGTTTCACTTGCCATAAACCAAGTTGAAGCATTACGCACACGGCGACGACGACCAGCGCCGTAGTCCACCGCCAGCGACGGCTAAAAAAAGTTTTGAGCATAATTATTCTCCGTCCTCCTCCGTCGTGCGACAGAAGAGGGCGGAGATAGCAACAGATTTACTTCAAGCTTTTAATGTACGCAATGAGATTGGCGATATTTTCTTCGGAGAGATCCTTGCCGAAGGTCTTGGTCATCATATCCGGGTAGCCTTTCACGATCTTGGCGCTCGGAGTAACAATGGACTCGTGTATATACGCTTCGTCAACTGTGACCGTTTCGTTGTCGGCTAAAGTTTCCTCTTTGCCAAACAAGCCTTTCCAAGTTGGTCCGATTCTCTTGCTTCCGTCTATGGTGTGACAATTGGAACAGGTTGCCGAGTTGTATAAAGCTGCGCCTTTTGCGACCGGGTCGCCGCTGGCGTTCGCAGTCGCGGCAACTTGCGCCTTGATCCATGCGTCAAAATCTTCCTGCGAGACGATTTTGACCGGCATCGCCATCGTGGAGTGATTCGTGCCGCACAACTCAGCGCATTGGACGCGTAAGTTGAAGTTTTCTCCGATGGGAGAGTAACTGGCGATTTCATTCGGGGTGATGTACATGTCGGTTGGCGAACCGGGAACGGCGTCAATCTTGTCGCGGAAAGCGGGAATCCAGAACGAATGCAACACGTTGCCGGGAGTTTGTCCGCTCTCGGTTGAATCGTTCGCGGAGACTTTAAAATGAATCCGCTTGTTCACCGGCAGAACCATCGCCGGGGCGTCGGGCGCGTCTATGTCGTCCCCGCCGATAATCTTGACGCCTTGCGCCGGGTAGGTAATCTGCCAACGCCACTGAACGCCGTTCGCCTCGACCACCAAGTCCGGGTTGCCGCGGTTGCCTTGAAACGAAGCCAGACCGGTAAGCCCAGGATGGATCACGACGATGATGTTTAAGGCAAGCGTGATAAATAACCAAACGCCGGAAAACCAAGTGTTGCCTGTAATTTGATTGCCAGGTTCGAGACTATTGTCGCTGGAAGCTCGAAACTTGAAGAGGCTGTAAGCCAGCACGGTCACGACAAAGACGAACACCGGCGCGGACAGCTTTAACAAAATTACGAAGGAATGGTCGCTATATTCCGCTTCCTGCGCGGATTTCAGCGGGAAGATGTTCCAGCCGGGGATTAATATCTCCGCAATCAGCGTGAAGACGAACCATAGAATAGCAACGTTGATATAGTCGCGTCGCATAGAATATTCTCCTTTTTATCAGTTAGGGCCCGACCAAATACAGGACGGGATACACAAACACCCACACCAGATCTACGAAGTGCCAGTAAATAATGGCGCCCTCCGCCGCCCAATGATCTTCAGCCAGTTTGCCCTTTGCGCCCTGAATAAAAACGAGGATCAGCATGATGAGCCCCGTCAGCACATGGAAAGCGTGCATCCCGGTGAGGGCAAAGAACGACGTTCCGTAAGCGGTGTTGGGCGGGAAGTGCTTCAATGCGTCGGGCCATTCTTTCATCACGACGAAGCCGAGAAAGGCGGCGCCTAAGATAATTGTGACGATGATGTTGAGTTTAAAGGCTGCCAAGTCGCCGTGAACGATTGAAGTCTCAGCCCGATTGGCAAAAAAACTGCTCAACAATAGAACGGAAGTAATCGCCAAGCCCAGCGCCTGCACGACTCCCTCTTTGGGACGGTCAAACCCGTTCATGTAAAAACGAGTAACCAGCAACGTGAAGAAGATGACGCTTTCCGAAAGGATAAACAACCACAAGCCCAAGCGGCGATTGTAAACTTGATATTTCAAATTTGTCGCTACAGTAGACATAATTAGTGACCTCCGTTTTCACTTTGGAAGAGGGCCCCAAAGTGCATAAAGAATTCCGCAATTAAGGCGGTTTTGCCCAGCGCGATAACGGCAAGAAGCATAATTGCCGCGTCGCCGATATTCGCGGCGTAATACTCCACAATCGTCATTGCCGCCAAACCAACGACGACATATATGCCTTGTTGATACGACGACTCTTTGTCTAAATGAGATGCGCTCATAAAAAATCTCCTAATTTTATTTTTTAGATTAATGAGTCGGCGGGCGCGACGACGTGGTGACTGGTCGCGACAACCGCGTGCGCCTCAGACCCGCTCGCATAATCGTAAGGATGATTCGTCACTTGGGGAACCGCGGAGAAATTATGCTCAGGAGGCGGAGAAGAAACCTGCCATTCCAAGGTGCGCAACTGCCAAGGATTGGAAGAAGCCACAGGTCCGCTTTTCCATGAATAGATCAGGTTGACGACGAAAACCAGAAAGCCCACGGCAAGAATAAACCCGGAAACGCTTAAATACATATTCTTGCTTGCCAATTCAATCGGGTAAGTGGCGATGCGGCGGTTCATGCCGCTCAAGCCAATCAGCATCATCGGCGTATAAAGGAAGTTGAACGCAACGAAGGCAATCCAGAAGTGAATTTTGCCGAGCGTTTCGTTGTACATGCGCCCGGTCATCTTCGGGAACCAGTAGTAAATGCCCGCTAGCAAAGCGAAAATTTCGCCGCCCATGATGGTGTAGTGGAAGTGGCCAACCACCCAGTAGGTGTCTTGTAAATGGAAGTCGGTGGGAGCGTCCGCGTTGGGAAGACCCGTCAAGCCGCCGATGGTAAAGTTGAAGATCATTCCCATCGCAAAAAGCATCGGGGTCGTCAAACGCAATTTGCCTTGCCACATGGTGCCTAAAGCGCACATGAAGATAATGCCGGTGGGAACGGAGATTAATTCCGTCGCCGCCATGAACGGCGCCGTTAAATAATTTGCCATGCCGCTGGTGAACATGTGATGCGCCCAGACGATGCCGCTTTCGCCCGCGATGAACAGCAAAGCGCCCACCGCCCAGCTATAGCCAAACAACGGCTTGCGTGAGAAGTGCGTCACGATTTCCAGCATGAGAGCGAAGCCTGGGATAATCATCACATATACGGCGGGGTGAGAATACGCCCAGAAAACATGCTCGTACAATATGCCTGTGCCGGCGCAGTGCGCGTTGAAGTAACACAAGCCGATTGCGCGATCCATAATTGTCATAATCAAAGCCGCAGCTACAAACTGGGTGAAGACCAAACTAAGCGTTGAAGCGGTGAAAATGCCCCACACAAAAATCGGCATTCGTCCCCAAGTCATGCCCGGCGCGCGCATCCGAATTACGGTGACTAGAAAGTTCAGACCGCCGATGATTGAGGATAACCCGAAGGTGGTAAACGCCAACAGAAAGAGCAACATCGGCAGACCGCCTTGTTCGCTCAAAGGCGGATACACCGTCCAGCCGGCGATGTAACCGCTGAAGCCATTCATCGGCAAGACGCTGGCGATTATCAACGTCAAAGCCACCGGCGGGGTCAGCCAGTAGCTCAACGCGTTCAAGCGCGGAAAAGCCATATCTTCCGCGCCAATCATCAACGGCACGAAATAGTTTCCCAAGCCGCCGGTGAGAATCGCAATCGCCACGGCAACCATCGTGATACCGTGCATGGTCATCGTCGTGTTGTACAACGCCTTACTCGGAAAAAAGTCTAAGGTGGGCGTCATCAACTCGATGCGCACAAGCACCGCCAGCAAGCCCGCAACGAGAAACAGAACGATAAAGGTGATCAGATATTGAATGCCGATAACCTTGTGGTCGGGGGAGAACGCAAAGTAACGCCCAATGCCATGCGACTGCATAGTCGGGAGCGGCTTATTCTCCAAGCCAAACCAACCCAGCGCCCAGTGTTCCCAGACGCCCGCGCCGGCTAACCAACCGACCAAAAAGAAAATGTAACCGATGGTAAACGTGGCGTCGGAATATGGTTGCAAGCCGCTTAATATAGATAAGCCGCCTCCAATTATCCCGCCAACGATACCGCAAATCAATCCTTTGATCCAAGACATAGAGCCTCCTTAACAACAGAAGTGGATTTTTCAAGGGCAAAAAGACGCCCCAGATTACACAATTTGTAAATCGGACTAAAAAACGATGGCTTATGGCTTGTCGCTGTTTTTACAATTAAGACGTATGGAATTTGTTTAAATTTTTTGTCGGAAGGGAGTGTCGAAATAATGACGATGATCGTTGTGTGAGTAGCGCCTTGTTGCGAAGTCGCGCATTTTGAGACGCTATTCTTGTATTCTGATGGCGCGGAAATCGTTTGTCCCCCTAATAGGGGCAGACGCTAATTTTGTATAATGCCAATATACCAAACAATGACGCAATTGTCACTGTTTTTTTTGCAGGCTTTATTGCCTTTTTTGCAAACTCAAGATTTTTTTTGTCAGCGAGACCGATCTATTGAAAATGAGACAACCGCGTCGTTACAGTATAATTTCAACGAGTCAGGACTTTCGCTTGTCATTCCGAGCGAAGCGAGGAATCTTTACGATTGTCTCAAAGACCCTTCGCTAGCGCTCAGGGTGACATAAAGAAAAGGACGTCGTAAAGCGAAAGTCCTGTAAGTTTACTATTCCGTTTGAAAGGATGGAAATTATGGAAACGTTTGCCGAAGGTTTAATCAAACTCTGCGCGGCGGTGTTGGTCGGCGGCGTGATTGGCGCGGAACGCGAGTATCAAGATAAAGCCGCCGGCTTTCGCACAATCATCCTGATTACGCTTGGCTCGACGCTGTTCACGATTTTCTCGATGACGATGGATCCTGGCAATAGCCGTACGCGCGTCGCCTCGAACATCGTGACGGGCATCGGTTTTCTGGGCGCGGGCGCAATCATGCGCGAGGGCGGGCGCATCGGCGGATTGACCACCGCCGCGACAATCTGGCTTTCCGCCGCGTTGGGTATGGGCATTGGCGCGGGCGACCTGTATTTTGTTTTGGCGGCAACCGCCATTACGCTGTTGGTTTTGTTCGCCTTCCCATACATCGAGGCGCGCATTGATAAAATCCGCGAGACGCGCTCGTATAAGATTGTCGTTGAAGCGAGCGACGTCAAGAAAATCAAGGAAATCGAACAGGCGTTGAAAGAATGTTCGCTAAAGGTTAGCGATCACCACCAAGAAAAATTCAAAAAAACAATCATTGGCACGTGGAAGACGATGGGGACGCCAAAGAATCAGGAAAAATTCGCGCAGATGATGATTAAGAATAAAGACGTCAAAGAGTTGAAGTATTGACGTTGCGTAGCGCCAAACCGTCGCCGAGATAAACGCTTCAGCCCTTGCGCGCAATCCTATTCTCGTTTCTCTACCGTACATTTCAAAATGGGACGCGGATTAACGCGGAAAAAACAATTAAAAATCCGCGTTCTCAGCGTAAATCCGCGTCCTATACAAATTTTGTACGGTAGTGAAATTTTCGTCAAATCTTCATCTTAATTCGTGTTATAAATGGCGCTATCTCATCATCTCTGGAGGATTCCTTATGAAACGCGCGGTTAGCATTAGCATCGGCTCGTCCAAACGCAACAAATCCGTTGAAGTCGTCTTGCTGGGCGAAAAAATTAGCATTGAACGCATCGGCACGGACGGCGATATGGAAGCCGCCGCATTAAAGTACAAAGAACTCGACGGCACAGTGGACGCTTTCGGCGTCGGCGGCGGCGATTTGGGCGCGATGACCGACGGCGTTTGGTATCCCTTCTATTCCGTTTTGCCGATGGTGCGCTATGTCAAAAAGACCCCGCTGGTGGACGGCACGGGATTAAAGAACACGCTCGAAAATAAAGCCCCCGCCTTCATAGACCAGAAGATTGGCGATTATATTAAATCTCGCGGACGCAAAACGTTGATGGCGGCGGGCGTAGACCGCTGGGGACTCTCGAAGGCGTTTGTGGACGCGGGGTATGAAGTCGTTTTCGGCGATTTGATGTTTGGGCTGGATTTGCCGTTTGCCATGCGCACGCTGAAGCAATTGAAGACGCTCGCCGCGTTGCTCATGCCCATCGCGGGACGTTTGCCGTTTTCATGGATTTATCCGCTCGGCGAGAAACAAGAGAAGCGCACGCCCAAATGGGGAAAATACTACGAGTGGGCGACAGTCATCGCGGGCGATTTTCATTTAATCCGCCGCTTCATGCCCGACAAGTTGGAAGGCAAGGTCATTGTCACCAACACCACGACGCCTGAAAACGTGGAAGAATTTCGCAAAGCGGGCGTGAAATATCTCGTCACCACAACGCCGGTTTTGGAAGGACGCTCCTTCGGCACAAACATGATGGAAGCCGCGCTCGTGGCTGTCGCCGGCAAGGGGCGCGTTTTGACAAATCCCGAACTAGATGAAATGTTGACCCAACTTCATTTTGAGCCGCAATTGCAGGAGTTAAATTAATTTATGGACGCCATCGTCACGGCGGGCGGAATTCCGCAACCCGGCGAGCCTTTATACGCTTTTTCCAAAGGCAATTCCAAAGCCTTGATTGACATTGCCGGCAAGCCGATGATCCAATGGGTTTTGGACGCGCTCAGCAAAGCCAAAACGGTGGATAACGTCATCGTCATCGGGTTGTCGGCAAAGAGCGACCTGACTTGCAAGAAGCCGATGTATTTTGTCTCAAATCAAGGGCGCATGTTGGCGAACATTGTCGCGGGCGTGAACAAATCGCTTGAATTAAATAAGAAGAACGAATACGTCGCGCTGGTCTCTTCGGATATTCCCGCGATTAAAAGCGACATGGTTGATTGGATGGTGAATACCTCCATGCAAACCCGCGACGATTTATATTACGGCGTTTGTCCGCGCGAAGTGATGGAAGCGCGTTTCCCGACGTCGAACCGCACTTACACCAAAGTCAAAGATATGGAAGTCTGCGGCGCGGACGTCAGCGTGATTCATGTCAGCATGGCGACCGAGCATTTGGATATGTGGGAAATGCTTATCGGCAATCGCAAGAGTCCGTTGCGACAGGCGGCGGTCATTGGCTGGGATACGCTTTTCAAATTGCTTACCCGTCAATTTACTTTGCAGGCTTTAGCGGAGCGTGTTTCGGAGCGCATCGGAATTAAAGGGCGCGCCATTATTTGGGATCGCGCCGAACCCTGCATGGATATTGACAAGCCGCACCAATTAGAACTGATGCGCGAAGACTTAGAGCGTCAATTGAGCCAAGTCGTCGAAGCGAAGAAAAAAGCGAAGGCGTCCGCAAAGCGGGCTGTTTCGCAAAAATCCAAAGCCGTTGTCAAGGCGGCGCAAAAAACGAAAGCCAAATCAAAATGAGTTTCCGTTCCTTACTTGAATTGGACGCCCGACTTTCCGACCAACTGCGCGTTGCCGAGAAGCCGGGCGTTTTGCGGAGTCTTGCCGCTTTTCTCGCGCACTCCGGTGATTCATGGTTTTGGGCGGCCGCGCTGATTATTTTGTGGTTCTTGAGCGACCCAATCTGGAAGCGTTTGGAAGTCGTCGAGTTTTTTGGAATCGCTGGGTTGGCGGGCGTGGTGCTGGCAATCAAATTCATCGTGCGCCGCGAAAGACCGCAAGGCGATTGGGGCGGAATTTATCGCAACACCGACCCGCATTCCTTCCCATCGGGACACGCCGCGCGCGCGTTTTTAATCGCGGCGTTGGCGACGGCGCTCGCCCCCGTTTGGGTAACCGTCGTCCTTTGGGTGTGGGCTCCGCTGGTCGCTTTGGCGCGCGTTTCAATGGGCGTCCATTATCTTTCCGACGTTGTCGCGGGCGCGATCTTGGGAATGCTCGTCGCGTTAATCGGTTTGCAAATCTACCCGCCGATGATTAACTGGTTCGTTGCATTAACTCATTTTTCGTTTTGGTAACTCACCTTACGCGCCCTCACCCTGCCCTCTCCCGCAGGGAGAGGGGACTCCCTTCCCCCGCAGGGAGAGGGGACTCACTTCCCCCGCAGGGAGAGGGGACTCACTTCCCCCGCAGGGAGAGGGGACTCACTTCCCCCGCAGGGAGAGGGGACTCCCTTCCCCCGCAGGGAGAGGGGACTCACTTCCCCCGCAGGGAGAGGGGACTCACTTCCCCCGCAGGGAGAGGGGACTCACTTCCCCCGCTGGGGAAGGAGACTCCCTTCCCCAGCGGGGGAAGGGCTGGGGATGAGGGAGAGAATCCCGCGCGGCGGCAAATAACTTTCCTTACAAGGTAGTTACGAACGCCTCTCTCATTTATAAAGATGCTACAATCATGGACATGAAATTAACCGCCCAATCGCGTTTGCTGAAATGGGGGAGCGTTTTTGGTTTAACCGCCGCTTATTTACTCGCGTCATTTTTCTTAATTCCAGAAGTTGGTCCCGCATTTACTTCAATGAGCATACTGCCAGTCGCTTTGACTGGGTGGTTTTTTGGTTTGCCGGCGGGCGTGCTTGCCAGCGTCATCGCCATTGGCGGCGATATTTTGATCATGTATTTTGCAGGCGGAACGCCGTTGAGTCGCAACGAGCAAAATAGTTTTATGATGGGGAGCGTTATTCTTGCGCTGGTCGGCGCGACTTTCGGAAAACTCAGCGAATATTTTCAACGGCAATTAAATACGCAAGAACAACTGCGCGCGCACGAGCGCTTCCTCGCCCTGCTGAACGATATGACGCATTCCATCATCGCCACGCAAGATTTTGACGCGATGATGCAAACGCTCGTCCACGACCTGACTGTTTTACTCGGGGCGGATAATTGTTACATCACCCGTTGGGATCCAATCAAGGAACAAGCGTTTCCCGTCGCCACAAACGCCAATCTAAAAATCCCGTATGCGGAAGTGGAATTTCCAAAAGACGAGAAAAACCTGACGACCTCCGCGTTGGAAGCGGGACGGGTCCTAGTTGTGGAGGACGCCGTCAATTCGCCTTTCACCAGTTTGCGCGTCAGTCGGCAATTTCCCTCGCACTCCGTCATTAGCATTCCTTTAACTTACGGAGAACACAAACTTGGCGCGGCGATTGTCGCGTTTGAGAGCGAACATCAATTTACGGCGGAAGACGTTGAACGCGCCAAACAAGCCGGCGACCAAATTGCGCTGGCGTTATGGAATGCGCAACAAGAATTGAACCTGCAACGCAACCTGCGCCAGACAAAAGCGTTGGCGGATATCGCCCGCGCATTAAGCGAAACGGAACATATCGGATTGAGCGACGTTTTGCAGATGATTGTCGTTTCAGCCAAAGATTTAATCGCCAACGCGGAACAGGCGGTCATCCACCTCATTGACGAAAAAGAGCAGATACTCACCTACGGCGCGGTGATTGGGTTTGACGACCCCGACGGCGGAAAAAAGAAAATGCGCTTGGGCGAAGGCATTGCCGGGCATGTGATTATCAGCGGGGAAACGGTCAACATCACGGACGTCAATACCGACCCGCGTTTTGTCAAACTCGGCGGCGCGGAACCGACTTATCGTTCCTTGTTGGTCGCTCCCGTTCACAGCGGAGGACGCAGGGTTGGCACTGTCAGCATCCAAAGTAGCGTCCCCTTTGCTTTCTCTTCCGAAGATATTAAACTAATCAGCCAGTTAGGCACGCAAGCCGCCATCGCCATCGAGAACGCGAATTTATTGGAAAATATTCAGCAGGCGCTTAAAGAATCAAACGCGCTCTATCGCATTAATCAAGGATTGGTCGCCTCGCTGGACGCGCAGGAATTATTGCAAGACGTCGTGGAGTTGTTGCAAAACAACTTCGGCTATTATCACGTTCAAATTTATGTTTTGGATCAAATCTCCGGCGATTTTGTCATGAGCGCGGGGAGCGGGGAAATCGGCAAAAAATTAAAAGAACAAGGGTATCGTCTGCGCGCTGGGGAAGGCATTGTCGGGTATGCCGCCGAAACAGAGACGGCTTTTTTTGCCAATAACGTAGACGACGTTGTCTCGTTTGTGCGCAATCCTCTTTTGCCAGATATAAAATCGGAATTGTCCGTGCCTGTCAAAGTGGGCAATGAGATTCTGGGCTTGTTGGACGTTCAACAGGCGCCGCCCAAACGCTTAACGCAACGCGATATCCAATTGGTTAGCGCGGTGGCGGACCAACTCGCCGTCGCGCTTCAAAAGGCAAATTTATACGCCGACCTGCAAGCCGCCTTGCAAATGGAAAAAGCTATTCGCAAGCAATTGGTGCAAACGGAACGCCTGACCGTCATGGGGCGTTTGCTCGCGACGGTCTCGCATGAATTGAATAATCCGCTGCAAGCCATGCAAAACGCTTTGTTCTTGCTCAAAGAGGAAACGGGCATTTCGCCTCAAGGACGGCAAGACCTTGAGATTGTGCTGGCTGAAGCGGAACGCATGGCAAGCTTGCTTGAACGCCTGCGCGCCGCGTATCGCCCGATGCAGGCGGACGATTTTAATTTCGCGCAGATCAACGAAATTGTCGCAGACGTTTACGCGCTGATCGCCGCGCACTTGCGCCATCATCAAATTGTTTTTGAATTTCATCCCGACCCAGATTTGCCGCCCATTCCTCTACTGGAAGACCAAATCCGACAAGTGCTTCTTAACTTATTGATGAACGCCGCGGAATCGATGGAGACCGGCGGCGTATTAATCGTCTGCACGGAACTGAGCCAAGAAGCCGATGAAATCCTCCTCACGGTTAAAGATACTGGCGTCGGCATTTCGCCCGCCATCCTGCCGAACATCTTTGAAGCCTTTGTCACGAACAAACCGGGCGGAACGGGCCTCGGTTTGACCATTTCGTATGATATTATCAATCAGCATAAAGGGCGCATCGCGGCGGAAAACAACCCAGAGCGCGGCGCAACTTTCAAAGTATGGCTTCCAATTCGCCAAGATATCGAATGACCCATCGTAAAACGTTTGTTGTAAAATAAAAAAAACTATGACAACTCCCTTTCCTTCTTCCAACCCGATTCGCATCCTTGTCGTTGACGACCACCCGAACACCGCGACCACGCTGGCGCGCGCGCTGACGCAACTGGGGTCAAGCGTGAATGTGGTTTCCGCTATAAGCGGACATGACGCCCTCGAAAAAATAAATGCCAGCAACGGCGTGGATATTTTAATCACCGACATGATTATGCCCGAAATGACCGGGTTGGAATTAATCGAAAAAATGCAAAGCCACCCCAGCGGCAGACCGGCGTTCACTTATCTGGTCACCGCTTACGACATCCCCGGTCTAAAAGTTACGGCGCATCGCTTAAAGGTGAGCGAGGTGATTATTAAACCAATCCGCCCGGAGCGCATGTATCAAATCGTCACGCGCGCTATGGAAGAAATGAAACACGCGACCCAGCCTCCCAAAAGCATTGCAACGGGAAAGAAAAAATTCAAAATCCTTGTGGCGGACGATAAACCGGATAACGTCACTTTATTAACGCGCTATTTGGAATACGAGGGCTACGACTATATTTCCGCGCGCGACGGCGTGGAGACGCTGGAAAAAGTGTACGACGAAGCGCCCGACTTGGTTTTGTTGGACGTCAACATGCCCAATAAAGACGGCTTTACCGTCTTGGGCGAAATTCGCGCCGATCCCGCCGTTCAACATATTCCCGTCATTATTCTCACTGCGGCGCGAATTGACGCGATGGACGTGCAATCGGGTTTGAATTTGGGCGCGGACGATTACGTCACCAAACCTTTTGACCGTCACGAGCTCATGGCGCGCATCCGCACTAAATTGCGCGTGAAAGAAATGGAAGACGTGATTCGCCGCCGCAACCGCGAGTTGAATCTTCTGCCCGAAATCGGCAAAGAGTTAAGCGCGCGCACGGATATTAAAGACCTCGCCAACGTCTTGCTCAAACGCACGGTGGAAACGCTCGGAGCGATTCAGGGGAACATGCTTATTTTTGATTCAGAAAATGGATCTCGTCAAAATTATCAAGTCTCGTCCGTTTCCCCCGAACCAGCGAACGCTGAAATGACCGTCCCCGAAGGCTTGCTGGAGCGCGTCAACGAAGCGCGACAAGGCTTGATTATTGAAGACACGCGCAACGATCCCTTGTGGTCTGCGGAACAGAACGCCTCCATTCGCTCGGCGGTCATCGCGCCGTTGTATGGGCGTAAAAATTTGCTGGGCTTGCTCATTCTCACGCACGAACAGGAAAAGTATTTCAACACGGGGCATCTGTTGCTTTTGCAAGCGATTGCAAGTCAAGCGGCAATCGCCATTGAGAACGCGCGTTTGTACTATAATGTAACGCAGGAACAGAAAAGACTTGACGCCGTGTTGCAACATGCGGCGGAAGCGATTCTCATGTTTGATGCGCAAGGCAAACTAATCTTGTTGAATCCGGCGGGCGAACGTTTATTCACCGACCTCAAAACGCGCATCGGTCAGGTTTTGCCTGCAGGACAAGGCTACGACCCGTTTATTCAACTATTAAGCGCCGCGCGCTCATCCAACGCCTCTAAATCAGACGAAGTGATTTGGCCCGACCAACGCACGTTCGTTGCGCTTATTACTCCCATCGAAGACGGCGGACAGGTTGTCACTTTGCACGACGTCACGCACTTTAAAGATCTTGAGCAGGTTAAGAACGAGTTTATTGCGGCGGCGTCCCATGATTTAAAAAATCCCATCAACGCCATTTCGGGTTTCAGCTCTATGCTGGAGATGGCGGGACCGCTCAACGCACAGCAAAAAGATTTCACAAACCGCATCCAAAAAGCCGCGCAAACCATGATTGAATTGGTGCAAAATATGCTGGCGCTCGCGCAAATTGATTTGCGCGCCTTGCAAAAACGCGAAGCGGTGGATATGGAAAAGTTGCTCGCAGAACTGGCGAATGAATTTACGCCGCAAGCGCAGGCAAAGGAACAAACGCTTTCGTTTGCTTCACCCAGCGCCTTTCGCGTTAGCGGCGACCCGTTGCAGTTGCGCCAGCTCTTTCGTAATTTAATTGGCAACGCAATTAAATACACTCCCAACGGCGGCGCGATCTCGCTGACGACGACAACAACGGACGCGCATGCCTTAATCGAAGTGCAGGATAACGGGTACGGCGTTTCCGCTTCCGACTTGCCGTTTATCTTTAATCGTTTCTATCGCGTCCGCGACGGAAAAAAAACGGACGAAATTGAAGGCAACGGCTTAGGTTTAGCCATTGTGAAATCCATCGTGGAACAACACGGCGGAAAAATTCACGTTCAAAGCGAACCGCAAAAAGGTTCGCGCTTTAGCGTTTCGCTTCCGCTTCTGACGGATTGATGCGGAACTCTCCCTCATCCCCAACCCTTCCCCCAAAGGGGGAAGGGAGTTAATCCACATCTCCCTTTGGGAGATGTGAGAGGGGTGAGGGCAATTCCCCCAAACCCTATCCGAATTGCAAGGCGCCCTTGTCAACTTTTCAGATAAAATAGAAAAAAATTCGCAACGGCTTAGTTATTTACAAAGCGAGTTGCGCGACTTACAATAATACAGGCTGATTGATTTACGCCGCCAAGGAAATTTATTATGAATAAAAGACTATTTCGCATCTTTTCGGTTATCCCGCTGGTCGCGCTGATTTTGAGCGCATGTTCCGGCTTAACATCTTCCGCGCCTGTCGCGGCTAGTACGCCGTTGCGCGTGTCGTGGAGCTTGTGGCCCGGCTGGTATCCCGCCGTTATCGCTCAACAAAAAGGTTTATTTAAAAAACACGGCGTAGAAGTTGAGCTTGTCTTTTATCACACTTATAAAGACCAATTGCCCGCGTTAGCCTCCGGTCTGCTGGACGGCTCTGCATTGGTTATCGGCGACGCGCTCCTTGATCAGGTGGCGGAAAAAGTTAAAATCGTTATGATTACCGATAATTCCAACGGCGCAGACCAACTGGTGGCGGGTCCCGGCATTCTTAGCCCGGCAGACGTCGTCGGCAAAAAAGTCGGCGTGCAAAGTGGAACGTTTGGGCAGCTTCTAGTGCAAGAAATGCTGAAACAAAATAAACTCCCGATTGATTCGGTCTCTTACGTTGATGTTAGCCCTGAATTTGTGCCAAACGCCATTCCAAACCAAATTGACTTCGGGCATACCTTTGAACCGTACGCTTCGCAAGCGCGCGCCAAAGGTTTTAAACCTATTTTCACAAGCGCGGACACGCCCGGCTTGATTGCAGACGTGGTCGCTTTCCGTAGAAAAATAATCGAACAACGTCCGGAAGACGTGAAAGCATTTATCGCGGCGTGGTTTGAAGCCGCGCAATATTGGCAGGCGAATCCCAAAGAAGGCAACGCCATTATCGCCACGGCAACCGGGCAAAAAGAAAAAGATATTTCTCTTGAAGGCGTGAAGATGTTTGATCTCCCCGCAAATTTGAACGCCTTCAAGCCGGGCAACGACACAACCTCGCTCTATTTTACCGCCCAATATGAATTGCGATTTCTGGTGGATACCGGCGTAATTTCCAACCCAGTGAAACCTGAAGACCTGCTCGACTCTTCATTTCTGCAATAACCAAGAGGTTTTTTATGAACGCATCTACCCCAATCAACGCTCGAAAATCAACGCGCTGGAGCTGGCGCGATCTTAGTCTCCGCACCAAGCTGGTCGCCTCCTTTCTTTTGGTGACAATCGTCCCGCTGGCAATTGTCGCCTTGATTAATGACCGCAATACGCGCCAGGCGCTCACTGACGACGCGAACACGAACTTGCTCGGCGCCGCCTCATTAACCGCCGCGGAGATTGACCAGTTTATCCTTGACAACATTAACAACGTGCGCGGGGAAGCGCAACTCCCCGCCATTGTGGAATACCTGAACGCCTCCGCCGGCGAAGGCGCGGGGAGCGGCAGCGGACTGGAAATCCGCGCGCATAAATTCATTACGGCTCTTTCGAACAAAAGCCCCGTTTATATTTCTTCCATCGCGATCATAGACGCGCGCGGAAAAACGCTGGAAGACACTTTCGCCAGCGATATCGGCGCGAGTAAAGCGGATCGCTCTTACTTTATAAATCCGATGAAAACGGGTTTGCCTTACTCTTCTTCCGTCCTGTTTTCTCCAACGACGCATAACGCTTCAATTTACTTTGCCGCGCCTGTAAGAAAATCGGGCAAAATTATCGGCGTATTCCGCATTCGCTACGACGCCGCGATTTTGCAGGATTTTATTTCCTCAAACGCCGGCTTGGCGGGCGAAGGTTCTTTTCCCGTCTTATTGGATGAAAACCTTATTCGTTTGGCGCATGGAAATACCCCAAACATTATTTTCAAATCGGTTGTGCCGTTGGACGCCGCTTTAGTTAAAGAACTGCAAGCCAAAAACCAATTGCCTGCAGGAACGCCGCAAGATCTTTCAACCAATCTCCCTGATCTTGCGTTGGGCTTAAATAATATTGACGCGCAACCCTTCTTTGCCGCCGAATTTCAAATTGGCGGCGGAGAGATTGAACAAGGCGCCGTAGTTAGGCTTAAGACCCATCCATGGATTGTGGTCTTCGCTGTCGCTCAGGATGTATATCTTGCCCCTATCGTCGCGCAGGCGCGGAACAATGCGCTTTTATCCGCGTTGATTGGCGTCATCGTGCTCATCTTCGCTTTGTTTATCGCGCAAACGCTTTCCGGTCCCATCGTTCGTTTGACGCAAGTTGCGGAGGCGGTCGCCGGCGGCGATATTGATATTCAAGCCAAAGCGGAGTCGCGGGATGAAATCGGCGTGTTGGCGAGCGCGTTCAACACGATGACCGCCCAGTTGCGGAACTTCATCGCCACGCTCGAACAACGCGTCGCAGATCGCACCAAAGCGCTCGCCACTTCTTCGGAAGTCAGCCGCCGCCTCTCCACCATCGTCAACCGTCAAGAGCTGGTGAAAGAAGTCGTAAACCAGATTCAAGCCGCATTCAACTATTATCACGCTCATATTTATCTTTACGACCAAGCCAGCGGAGAATTAATTCTCGCGGGCGGCACGGGCGAAGCGGGGCGCATCCTTTTAGCGCACGGGCATAAAATTGCCAAAGGCAAGGGCTTGGTCGGGCGCTCCGCGAACACGAACGCCTCGGTTTTAGTGTCTGATACAACCAAAGACCCCGATTGGCTACCCAACCCATTATTGCCCGACACTAAATCAGAAACGGCGATTCCCATTTCCATCGGCGCTCAAGTGTTGGGCGTGTTGGACGTGCAACAAAACGTCGCGGACGGTTTGAAAAGCGAAGACGTCGACGTGTTGCAATCCATCGCCAACCAAGTCGCGATCGCATTGCAGAACATCGCTCAGTTTGAAAATTCTCAAAAAGTCGCTTCGGATTTGGGCGTGGTGGCGAGCGTCGGCATCGCCACCGCCACCATTACCGACGTGGATAAATTGTTGCAGGAAGTGGTAGATCTTTCCAAAAAATCCTTTAGGCTTTATCACGCCCACATTTACCTGTTGAACGAAGCCGGCGACACGCTGGAACTTGCCGCAGGCGCGGGCGAGGTTGGACGGAAAATGGTTTCTGAAAAACGAACCATCCCGCTGGAAAGCGAACAATCGCTTGTGGCGCGCGCCGCGCGCACCCATGAGGGCGTGGTGGTCAACGACGTAACCGTCGCCCCCGACTTCCTCCCCAATCCGCTTCTTCCCGAAACGCGCGCGGAAATGGCTGTGCCGATGATTGTGGCGAACAAAGTGATTGGCGTGTTGGACGTGCAATCCGAGACAGTCGGACGTTTTACCCAAGTGGACGTCAACATCAAGACGACGCTAGCCGCTCAAGTCGCCGTCGCCGTGCAAAATGCGCGCAGCTTCTCTGAATCGCAACATCAAGCGGAGCGCGAAACGACATTGAACTTGATTTCCCAGAAAATTCAAGGTACGCCCACCATTGAAGCGGCGTTGCAAATGGCGGCGCGCGAGTTAGGTCATGCGCTCGGGATGCGTCGCACCGTCGTTGCGCTGGATCCTGAAGCGCTGACCAGCGAGCGCCAAACGCAGAAGGAGAACTAAAATGATTAAACGCTTTAACAACCTCAGAATTGCGACCAAGCTGTTTCTCATTTTGCTGGTTCCCCTCGCTGGGTTGCTTTATATTTCGATTGACGGCGTCGTCCGGCAAGCCGTCATCGCCGCCGATACGCGCCGTTTTGAAACGCTAATCAGTTTCTCGACCCAAATCGGCGCGACCGTGCATGAGATCCAAAAGGAACGCGGGACAAGCGTTTTATTTCTAAGCAGTCGGAGCGACCAAGCGAAATCGGAAATGTTGGCGCAACGCGCGGTCAGCGACTCAGAGATTGCGAAATTTCAAGTCGCATTGCAAAACATTGACGCTAACGCATACGGCGACGCATTTCAGGCAAACATAAAAAACGTCACGACGGCGCTCGAAACAATCGCTGAGAAAAGAAAACAAATCGACGCCTTTAACATTACTGCGGATGAATCTAGCGCGTTTTATACCGAGACAATTGACGCGTTACTGACTGTTGTTTCCCAGTCTACGGCGTTAAACAACGCTGAACTTGCGAGATATTCCTCGGCATACTTGGCGTTGCTACAGGCTAAAGAACGGGCTGGGCGGGAACGCGCTAACCTTTCCGCCGCGCTGAATGTAGGTCAGTTTAGCGCCGACGAGTTTCATAAGTTTTTGACGATTTCCAACGAACAAGACACTTATTTTAAATTGTTTCTGTTTTATGCGTCAGACGAAGAGCGGGCTTTTTACAGAGACACCGTGAAGGGACCGTTTGTGGATGAAGCGACGAGTATAGAGCAAGGCGCGTTGAAGGCTACTTCCGACGTAAAATTAAACGTGGACGCTCAACGTTGGTTTAACGCCGCAACGGGGCGTATTAATCTTCTGAAAGAAGTCGAAAACAAAGTGGCGGACGACCTTCTGAAATCCGCCAGCGGCGCTCGGCAAGCGGCGGTGCGCGCGTTATGGTTTTTTATAGCGACAGCGGCTATAGCCGTCGCGTTTGCGGCGGTAAGTATTTTCTTCGCCCGCTCAATCTCCGGCGCGTTGCAATCTATGACGAATACGGCGCAACAAGTCGCCGGCGGAGATTTGAATCAACACATTGCGGTTGATACGCAGGATGAAATTGGCGTTCTGGCGGGCGCCTTCAACGATATGACCGCCCAGTTACGGCGCACGTTGGAGGACGTCAATCGGCGCGCGGTTGAACTTGCGACAGTGGCGGAAGTGGGCACCGCTACCGCCACTATTTTGGAAACCGATAAACTTTTGCAGGAAGTGGTTGATCTTTCCAAAGAGCGCTTCAACTTGTACCACTCCCATATTTTCCTGCTGGACGAAAAAGGCGAAAATCTTGTCTTGGCTTCAGGCGCGGGCGAAGCGGGCGCTCAAATGAAAGCGAAAGGGCTCTCTATCCCGCTCAACCGCGAACAATCGTTGGTGGCGCGCGCCGCCCGTGACCGCAAAGGCGTGACCGTCAACGACGTGACGCAAGCGCCAGACTTTTTAGCGAATCCGCTTTTGCCCAATACGCGCTCCGAGCTGGCTGTGCCGATGGTTGTCGGCGACAAGGTCATCGGCGTCTTCGACGTGCAATCGGACGTCGTTGGACGCTTTACAGACTCAGACATCAATATTCAAACCACTTTGGCTTCGCAGGTTGCGACGTCCATTCAAAACGTGCGTTCGTTTGAGCAGTCCAAAGAGCAGGCGGATTTGGAAGCGATGGTCAACGCTATTAATCAAAAAATCCAGCGTTCCGATTCCATCAACGACGCTTTGCAAATCGCCGCGCGCGAACTCGGCTTGGCGCTGGGTTCCCCGCGCGTTAGCGTTCAAATTCAATCCGCCGCCAAAGCGACGGACGCCGCGAAGATGGGCGCTTAAGGAGTACGACCATGATTGAAACAACTTCCCAACCTAATCGGCTTATTACCCTGTTTTCTCCAAACCGCTGGCGCTTTCTGCGCGTTTCGTTGCGTAACCAATTGTCGAGCATCACGGTTTTAATGGCGTTGATTCCCGCGTTGATTATCAGTATTTTTATCAGCGCGTTAGCCATTACGCAGTTCAACGCGACTCTGCAAACCAACGAACTAACGAAGTTGGAAGCGTTGCGGAAACTGCGCGCAGATCAAATCACCGCCTTCTTTGCCGAGCGCGAGCATAACGTGCAATATAACTCGCAATCCCCAGTCACTTTAGCCGCCCTAAACGCTTTGAGCGACGGGATGAACGCGACGGGTGAAAACGTCGCGCGTTCTTTATATTTAAAAAACCCAGATACGATTGACGCGGGCGACGGCGGCGCGTACACTCTCGCGCATCTTCAATACGCTCCGCAGTTTGAAAGACTGACCAGCGTCTTCGGCTTTTACGACGTCTTCATCGTCAACCGCAACGGGTTGGTGGTTTACACCAACTCTAAAGAAGACGATTTTGGAACGAACCTTGTTAGCGGAAAATATGCGAAGACCAATTTAGCGTCCGCTTTTCAAACCGCGTTAAAACTAAAAAAGGGCGAGACGTTCCTAACCGACTTTGCGTTTTACGCTCCCTCGGGGGATGCGCCTGCCGCTTTTAGAACTGCGCCCATTTATGACGGCGATAGAGTCGTCGGCGTGTTTGCCGTGCAAACCCCGCTGGATAAAATCACCGCCATTATGCAAGATAAAACGGGCTTGGGCGAAACTGGCGAGACGTATCTCGTCGGCGCGGATTATTTGTTCCGTTCCGAATCGCGCTTTGAGAAAGACTCTCTGCTGAAACTAAAGGTAGACACTGAAGCCGCAAAAAATGCTTTAGCGGGAAATTCAGGTTCAGGATTTATCGCGGATTATCGCGGTACGCCTGTTTTCTCCGCGTGGCAACCAGTAACAATCGGCGACCAGCGCTGGGCGGTTATCGCTGAAATTGACCAAAGCGAAGCGCTCGCTTCGGCGAATCAACTCACGACATTTATCGTCGCGGCGGTATCCGTCGCCACTTTGATTATCTTCGCCGTTGCGTTTTTCGTCGCGTTTGCGGTGGCGCGCACCTTCGTTCAACCCATCCTCGATTTGGAAGAAGTCGCCACAACGGTTGCGGGCGGCGATTTGAGCGCGGTCATCAAATCTAACCGCGAGGACGAGTTGGGAACTTTGGCGTCCGCCTTCAACAGTATGACCGCCCAGTTGCGCGACACTATCGGTTCGCTGGAAGGGCGCGTGGCGGAACGTACTAAAAACCTAGAACTCGCCGCCACCGTCGGGCGTTCTGTGTCGCAAGTGCGCGCTTTGGAAGTCATGTTGAAAGACGCCGCCGAACTCATCCGCACACAGTTTGACCTGTACTACGTTCAAGTGTATTTGACCGACCCAAGTCGCACAACCCTGCTCCTTAAAGCAGGCACGGGAAAAGCGGGCGAAGAATTGCTTGGACGCGCGCACAGCCTGCCGCTTGGCACAGGCTCCATCAACGGACGCGCCGCCGTCGAGAAACGCTCTGTCGTTATCGCGGATACCGCCGCCAGCGCCACCTTCCGTCCCAATCCGCTTTTGCCCGACACCCGTTCCGAAATGGCGGTGCCGTTGATTGCGGGAGATCGGGTGGTGGGCGTGTTGGATATGCAAAGTCAATTTCCCAACACATTGAATCAAGAAAACTTAACCGCCTTTGAAGCGCTGGCGGGACAACTCGCCATCGCCATTCAAAACGCGAACCTCCTCGCCGAAGCCGAACAAGCCCGCGCCGACGTGGAAGCCCAAGCGCGAAAATTAATCCGCAAAAACTGGGACGAGTATTTAGACGCTGTGCATACTCCAGAGCAGATTGGTTACCTATTCAATAAAAACAATATCGTTGCGCTGGCGGACGCCGACAAAACCCAAATCCCGACGGCAAAAAATTCCCTCGTCGCGCCGATTACTCTCGCGGGCGAAACGCTGGGGTCTCTCGTCGTGGAAATGGACGAACACAAGCGCACCGCCCAAAGCGCGGAGTTGATTAACATTGTCGCCCGCCAAGTCGGTCAGCAAATCGAAAACTTGCGCCTGTTGGAAAGCGCCGAACGCTATCGCTTTGAAGCGGAACAAACCGCAAGCCGCCAAACGCGCGAAGGCTGGCAGACGTATATGGCTTCTCGAACCAAAGGCAGTTTGGGCTATTTATATAATACGCGCGAAGTCCTCCCTTATGGCGGGGAGAGTCAACCTGACGCATCCATGACCACTCTGTCCATTAAAGCCCATGACGAACACGTCGGCAATCTATCCGTGCAAGGGCTTGACGCCAGCGATTCAGAATCTTTTGATTTAGCGACCGCCGTCGCTGACCGTTTAGGCGCGCATATCGAAAACCTGCGCTTGTTTGAGCAAACCGAACAACGTCGCGTAGAAACGGAAGCCGCGTTGCGCGAAGTTGATATTCAAAAGTACGCGCTTGACCAACACTCCATCGTCGCCATCACCGACGTCACGGGCAAGATTACCTACGTCAACGACAAACTCGTCGAGATTTCAAAATACTCCCGCGAAGAATTGCTTGGGCAAGACCATCGCATGTTGAATTCGGGCTACCACCCCAAAGAATTTATCCGCGAGCTGTGGGTGACCATCGCCAACGGCAAGGTGTATCATAACGAAATTAAAAACAAAGCCAAAGACGGAACGCTCTATTGGGTCGACACCACCATCGTTCCAATTTTGAACGCGGAAGGCAAACCCGAACGCTATCTCGCTATCCGCACCGACATCACCCAACGCAAACACGACGAAGAAGCGATGGAAAAGCGCGCTAAAGAGTTATCCGCTGTCGCGGAAATCAGCACCGTTTCGGCGCAAGAGGCGGATACGGACAAAATGTTAGCCACCGTCGTGCGCTTGACGCAACGCAATTTTGGGCTGTATCACGCGCACGTCTTCCTCTTCAACGAAGAAACGCAAAACCTCACCATCACCGCCTGCGGTTGGAAGGACGAGGAGCAGGAAGGCACACACGGCACAGCGCCCATTCCATTGCAACAAGAACAGTCGCTGGTGGCGCGCGCCGCTCGTACTCAACAAGCCGTTATCGTCAACGACGTGCGTAGCGAAGCGGGCTGGTTGCCCAATCCGCTCTTGCCCGACACTGCTTCTGAAATGGCAGTGCCGCTCATCGTCGGCGGTAAAGTCTTAGGCGTGTTGGACGTGCAATCCGATCAAATCAACGTCTTCACTCAGGAAGACGCGAACATTCAAACTACGCTGGCGTCGCAAGTCGCCACCTCTTTGCAGAACGCGCGCTCGCTCACGCAATCGCAACAAGCGCTCAAATCTTTGGACAGTCAACGCTTCGCGCTCGACCAACATTCCATCGTCGCCATCACCGACGTCACGGGTAAGATTATCTACGTCAACGATAAGTTTGTTGAAATTTCCAAATATTCCCGCGAAGAGTTGCTTGGGCAAGACCATCGCCTACTCAACTCTGGATACCATCCCAAAGAATTCATGCGCAACCTGTGGGTGACGATTGCCAACGGTAAAGTGTTCCACGATGAAATCCGCAACAAAGCCAAAGACGGTTCCTACTATTGGGTAGACACCACCATCGTCCCCTTCTTGAACGAAGAAGGCAAGCCGTTCCAGTACATCGCCATCCGCACGGACATCACCCAGCGCAAGAAAGACGAAGAATTGCTGGCGAAACGCGCGGAAGAATCCCGCCGTCAGGCGGAACGCGAAAGCGCGCTGAACGTCATCAGCCAAAAGATTCAAGGCGCAACCACCGTAGACGCCGTGCTTCAAATCGCCGCGCGCGAGTTGGGACACGCGCTGGGTTCGCCGTTCACAATCGCTCAGTTGGGATTGAAAGAGAAAGGTAAGAAAGACGACGGAAACGGAAGCGCGTGAGGCGAGATCGGAGTTGCGCGTTATGCAACGCGCAACTCCGATCTCCTAACTCGCAACGGGAAGATTTCTTATGACTAAGAAAAAATATCGCCAACGACTGGATGATCTATTTTCATCTATTACGCGTCTGAACACGGACTCGCCAAGCGCCACTCCTGAAATGCGTCAGGAGATTGAAGCGTTGTATGCGCGCGTGCGCGAATTGGAAGAGCAAATTCAGAAAACCGAAAAAGAAACGCTGGCAAAGAAAAAACAAGCTCCCGAAAAAGGCGAAAAGCAAAAATCGCAACATGCCGCGCCGATTCTTTACGAGACGGAACGCGTCGGCTATCTTTACGCGGGCAATCAAGTGGAGCATATCGAAAAACCCGACATGACGTTAGCGGACGAAGAGGGCATGATCTCCGCCGCGCTCACGGAAAGCGGGCAGTCTATCGGGAAGTTGCTGGTTAAAGCGCCGCCGCAAAAAGCAAACTGGACGGAAGAAGAGGTCTTGTTAGCCAACAACATCGCCCAGCAAGCTTCGCTTCAAATTCAAAACTTGCGCTTGCTTGCCGCCACCGAACGCGCCCGCTTTGAAGCGGAATCCGCCACGCGGCGCTACATCCATGAAAGCTGGGCGGATTTCATGGACGGCATTCATCAAAACGAACGCGTCGGTTACGCTTACGACCAAACTTCCGTCGCCCCGCACGAAAAGAAACTTGACGCCCGAGAAGGCTATCAGCAAACGGTCTCGGTCATGGACGAGCAGGTTGGCACATTGCAACTCAAGCCCGACCCCAAGCGTCCCTTGACCGACGAAGACAAAGCGCTGATTGCCTCCGTCGCCGACCGCATCGCGCAACAAGTTGAAAGCATTCGCCTGCTTGCCGCCTCCTCGCGCTTCCGCGCCGAAGCCGAAGAAGCCACCAACCGCCTCACTCACGAGGGCTGGCATTCTTACGTTGACCAACAACAAAATAAGTTGAGTTTCGTTTACAACTCTAATCAAGTCGTCCAAATGGACTCTTCGGCGCTTGAGCAAGACGTTACTTATTCCCAGCCAATTAACGTGCGCGGGGCGGCGATTGGCGAGTTAGCCATTGTGGGCATGGAAAAACTCTCGCCCGCCGACGTCAGCTTCACCGCCGCCGTCGCCGCGCAAGTTGGCTCGCACATCGAGCAAATCCGCCTTTCGGAACAAAACGAAAAACGCGCCGCCGACCTCGCAACGGTGGCGACGGTTTCCACAACGGCGTCTAACGTGCTTGATCCCGATGAATTGCTGCAACAAGTGGTAGACCTGACCAAAGACCGCTTCAATCTTTATCACGCTCACATCTACCTTGCCGACGAAGCCTGGCATACCCTCCTGCTGGCTTCGGGCGCGGGCGAAATCGGCAGACAAATGGTGGCGGAAGGTCACGCCATTCAAATGGATACCGAGAATTCGCTGGTTGCGCGCGCCGCGCGCACACGCACCGCTACCATTTCAAACGACGTGCGAAGCGAAGCGGGCTTTCAACCCAATCCGCTGTTGCCCGAAACCCGTTCAGAGTTGGCTGTGCCAATGATTGTCGGCGACGCCGTGCTGGGCGTGCTGGATGTGCAAGCCAGCCAAGTTGGGCGCTTTACGGACGAAGACGTCAGCATTAACACCACCCTTGCTTCGCAAATCGCCGTCGCTTTGCAAAACGCGCGCTTGTACGTCAAACAAGCCGCGACGGTAGCGCAGTTGCGCGAGTTAGACCGCCTCAAATCGTCTTTCCTCGCCAACATGTCGCACGAGTTGCGCACGCCGCTCAATTCGATTCTTGGCTTTACGGACGTCATCCTCGAAGGCTTGGACGGTCCGCTCACTGAAAATATGACCAGCGATTTGGGACTCATTTATAAAAATGGGCAACATCTTTTGCATTTGATCAACGACGTGCTGGACATGGCAAAGATCGAATCAGGCCGGATGAATCTCAACATTGAAAAATTCAACTTGCAAGCGATTATTGAAGAAGTCGCCAGCATCACCTCGCCGCTTGCCAGCGAAAAGAATCTCGCGCTCTTTATCGAGCCTGATTCAGACAGCGAAGTGGAAGTTAATGCTGATAAAATTCGCCTGCGTCAGGTGTTAATCAATTTAATTAATAACGCGATGAAATTCACCGAGCATGGCAGCATCGCCATGCGCGCCGTGCGCGAAGGCGAAAACGTTCTCATCAGCGTCAAAGACACGGGACTCGGAATTCCGCCTGAATTGCTTGAAGCGGTCTTTCAAGAATTCACCCAAGTGGACACCTCCACCACCCGCAAAGTGGGCGGCACCGGCTTGGGCTTGCCCATCAGCCGTCGCCTGATCGAAATGCACAGCGGACGTCTTTGGGCGGAAAGCACCGGCGTAGAAGGAGAAGGCTCGACATTCTACATCTTGTTGCCCATTGAAGCGAAAATTAAAGAAGAAGAAGAAGAAGCTCCAAAGGCAAAGTAAACATGGCAAAACCAAAATTTCTCCAATGCGCCGTTTGCGGACATCAGCAAGATTACATACCCTTTGTGCCTGCGATTTGCGAAAAATGCGACTCGCAATGGCTTGAAGCGAACTACGATTACGATACCTTCAAACGAGACGTCATGCGCGGCTTGCCTGGGCGTCCCGCCAACATGTGGCGCTATCAGGACGTCCTGCCGCTGACCAATCCCGCCGCTTTGGATTTATACCCCGCCGGCGGAACTCCCTTGTGGCTGTCGCAACGCTTCGCGCCCGCGCTGGGGCATGACCGCGTTTACTTCAAAGACGAACGCTACGGTCCGACCAGTTCTTTCAAAGATAGACAAGCGGCGGCGGCGGTCGCGGTGATGAACGAAGGCAACGTCCGCGAGGCGGTCATCGCTTCGACGGGCAACGCGGCGGTGGCGTTTGCGGCGGCTTGCGCCCGTTCGGGAATCAAACTCTGGGTGTTTATGACCAGTCTCGTGCCGCAGGAAAAGCTGCGCGAGGCGGCTCTCTTCGGCGCGGAAGTGATTCGCGTCAGCGGCAACTACGACCAGACGAAACAAATTGCCAGTCAATTCGCGCAACGCCGTCATCTGCTTTTGGATCGCGGCGCGAGTTCGATCCCCTCGCGCGAATCCATGAAGACCATCGCGTATGAAATCGTGGAGCAACTCAATTGGCGCGCGCCCGATTGGTACATCCAAGCCGTCAGCGGCGGGATGGGTCCGATGGGCGTGTATCAGGGCTTCAAAGAATTATTCAACATGGGCTTGATTGACCGCATTCCGAAAATCGCCGTCATTCAAGCGGCGGGATGCGCGCCGATGGTGACCGCCTTCAAAGCGGGCAAAGATACGGCGACGCCCATTATCCCAAACACAAGCATTATCATCCTTTCCACAGGCGACCCCGGAAAAACGTACACCTATCTTTGGGACATCATCCAAAAGAACGGCGGCACGATGGAATCCGTGACGGACGCGGAAGCCTTTGACGCCATGCGTTCGCTTGCCAAAAGCGAAGGCATGGCGGTTGAGCCCGCCACTTCGGTTGCGTTTGCGGGTCTTGAAAAAATGCTAAAGAACGGAACGATTAGCAAAGAAGAAACCGTCGTGGTAAACTGCACGGGTCACACCTTCCCCGTTGAAAAGCACGTTCTCGGCGACCAATGGGCGGTGGACGTTCATCTTAGCAAAGACCAATCCGCCGCGCCGCGCGAAGGTTTGCAAGCCGCGCTCGAAAATCTGGATGAAAAAGCGACCACCGTTTTATTGGTGGACGATAACGAAAACGACGCCACGCTTATCCGCCGTTTGCTTGAAAGCAAAAAAGCCTATCGCATCTATCACGCTAAAGACGGCTTGGAAGGTCTCGCTACGGCGAAGAAGCTCTTGCCCGACTTAATCGTCAGCGATTTGACCATGCCCGGCATAGACGGTTTTGCGTTTATTGAAGAGCTCAAACTTGATCCGCGCACACAAAACATTCCCGTTATTGTCGTGAGCGCAAAAGACATCACCTCCGCAGAGCGCAAGCGTCTCGAAGGGAACATCGAAGCCGTCTACCAAAAAGGCTCGTTGCCAACGCGCAAATTCGTAGACAAACTGATTAACGTTATCAAAGAAAAAGAAGATAAAAAAGACGGAGATTAAGGAGAGTAGTCATGGGAAGCACTATTTTATACATCGAGGATAATCCAGACAACATGATGCTGGTCAGGCGCGCCCTTGAATCGCGCGGCTATAAATTGTTACCGGCGATGAAAGGGATTGAAGGTGTGGAGGTTGCGGAAAAAGAAGACATAGACCTAATTCTGCTCGATATCAACCTGCCCGATATTGACGGTTACGAAGTCGCCGCCAGATTACGCAGCAGCCAAAAGAAACACACGTTGAGCATTATTCCAATTATCGCCGTCACCGCCAACGCTCTCAAAGGCGACGCGGAAAAAGCGCTCGCGGCGGGTTGCGACGTGTACATGTCCAAGCCGATTAATATCCGCGAGTTGTGGGCGCGCGTCGAAGCGTTTATCCCCGCGCCCAACGGTCCAAAATAAATATAGAAAATCTGGCTTATGCCAAAGCAAACCGCAAATCCAATCTCGTATCTTACGGATATTCAATGTTCGGGGTGCGCTAAAATTTATTCCGTAAATCAAGTTCACACCTTCCGCTCAGATTGTCAATCTCCCCTGCTTGTAAATTACGACTTGAACGTCGCGCGTCAGCAGGTTGACCGCTTTTTTTTTATTCTTTGCGCATCTCGGCAATATCGTCCCATCCACGTCTTCGGTTAAACGCGGCTTGTCTAAAAAACCGACGGCAATACACATGGGGGAGCCTTTTTTCCTTCGAGACCTTTGTGTTTAGCTCAAAAATGCGACGCGCGCGCCCAAATAGTTTCTTGATTTAACAAAATGAGAAAACGCAGTAGAATAGATAATCGCCGTTCAAAGGAGCAAACATGGCAAAACTCATCCCAGCCGCCGAGCGGATTATTCGCGCGCGGGCATTCATCCAACAAGCGCGCAACCTGCCCGTTCCGCCTGAAAGCGGACCCCATGATTTTGCTTACATCGCAAACGTAAAAGACCTTTTGCGACAGGCGCGCGATCTGGTCAAGTTTATCTCCATGACCCCAAGCGCCACAGCCGAGGTCAAGGCGGACGTCGAGAGAATCTATCAGGAAGCCAAGCAAGCGGATCGGGAAATATTGGGGTAAATAAAAAAAACTGGGAATTCGTCAAAGACGGGAAAAGGTTGTAAAATAGAGATAGGCGATCATCATTCTTTAATTGGGCTTACGCAAAAAAACGTCTTTTGAGCGTAAGCGGCGTTCTCTAACGCCGAATTTCGCCAGTGGCGCGTTAGAGAACGCGCCCTACGCAGAGTCTTGCGTAAGTCCTATTTAAATCAAAAAGAGGCTCTCTATGGACAATCAAAAAATTGACGAACTGCTTGAACAAATGCATCAGGAAATCAAAAAAACGGAAAGCGTGGATGAAAAAGGAGAGGAACTTTTGCACGATCTTTCCGAAGATATCCGCAATCTATTGGAGAGAACCGAAGAACTGCGCCTCGCCGATTCAATCTTGCAACGCATTGAACAAACTATTGAGCATTTTGAGGTCACGCACCCTGACCTCACGGCGGCTCTTTCCAATTTATCCGCGATCCTGAGCAACGCTGGAATATAAGTTTCAGCAACGTCACCCGCCGCCAGTGGCTTTAGCCGTCGCCGCCGAGCGCGTGTGGACTCCTAACTTGGCGTAAATCGCTTTCAAGTGGCGCTTGACTGTGTTTGTCGTGACGACTAATCTTTCCGCAATTTCTTTGTTGGTGTAACCTTGCGCGAGAAGGTCAAGCGTTTCGCGTTCGCGGTCGGTGAGCGAGTTAAGTTTATTGAAAGTTGGATTGGCGGAGCGAATTTCTTCAACGGCGCGACGGAAGACGGCGCGGTCAAAGGTTTGTTTTTCGATGTAGGCGGAGATAGAATATTCGGAATAAATTTTTTGAATCTCTTCGGGGTCGGCGACGCCGCTGACGACGATCATCGGGACGCCGTCGGCGTGAATGCGGGCGAGGAGCTGATACCCGTCCAAGTCTTGACGCGCTTCGTCGCCGACGGCGTAAATCCCTTTGAGGGAGAGGTCAATCACCGCGAGCGCAAACTTCTCGCGGCGTAGATGTCCAATCGCGTCGCCGAAACTGGCGCAGGCGCGAGCTTGAAATCCGAGGTCGCTTAAGAGCTCTTCCAAAATATTGCGCCAACCCGCGTCGTCCTCCACAATTAAAACTTTTCCTCCCGAAGGCTTTGGTTGCAAAGCCTTCGACGCTTTTAACGGGGAGATTGTGGCGGCGGTTAATTGCGGCGGGGCGGCGGCGAGAATGCGATTGATAATGTCGCGGAATTGACTGCGATGAAAACTTTCCTTGCGAAGAAACGTGAACGCGCCGTAATCGGTGAGCGCGGTGACGGCGAGCTCGACGGTGGCGAAGCCCGTGAGCAGAATCGTTTGGCAATTGGGGTCAAGTTTGCGGACGGCGTCCAACACGCGCAAGCCGTCGTAGTTGTTGTGGTCGTTGGGCGAAAGCGAAAGGTCAACCACCGCAAGGCGATGCGGTTGCGCTTTGAGCATGGCAAACGCCTCTTCTGCGTTTTCGGCGAGGTCTACAACCAAACCGAAATCCGAAAGTATCTCGCTTAATATTTGACGCCATGAACGGTCGTCTTCGACAATCAATGCGCGAAAGGGAGATGGGGTCATAGGGTGTTCTCGTGTTTCGGTGGCAGGTATCAGGTTGAAGGTTTAAGGTTTAAGGTTGAAGGTTGCGTTTAACATTAAACTTGCAACCTTCAACTTGCTCTGGGAAGCCGCAGGCGAAAAGTTGCGCCGTGTTGACCGTCGCTTTCGACGGCGATGGTTCCGCCCAAGCGCGTCATTAAAGTTTTCACCCACCACAACCCGAAACCGATTTTGCCGACATGCGCGCCCGCGCGCGCTGAAAAATTTAATTCAAAAATTCGGTCATGCAATTCGGGGGAAATTCCGGGACCGCTATCGCAAACAGCGACTTCGACCCACTCCGCGTCCGACGCGCCGCGAATGGCAATTTCGCCTTCGCCGCGCATGGCTTCGATTGCGTTCTCAATCAAGTTCTTAAAAACAAACACAAGGCTTTGATTGCCCGCGATAATCTTCGGCAAATTCTCCAAACCTTCATAAACAAACTTCACGCTGGGCGGCGCTTGCATGGCGCGAATCGCTTCTGCAATGCGCGGCTCGACCAGCGTTTGCTCCAAACGAATGGGGCGCAAATACGAAAGGTTTTCCTGCGCGATTTGCATGGCTTCCATCGCGCACGCTTCAATCTCGTCCAATTTTTTAGCGAGGTAGTCGTCCGCTTGCAACGCGGCGCGATATTTATCTTGAATGGTTTGAACGCGCGCGGGAATAGCGCCGATTTTGTTATTCATGTTGTGCAATAAATTTGAAGCGACGTCGCCGACGGCGGCGAAGGTCTCGGCGATGGCGTGACGTTCCTGCGCCGCGCGCAACGCTTGTTGATGCGATTCGTTTTGCGCCGCCAGCGCCGCGTAATGCGCTAAGCAAGAAAGCACTTTTTGGTCCCACTCCGATTCGGCGAAACGTCCCTCGTCCGCGCCCGCGCTGAAAACGCTGAACGCGCCGAGCGCTTGACCGTTATCCCCGAACAAAGGCGCGACTAACGCGCGAGTCCAGTTTTGCGATTCGGCGAGGTCGTGGCGATAAAAAAGCGGAGCGGAACGCGCGTCGTCGGTGGTGACGGGTTTTTTCAACAAGACAGCTTGTCCCGTAAAACTTTCGCGCAACGGAATTTTCTGCGCGTGCTGATAACCGCCCTCCGAAGCGACGAGCGTTAATTCGTCGCCGCCGCTGACCAGCCATATCGCGCTAGTGGAAGCGTTGAGCAAATCGTTGGCGATGGCGCTAAGGCGACTCATCACTTCTTGACTCGACTGCGAAATCAACAATTGCGCCGCCTCTTGCAATGCGTCTAACAGTTGCGCTTCTTGAATGGCGGTGACGGCGTAAGTGGCAAGCGATTGAAGCGTGTGGCTGTCGTCTTCGGAAAATCCGCGCGGGTAAGGGCTTTCCAAATTCAACACGCCCGCGACGCGTCCGCTGGAGTTGATTAACGGAATCGCCAACTCGGAAAGCATTTCCAAACTGGAGTCGAGCGGATAATAAAGACTCGCCCAACGCTCCTCGCGCAAATCGGAGATGAGCAACGGCTCGCGGTTGCGCGCGACAAGAGCCATGACGCTGGCGCCGTTCAACGGAAGTTTTTCAACGAGGGGACGATACGCTCCGCTGACGGCGCGAGTGATGAGAAATTCTCCGCTTGCGTCCAGCAAACGAAAAATGCCATACTGCGCGTTGGTGACTTCAAGAGCCAACTGCAAAATTGATTCAAGCGTTTCTTCCAAACGCAAACGCGACGAGATTAACATGCCCGCGCGACGCAAGCGATTGAGGTCTTCGTCTTTGCGGGCGAGGATGCGTTGCACTTCCGCCAAGTGCCGCGCATGATAAATCGCCATCGCCGCTTGATTGACAAAGTTATCCAGCATGAGTTGTTCGAGGCGCGTGAACTGGCGTTCTTCATGCAGATAAACATACAACGCGCCGACGACCTGCTCCGCGACAATCAACGGGAAACACGCCGCCGCCTTCACGCCTAACGCGGCTTGATACGGATGGATGTTCAAATCCGTTTCTTCGTAGGATAGAGTCATGCGGCGACGTTGAAGCGCGCGCCTTCCGATTCCATTGGGACGCGGTGCGTCTTCTGAATGCGATATGTTCCCTGCGGGCAACGGCGCAGAGACGCGCGATTCTTTTTCAAACTCGCTTGCGGCTTGGTCGTAGGTGTAAATCACCGCCGACGAACCCGGCGCGACGCGCACGGCGCTTTCGACAATCAATTGCAGGCTGGTCGCGCGCGTCGCGTCGTCGTCGCCGATTTGATTAATCGCGCCGCCGATTTGATTCAAACTGGCGAGCGCGTCGAAGAGACGGGAGTCGGATGCGTCGGTCATAGCGCAATTCTAAACGCAGAATGCAAAATGCAGAATGCGGAATAAAAATTCTGCATTCTGCATTCTCAATTCTGCATTATGTTTTTTTAGCAGTCAAAGTGCAGGGAAAATTCATACGGCGTCGGGCGCAAGCGCACGGGGTCAATTTCAAATTCGCGTTTGTACTCGATGTAAGTTTCTAAAAAGTCTTCGGTGAAGACGTCGCCTTTGAGCAGGAAGTCGTGGTCGGCTTCGAGCGCGTTGAGCACGGCGTCGAGCGAAGCGGGAACTTGTTTGATGAGTTTCTTCTCTTCGCCCGACAATTCGTACAAATCTTTGTCGGAGGGATTGCCCGGGTCAATTTTGTTCATCACGCCGTCTAAGCCCGCCATGACAATCGCGGAAAACGCCAGATAGGGATTGCTGGAAGCGTCGGGGGCGCGAAACTCAACGCGCTTGGCGCTGATGCTTTTCGTCACCGGGATACGGCAAATCGCGGAACGATTGCGTTGCGAGTAAGCCAAATTGACGGGCGCTTCAAATCCCGGCACGAGGCGACGGAAAGAGTTGGTGGTCGGCGAGGTCAGCGCGAGCAAAGCGGGCGCGTGTCTGAGCAAACCGCCGATGTAATACTTTGCGGTCTGCGAGAGTCCCGCGTAACCGGCTTCGTCGTAAAAGACGTTGGCGCCGTCCTTCCAAAGCGATGAATGAACGTGCATGCCTGAACCGTTATCGCCGAACAAAGGCTTGGGCATGAAGGTCGCAGTTTTTCCGTTTTGGCGGGAGACGTTCTTGACGATATATTTGTAAAGCATGAGCTGGTCAGCCATGCGGAGCAGGGTTGAGAAACGCATGCCGAGTTCGCATTGACCGGCGGTGGCGACTTCGTGATGATGAATTTCCATCGGTACACCGGCGGTTTCGAGCGCCATCACGATTTTCGAGCGAATGGTTTGGAGCGTATCGGCGGGCGGCACGGGGAAGTATCCGCGCTTGGGCGAAATTTGACCGCCAAAGTTGGGGCGGTCGTCGCGTCCGCTGTTCCACCAGCCTTCTTCGCTGTCAATGTGATAGTAGGCTTCGTAAGTGTTGTTTGAATAGCGCACGTTGTCGAAAATGAAGAACTCGGCTTCGGGACCAATGTAGATAGTATCGGCGATTCCTGTGGACTTCACATAGGCTTCGGCTTTGCGCGCCACATAACGCGGGTCGCGGAGGTAAGACTCGAGCGTGATGGGATCGTGCACGTCGCAGCTAATGACCAGCGTGGGGATTTCCGCAACGGGGTCAATGAACGCGGTGTCGGGGTCGGGAATCAGAAGCATGTCCGATTCGTGAATTTCCTGAAAGCCGCGAATGGACGAGCCGTCGAAGGGGATGCCCTCTTTGAAAAAATCCTCGGTCAAGCGATGCGCGGGAATGGTGAAGTGTTGCCATGTGCCGGGCAGGTCAACGAAACGCAGGTCAACCATTGGGACGCTTTTTCCCAACGCGACCACTTCTTGCACTGTTTTTGCCATTGAATTATCTCCTCGTGCTATGTTTAGGTGAACGTTTTTGAATTATAGGGGCGAGGGGAAAAATACGTCTATTACCCAAACGGGTACTTATTTATTTACAGGGCTTTCGCTCAACTTCATGTCACCCTGAGCGACAGCGAAGGGTCTCTGAGACAATCGTAGAGATTCTTCGCTTCGCTCAGAATGACAAGCGAAAGTCCTGATTTATTTACTCACTCGCCTTACGCAGAATTCTTCCTCATCCCCAGCCCTTCCCCCGCAGGGGAAGGGAGGCGCGTCTACGCAGAGTTTTGCGTAAGTCCGAACGACTTTATTCGCTGCGCGCCCCTGTTTTACTCGTTCGCCAAATAATGAAACGCATATTACTTTAGTTTCCGCTAACTGGAATGAAAAAAAACGATAATGGCGCAAAGCGTGGTAATCTTGTTTTGCGAAAAAATTCCACAACGCCATTATCAAAATGAATCATACCCTAAGCGTTTTGAACGAACTCCTTGAAGATCTGCCCATAGGAACGAATCTTGCGATGACGCATGTGTTCTGGGCGTTGTTGAGCGGACAGTTGTTGCCAAGTCGCGGCGCGTTTTTTCCAGCCTTGAAAGCCACTGGGCTGGATGATGACGCAGTCCGCAGAGCATGGGCAGCCATGTCCAAAGGTTCTTGGCAAACCGATAATTTGTTGGAACGCTGGCGCAAACAAGTCATGCGTCTATCGGAATGGAAACGCCATGAATACGAAGGCTATAAACCCGTGACGGTAGACGTTACCGCTTTTTGGCGTCCGAGTTTAAAAA
>Ga0315281_10000750_pt1 | contig 46521 bp, 39 predicted proteins | sample YL17G07_0_MG_FD_204540 | JGI IMG/M metagenome (GOLD analysis project Ga0315281, IMG submission 204540) | Sediment microbial communities from Yellowstone Lake, YNP, Wyoming, USA - YL17G07_0 | ecosystem: Environmental > Aquatic > Freshwater > Lake > Sediment | place: USA: Wyoming | collected...
AAGTTCCTTGAGGGGGATCTTCTCCGCCCCATCACGCTATTTGACCGACAGCGCGGAAAAGACCATCGGGATTAGTGACCCTACTCAACAAATCACGGGCAAGCGATTCAACCGCCGCTCGTTCCTCAAGTGGTCGTCGGCGCTCGCCGGTGCCGCCGTCGCCAGCGGCCTGCACTGGGACGGCAAACTCGGTCTGTTCCGGGAAGCGAGCGCGCAGGAACGCAGCCTCAAGGACGGGGAATGGATCTACAGCAACTGCAACATGTGCGGCGGCCAGTCGGGCATCAAAGTTCACGTCGTCAACGGACGCGCTGTAAAGATCGAGGGGATGGCCAACCCCAACAATATTGCCAACACATCGGCGAATTACGAGAAGGCGGTCGCCGAGCTGGCGGCGGTGTACGGTGGCGACCGCGACGCGGCCGGAAGGCTCTGCTCCAAGGGAAATTCCGGGCTCCGGGCGCTGTACGACCCCGACCGGCTCAAGACGCCGATGGTCCGCGTGGGCGAACGCGGCAGCGGCAGGTGGAAGGCGATCTCCTGGGACCAGGCGATTGCCCAAGTCGCCGCGAACCTGGGAAAAATACGCGACAAGTACGGTGCGGAAAGCCTGGCCTGGTTCGGTGAAGACCACAGTTTCACGCACATCCAGGCCGATTTTTGCAAGTTGTACGGCACGCCGAATTACCACAATCACTCCAACCTCTGCGACGTGGCCCGCAAGGCATCCTTCAAGCTTTCAATGGGCAACGAGCGGCCCCTTGCCGACTTCGAGGACACTGCATACGCGCTGATCTTCGGCTGGAACATGCTGGGCGCCACCAAGTGGATTCATCTTCCGGGGACCTGGAATCGTGGCCGCGCCAAGGGTGCCCGGATGGTGTACGTGGATCCCTTCTGCAGTCAGACCGGCGCCAAGGCGGACGAATGGGTCCCCATCCGGCCCGGAACCGATGGGGCCTTCGCGCTTGCCATCGGACACGTGCTCGTCAAGAAGGGGCTTGTCAACAAGCCCTTTGTCGACGAGTGGTGCGTGGGCTTCGACGACTACGCAAAATACGTAGCGGACAAGACGCCGCAGTGGGCGGAGAAAATCACCTCCATTCCCGCCGCTACGATCGAACGAATCGCGACCGAGATCGGCGAGACCGCCAAGGCCGGCAAACCGGTCATCATCGATACCTGGAGTGGCCCTGGCCACCACACGAATGCCACCTTGGGCGGATACGCGATCACGATACTGCCGGCCCTGCTCGGCATGATCGACAAGCCCGGGACGATGATGGAGAAGAAAGGGATCGGCAACCAGCATCATGCCGTGGAGGTGGACCTTGCCTCGCTGAAGAAGCCGCGCGTTGACGGCAAGGGCACGAAGTACCTTCTCGGCCATGGTTCCGGAATCTATGTCGAGACGCGCGACGTCGTGCTCTCCGGAAAGGAAACGACGCCGGGATCGGGCGTGCCGAAGGCGGGCGTGTTCGTGTTCCAGAACTTCGTGATGTCCGTTCCCAACACGCAGAAGAATATCGAGTTCATGAAAAAGCTCGAATACGTCGTTGCCAATGACATCTTCATGAGCGAGACGGCGGAACTGGCCGACATCGTGATCCCCGGATCGGTCTACCTGGAGCGCTACGACTTCACTGGCTACTGGGTCACCTGGCCGGTGCTGGGCCTGAGGAAACCGGTCGTCAAGTCCGTCATCAATGGCTTGACCGAAGTCGAATTCTGGATGGCGGTCATAAAGAAAATGGGATTGAAGGACAAGCAGGGCAATTCGCCGGCCGATCTCTCCTACGACGCCTTTTATGCCAATGAGTACAATCCGACGCCCTACGCGAAAGAGCAAAACTGGGAAGCATACAAAAAATCCACGCTGGCGATGAGCGGCAAGACTGAGTACGAGAAGTTTCGCAAGGAAGTGAAGCTACCCGAGGGCGGGAGCATCGACGAGAAGAGCGGCCTCGCGAAAGACAAGGATGGGAAGACCATCGGCGTGAAGACCGGGGGCAAGATTCAGAGCGGGTTCAGTACGCCGAGCCGCAAGCTGGAACTGTCGTCCGAGTTGCTGAAGAAGGCCAAGCTATCCGGGCTGCCCGAATACAGCGAACCCGAAGACAGGCCGACACCGGAATTCCCGCTTTACCTGGTCGGCTTCAAGCAGAACGAGCACACCCACACGCGCACTTTCAACAACACATACTTGATGGAGATGAAGCCGGACAACCCGTTGCTGATCAATTCGGCGACTGCGGCGAAGCTGGGACTCAAGGACGGCGACGCCATCTGGATCGAGTCTCCGTATGCAAAGGCGAAGGGCACGGTGCAGGTAACGGAAAGAATTCATCCGGAGGTTGTGGGGCTCCACCACGGATACGGTCATGTGGCATTCGGCAAGGTTGCGCGGGGCGCATTGAACAAGATCAATGCATGGTGCCCGGCTGGGACGGCCGACGGCCAGTTTTTTGCGGGCAAGGCGGAAAAATTCAGCGGTCAGATCGTGACCAAGGAAATCGGCGTCAAACTGATCAAGGCATAGGCGGGAGAGATAAATGACGACGAATCCGAATCAAATTGGCTGGTACTACAACGAAAACAATTGCATTGGCTGCAGGGCGTGCGAGGCTGCGTGCAAGCAGGAATTCGATCTCCCCGTCGGCGTGCGAAGACGCAGGGTCATCATCCAGGAGGAAGGGAAATATCCGAATGCGAAAGTTCGGTATCTTTCCACCGCATGCAATCACTGCACCGACCCGGCGTGCATGAAGGCATGTCCGGTTGGCGCGATTTCGAAGGAACCACAGTTCGGCGCGGTGCTGATCGATCAGGACAAGTGCAACGGCTGCAAGCGCTGCGCTGCGGCCTGCCCCTATGGCGCGCCGGTCTTCAACGAGAAAACGCAAAAAATGGACAAGTGCACGCTGTGCGTTCACCGGCTCAAGGAAGGACTGCCGCCGGCCTGCGTGAGGACGTGTCCCGGCTACGCCCTTTGGCATGGCAAACTCTCCGACATCGATGCGCAGAAGACCCCGCCGGAAATCTATCGACGGCCACTGGTACACGCGTTGCCCGGATTCGCCGATCCCAAGCTCACGAATCCGTCGGTGCGGTTCTCCGCCATCAAATAATGGGAATCGGGCAAGGCAGGAACGTTCGCCCGGACTTTTTGCGGACCTTGCGATGAGCGCGATGGAAAACACCACGCACCCATCGAGAGCCTTGAGGCTCCTTAGCAGCATGTATCTCTGTAAACCTTCGCGCGAGGCTATCGCCGGATGGTCGTCCTTGGCCGCCGATGATGCTCCCGATTATCTCGCGGCGCTGAAAAGCGCCTTGCGGGAGATCGACTTGGCTTCAGACCAAATGTTGAACGAACTCCTGTGGGACTATACGCGGTTGTTCATCGGCCCCTACAGGCTGCCGTGCCCGCCTTGGGAGTCCGTGTACACGTCGCAGAAGAAATTGATGATGCAGGACGCTGCCGATGATGCGAGAGGAACCTATGCGGAACTCGGATTGATTATCGATGACCCGAACGTCATGCCCGATCACATAGGCGCCGAATTGAACTTCCTTTCCCTTGCCTATGAGCGAGCGGGTCAGGGGGACGGAAAGAGACCCGACTGGATCCGGGTCGGAGATGGGTTTCTGCACGAGCACCTGTTGAATTGGGCGCCGCAGTTCACTTCGGACATGGAAGCGGCCGCCGAGGCATTTCTGTACAAGACGTTGGCGCGGACAACAAGAAATACGCTTGTACTTCTCAGCGCGTGAGCCGATCGCAGGCGAATCGGGCGAATATTCGCGGCTACCAGGCGCGCGTTCACTTCGCCGGCTGGCTGGCTGGCTGGCGTAATACGAGGCAATGCTCTCGATCACGGCGTCGCCGTAGGGCAGGCTCATGATATGCATTGCGGTGCTTGGGCGGCGATCGTCGCGGTAGGCGCGCAGCGCCATCATGAGGTAGTCGCGGTCCTACCCGGCGATCTTCGGCAATACCATCGCAGGACTGGCCGTGCTGGCGGCGTGGCAGCGGTTGCACTTCTCGGTCGGGTCCTTGACCATGGTCCGGCCGCGCTCCGCCGGCTCGGATTTCTGCATCGCGTAATACGCGGCGATGTCCTTCGCCATGCCCCGAATCGCGTAAGACTGCGAACGGGCTTGGGATCAAGATTCCCGACGCGATCCGCTTGAGTGCCGACCAAGTGATTGAATAACGGCACCGACTTGCGGGCTCGAGCGCGCGTTCTCGATGGAAGAGCGCGTTGCCGATGCCGTGCGCGATCCCGCCGTGCACCTGCCCTTCGACGATCATCGGGTTGCTCGGCTTATCCGCAAAGTCTACGAGGCCGATCCGCTACGGTGCCCGAAGTGCGACGGGCCGGTGCGGGTGATCGCCCTGATCGACGATCCGCACGTACCAAGGACGACCGGGTTGCGACTGCCGCCGCGGCTGCGAACGCGACACGGTCCTGACCTGCTCGTAGCCGCTACTCGACTGATACAATCTCGCGCCAGTGCCCAGATTCATCCCCACTGGCGCGCCACAATTTCAAAGGCTTGTCGAAAGACAGGCCTTTTCTATTAGTGTTTCTCCGGCTTTATGCCGCATGCGCGCGGACGAGTGGTTCAATCTGCGGCCAGACGGTGCGCTGCGCCATGCGGATGTCGTAATCGCTTTGCAGGCCGAGCCAGATTTCCGGGGATACTCCGAAATACTTGCCAAGGCGCAAGGCGGTATCGGCGGTGATCGAGCGCTTGCCGTTCACGATCTCGCTGATGCGGTTGGGCGGCACGCTTACAGCCCTCGATAGCGCATTGATACTGATGCCCATAGGCTTCATAAACTCTTCCAGCAAAATCTCGCCGGGCGGAATAGGGTCGAGTAATTTTTTGACCATGTTACTTTCCTTTAGTGATAGTCCACAATCTCCACATCAATAAGGCTACTTGAATGCGGCATGCACAATCGCAGGATTGCGATACTGCATGCTTCGCTGTTAGCGGCTATCGGGTAGCCCCTCAAAGAAGTCCACACTGCCGGTTTCCAGCGAATACTCCGCCCCGACAACGAGAAGTTGCTCGTTCTCGATCAGACGCTCGAGTATCTCCGAGCCGTGACGGAGATGGTTTACCGAAGCGCGAACGTTTGCTCTGACAGCCTGCTGCACAAGGGCGTCGGTGTCGTGCCGCAACTCCGTCAAGAGCAGTGTCTCGACCGAAGGGCGCACGCGATCGACGATCGAGCGCAGGCTGCGCGACTGATTTTCGGCGGGCTGGCGCAGCTCCTCCAGGGTGGCGAGAATGGCCCCGCATTGCGAATGCCCCAAAACAACGACCAATCGAGTGTCGTAACGCATCGCCGCGAACTCGACGCTGCCGACTTGCGAGGGGGCGACGATGTTACCGGCGACCCGGATGACGAACAGGTCGCCCAATCCCTGGTCAAAGACAAGCTCGGCCGGTACGCGCGAGTCCGAGCATCCAAGGATGATTGCAAAAGGCTGCTGGCCGGCCAGGAGGTCGATGCGGCGCGTGTGGCTAAGCTGCGTCTCCAGGCTGCGAATGTTCGATACGAAACGGCGGTTGCCTTCGCGAAGGCGCTCAAGGGCTTCTCTTGCTGGGATCATGATGTTGTAGTCCGGTTCCGGTTTTGCGGGGCTGCGTCGTGCGGCGATAGATGGGTGCCGGCAGAATAACTTTGTCGAATCTTTCCGCGGCAAAGGCAGGGGTGAGTATGGGGAAAGCCTGGTGTTTCCAGGCGCGTTGAAATATCCACGGCTTCGACGACGCGTATTTTATCCCAACCGTCATTGCCGCAGTTGCGATTCGCGGCCTCTTCAAGAATGAACGCAAGCCGCCGCCCTTCGAAGCAACAGGAGATGAGGATGTCAACGCAATCTGTTCGCTGCTTGATCCTGGTCAAGCCCCTTCCCGGGTGAGCCGATATCGTTGATTCTGGAACGAAGACGATATTGTCTGGTGGAGGGTAGCGATGAAAAAAACCGGAAAAAGCCGAAGCACGGGCAAGACTCGCAGCGCATCGCGGCGCGTGGCGCAGGAGATCTGCCTTTATACAAGCGAGGAATTGCAATCGATCGTCAACAACATGGCGCGCGATGCGCTTGCCTGGCTGCCCGCGCCGCGCGATACGGTGATCGTCGGCATCGTGCGCCGTGGCGTGCCGCTCGCGGAAATGCTGGCAAAACGTCTTGCGCCGCTGCTGGGTCTGCGCAAAGTGCCGCGCCTCGATCTGACCGTCAAACGCTATGCCGATGATCTGACATTGCTCCACCCGGAAACGCAGCTTGTCGAGGAGCATGGCGCCGCGTGGCATCTGTACGGCAAGACGGTGCTGCTCGTCGACGACATTCTCTATCAGGGGCATTCCCTGCAGTGCGCACTGAATTTTCTCGTGCGCAAGGGCGCGGCGTGCGTGCGCACGGCGGTGCTGGTCGATCGTTGCATGGCGGTATTGCCGGTGCGAGCCGATATCACCGGCATGAGGCTGGCGGTTGCGCCTGCGGACATTGTCGAATGCCATGTGCCTCCGTATGAACCCCACTTTCAGATCATGCTGGTGCACCGCAGCCCATGACTTTCGCCGACGGGCGTGGTGCGATGCCGGATGCAGGCGCCGCGCAAGCCACGCTGACGCATATCGCATCGCTCGCGCCGCAGGATGCGCTCGCGGCACTGGGCAGCTCGCTTGCCGGGCTGCACGACCGCGAGGTTGAGCGGCGGCTCAAGCGCTACGGCCACAATGTCGCGGTGCATGAAAAGCGCCACGGCTTCCTGCGTAGCCTGTGGGATCGCATCTGGAATCCGATCGGCGTGCTGTTGCTGCTTCTGGCCGGAATCTCCTGGGTAATGGAGGATATCAAGGCGGCGGTGATGATCGGGCTCATGGTGGTGCTGAGCGCCCTCCTTTCCGCGATCCAGGAATGGCGCTCCGGCAATGCCGCCGAGAAGTTGCGCGCCATGGTGCACACCACCGCCACGGTGCTGCGCCTGCGCCGGCACAGGCCGGAACAGCATGTGTCCCGCGGTCATCCAGCCACGCATCCTGCGGAAGCGCAGCATGAACCCCGTGAAATCCCCATCGATCGTCTTGTTCCGGGCGATGTGATTCATCTTTCCGCGGGCGACATGGTGCCTGCCGATGTGCGCATCCTTTCGGCCAGGGATTTGTTCGTCAATCAGTCCGCGCTCACCGGCGAATCGCTGCCGGTGGAAAAGTTCGCTCATGCCGCCACCGGAAAGGATGCTCTCGGACTGGCCAACCTGTGTTTCATGGGCACCAATATCCTGAGCGGGAGCGCCGCCGCCGTGGTGGTCAATACTGGAAGAGCCAGTTACTTTGGCGCACTGGCAGCCAATCTGACGGCGCAGCGCACCCCGACCAGTTTCGACACTGGGGTGAACCGTTTCGTGTGGCTGATGATCCGCTTCATGCTGGTGATGGCGCCGTTGGTGTTTCTCATCAACGGCGTGACCAAGGGTGACTGGCTGGAGGCATTTCTGTTTGCGGTGGCGGTCGCTGTCGGGCTGACGCCGGAAATGCTGCCCATGGTGATCACCATCAATCTTGCCAAGGGTGCGCTCGCCATGTCGCGCAAGAAGGTCATTGTGAAACGCCTCAACTCGATACAAAACTTCGGCGCAATGGATGTGTTGTGCACCGACAAAACCGGCACGCTCACCCAGGACCGCATCATTCTCAAGCGGCACGTCGATATCCACGGAACGGACAGCGACCACGTCCTCGAACTGGCCTACATGAACAGCTACTACCAGTCGGGGCTGAGGAATCTGCTCGATGTGACCGTGCTCAAACATTCCGGCTTGCATGCGAATCTGCGACTGGGAACGGATTACCGCAAGGTTGACGAAATCCCGTTCGACTTCACGCGCCGCCGCATGTCGGTGGTGGTGGAAAAGACCGGGCAGGGGCACCTGCTGATCTGCAAGGGCGCGGTCGAGGAAGTATTCGGCGTATCGCGCTTTTACGAGGAGGCGGGCGGGGACATCAAACCGATCGACGCCGGTCATCTGGAAATGTTGCGCAAGGTAACCCGCGAGCTCAATGAAGACGGCTTTCGCGTGATCGCGATCGCCTGCAAATGGATCGAGGCGACGCAATCCGTTTTTGGCGTGCGTGACGAAAGCGATCTCATTCTGGCGGGGTACATCGCCTTCCTCGATCCGCCCAAGGACAGCGCCGGCGCCGCCATCGCCGCGCTGCGCCAGTATGGCGTCGCGGTGAAAATTCTTACCGGCGACAACGAAATCATCACGCGCAAAGTGTGCCGGGATGTCGGCATCGAAGCGGGGACAGTCGTTCTCGGCACGGACATCGATGTCATGAACGATACGGAGCTTGCCACTGCAGCCGAGGAGGCGACGATATTTGCCAAGCTCGCGCCGATGCAGAAGGAGCGTGTGGTCAAGGCGCTGCAGAGCAGAAACCATGTGGTCGGTTTTCTCGGCGACGGCATCAACGACGGCCCGGCGCTCAAGGCGAGCGATGTCGGCGTCTCGGTCGACGGCGCAGTGGACATTGCCAGGGAGTCGGCCGACATCATCCTGCTGGAAAAAAACCTGCTCATCCTCAAGGAGGGCGTGACCGAAGGCCGCAGGGTGTTCGGCAACATCAGCAAGTACATCCGCATGAGCGCCAGCTCCAACTTCGGCAACATGTTCAGCATGCTGGGGGGCAGCGCCTTTCTGCCCTTTCTTCCCATGGCGCCGGTGCAGGTGCTGCTCAACAATCTGCTCTACGATTTTTCGCAGACAGCGATCGCAACCGATACTGTCGACGACGACTCTCTGGTAAGGCCGCGCAAGTGGGATATCGGCAATATCGCGCGCTATATGCTGATCATCGGCCCGGTGAGTTCGCTTTTCGATTACGCCACCTTTTTCGCCCTGCTGTATGTGTTCGGGGCCTGGGACAACGCGGCACTGTTTCATACCGGCTGGTTTGTTGAATCGCTGCTGTCGCAGACGCTCATCGTGCATGTCATACGCACCGGAAAAGTTCCCTTCCTGCAAAGCCGCGCGAGCTATCCCCTGTTAACCATGACCATCGTTATTTGTCTCATCGGTGCGTGGCTGCCGTATTCGCATTTCGCCCCTGCATTCGGCTTTGTGCCCCTGCCGCTTGCTTACTGGGCGTTCCTGAGCGTGATTCTGGCGAGCTATCTGACGCTCACGCAGATCGTGAAACTCTGGCTGATGCGCAGGCACGGCATCGATTTTTGATGGTTGAAAACTGTGTTTGTGGGACGCTGTGAAAGTTGAGTTCCTATTGCAGGCCGCATAGTGCGCTTGCGTTCTAGGCGCCGAACCCATTCTTCCACCGAACCTGCGCGAAATGCCGCGCAGGCCGGTGAATTCAAACATTCGTCTCCATAGCAAAGGCTTCCGCTCCCGAGACTTTTTGCACGGTCCATTGCAATTACCGTACTTGCGCAGTGATGTTGCCCGTAGTATCATAACCACCATGAACACTGCCGCGAAACTGCTTCAGGCCATGCGCAGCAATCCGCTCGAATGGCAGCTTGCGCAGCTTCAAACAGTGGCGCGCCAGAAAGGAATTGACTGGCGGCACGTTGGAACGAGTCACTGTGTCTTCGTACGCACCGATGGTAAAACTCTTCCCGTTCCGGCTCGTCGTCCTATCAAGCCGATCTACGTCAGGAAGTTCCTGGAACTCGTTGAAGGAGCATGAACCATGGGAAAACGAATCGACTACCCGTTTGAGATTCGCCCGCTTTCGGCTGAGGAAGGCGGCGGCTTCCTGATTTCTTACCCTGATTTTTCGGAGTGCCTTTCTGACGGAGAAACCGTCGAAGAAGCGCTCACGAACGGGATGGACGCATTGAAAGCCACGATCGCCGCACTAAAGGCCAAAGAGTTACCAATTCCTGCACCGAATAGCGGTGGCGTTGCATCCGGCAAGTTCGTCGCTCGCGTTCCAAAGACAGTCCACGCGAGGTTGGCTACTCGCGCAAAGGCTGAGGGTGTATCGCTAAATACCCTTGTCCTATCGTTTATAGCAGAAGGTCTTGGGCGCAAAGAACGGCGCGCATAGTTACGAATGGGGCCGAACCCATCATTCCACCGGATGCTGTGCAATGATGCCGCGCACCGCCGGTGGATTCTAACATTGAGGCTGTAGGAGAACCTTTTCTAAAAACGCGGAAACGAGTGCGAAATTTGACCTCTCGGAATCGCTATCTCCAAGTTCCAAGCGCAAATTCCGTCATTGTCCTGTCGCGAAAACATTGACCACGTAAACGCTGTTTGGCGTGGTGTGTCGCATCCGCTATGCTTCCGCACATGATGCCGCATCTGATCGATCCATCCTCTGCCTGGGTGATGCGCTGGAGCGCGGAATTTTCGCGCGGCGCGCGCGTGCTCGATGTCGCCTGTGGCACTGGAAGGAACGCGCGTTTTCTGGCCGCGCAGGGTTTTGTGGTCGATGCCGTGGATCGCGATATTGCGCAGTTTGCCGACCCGCCGCCGGGCGTGACCTTGTTGCAGGCTGACCTCGAATCCTCCCCCTGGCCGTATGCGGGCGTGAAGTTCCAGGGCATTGTCGTGACCCGCTACCTGCACCGCCCGCTCTTTCCGGCATTGCTCGGTGCGCTTGCGCCGGGAGGGGTGTTGATTTATGAGACCTTTGCGCGCGGCAACGAAAGGTACGGCAAGCCTTCCAACCCCGAATATCTGCTTGCATCGGGTGAGCTTCTCGAAGTGGTGCGCGGAAAACTGCACGTACTTGCCTACGAAGAAATCCTCCAGGAGGACCCCAGGCCTGCGCTGCTGCAAAGAATAAGCGCGCGGCTGTGATCCGATCCTGAATGCTTGTCTCGAATCGGGTAAAATCACGTCTTTCCACCCCAAGGCGGCATTTCATGTTGACAGGTAGCCTGGTTGCCATCGTGACCCCGATGCTCGCGGACGGGGCGCTCGACTATCCGCGCCTCAAGTCGCTCATCGACTGGCACGTGCGCGAAGGCACCGACGGCATTGTGATCGTGGGCACCACGGGCGAATCGCCGACGGTCGATTTCGACGAGCATAGCGCGCTCATCCACGCGGCGGTCGAGTATGCCGCGAAGCGCGTCCCGGTGATCGCGGGAACGGGCGGCAACTCGACGCGCGAGGCGATCCATCTCACCGAATGCGCCAGGCATGCCGGCGCCCATGCCGCGCTTTCCGTCGTGCCGTACTACAACAAGCCGACGCAGGAGGGGATGTACCGTCATTTCCGCGCCATCGCCGAGGCGGTCGATATCCCGATGATTCTCTACAACGTGCCGGGACGCACTGTCGCCGATATCGGCAACGACACGGTGCTGCGTCTTGCACAGGTTCCCAACATCATCGGCATCAAGGACGCCACCGCCAGCATGGCGCGCGGCGCCGATCTGCTCAAACGCGCGCCCGCCAATTTCACGATATACAGCGGCGAGGATGTCAGCACGCTCGCGCTCATGCTGCTGGGCGCGCACGGCACGGTTTCCGTGACCGCCAATGTCGCGCCGCGCCTGATGCATGAGATGTGCGTTGCCGCGCTCAAGGGCGATCGCGCCACGGCAATCGACATCAACAATCGCCTGCTGGGGCTGCACAACAACCTGTTCCTGGAGTCGAATCCGATTCCGGTCAAGTGGGCGCTGCACAAGATGGGCTTGATCGATGCCGGTATCCGGCTTCCGCTGACGCCATTCGATTCACGTTTTCACGACGCACTGCTGGACGCGATGCAAAGCGCCGGTATCTTCGCAGTTCAAAAGGAAAAGGCCGCATGAAGTTTGCCCCAACCCGCATTTTAGTTCTTGCCGCACTCATACTCAGCCTGCCGGCTTGCAGCCTGTTCTCGAAAGACAAATCCGATTACCGCGAGGGAGGGGAAAAGGTTAAACCTCTCGAGGTGCCGCCAGATCTCACCACGCCGGGTGTGGATGATCGCTACACCGTTCCCGACAGCAAATCCTCGACCAGTTTTTCCGCATACAGCCGCGACCGCGCGACACCCGCCGCGCCCAAGGCAACGGGGGTGCTGCCCAAGCCGGATAGCGCCAGCGTGATGCGCGCCGGCGATCAGCGCTGGCTGGAGGTGGCGGTAGCGCCTGAGAAAATCTGGCCGATCCTCAAGGAGTTCTGGCTGGAGAATGGTTTTGTGCTGAAGCGCGAAAACCCCGAGGTCGGCATCATGGAAACCGACTGGGCGGAGAGCCGCGCGAAAGTTCAGCAGGACGCGGTACGCGGTTTCCTCAGCCGTGTTTTGGGCAGCGTCTATTCGACGCCAGAGCGCGACAAGTTCCGCACGCGCATCGAGACAGGCAAACAGCCGGGGACAACCGAAATCTTCATCAGCCATCGCGGCATGATGGAAATCTATCCCAATGAGGCGCGCGATTCCACCATCTGGCAACCGCGTCCCGCGGACCGCGAGCTGGAAGCGGAAATGCTCAACCGCCTGCTGGTTAAACTGGGTGTCGGCGAGAAGAAGGCCGCGGAAAGCGTGGCAGGCGCGATACCTGCAACCGATGGCCGCGCGAGCTACGACAAGAGCGGCCCGCTGCGCGTCGGCGAGCCCTTCGATCGCGCCTGGCGGCGCGTCGGGCTCGCGCTCGATCGCGTCGGCTTCACGGTCGAGGACCGCGACCGCGCCAAGGGCGTTTTCTTCGTCCGATATATCGATCCGGATGCGGACAACAAAAAGCCGGGCGAGAAAAGTTTCTTCGACAAGCTCGCCTTCTGGCGCAAGGATGTGCCCGACGACAAAAAGCCCCAGTTCCGCGTGCATGTCGCCGAATCGGGCGGGGCGTCGCTCGTCGATGTGCAAAACGCCAAGGGCGAACCGGAAAATTCCGCCACCGGCAAGCGCATCCTCGCGCTGCTGTTCGAACAGCTCAAGTAGGATCAGTGACGGAAAATTCATACCCACCGGCGGGAGCGATTCTCCCGCATTTTTTTCCCCTCTGACGACATGCGCTTTACCTCGCTTGGCAGTGGCAGCGAAGGCAATGCGCTCGTGGTGCAGCACCTTGGCACCACGCTCATGCTGGATTGCGGTTTCGGCATTGCAGAAACCGAAGCGCGCCTTGAACGCAAGGGAATCGCACCCTCGGCCATCGACGCCATCGTGGTCACGCATGAGCACAGCGACCATATCGGCGGCGTGGCGCGCTTCGCCAGAAAGCATGGCGTCGAGGTATGGATGACCCACGGCACCACGCGCCAAATGTCCTCCGAACACCGCACGTCGCTGCGCTGCCGTTGCATCGACCCGCATGCTGCCTTTACCGTGCGCGATCTGCTGGTCGAGCCCTACCTGGTTCCTCACGATGCGGCCGAGCCGGTGCAATTCGTCTTCAATGACGGCGTACACCGTCTCGGCGTGCTGACCGATACGGGATCTTCCACAGCGCATATCGAAGAGATGCTTGCGGGTGTCGATGCGCTTGTGCTCGAGTGCAATCATGACCTCGACATGCTCATGAACGGACCCTATCCGCAGCGTCTCAAGCAGCGCGTCGCGAGCCGTTTCGGGCATCTCGATAACGCCGCCGCGGCCGGCCTGCTGGCACGCATTGACCGCAACAATCTCAAGCATGTCATCGCCGCGCATCTGAGCAAGCAGAACAACCGTCCCGAACTCGCCGCCGCGGCGCTTGCCGAAATACTCTGCTGCAAGCCGGACTGGATAGGGATAGCGGGTCAGGAAGATGGGTTCGGCTGGCGCGAACTCTGAAAGTTGAAATCCCGCCGTGTCTCATGGCGGATTTCTAGAAACCGTTTTAGCCACGGGGAACACGGGGTACACGGGGAAAGGCAATTCATTTCGTTACGCGATTCGATTGATATGATCCCCATATTTTCCCCGTGTACCCAGTGTTCCCCGTGGTAAAAATGCATCTCAATTGTTGCACCAATAAAAAAGCCGGCCCGAAGGTCGGCTTTTGTTGCTGCGCGTTCGCTGAAATTACTTCTTGGCAGCGTCGGCAGCCGGAGCAGCAGCAGGTGCGGCGGCTTCGGCAGGCTTGGCGGCTTCGGCGGCGGGAGCCGGAGCTGCGGGAGCGGGCGCAGCAGCGGGCGCAGGTGCAGGAGCCGGCTTCGGCGTTTCTTTGCTGCATGCAACAACACCGAGACCCAGAAGGGCGGCGAACAAAACTGAGTATTTCATGAAAAACCCCTAAGTTAACAAAACAAGAACAAGAAAAAGTTTGAATCGGTTTTTTGTTTCGCGCTGCATGTTGCGTTTCCGACCGACCTGAAATTATAACATTTTCAGGAAACGACTCTCAAGCGCTGCGCTGCGCGCTTGGCTAAAGGCCGATGGTGCTTGCCGAAACGGCGACTTCCGAGCTTAACCAGATTTCCTCGAAGCGTTCCAGCATCGGCTTGGCGTCGATCGTTGAATCGAGGCTCAGTACGGAACGCGGATGCTGGTAGTGGAGCTGGTGCCAGAAATGCGCGTCGTCGGCAATGATGAAAGGATCGTTGGCCTGCAGCGCCACACCGGTGGCGCGATGTATTTTTATTGCCACGGGGTGTTCGCGCAACAGGTTGAGCAGGCGCGGACAGTCGCGCTCAAGGCGGCCGGTCTCGTGCAGCACGATGCGCATTTCATTGATGCGGTCGGCCATCAGAAACTTGCGCAATGTCGCGTCGCGCGCTACACCATTGAAGCCGCGCCCGCCGAGGTCGTCGTGATCGAAAGCGCGCAGTATGTGCCCGGCGCGGCCGATCACGTTGTCAATGGCCTCCTGCGCCTCGGCATGACCCGAGAGGATGCGATAGGTTTTGTCCTGTATTGCACTCGAATTCGTTGTCATGGAATTGATCCTCATTTGCCGGGAGCAAGATTGCCTTGCAGATACCAGTCATAGAGTAGCGCCAAACCCGGCGCGGGTACAGCCGCGGCCGGCAGAAATTGATGGTCGGCGAGCGTGCGTACGAGCGCGGCAGCCTCGCGCGGCACGGCAACGCTCTCGCCATTGAGAAAGAATCGATCGCCGGCATACAGCAGCCGCGTCTTGAGGTCGAGGCTGACGCCGTGCAGCCGCACATCGCGCGCAAAGCTGCGCATCGGCAGCGGCGCATCGGGAGCGCTGAAGAACACGCTTTGCTTCGGTTCGCTCAGATAGCGGCCGATAAAGTCTTCCAGCATGGCGTCGTCCCAGCGTATGCCCCGCAAGGTTTTTTTCAGCGCGTGGCGCATCGGCGCGGGGATGGCGCCGGCATGGCGTGTCGCGCGCAGGCTGGGGTCGGCGTACTGCCCCGCAATCTCGATGTGGTCGCGCAGGTAGTCGAGAAATGCCGTGGCGAGTTCCTGGGATGCGGGCGCGCGAAAGCCGACCGACCAGGTGAGGCAGTCTTCGAGCGCGACGCCATCGTGTGCGTATCCGGGGGGCAGGTAAAGCATGTCGCCTTTTTCCAGCACCCATTCCTGTTCGTGCTTGAAATGCGCGAGTATTTTGAGCGGTGCGCCGGGAACGAGGGAAAGATCGCGTTGCCCGGAGATGCGCCAGCGGCGCCGGCCCGTTCCCTGAATGAGAAACACATCGTACGAGTCGTAGTGCGGCCCGACGCCGCCGCCGGGTTTGGCGAAACTTACCATCAGGTCGTCGACGCGCGCGTGCGGAAGGAAACTGAAGCGCTGCAACAGCGCCTTGGCGGCGCGCGAGGCATGCTGCGTATCCTGCACCAGCACGCTCCAGTTGCGCGCCGGCATGCGGGCCAGTCGCGATGCGGCAAAGGGGCCGTGTTCCAGCTCCCACTTGCGTCCCGTGCGCCGCACCAGCCGGCTTTCCATGTCATCGCGGGCGGCGAGACCGAGAACCTGCCGCGGCGTGAAGGGTTCGGCGAATGCGGGAAATGCGGCGCACACCAGGAGCGGTTTTTTCTGCCAGTGCTCGCGCAGAAAATGCGCTACGCTAACGGTACCGGGGAAGAGTGTCTTCATCGTGTTGGTTCAAGCCAAATGCGTTAGAATCCCTTCAACAGACTGCTTTCGACATGCTACAACTAGGCTCACCCGCACCGACATTCGAATTGCCCGACGCCAGCATGGAAATGATCCGGCTTTCCAGCTTTCGCGGCAAGAAGAATGTTGTTCTCTATTTCTACCCCAGGGACGACACGCCCGGCTGCACCATTCAGGCCATCGACTTCTCCGATCATGAGGCGGATTTCAGCGATCGCGATACGGTGGTCTTCGGTATTTCGCGCGACGACTGCCTGAGCCACGAGGCATTCCGCGACAAACACGGCCTTACCGTGCAGCTTCTTTCCGATACCGAAAGCGCAGTATGCCGCAAGTACGACGTGCTGACTGAAAGGCAGGTCGATGGCGCGGTCCGGGAGGGAGTTCAACGATCCACCTTCATCATCGACAAGAAAGGCATTCTCAGACACGTGTTGCGCGACGTGAGTCCGCGCGAACATGCCGGCGAAGTGCTCAAACTGGTACGGGAGATAGCATGATCATTACACAGGATACGGTGGTGACGCTGCGCTACGAGTTGCGCGACAGCGAAGGCAATCCGCTCGAAGATTCCGGCTCGGAAATGAGCTACCTGCATGGCGGATACGACGGCATTTTCCCGCTGGTGGAGGAGAGCCTGCAGGGCAAGGCGATCGGCGACGAAATGACGGTGTCGCTCGAACCCGAGGATGCCTTCGGCGACTACGACGAGAACCTGCTGCGCGTCGAGCCGCGCGAGGTCTTCCCCAAGAATATCGAAGTAGGCATGCAGTTCGAGGGCGTCCCGCAGGGCGAGAACGACGACCGTTGGGTGGTCTACACCGTCACCGATGTCGCCGAAAACCAGGTGGTCGTCGATGGCAATCACCCGCTTGCCGGGCAGCGCCTGTGGTTCAAGTGCACCGTCGCGGATATCCGTGCCGCAACCGAGGATGAGGTTACGCATGGGCATGCGCACGGCGATCACGGCCACGTCCACTGATATGCATTTGCAGGAGCCCGATTTATCGGGCGAAAGCTTGCGAATCGCCCGATAAATCGGGCTCCTACACAAAATGGTCAGGGGTAAGTGCCGCCGGATTGAATGCGGAACAGCGCCGGATGATTCTGATCGACGGTAACTTTGACCCAACCGGTCACCGGACTGCCATAGGTTTCGAGACGCGTCGCGTTGGCAATGCGTTTGCCGTCGAGCGGATTGCGCAACGGCGCATCGATTCTGTAGAGGTGGGTGTCGCCGTGCACGAAAAGCACCGGCTTGGCGAAGGCGCCGGCTTCCCTTGAGAACGCTTCGAGAAATTGGCGGAAGCCGCTTTTCCGGACATTCTCCATTTTTTCCTCGAACCCCGGATTGGCCTGCAAAAGGAGGACGAGGCCGTGCATGCCGGGCTGGTTCGCGCGCGCGAAGGCGCGCTGCATCCACGCCTCGTTGGCGTTTTCGCGCAGCGCGAATTCGGCGTCGGAAGCCGCGTCGAATCCCAGGTTGTTATTGCTGCCCTGAATGTTGAGCGTGGCGAACACCACGCCGCCGCGTTCCCACATCGCGTTTTCAGAATAGCGGCTGCACGACTTCTTGCCTGCCTGGCCGATGCATTCTTCGTCCGGTTGATCGAGCGGCAGCGTCGTTTTACCCAGCGACCGCGGTTTGGCAAAGAACACTTCGCGCAGGCGTTGCAGGCGTTCGAGCGCGTCGGCGCCGCCATTGTTGCTGCGGCGGCAATCGACCCAGTCGTTGTCGCCGGGAACATAGATGAAGGGATGAGCGGATTTATCGAACTGGCGTTTGCGCTGGTCGAACAACGCATCCGTGCAGGGCGAATTGCTCCCGGCCTTGAAGTCGCCGACATGCACGATGAAAGCAAGATCGAGGTGACCGAGGTCTTCGATCATCCATTCCATATCAACTTCCTCGGTGGCTGTGTAGGGCGTATCGCCGGTGACGGCGAAGGAGAACGACTGCGGATGCGGCGGTGTGATTGCACAACCTGCGGCCAGCAGCAGGAACAGCGATAACAAACAAAACCTGGCAATACTTTTCATGGGGAGTCGCTCAATCGTTTCAGCCGGTAAAGCGTTTCAAGCGCTTCCCTGGGGCTGAGTTCGTCGGGTTGGATGTCGTGCAGCGCTTCGACAGCGGGATGGTTTGCTTGAGCCGGGGTCTTGTCCGCCGGGCCGGAAAACAGATCGCCTTGCGCATCCTTGTCGGCGCTGTGCTGCTCCAGTTCGGCCAGGTGTTTTCTGGCCGCGCGGATCACCTGTCCGGGCACTCCTGCCAAAGCGGCGACCTGCAGCCCATAGCTCTGGCTCGCCGGGCCATTTTCGAGCTTGTGCAGGAACACGATGCGATCCTGGTATTCGACGGCGTCCAGATGCACATTGGCAACATTGGCAAGCTCCGCGTTGAGGCGCGTGAGTTCGAAGTAATGGGTGGCGAACAAAGTATAGCTGCGTGTCGTTTCGGCGAGTTGACGCGCGATCGCATACGCCAGCGCGAGGCCGTCGAATGTCGAGGTGCCGCGCCCGATCTCGTCGATCAGCACCAGACTGCGCGCCGAGGCGTTGTGCAGGATGTTGGCGGCTTCGGTCATTTCCACCATGAAGGTCGAGCGGCCGCCGGCGAGATCGTCGGCGGCGCCGATGCGCGTAAAAATCTGATCGATGGGGCCGAGCGTCGCGTTCGCGGCTGGAACGAACGCCCCGGTATGCGCGAGCAGCACGATTTGCGCGACCTGGCGCATATACGTCGATTTGCCGCCCATGTTCGGCCCGGTGATGAGCAGCAACTGGCGTGCGCGCGACATGCCGGTGTCGTTGGCGATGAAGTTCTCGACCTGGCTTTCGACCACCAGATGACGCCCAGCGGCGATGGCGATGTGATCGTCGTCGATGAAATCCGGCGCGACGAGTTCCAGGCGCTGCGCGCATTCGGCAAAACACGCCAGCACGTCCAGCTCGGCGGCGGATCGCGCAAGCTCGTGCAGGTCGTTCACTTGCGGCAGCAGCGCATCGAGCAATCTTTCGTAAAGCAGTTTCTCGCGCGCCAGCGAACGCTCGCCCGCCGAGAGCGCCTTGTCTTCGTAGGCCTTGAGTTCGGGCGTGATGAAACGCTCGGCATTCTTGAGAGTCTGGCGGCGGCGATAATCGTCCGGAACCTTGTCGAGCTGGCCTTGTGTCACCTCGATGAAAAAGCCGTGCACCTTGTTGTATTCGACGCGCAGATTGGCGATGCCGCTGCGCTCGCGTTCGCGCGCCTCCAGGGCGAGCAGAAACGCACCGCTGCTTTCCTGCATGGCGCGCAATTCATCGAGCTCTGCGTCGAATCCGTCGCGGATCACGCCGCCTTCGCGCAGCACCGCCGCCGGTTCGTCCCTGAGCGTGTTCGCCAGCAGGGTGGAAAGCGCGGGGCGCGGCGCAAGACGATCGTGCAGCCGCACAAGCTGCGGCGCCTGCGCCCAGTCGAGCGCTGTGTGCAGAGCGGGCAGCGTGGCAAGCGTGTCGCGCAAGGCGGCCAGATCGCGCGGGCGCGCGCTGCGCAGGGCTATGCGTGTGGCGATGCGCTCCACGTCGCTCCATTCGCGCAACTGGGCGCGGATCGTTGCGTGGCGCGCATCGCCGGAACCATCGAGAAAATCGGCGACGCACGCCTGGCGCGACTTTACTTGCTCCCGGTCGCGCAGCGGGTGATGCAGCCAGTGCCGCAGGGTGCGCGCGCCCATGCCGGTCACGGTCGAGTCGAGCACCGAAAACAGGGTCGGCGCGTCATCGCCGCGCAGCGTTTCGCTGATTTCGAGATTGCGCCGCGTGGCGGCGTCCATGAGCACGTAGTCTTCGCGACGCTCGACGGCAAGGCCGGTGATATGCGGCAGCGCGCCTTGCTGCGTGTGGCGCGCATAGCCGAGCAGTGCGCCCGCGGCGCCGATGGCGAGCGGCAGATCCGCGCAGCCGAAACCGGCCAGATCGCGCGTCTGAAACTGCTTTGCCAGTTCGCACGCCGCGGACTCGGGGTCGAAAAGATAAGGCGCAAGGCGCTTTAGCGGAACGCCAGCGGGCAATTCGAGCACCGCGTCATCGGCGATCACCACCTCGGCCGGCTGCAGGCGTTCTAGCTCGGCTGCAAGCCCCGACATCTGCGTTTGCATGACACGGAACTTGCCGCTCGCCAGCGCCAGCCACGCGATCCCGACCTCGCTTGCCGCGTGGCACAACGCAAGCACGAAGACTTCTCTTGTGACAGGCAGCAGCGCCGCATCGGTGAGCGTGCCCGGCGTGACGACACGCATGACCTTGCGTTCGACCGGTCCTTTGCTGGTGGCGGGATCGCCGATCTGCTCGCAGATGGCGGCCGATTCGCCGAGTCTGAGCAATTTGGCGAGATATGGTTCGAGCGCGTGATACGGCACGCCCGCCATACGGATCGGTTGTCCCGCCGACTGGCCGCGCGTGGTGAGTGTGATATCGAGCAGTTTCGCGGCGCGCACCGCGTCGTCGAAAAACAGCTCGTAGAAGTCACCCATGCGGTACAGCACCAGCATGTCGGGATACGCGGCCTTTATGCCCAGATACTGGCGCATCATCGGCGTGTGCGAGCCGGTCTCGGGCGGATGCACTGCCGCGTTCAAGCGTGCCAAGCCTTGTACACCGGGCGCTTTCAAAGCCCCGGCTTGCCGCAGGCAGGCAGGAACTGTTCGATGGCCTGGCTGAATGCCGGGACATCGATGGGTTTGGCGATATACGTGTCGAACCCGGCGTCGAGTCCGCGTTTGATGTCCTGGGGCATGGCATTGGCGCTCAGGGCAATGATCGGCGTGGCCTTTGTTTCCACGTTGGACTTGAGCCTGCGCAGCAGCTCGAAACCGTCGAAGCCGGGCAGGTTGATGTCGACAATGATCAGGTCGGGATGATTTTCTCGCGCCGAGATCAGGCCCGTCTCGCCGCTGGCGGCGGTGATGAAATGCACGCCGCTGTATCGCGCCAGCAGCATCTCGACCAGCTTCAGGTTGGCCGGGTTATCCTCGACATACAGAATGGTGCTGTGGCTGCCCGAACGCGGCGCGGGCGCTTTTGCACCGGTGGATTCTTGCCGAGGCGCAACGGATTCCATGCCCGGCACAAGATCGATCCAGAAAGTGCTGCCCTGCCCAGGAACGCTTGCCACGCCTATGGCGCCCTCCATCAGCTCGATCAGGCGTTTGGAAATCATCAGCCCGATACCCGTTCCTTCGATCAGGGAGTTTTTGTCGCCGAGGCGTTTGAAGGGTTGGAATAGCTGCCCGATCTCGGCGGGCGAAAGTCCCATGCCGGTGTCGGCGATGCTGACCCTGAGCCGGCCGGCAGCGGTGTCTTGTATCGCGACACTGACTGAACCGCCTTCGCGATTATATTTTGTCGCGTTGGACAGCAGATTGAGCAACACCTGCTTGAGGCGGGTGCGGTCGGCATGCACCAGCTTATGCATCGGCTGTCCGCCTGCAAGGGAAAGGGCCAACCCGTGCCGCTGCGCTTCCGGAGCGGTCAGCTTGACGCACTCGCCGATCAGATCGGTCACATCCACCTGCGTCATCTTGATATCGACACTGCCGGCCTCGATCCGGGAAAGATCGAGCAGGTCGTTGATCAGTTCCAGAAGATGCCAGCCTGCATCGAGGATCAGCGCCAGGTTTTTTTTCTGATCCGAAGAAAGTGTCTCATCGGGATCGGATTCCATGAGCTGGCCGAATCCGAGAATGGCGTTGAGGGGCGTGCGCAACTCATGGCTCATGCGCGAGAGAAATTCGGACTTGGCCTGGCTGGCGAGCTCGGCGGCGACCTTGGCATTTACCAGCTCCTCCTCGAATTTCTCGGCCTCGGTGACGTCGTTCAGAATGCACACGAAGTGTGTCAGTTGGCCGCGCGCGTTGCGCAGGGGCGTCAGGAAAACTTCGTTCCAGAACAGGTTTCCATCCTTGCGGTAGTTGCGCAGGCGTATGTGCGCCGGCGTGCCGTTGAACAGGGCGTCCCGCAGAGTATCCAGACCCGTTTGCACGGTGTCGTTGCCTTGCAGGAAATGACAGTTCTTTCCGGCGATCTCCGCTGCCCCATATCCGGTCATGCGTTCGAAGGCGGGATTGACGTAAACGATCGGATGTTCCCACTGCGCTGCATCGACCAGCACGAAACTGCTGGGACTGGCCTCGATCGCCTGGATCAGCAGGCGCTGCTGTTCTTCTATCGCTTTGACATGGGTGATGTCGGTGCGGATCGAAATGTACTTCGAGACAGCGCCCGCTTCGTCCAGATAAGGGACAATGGTGGACTGCACCCAGTAGAAGCCGCCATCCTTGCGCCGGTTGCGGATTTCGCCCTGCCACACCTTGCCGGAGGCGATCGTCTGCCACATGTCGCGGAAGAATTGCGCGTCGTGGTAGCCGGAATTGAGGATGGAATGCTGTTTGCCCAGCAACTCATGCTGCTCGTACTGGCTGATTTCGCAGAATTTCGCGTTGGCGAAAATAATCTTCCCGGTCACGTCCGCCATGCTGACGATGGCGTGCTGGTCGAGGGCATACTCGAGCTGCTTGAGATCGTTGAGCGTAAAGGGATCCTGCTGCAATTGTCCGCACATGGCGTGGCCTTAACTGTCGCAAGCTGATGGGGAGAAGGTCTGGTCGGTACTGCCCGGACATTATATAGTGCATGCGTGTTCACGCAAAAACGGCTGAACAGGCGTCATTACACAGAAATAAGCCGCGTTTCCCCCGCTTCTCGGCGCCTTGCCGGGCTAAAGTCCGACAATAATTCAGTATGTGGGAATAGAGCGGCGTTTTTGGCGCGCCGGAGAAATTGGTTACCGAAGCGGGGATGGCATGGATACGAAACAACCTTTGCGGGAAGACTCGCACACTGTCGCGGATGTGGATGTTGCCGAGATGATGCTCGATGCGGACCTGGCGCCTGGCGCCGCGCCCGCGACGCAACCTGCCCTTTATACTGCGGAAATGCGCGCCATCAAGGAAGCGTTTGCGCGCGTCGAGTCCGAGGCCAAGGCGACGGTTGCCGCGCAGAACCGCGCCCAGGCCGAAGCGCGCGCGCGCGATCTGGCCGAAATGCGCGCCGAGGAAGACAAGCTCGCCGCCAATGCCGCGCACGAACGCGCGCGCGCCGAGGAAGCAGCCATCGCCAGCGTGCGCATGCGCGCCATGGCGGAGCGCGCGGCCCGTGAAGCGAGCGCCGCACAGACATCCGCCGTCGAGAAGGAAATAGCCGAATTGCGCGCCAGCGCGGCCAGTGGCATGGAGGCACGCCTGGCCGCTGAAGTCCGTATCAAGGCCGAGCAAAGAGCGCGTGAACAGATCATGGCGCGCATCGCCGCGGAAAGTGAACTCGCGGCACGCGCCCAGGAGGCGGCGGAGGAAGCGCAGCGCGTCATCGATGCCAGCCGCGAAGCGTCGCAACAACAAGCCCGCCAAGCCGAAGAAGCACGTTTGCTGGTTGCCGAGCGCACTGCCGCCGAACAAACGGCGCGCGCGGAACTGGCCGGCAGAGTGCGTGCCGAGGTGCGTCTTGCCGAGCAGGCAGCAACGCGCGAGCGCCAGGAAAACGTGGCGCGGCAGACTGCCGAAGACCGCGTCCAGGCCGAGCTTGCGGCGCGCGACGCCGCAACGCGTCGCGAACGCATCGATCAGAGCGCCATGCAGGCGGCATTTGATCATGTGACAGCCAATACACTCGCGGCCGAGGAAACGCGGCTGCGCGAACGCTTGGAACACGAATTAAAGGCAACCGCCGAGGCGCGCATTGCCTCGGAGCGGCAGGCCGCACAAGCGCTGCGACTTCGTCTCGAGGCGGAGGCCGAAATGCAAGCCTCCGCGCGCCGGCGCGCCGGCACGGATGAGCGCGCTGCCATAGCCAACCGGATGCGCCAGGAGGCCGAAGAGCGCATTCGCGCCGCAACAGAAAGCCGCGTCGACGCGGAGCGACAGTTGCATGCACTCGCGTTGCGGCGCGTCGAGGCGGAATGTTCCGCCGACATTCTTGCGCGCGAACGTATTGCCGCCGAGAAGCAGGCCACGGACGCCGCCTGCGGCCGCAGGGAAGCAGAGCGTATCGCCGCGGAAACCGCTGCCAGCAATGCGGCAGCCCAGAATGAAGCGCTGATTCTGGCGCGCGCGCGCGCGGCAAGCGAGAACGCCGCGTACGCGGCCAATGAAAATCGCCTGCGCGCCGAGAAGGCGCTCGCCGAGGCGGCAAACGTGCGCGCCACCGCGCAACACGAAGCCGCGGCGCGCGTGGTCGCGGAGCAGCATGCGCACATCAATGCCCTCCTGAAGGCGCGTATGGATGAACGCGCCAGGAAGGAAGCGGAAGCGCGCGCCCAGGCTGACAAGGAATGCGCGGCCCTGGCGCTTGAACGCGAGCGTACCGAGCGCGCGGCGCGTCTGGCCAGCGAGGCGAAAAGTACCGCCCTCAGGAATGAGCAGGCGAACCTGACGGAGCAGGCGGAAATGCAACGCAGGGCGGCACAGGCGGCGCTTAGCAGGGCGCGCCAGAGCATCGAGCTGGCACGCACGGAGCGCGAACGCGCGCAGGCTCAGGTTCAGGCCCTGGAAATGGTGCAGGAAAAATTGCTTGCCGAGCAGCGCGCGCTGGGCGAAGCGCAACGTCTCGCCGCGGCGGACAAGGAATGCGCCGTCCTGGCGCTCGAACGAGAGCGGCTTGAGCGCACAGCGCGCCTGGCGCGCGAGGCGGAATGCGGCGCGCTTAAAAACGAGCAGGCGCAATTGTCCGAGCAGGCGGAAATGCAGCGCAAGGCAGCGCAGGCAGCGTTGCTCAAGGCGCGCCGGAGTATCGAGCTTGCCAGCACGGAGCGCGAACGCGCGCAAATGGAGGCGCAGGCGCTCGCAGCGGTTGAGTCAAGGTTGCGCGTGGAGGAAGAAGCACGCAATGCCGCGCAGCAGCGCAGCGAAGCCGATCGCAAGGCCGGGGAGCTTGCAGGCGAGCATCTTGTTGTCGAGACACAGGCGATGGTAAAGACGCAAATGGAGGTTGAAGCAAAACAGCGAGCTCTGGATGCGGCGCGCCTGTGCCTGCAAACCAGTGCGGCCGCGGTGCAGACGGCGCGCGATGCGAGAAAAGCACTGGATCGCAAGCGTATCCAGGCAACGCAGGTGGCGCGGGATCTGCTGCGACGCGTGGAAACGCAAGGCAAGCTGGTTACGCAGTGGCGCGGACGCGCCGAGGATGTACTGGCCGATCCGCACGCTCCGGCGCTCGATTGGCAGCCGCGAAAACCCCGGTCAGGTTTGCAAGTGCTGGCCATGCTGGTGCTGCTTGGCGCCGGCCTTACCGCAGCCTGGTGGGGCGCGCGCGACGCAGACGCCGTCAGGGTGCGCGCAGTGCCTGTCGCAGCGCCATCCGCCACGCCGGCGCAGGCCGATTCGATCGATGGGGAGGCACAAAGCGCGCTACCGGATCTGCGCCTCAGTTATCGTCTGTCGTTGCCGGACTTCGGATCGCCTCAATAGGCTGGAGCACCGCTCACAAAGGCAGCCTGGCCTGCGGCGCGATGGTTTGCAGCAACTGGGCGAACACCTTGGGGGTTCCGGCGACGATCTCGCCCGCCTCCAGAAAATTGTCTCCGCCGGAAAAGTCGGTCACCAGGCCGCCCGCTTCCTTGATGAGCAGTGCGCCGGCGGCCATGTCCCATTGCGAAAGTCCCATTTCCCAGAACCCGTCGTAACGTCCGCACGCCACGTAGGCGAGGTCGAGCGCCGCTGCGCCCGGCCGGCGAATTCCGGCCACCTGCCTGGCGACGTCGCGAAACATGACGAGGTAGCGATCGATTTGGCCGATTTCGCGGAACGGGAATCCGGTGCCGATCAGCGCCGCTTTGAGCTGGATTGCCTTGGATACGCGAATGCGCCGGTCGTTGAGGAACGCCCCCGCGCCGCGGCTCGCGGTAAAAAGTTCGTTGCGGTTCGGATCGTAAACCACGCCATGCATGAGCACGCCCTTGTGGGCGAGAGCGATCGAGACGCAATACTGCTGGAGTCCGTGCAGAAAATTGGTGGTGCCGTCGAGCGGATCGATGATCCACACGTACTCGCCCATGCTGCCGGCCGTGGCGCCGCTTTCCTCTGCTAGAATCGCATGCTGCGGGTAGGTTTCCTTGAGAATCGCGAGGATGGCTGCTTCGGCGGCATGATCCACTTCGGACACGAAATCGTTGTGCTGCTTGCTGCGGACGGTGAGTTTGTCGAGGTCAAAGCTCGCGCGGGTGATGATCGAACCGGCACGGCGGGCGGCTTTGACGGCCGTATTGAGCATTGGATGCATGGTGGAGTGCCTTAAAGAACGTGATCGAGTACAGAAGCGGGCGGGACGACAATACTGCGAATTTTAATATGAATCAACCCGCGCCGCTGCCATTTCCGGGACGGATTCGCATCGTCCTGTCGCACACCAGCCATCCGGGCAATATCGGCGCCGCGGCGCGCGCCATGAAAACCATGGGTCTTGCCAGGCTGGTGCTGGTTCATCCGCGCCAGTTTCCTCACGCGGACGCCGTGGCGCTGGCCTCCGGCGCGGTCGATGTGCTGGACCAGGCGCGTGTCGTCGCCACATTGGAGGATGCGCTGGAGGGTTGTGTTTTCGTTATCGGCATGACGGCGCGCAAGCGCGATCTGTCGCACCCTTTCATGGCGCTGCGCGACGCGGCGGCTCAGGCCGTGGCCGAAGCGCAGCACGGCGAGGTAGCCATCGTATTCGGCACCGAAATGTTCGGGCTGTCCAATACCGAGCTCGATCGCTGCCATGTCGCTGCCGGCATTCCCGCCAATCCCGAGTATTCCTCGCTCAATCTTGCGGCATCGGTCCAGGTGGCGGCCTATGAAATCGCCCAGGCGGCCGCGCTATGGAAGCCCGCGCCGCCGCGTCTGCGCCAGCCCGCCTTGCATGAGGAGGTCGAAGCATTCTTCGCGCACCTCGAGAACAGCATGATAGAAAGCGGGTTCCTCGATCCGCAGCGTCCGAAACGTCTCATGACCCGCCTGCGGCGGCTGTTCACGCGTGCGAGCCTTGAGAAAGAGGAGGTGAACATTCTGCGTGGCATTCTGGTTGCGCTGGAGCGCAAAGCGCACAACCGGATCCGCAGCGAATAACCATGCCCATGCCTTGCCCGAGTTGCGCCGGCCCGATGGAGGTGGAGACGTTCGCGGGCCACCTTGGAGGGCAGGTCGAGCTCGACATCTGCTATCCATGCAATGCCATCTGGTTCGATCGGATGGAAAGCGTTCAACTCGCGCCTGTTTCGATCATGCGCCTGTTCAGGATGATCCATGAGCACCGCGATGGAGCGCGCCGCCCTCTGGCAGACAAGCTGCGCTGTATACGCTGCGCTTCCATCCTCGCTCAGGTGCAGGATATCGGCCGCGGCGGGCGATTCAGCTATCACCGTTGTTCTCACGGGCATGGCAGGCTGACGACGTTTTTCCAGTTTTTGCGCGAAAAACAGTTCGTTCGCGACTTGTCTGCGGCGGAGCTAAACGAATTCCGGGTCAAGGTTGTCCAGGTACGCTGTTCGAGTTGCGGCGGCGCGATCGATCTGGCGCGCGATACGGCCTGCCCGTACTGCCGCTCGCCCATTTCGGTTCTCGATGCCGGCGCGGTGGAAAAGACCTTGCGCGACCTGGCGGACAAGCAGCATGTCACCATAAATCAATCGTCGCTTGCAGATGCCGTGCTCGCCGTACACCGCCGGCACGAGGAACAGCGGCGCCTTGGGCAGACACGCAATTGGGGCGCGGAGCAACCCGATCCCGGCTGGATCGATGCGGGAGATGCAGTCGATCTGGTCGCCGATTGTATTTCTGTAGTCGCCGGTTTTTTCGACTGATCCAGGCGCTTTCCGCCAATCGCCAGAGGGAGAATGGCATGTGCATGAACGCGGAATCGCAAAGTTCAAGGTGAAGTTGCGGGCGATTTCCGGCGTGTCGGCGAGGAAGGCCGCGATGCGATTGCTGTGCCGCCATGTGTGTAAAACGCAACTTAATTTGCATTTTCACTCTGAGAATTGCGAAAAAACGTTGACATTTTTATTTGCGGTGTGCATTCTCACTACTGTCTCGCAAGGGGCGTGAACGGGGTGAGGAAGCATTTCATCTGAACGTTCACCTGTGTTTAACAAACTTCGTCAGGAGGATGTGAATGGCAGCCAAGAAGCCAGCAGCGAAAAAACCCGCAGCCAAGAAACCGGCAGCGAAGAAACCCGCAGCAAAAAAACCCGCAGCAAAGAAACCCGCCGCCAAAAAAGCGGCAGTCAAGAAACCCGCAGTGAAAAAACCGGCAGTCAAGAAGGCTGCCAAGCCCAAGGTCAAGCGCAAGCCTAACGCCGCGTTCATGAAACCCATGACGCCCAGCGCTGCACTCGGCGCCGTTGTCGGCAGCAGCCCGTTGCCGCGCACGGAAGTGACCAGCAAGATCTGGGCCTACATCAAGAAGAACAACCTGCAGGACAAGGCCAACAGGCGCATGATCAATGCGGACGCCAAGCTTATGGCCGTTTTCGGCGGCAAGAAGCAAGTCTCGATGTTCGAGATGACCAAACTGGTCAGCAACCACCTCAAGTAATCCGGGCGGTTTCCGCGAAGGGCGGCGGGGCATACCCCTGCCGCCCTTTGTTTTTTCCGGCCCGGATATTGCCGATGCGATTGTTGAACTGCGGCGCATTTCGCCATGTGTAAAATGATCGCTACACACTTAATTCATGGAGACATGACCGCTATGCGCAAGTACTATCCGGATTCCCGCATTCTTAAATTCGTCATGGCAGGAGCAATGTTGTTGCTGCTATCCGCCTGTGCCGGCAATCCCACATACAACACCACTTCCGAAGGCGCCGACGGCCGGCTGATGCTCAAGGGCCATGACCCGGTCGCCTATTTCACCCTCGGCAAACATGAATTGGGCAAACCCGACATCAAGGCCGAGCATGATGGCGTCACCTACCGTTTCATGAGCGACGACAACCGCCGTGCGTTTCAGGGCAGCCCCGAGAAGTACATGCCGCAATTTGGCGGCTTCTGCGCCAACGGCATGGCGTATGCCATTCCCTGGGGAGGCGATCCCGATACCTGGAAGATCATCGACGGCAAGCTTTACATATTCGGCGGGGATGCTTCGCGCCGCTATTTCCTGATGGATGAAAAAAGAAACCTGGAGTTTGCGACCAATTACTGGAACAACGAGGTCAGGGGTACTTATCCTCGCCTGCAGACCATGAAGCGCCTGGTCTGGCACGTTCCACATTACAAGACCGGCAAGGAACTGGAAGCCGAATGGCAAGCCAGCCAGGGAAAGAAGCCTTAGCACTCTTCAAATTGAGGAAGCCGCGATGCGAACCAAGAAAGCGCTGACGCTTGACGATGCCAGGAAGATTGCCGCGGCCGCCGAAACCGAGGCCATCGGCAACAACTGGCCGGTGTGCATTGCCGTGGTCGATGACGGGGCGCATCTGCTGTATTTCCAGCGCCTCGATGGCGCGCAGCTTGCCAGCATCGACATTGCCCTCGCCAAGGCAAGAAGCGCACTGCTCGGCAAGCGCGCCACCAAAGTCTATGAGGACATGATCAGCGGCGGACGCCATGCCGCCCTGTCGATGCCGGGCATTACGTTCCTCGAAGGTGGCGTACCGATAATAGTCGATGGCGAGCCGGTCGGTGCGGTGGGTGTCTCGGGTGTCAAGTCTTCCCAGGATGCGCAGATTGCGCAAGCCGGGATTGACGCGCTCTTCGCCTGAGCGCGCGCGAGCTATGGCGCGGCGCCTTGCATATAAGGTTTGTTCTGGATCAACACCGTGAAAGCCGCTTCTGGGTAAGGTGCCAGTTGATCATTTCGAGATAACCCCATGCCGGCAGATTTTCTTGAGAGCGGTACCTTCCAGGCTTTCCCGCCTTTGCATCTGCGCGGCAAGGCGGTGCTTCCCATTGTGCAGGGGGGGATGGGCGTGGGCGTTTCCGCGCACCGTCTGGCCGGGAGTGTGGCGCGGCTGGGCGCCGTGGGTACGATCTCGAGCGTCGATCTCAGGCGCCATCACCCCGATTTGATGCGCGAAACCGCGCACTGCCGCGACCGAGCCACCATAGACCGCGCCAATCTGGTCGCTCTCGACCGCGAAATCCGCACAGCGCGCGAACTTGCCGCCGGCAGAGGGCTGATCGCCGTCAACATCATGCGCGCCGTCTCGGAATATGCGGACTACGTGAGGCAATCGTGCCAGAGCGGCGCCGACGCCATTGTCGTCGGCGCCGGATTGCCGCTCGATCTGCCTGACCTGACTGCCGATTTTCCGGATGTGGCGCTGATCCCGATACTGTCCGACAGTCGCGGCATTCAGGTCGTAGTCCGCAAATGGCTGCGCAAGGGGCGGCTACCTGACGCCATCGTGATAGAACACCCGCGTTACGCGGGAGGGCACCTGGGCGCGGCGAAGATTGAAGACCTTGCCGATACGCGTTTCGATTTCGAGAACGTGCTGCCGGAAACGCTGGCATTTTTCGATTCGATGGGTATAGCGCGCGCTTCGCTGCCGCTGATTCCGGCCGGTGGCATCAACACGCACGAGCGCGTCCGCGAACTGTTTGCGCTGGGAGCCAGCGCGGTTCAGCTCGGTACGGCGTTCGCGGTGACCGAGGAATCGGACGCCGCGCCGGAGTTCAAGCGCGTTCTCGCCGAAGCCGAACCCAAGGATATTGTGGAATTCATGAGTGTTGCCGGGCTGCCGGCGCGCGCCGTGCGCACCCCCTGGCTGGAGAAATATCTGAAACACCTGCCGCGCATGCAGGAAGTGGCGCACAAGAAACTCCGCTGCACGCTGTATTTCGATTGTCTGCAGCAGTGCGGGCTGCGCGATGGCATTGCGCGCTTCGGGCAATTTTGCATCGATACACAGCTCGCCGCGGCATTGCGCGGCGATGTCGCCAAGGGATTGTTTTTTCGCGGCGCGGCGTCGCTGCCGTTCGGCAAGGACATCCGCCCGGTGCGCGATCTGCTTGAATACCTTTTGACTGGAAACAAGCCGGCCCCGGTCTAACCCAACTTTTCAGTTTGTTGAAATTCGTCGCGAGCGAAGATCAGGCAAGGCGGAAAGCGACGATAAACCGGAGTGTATGTAGTTATACATGAGGATTTTGACTCGCTTTCCAACGCCGCATCATCGAACGCAGCAGAATTTCAACAAACTGTTATTCGCGATAAAGCGTGCCGTTTTCAACATGCACCTTGTCGCCCACGCGGTATCCGGGGTCGATGTTATAGCCCACGGTGCGATAGGCGCCATCCTCCATTCTGACGCGCACTTCGTACCTGTAACTCCTGTTGCCGGATTTTTCAACTTCGTTGCCAAGGTACGCGCCACCCACCGCGCCCGCGACCGTGGCGGCATCCCTGCCGCGCCCCGCCCCGACCTGATGACCCGCGACTCCACCGAGGATGCCGCCGAGCACGGCGCCAGCGCCGCTGCCTTCGCCCTTTTTCTCGATCGGCGTAATGGAGGATATGACGCCGCAATTCTTGCAGACGCGAGGCAGGACTACCGGCGGCGGCGTAATGGCCAGCGTATTGCCTTGCGCGAGATAGGAGGGTACCGGTGCTGCCGGTGCATGCGGCGCCGGTTTCGCGGGGGCAGGGGGGGTGACCGTCCTGGGAGGAGCAGCCGGTTTGAGCGCGGGTGACGGCACGATTCTTTGCGGTGCTGCCGCAAGGGCAGGCAGCTTCGGCGGGGCCGGTTCCGGGGCAGGCGGGGTGGCCGGCGCCTGGAAAGACTGCGTGTTCAGCGAGCTGGCGGGCGGAAGCCAGCCCATGATGCTGGCTATGCCCGCGGCGCACAACAGCGTTACGGCCACAGCCGCGACGATGATAAGCGGATGAGTCTTGCCCGAATTTGTCACTTCACCGGTCATGATTATCTCCAGCAGGGGAACGCAAAATATACATGGGGTATTATCACGCATTCTCTTGCGCGTTGCCCTTCCGTAATCGTCATGCGCGACACGCTGTGTTGCGGGAATGTAAAAAATCTACTGGGGAATCGTGAAACTTTACATTGTCACCGGCGCCACCAGAGGGCTCGGCAAGGCGCTTGTCGAAGCGCTCGCGCGCGATCCGGCAAACGAAATCATCACGCTGTCGCGCGCTGCGGACGCCAGTATGGGACAGATACGCAACTACCAAATCGAGCTTGCGCGGCTTGCAGAGATCGCTGCTGTGTTTGGGCGTGCCATGGACAATTGCGCATTACCGCATTACGACAAAATCGTGCTCTACAACAATGCAGGCGTGCTCGAGCCGGTTGGGCCGCTGACAATGTGCGACGATGCGCAGATTGAGACGGCGTTGCAGGTCAATCTGGCCGCACCCATCATTCTCATGCGGCATTTCATCGCGCGCACGCGCGCAATGTGCGATGCGCGGCTTATCGTCAACATCTCCTCGGGGGCGGGCAGGCGCCCGGTCGCGGCATGGACAATGTACTGTGCGACCAAGGCGGGGCTAGACATGGCCACGCGCGTCGCGGGGCTGGAGGCGGAGCGTTTTGAACCTGGGTTGAGCGTGTGCAGCGTCGCGCCCGGCGTGGTCGATACCTCGATGCAGGAACGCGTGCGCGCTGTTGCAGCGGACGTTTTTCCGGATGTCGTGCGTTTTCGGAAAATGAAAGAAGAAGGGAAATTGCGCACGCCGGAAGAGGCGTCCGCCATCCTCCTGGAATTCGAGGCGGCGGGCGCGTTTCAAAACGGCGGAATACACGATGTCAGGGAAATGTCCCATGCCGCACCCGCGGCGCCCGTGGCGGCTGATCGTATGTAAGATCGGGTTGCCATAGGCGACGAAGCGCAGGAACCCCCGTTGACCTGGACTACATCCAACAAGGAACTTTCTTCATGCCGGCCCGATTACTTTTTGCTCTCTTGTTAAGCACCCTTTCTCTGGGCAGTGCGCACGCCCAGATGCCTGGCGCTGCCGGCGCGGCACAGGCGAAAGCCACCTTCGCGGGAGGTTGCTTCTGGTGCATGGAGCCGCCTTTCGACAAGCTCGACGGCGTGATTTCGACAACCTCTGGATACACCGGCGGCAGAACCAAAAACCCCACTTATCGCGAAGTGTCGAGCGGCGTCACCGGCCATACCGAGGCGCTGCAGGTGATCTACGATCCGAAGAAAATCACCTATGCCAAGCTGCTTGATGTGTTCTGGCACAACATCGATCCGACGGTGAAGGACAGGCAGTTTTGCGACGCCGGCAATCAGTATCGCTCAGGCATCTATTATCATGATGCCGATCAGAAGCGTATCGCTGAAGAGTCCAGGGCGCAGCTTGAGAAGACCAAGCCATTCAAGGCGCCTATAGTGACCGAGATGGTGGCAGCAGGTGAATTTTATCCGGCCGAGGAATATCACCAGGATTACTACCTCAAGAATCCGGTGCGTTACAAGTTTTACCGCTACAACTGCGGGCGCGATGCACGACTGGCCGAGTTGTGGGGAGAACAGTCCGGCGGAAAGTAGGGCGAACGGGGGACTCATGTGGACATGAAGCGGGTTAACTCGGGGAATCTGCGCGCTGTCGGTTACGATGAAAAGGCGCGCGTGCTGCAAGTCGAACTCCCCAGCGGCACCTTCCAGTACAGCGGCGTGTCGCCTGAAATTGCGCGCCGTCTGTTGTCGTCATCCTCGATGTGGAGCTATTTCCGCGACAACATCGAGGAGGAGTTCACCGCCAGGCGCCTGCGCTGAGCGGTTTGCTCAGGGCGCGATGCCTGAATCAGCCTCCAGGAAAATCGTCGCGACTGCTTTTTATTTCTCGCCAGACCGTGGGGACGGCTTCGAGAGGTGTGGCGCTAAGCACGATTTCGGTGTCGGTCGTGAGCCAGTTTTTTTCGAGGCGCACCCTGACATGGCCTTTTTCATCCGCATGGAATTGCTCGCTGCGATCATTCAGCAGGACCGTTGCCGTTGCTGAAACCCCTTTTGGAAAGCGGAACTCGACTGCCGACATGGCGGGTACCAGCCAGCGAATATACCAAGGTACGAATTCGCGTATTGCCTGATCCGCCTGGGGAAGCATCTGCATCAGTTCCCGGTACGAGAAGCGTTCTCCCGCAGGCAGGCGGCAGACGAATTCTATTCCGGCCGACAGGGATTTCCTGGGCTGGTTGCTGATGATCTCGGCATTGTCGAGGAGCGCTTCGGGCATGAGCGGCACGCGCACTCTGCCGTCCGCGGCGATGTCGATGGGAATGTCGAGTGTATCGCCCACCAGGCGCAGGCGAATGTCCTCCGGCTTGACGGTCTTGTTCCTGCTCTTGACCAGAACCTTCAGATCGAGCCGGTTGTATTTGCCGGATTCCGAGAACTTGTGCAGCATCTCGTAAGCGTCCTTGTAGGGCATCATCGCCGGCTCGCGCGGCATGTGCACCTCGACCTTGTCGAGCAGTTGCGATGCGGCATGCTCGTCTTCGGCGGCATGCAGCGTCACAGGAAGAACGACCAGCATGCCGATGCCGACTGTCAACCGCAAGATACTTGCAAAGCGGAATTGTTGCTTCAAGATTGACCTTGTAATGAGGCGGTGTTGTATTGAAATCTATTGGTGCGCTGCTGCTCCGGCTATTACTGCACGGGTGCAACCATTCTACCTTCCTTGGATTTTCCGGCAGCTTCGCCACTACGCTCGCGCGCGGAACTTTCTCCTGCCAGTGGCCGGGGTTTATCCACGGCGATCGGTGCGCCTTCAATACGTCCCGGCTTGGGATGCGGTATTGCGATCTCCGGGGCTGTCTGGCGTGGCTGTACTGGAGCACCTTCATGGCGCGGCGGGGCGGCCCCGAAACCCGGCGACTGCGGTGCTTGCGGAACAGGAATAAAAAGCGGTTTGGGCGGCGGCGCCGGCTGGGCGGGCTCGCCCGTAGCGCGGCTGAAAGTCGTGACGTCATGTGGACGCAGATGCGTGGTTCCGCCAGGAACTTGCGGCGCAAGACCAGGTAGCAGCGCCGGTTGGGGAGCCGCACCCGGTCGCGGCATGACGGGCTCTCCACCCCTGCCTTGGGTTATTGCAGGTGGCGGAGTAAACGGCTTGGGAAAGGCACTGCCTGCAGGCTCGGCTCCTGCTGCGCCGGGTACCGACAGACTATGCATTCGCCCCGGTACGGTAGCGGGAGGCTTGGGAATGCCGGCTGAAACGCCGGAGCCGGAAACGCCAGCCCCTCGCGGGGGCAGGAAACTTGCAGACTGGGTCGCAGGCTGCAGGGCAACAGCTTCCCCGGACACGCGTGCCCGGTTGGTCGCGACCGGGGCGGATGCCGTGAACGTAACCGGCGAGACAACCGTCGCACCGGGTTTCTGATTGACGTATCTCGATGGTGGTTTCAGTTCGACAGGGCGATGGTTGTGGATATGGTTGATATTGCGGATGTACACAATGTTCGTGGTGTATGCCGGCAGGAAAGGCTCATAGGGCGCAAGCGGACACCAACCAATGCCGGGACCGCTACCCACTGTGTACGAGACGCTCCATCCGGGTTGTCCTATCCAGGCCACCAGCGCGGGCGCATAGATGGGCCGGCCGATGTAGGTGCCGGGCCACCAACCCCAGCGGTTGTGCACATGCACCCAGCGCCCGTAATGAAATGGCGCAAAGCCCCATGCCGCGTCATCGACCCACGTCCATCCCCATGGGCGAACCCACGCCCAGTGACCATAGCGATAGGGCGCCCAGTCCGACGCGACTCGGGCCGGAAACCATACCGTTCCGTATTCCGCAACCTCGCCCCATTCGCCATGCTCGTCGAGATCTTCGTAGCCGGTCATGTAGGGCGAAACATAGCGCGCCTGGCGGCTGTCCCAGCGTTCATCGCGCGTCAGCACCCAATCGTCAAAATCGCCGCGCGCGACCGTTTCGAAAAATATGCCGGGAGAGTTGCCTGTCACCCTGAGCACCGCGGTTTTACCGCGCTCAAGTCTGAGCGAGGCGCCTTGTGTATCGAGTTGCGCCCGGCCTTCGAACACGGTGATGCGGCTTTCGCCGCGCTCGCTGTCGATGCGATAGCGTCCTCTGGCAAGCAGAGAGACTTCCCCGTCCGGGGTGGAAATGCGATAGATGTCGCTTTTTTCGAAATCGCGCAAGGTCAGACTCAACCTGCCGCGTTGCAGGAAGAGCAAAGTGCTGTCTTCATCAAGCCGCTGGAAGTCGAGAACACTGTTGCCGTCGATACGCACAGCCGTGGTGGCAACGCGCGTTTCCGCGCGGCCGCTGGAGTCGGTCCAGAGGGAATTTTCGCTGGTGACAGGATAATTGATGCGGGCTGGCTGCCAACCCTGGTCCGGGTCGCCAAAAAAAGACACCGTGCCGCTCAGATAGCTGAGGCGACCCACGCGCCCCGGGGGGTCGGCCAATGCCGTTGACTGGAATAATAAGAGCAAGACACCCAGAAAAACACCGGAACGGCACAACGCAGTCGACTTTCTCATGAACTTACCTTTCTGTACGAAAGCATGCACGAAAAACGATTCGGCGCTGTCTGTCGTTGACCCGTGGGACTTGCTCTGCGGGTAACGAAATGTAACCATGACACATATTGTCACTTTTTGCCGGTCTTGACGTGGAACAAACCCTGGAATCATGCGATGATTCTGCTGCGATCCAGCCAACACAGCCAAAAAAGCCACCCAAGAACGCGTTGTCCCCGTCGCTTGTAAGTGTTGCAGGTGTATGCAACCCGAGGGGATTGTTCTCTATCCGAGGATTGAAATGGATTTATCGACCGTACATACCAAGACCGCCAAAGGGGTCATGCAGGTCAATCAGAAAACGACATCGCTTGCCCGCGATTTGATGCAGGTGCTCAAGTTTGTCGATGGAAGGTCGAACGTAAAGGAATTGTCCGGCAAGGCCGACATGCCCGTTCTCCTGCTGGAAAAGGCGTTGCAAACCTTGGCCAAGGAAGGTTTTGTCAAGGTATTCGAGGTGCGTAGTTCCGGCGATACCAATTTTGGAGACGACTTCGATTTCACGGCGCCTGGCAGGATCGCCACTCCGCCGGCGAGCAAAGCCGGTGTGGCGGTTGCGCCGACGTCGCGGCCGCAAGCTGCTCCCGGCAGCACTGAAGCCGCCGCGCTGACTGCCGCAAGGGAAAAGGCGCAAGCAGAGGCGCGTGCCCGAGCCGAACGCGAAGCGCAAATTCGCGCGCGTCTTGAAGTTGAAGCGCGCTCCAAGGTCGATGCCGAAAAACGCGCCATCGTCGAATCCAGGCGTGTGCAGGAAGCCTCGGAGCGCGCCAGAAAGGAACTTGAAGACCAGCTCGCCAAAGAAAAGGTACGCAAGGATGCGATTTCCAATACGCATGCCCGCCTGACACAAGAACAACGGCAACAAGAGGAAGAACAGTCCAAAGTGCTTGCGGCATTGCGTGCCAAGGCTGAAGCAGAAGTCAAGGCGCTGGCCGATGCACGGGCGAAAGCGGAAGCCGAAACGGTGGCGCTGGCGCAGGCGCGCGCCCAGGCCGAGGCTGCGGCCAAGCGCCAGGCGGAGCAGGCGGAGCAGGCGCATAGAGATCTGCGCGAGCAGCTCAAGCAGGAAATCGAGGCCAAGATCCGTCAGGAAATCGAGGAGAAACTGCGTGTAGAAATTACCGAGCAGGGACGCGAAGAGCTCGAAGTCGCAGTCATCGAGGAAGCCAGGGAAGAGGCACGCGTTCAACTGGAAAAGCGTCTGGCGGTGGAGGGCGCTTCGCTTGCGAAAATCGAGGCGGAATCCAAACAGAACGCAGAGGAAGAGATGCGCCGCATGCTTGCCGAGCAGGAAACGCGCCTGCGTGCGGAAATGGAACAGCGCATAAAAGCCGAGACCGAAGCCCTGCAGCGCGCTTCGATAGAAGCGCGCCAGATGGCCGAGAAGGAGGCGCAGGAGCGCGCCGAAGTCGAGAAGCGGCTCAGAGCCGAGGCCGAAGCGCTGCAACGCGCCTCGATCGAGGCGCGCCAGATGGCCGAGAAGGGGGCGCAGGAGCGCGCTGCGCTGGAGGAGAAACTCAAGGCCGAGGCGGAGGCGCGCGCACGCGTCGAACAGGAAGCGCAAGCACGCATGGAAGAGCGTCTCAGGACCGAAACCGAAGCCTTGCAGCGCGCCTCGCTCGAAGCGCGCATCCTTGCCGAGAAAGAAGCGCTGGAGAGGGCCGAGCTGCAGGAGCGTCTCAAAGCTGAAGAACAGGCGCGCGCGCGCGTCGAACAGGAGTCGGCGGAGCGTCTGCTGGAAGAGCAGCGCCGCCGCGAGGAAGACGAGCAGCGCAGGGAAGTTGACGAGCGCAATCGCAGGCGCCTCGAAGCCAGGGCGCGGGAGGAGACCGAACAACGCGAGCGGCTCGAGACGGAAATGGTGTTGCGTCACGAAGAAGAACAGCGCGCCAAACTCGAGGCAGCCAAAGAACTCAATGCCGAGCGGCGCGCGCGCGAGGAGGCGGAAATCAAGGCCGAGGAAGAAGCTGCGGCGCGCGCCATTGCCGTGCGTGCGGCGACCGAAAAGATGGATGCCAAATCCAAACTGGTCGCCGAGGCAGAGAGCCGTTTGCTGCTGGAACGCACGGCGCGCGAAAAAGCCGAAGCAAAGTCGCGCGGGCAGGAAGAAGAGGAAGAGCGCTACCGGCAGGCGCAGGTCACGCGCCTCAGAGAACTGCAGGAACAGGCGGAGCTAGCCCAGCAGAACCGGGAAGCCGGGGAAGCTTCGGGAACGGCGGTGCGCAGGAAGCGCAGGCGTCCCCCGCGCGGTTTTTTCTACTGGGTACGCTGGGCGCTTGCCGGCGTGGTGGCGATAGCACTCTTCCTGCTGGTCGCGCTACCGCTTTTCCCGCTGGGGGCGATCACCACCAAGATGGAAAAAGGCCTGTCCGCGTGGCTGCAGGACGATGTGTCCGTCACCGGGGTGCGCATTGCGCTGCTGCCGCGTCCGCGTCTCAAGATCGATGCGGTTTCCATTGGTAAAGTGCTGGATGTCAAGGCGACGTCCGGCGTGGCCTATCTCGACCTGGCGACGCTGTTCGATGACAGGCTGTCCATTGACCAGCTTGAACTGGATAACGTATCCGTTTCACCGGAAGCGTTACCCCGGATCGCGAAATGGAACAATGCGCAAGGACGCCCGGCGAATGTGCAGATCAAGCGCGTCGTATTGCGGGCGTTGAAGCTGGATATCAAGAATGTCGCGCTCGAACCCATGGATGTCGACTTGCAATTCGACAAGGGGGTATTGCGCAAGGCGGTAGTCAAAGGAGGTGACGGTAAATGGACTTTTGAAGCCAAACCCGACGGCGATGTATGGCACGCCGATTTTTCCGCGCGCAGCATCGTCTTGCCTTTGGGGACGCCGGTCACTCTCGTCGATGTCAAGGCGAGCGGAACCTTGACGGACCAGGAGCTCGTCGTGCCCGAGTTCGAAGCCACATCGCTCAAGGCCGCGATAACCGGATCGTTGCATGCCAACTGGAGCGACAATATCGCACTATCGCTCGACACCACCCTCAAGAACATGAATCTCGCTGACCTGTTTGCCAACTATACGCATGACATCCAGATTACCGGCCGTATGGACGGAGCTTTCGCGCTTACCGCAAAGTCCGCGACGATCGGCGATCTCCTCAAAACGCCGAACATACAGGGAGGATTCACTGTGAAGGATGGTTCGGTGAGCAATGCCGATCTGGTGCAGTTGATGCGCTCGCAGGAAAGCGGAGCGCGTGGCGGTGCGACGAAATTCTCCGAACTTGCCGGGACACTTCAGATTGACGGTGGCGCAATCCGCTACAGTAAACTGAAATTGACCGGAGGCGTCGTGCTCTCCAATGGCGACGTGGCCGTATTGCCGAATGGCGCCCTGACCGGCAGGATAGGTGTGGAGATCCGCTCCAGCGTTGCACAGGACCGCGGCACCTTCAACGTTGCCGGAACAGTGGCACGGCCGCTGCTCAAGCGCGGCATTTGATAGTTGTAGCCAATTGCCCGTGCGCCGCGGCGTTTCCGCAGCGGCCGCGGCGATTGAAAAAAACTAACGTGGCGTTCACTCCTCCCCGAAGCGGCGACGCGGGTCAATCGCGCGACGTGCGAAAACTTTTCGCGTTGCTGCGTTTTCTGCTTCCCTACAAGGCGCGATTCGCGGGCGCGATGCTTGCCTTGGCCGCGGCCGCGGGCATGGTGCTGCTCATCGGACAGGGCCTCAAGCACGTCATAGACGAAGGTTTCAGCGCAGGCAATCCGGCTACGCTCGACCGCACGCTGTTCTCCCTGATCGCGATGATCATCGTCCTCGGCATTGCCACCTTTACGCGCTTCTACCTCATTTCGTGGGTGGCGGAGCGCTTCACGACCGATATCCGCCGCGCGGTGTTCGATCACATCCTGAAGCTTTCTCCGGGATTTTTCGAAGTCACACGCACCGGCGAAGTGCTATCGCGGCTGACCAATGACACCCAGGCCATCGAGGTCGTGGTGGGCGGCGCGTTTTCCTATGCGCTGCGCAATTTCGTGCTGCTCGCGGGCGGCATGGTCATGCTGCTCGTGACCAGCCCCAAGCTGACCTTGCTGGTGATACTGGGCATTCCCTTTGTGCTGGCGCCTATCCTGTTGCTGGGGCGGCGCGTGCGCAGGCTGTCGCGCGCCATGCAGGACCGCATCGCCGATACCTCGTCTTTCATCGACGAAACGCTGCACGAAATCCGCACCGTGCAGGCCTACGCGCACGAGGCGCACGACCGCATGCGTTTCGGCGATCGCGCCGAGCAGGTATTCAGCACAGGGGTGAACCGGGCACGCAATCAGGCGGCATTGGTGGCATCGGTCATCGTTCTGGCTTTCGGCGCCATCGGCGTCATTCTCTGGGCCGGCGGCCAGGATGTGATCGCCGGGAGGCTCTCGGCGGGAAATCTGTCGGCGTTTGTGTTTTATGCGGTGCTGGTCGCCAATGGCGTCAATGCCATCACCGAGGTCTATGCGGATCTGCAGCGCGCGGCGGGAGCGTCGGAGCGGCTCATGGAACTCCTCGACACACAGCCCGGGATTGCCGCGCCTGCAGAACCGCTGCCATTCCCGCAACCCGGTGCGGGCATGAGGCTGGGCGGGGTAACTTTCGAGGGTGTGAATTTTCATTACCCTTCCCGCCCCGATACGCCTGCGCTGGAAAACTTTTCATTGCAAGTGGCTCCCGGCGAGGTGGTGGCGCTGGTCGGTCCAAGCGGGGCTGGCAAGACGACGGTATTCCAGTTGCTGTTACGTTTTTACGACCCGTTATCGGGGCGGGTGCTGATCGATGGCGTTGATGTCAGGCTCGCCCATCCCATCGACGTGCGCACGCGCATCGCGCTTGTCTCGCAAGACCCCGTGATTTTTGCCGCCGATGTGTGGGAAAACGTGCGCTATGGCCGCCATGACGCCGGCGAGACAGAGGTGCGCGAGGCTTGCCGCGCCGCCTTCGCGCTGGATTTCATCGAGGCCATGCCGCAAGGCTTCGACACTTATCTGGGCGAACGCGGTGTCAGACTTTCGGGCGGGCAGCGCCAGCGGATTGCCATGGCGCGAGCGTTTCTTGCAGACCGTTCCATTCTGCTGCTTGACGAAGCCACCAGTGCGCTCGATGCCGAAAGCGAAAAAATGGTGCAGCTCGCAATGGATGAACTGATGAAAGGCCGCACCACGCTGATCATTGCCCACCGGCTGGCTACCGTGAAGTCGGCCGACCGCATACTCGTCATGGACAAGGGCCGTATCGTCGCCGGCGGCACGCACGACGAACTGGTGCGCGAAGAGGGGCTCTATGCGCGGCTGGCGGCGCTGCAGTTTGGATTGAACGATGTTGGCGGCACCGCGCGCGGGGGTTGAAAGGCTGAATCCGCATAGGCTGGTAAAATCCGCAACATGCCATTCATTCACGCGCCATCCCATGCCATGCCCCGCTGAGCCCGCGCAGGCACTGCTGCCGCCGCTGGCCGCGACTGAAAAATACAGCGTCGAAAGCGTTATCTGGCTGAAACACTGGACTCCGGCGCTGTTTTCTTTGCGCATTACGCGTGGTGACATCTTTCATTTCGTTCCCGGCCAGTTTGCGCGTCTCGGCTTGCGCAGGGCGGATGGTGAATTTGTCTGGCGCGCCTATTCGGTGTGCTCGGCGCCCGACACCGGCTATCTTGAGTTTTATCTGGTGACCGTGCCCGGCGGAAAATTCACCGATGAAGTGGCGAACTACGATATCGGCGCCCCGATACTCCTCGAACGCCATCCGCAGGGTTTTCTGACGGCGGATCGTTTATGCCGCGGCGCGGGCGGGAAGGAGCTGTGGATGCTGGCCACGGGAACCGGCCTGGGACCCTTCCTCTCGATGTTGCGCGATGCGCAAACCTGGCGCGAGTTCGACCACCTCATTCTGGTGCACAGCGTGCGCCACGCCGGAGAATTCGCCTACGCCGGGGAAATATCCGCCTGGCAGAATGTAGCGCCTTTCGCGGACGCAAAGGCGCAATTGCATTACGTGAGAACCGCGACGCGCGAACATGCGCACGGCTGTCTGCATGGGCGCATCGCTGCACTGATCGAAAACGGCACGCTCGCAGAGGCTGCCGGTGTGGCATTCGACCCCGGCCGTTCGCGCTTCATGCTGTGCGGCAATCCCGAGATGGTCGAGCAGACGCGCAAGCTGCTCAAGGCGCGCGGCTACAGGAACGATCGCAGGCTCGAGCCGGGGCACATCGTGGTGGAAAACTACTGGTGAGACCGCCTTTCCCTGCATGGAGTACAAGAATGATGCGTCTTTCCGGATTTCGCGCGGCATGTCTGCTGGCGGCATTGCTGCCCGCTGCGTGCACGACCCCGCCGGAAACTCATGAGGAAGCCGTTCCTGCGGCCCCCGTTGTTCCGGTCAAGCTTCCTTTCCAGCCGCCGAGCGCGCAGCCGCGCCCGGTGATCGACACCTACCATGGCATTGCGGTAGCCGACCCCTATCGGTATTTCGAGGACCTCAAGGATCCCGCGGTGACGGACTTCATGAAAGCGCAGTCCGGGTACGCGCTCCGCATGCTCGAACGTATTCCGGGTCGCGCGGAACTTTTGAAGCGCATCGAGGCCTTGAGCGATGCCGGTGTGGTCATCGGCGATGTGCAGATGGCGGGCAACAGGTTTTTCTATCTCAAGCTCTCTCCCGGAGAAGCGACGCGCAGATTGTATGTGCGCGATGGGTTGACGGATGCGGAACGCTTGCTGGTGGATCCCGCCAAGGTGGGTCCCGAAGGGCAGCAATACACGCTCGACTATTTCCGGCCTTCGCCAGGAGGCAGGCATGTGGTCTATGGCGTTTCCGCCGATGGCGACGAAAACAGTGTCCTGCGCGTGGTGGAAACCGCAAAGGGTAACGACCTCGGCATCGTGATAGAGGGCGCCCGCTATGGCGAGGCGGTGCACTGGTTCCCCGACGGGAAATCCTTCTTCTATAACAAATTGCCCTCTGTCAGGGATGGCGCGCCGCCCGGATATGTGGATAGCCGCGCCTACCGCCATGTTCTGGGCAAAAATCCGGCGCGCGACACAGCGCTGTTTGGAAAGGGCGTGAATACGTCGATCGATCTGGCGGCGACCGACATTCCCGAAATCGCGATACCGCATGCTGCGCGCTACGCGCTCGCGGTCGTGAGGCACGGCGACGCGCGCGAGATTTCACTCTACAGCGTCGCGGTATCCGCATTGCTTGACAACATCGTCCCGTGGAAGAAAATTGCCGGGCGCAATGATGAAGTCACTGATTTCACTGCACTCGGCGACGACCTGTATCTGCTTACACACAAGAACGCGCCGCGATTCAAGGTGGTGCGCACGACGCTGTCGCAAGCGGATCTATCCAGGGCGGCTACCGTGGTGGCGCAGAGCGATGCCGTGGTCAAGGAAATGGTTGTAGCGGCCGACGGGCTATATATCCGGCAACTGAATGGCGGTTCGGATCAGTTGTATCGTCTTAATTTCAATTCGCGCCGCTTCCCGGCCGGCAAGCTGGAATTCATCCGCCTGCCGCTCGATGTGTCGATTCGCGCCATGGTTGCCGATCCCGCCAGAGCCGGCGTCATGCTGCGTATCGAATCGTGGACGGAGGCGCCGCGCTATGCGGTCATAGAGGAACGCACCGGCAATCTCATCGAGACCAAACTTTTGCCCAGGCATGGCGCGGATTTTTCCGCCTACGACGAAGTACGCCTGCTCGCCACCGCCAGGGATGGCGTGAAAATTCCTGTCTCGATGATCTACCCCAAAGGCACGATGCTCTCGCACGATCATCCTGTTCTGCTGACTGGTTATGGCGCGTACGGCATCACCATGCGGCCGTATTTTCAGGCAACGCGGCTGGCATGGCTCGAGCGTGGTGGCATATTTGCAACCTGCCACGTGCGCGGCGGAGGAGAGTATGGCGAAGCGTGGCACGAGGGCGGGAGGAAGGCCACCAAGAACAACACCATCGACGACTTCATCGCGTGCGCAGAATTTCTCATCGAGCGCGGTTTCACCCGCCCTGACCGACTGGCTGCGATGGGCGGCAGCGCCGGCGGCATTACCGTGGGGAACGCACTGGTGCGGCGTCCCGCGTTGTTCGCGGCGGTGGTCGGGCGCGTGGGCGTATTCGACATGCTGCGCATGGAAACGACCCCCAACGGCCAACCCAACATCGAGGAATTCGGATCGACCGCCACGCCGGAAGGTTTCAAGTGGCTGTATGAGACATCGGCTTTTCACAACGTCAGGGAAATTACCGCCTATCCCGGTGTGCTGCTCACCACCGGTGCGAATGACCCGCGCGTCGAACCGTGGAACGCGCTCAAGTTTGCCGCGCGGCTGCAAGACGCCACCACCAGCCCCGCGGAAAAGAAGCCTGTCCTGCTGCGCGTCGATTATGGCGCCGGGCACAGCGCCAATGTTTCGCGCTCTTCCTCGAACGAAGAGCTTGCCGACATTTACGCTTTTCTGTTCTGGCAACTGGGTGTAACGGGATTTTTGCCGGAGGCAGGCAAGTGAGTGGATGGCGGTGTGAGAAGATCGTTGATTAGCTATTCCCAAATACACATAGCCCGCGTAGATGGGTGAACCGCATCATGCGATCTCTCCCGAAATAGTGGGACAATACTTAACATAAATATGACCCCAAATACTATTCTCGTATGAGACAGCGAACATCACTTCTGCTCGTGGCTTTCGTCGTATTGCTGCCGGCGCTGGTCTGGACCTCTTGGTCGACACTGCTAAGACCGACTGTCGACCGGCTACCTATGCCTACACCTGTTGGGCTAGAATCGCTTCCCGTTGGAACTCGGGCTGCGCAACTATTCTGGTCCGAGCGCTACATGGACCTCGAAAAGCTACTCGACCAGTCGCTCGCAAACGCGGCCATGCCCGATGAAATCGAGTTAGCACTTAACTACACCTGCGATTATCCGACAGTGTCCCGGCGCGAAGCTGAGAGATGGTTCGCGCGGAGGCCCAACAGCCTTTGGCCACAGTTGTGTCTGGGCCGCGCGTACCTGCAGCAAGGACTGCAGGCGCGTGGCAGCGAATTTGCCATGAATACTCCACCCGAGAAGTTCGCGCGCATGCGTCGTGCGTTCGATGACGCCTACGAGCGATTGGCTCCGCCCTACAAAGACGCAACATACCGGCGTGCGGTCACCGTACCGTTGCTTACGCTCTTGCAGTTTTCCGGAAGCGCCAGTGTCGGCGCCGCAGTAGGTAATTACGATAGCGTATACCGTGCTAGCGTGGCGGCGTATCCAAAAATGGAGGCCCTATATACGCACCGTATGAACAACCTGAGGCCGCAGTGGGGCGGCTCCATCGATGAAATGCTGCGCTTTGTCGAGGAGGCGCGCACGAATGGTGCGCCGGAGCGTATCGTCAATCTTTTGGCGGCGACAGCGGCGTCGACAGTCACATTCGAGCAATGGAAGGGAAATCCGCAAATGCCCGCCTCCGAACTCGAAATTCAGATTGGGCGCGAGCTCGGGGTTGACGCCTACGAGAGTCTGGCGCTTGACCTCGATCTAATAGGGAGTCCGATTGGAGCCAGGAGATCTCGTGATGAAGCGGTAAGACGCTACGCCGAGCACACTATTCCCTTGGTGAGACGCGGATACGCGCTTCTGAAGAAAGGTGAATCCAAGGTGGCATATCGTGATTTCGTTGAGGCTGCCAATCGTGGCAATTATTGGGCGCTGAACAAGGTCGTCTATACCCTCGCCTACGGCGATGACGGCTTGCAGAAAGACAGTGGCGAGCTGCTGAAATCATGGGCGGAGTACGGTGCGTCGATTGGTCACGCAATAAGCGAACATATAGTGGGCACAATGTTCTTGCAGGGTCTTAGCCCTCACGTGACAATAAGTTGATCAATTATTTTAATTGCGGCAACAGTGTGTAGTTCCAGTCGCCATGAAATTTGGCCAGCTTGAGATTGAGTGCGGTCAGTTCGGCATCGGTGATCTTGAG